>Ga0256898_1000218_pt1 | contig 24347 bp, 20 predicted proteins | sample MC6MC0686MT_FD_186333 | JGI IMG/M metagenome (GOLD analysis project Ga0256898, IMG submission 186333) | Metatranscriptome of enriched soil aggregate microbial communities from Iowa State University, Ames, United States - MC6-MC0686-MT... | ecosystem: Environmental > Terrestrial > Soil >... | reverse complement strand
CCAGGCGCGGAAGCCTTTAAGCAGGTCGGCCTTGGTCACCATCACGTACACCGGGAAGCGGATACCCAGCTGTTCATGCAGCTCGGACAGACGCTGACGCAGGTTCACCGCCTGCTGGCGGGACGCCTCGACGGACTGGGTGAGCAGGTCAGAAATGCTGATGGTGATGATGACGCCGTTGATCGGCTGGCGGCGGCGATACTTACGCAGTAACCCCATAAACTCAAGCCATTCGCCGGCGTCCTGCACCTGCTCGCTTTCCTGGGTGGTATAGCGACCCGCCGTGTCCAGCAGCACCGCCTCATTGGTGAACCACCAGTCGCAGTTACGCGTGCCGCCAATGCCCCGCAGCGCGGTCTTACCGAAACGGTCGGCCAGCGGGAACTGCAGCCCGGAGTTGACCAGCGCCGTGGTTTTACCGGAGCCCGGCGCGCCGATAATGACGTACCACGGCAGCTGATAGAGATATTGCGTGCTGAAGCGCTGCGTCCACTGGGCGCCCTGGCCCGCCTTGCTGAAGTGCGCTTTTTTCAGCATCTGCGCGGCTTCATCAAAGCGGCTGGCGAGGATCTGCTCCTCGCTGTTCAGCCGCTTCTGCGGATCCGCCGCTTCCGGGCTGGCGGTGTTCTCTTTGAGCTTGTCCATCAGCTTGCGGTTCAGCCAGGCATTGTACAGCCGCGGCAAAATGTGGCCCTGCGCCCAGAGCAGGTAGACCACGGCGATGCTGATTATGCGGTTCTGTTCGGACTCAAGCGGCCGGGTGTCCACGATGGACAACAGGGGACCAATCATCCAGATCACCGCCGCCAGCGCCGTTACGCCGAGGAAGCTCCACAGAATGCGGTTGGTCAAAATGGAAAGAAGTGTAGTCAGCATCCTTAGTTTCCTTGCGGCAATCCGTTCAGCTCGGCCTGGGTATTTTCAGGCGACACCAGCAGAGTAATTTCCACACGGCGGTTACGGGCGCGGTTTTCCGGCGTCGTGTTCGGCGCCACCGGGTTAATCTCGCCCCGCCCTTCCGCCTTCACGCGGCCAGGCTGAGAGAGGCTTCCCTGCAGCATTTTCTGTACCGAGCGGGCGCGTTCCAGAGAGAGTTCATAGTTAGAGGCAAAGCGCGCGCTGCGGATCGGCACGTTGTCGCTGTAGCCCACCACCAGAATTTTGCCGCTGACGTTATTCATCGCCTGCGCAATGCGGTTGATGACCGGTTCATAGCGGTCACGCACGACGGTAGAGGCAGAGGCAAACAGCCCGTCGCCCTTCAGGATAACGACGCTGCGGTCCGCTTCGTCTTTCACCGCGACCAGGCCAGCCTCGATTTCAGGCTTCAGGAAGCCGCGCAGGTTCAGCACCGCCGGTAGCTGACGGGCCGGTTGCTGAATAGTGGTTTCCGGCAGCTGGGACTGATAAATCTTCGCCAGCACCGGGTTGGTGTTATCGCCAAGACGCCAGTTAAGCACGATATAAAACAGGCAGGCGATAAAGCCGGCGAGCGCCACGCAGGCCCACAGGGGAACCATCGGCCGCCAGAGCTTGCGCAGCACCGGACGATCTTCCGGATGGGGTGAGAGCGGCGGCGGGTAGCTGCCGCGCACGCCGCGGATCATCTGCCACAGACGCTGTTTGATGGTCTCAAGCTGGGTGCGGCCATTGTCCAGCACCCGATAGCGCCCTTCGAATCCAAGCAGCAGGCAGTAGTTGATCATCTCCAGCAGCAGGATATGTTCGCGCGGGTTCTGCGACAGGCGCGCCAGCAGCTGGAAAAACTTCTCGCCGCCCCAGGTTTCGTTGTGGAACGTCACCAGCAGGCCATTGCTTGACCAGACGCCGCTGCTGCCCCAGGGGGTGAGCGCGGCGGCTTCATCAAGCGCCGTACACAGGCAGTAACGCGCCCCGACGATCACTTCATAAGGCAGCCCGGCCTGCTGGCAGCGGACTTCGAAACGGCGAATCTCATCGATCAGACGCTGGCGTAGCGCCACCTGATCGTCATGCGAAACCGAATGACGGATCTGCGGGATCGCATTGAGCAGCGGATTGGCGGCGGCCACCAGCTGATTGTTGCTACTGGCTCCGGTAAACCCGGCATCGCTGCCGGTGTCCTGTCGTTCCTGCATATTAAGCGCTCGCTTTATTATTCTGTCGGGCTACGGATGGCCCAAAACTCCATATCCAGCCCCGGGAACTCCCCTGCAAGATGCAGGGCGAATGCGCCGGACTTATCCATCTCGTGCCACAGCTCGCTGCCCTTCTCGAGCTCGAAGTAGCTGTAGCCGGCGTGCCACGGGATCTGCGGCGGCGCGACCGGCATGGCGCGCAGCATAATGCCCGGCAGCTGCAGCTGGACCAGGTCGCGAATTTTCGACACCGGCGCGACCTTCATCTGCGCCGGGAAATGGGTTTGCAGGTGTTCGCCCGGCACATTGGCTTTGACCGCCAGCACGAAGCCAAAATCGCGCACCATGCTGGTTTCCGGCACCGTGGCGATGTTCAGACCGTGAGAGCGTTCGTTAAGCGGCAGCTGAATCGCGTGGTCTTCCATCACCAGCGACAGTCCCTGACGCAGCATCAGCATCAGCTTGCTAAAGCAGTTTGCCAGGTCGTCATGATCGTAAATCGGCAGCACGCTTTCAGCGGTGCGTTGCGCCGTCCAGGTAGAAAGCTCTGTGGCAAACGGCAGCCAGCTGCGCCAGAGTGTTTCCGGATGCAGCAGCGGCAGGGTTTTTAAATGCGACACCTCGCCCAGATGACGGTTAACCAGCGACAGCAGCGTAAACTCGATCATTTCAGAGGTGTTAAAGCGGCCAGGCTGGCGCAGACGGCCGCCAATCTGCTGGCTGCGCTGCACCAGTAAGCCGTGCAGATCGTTGATCATGCTGTAGATCTGCGGGCTGTTATTGGCGTTTAGCATCGGCGGGATGTAGCTGTTATCGAGGCGCACGTGGTTGTCGTTGCGTTTCTCCGCTACAAACGCCACGCCGATGGCGGTCCATTCGGCCGTGAGGTCTTTTTCCAGCATCAGGGTCAGACGCAGGCGGCCAAACTGGACGGTGGCGTCCCCCACCGACATGGCGTTATCGTCTTCCACCTCTTGCTCGAACGCGATAAAGCGCGCCAGCGAGGCCGGCTCTTCGCTGAAAATCACCTCTTCTCTCTCGCCGCGGCGAACCGGCAGCGCGAGCACCACTTTTTCATTGGTGAGGTTGTCAGGAATTTTCAGCGGCACAGGACCGTTGCGCCCGTTACGGACCTGGAAAAAGGTGCCGTCCGGCAGCAACCCGCTGCAGTAGCTCAGGGCAATGCATCCCTGGCGAAGCATCGCTTCATCCAGTTCAACGTCCAGAAAGCCCCAGAGGTAAGAGCGCTGCAGCGCACCCCATTCACGAACATGGTTGAGCAGATAACTTTCAGTCCGCTGAAAATGGTGTGGACGCAGGAACATGCCTTCGGTCCAGACGACCTTTTCTGCTTTGGTCATGATGATGTGTTTCCTGTTTTAGAACGCGTTACTGGCTGATGACCCGAATGCCGTTCACGTCGAGGAAGACGTTGGCCTGAAGTTCATCTGCGGACCATTTCCAGAACTGATAGATGTGATTTTCGCCAGGCACGGGCAGAGGGAGTGAAACGCGCCATTTTTTGCCATCCAGCATCTGATATTCCGCCATCACGCCGATGTAGCGGGCCTCCGGAGAGCTTTGCCCGCTGAGGGTTTTCGACAGCTGTCCCGGCATCAGGAAGAACACATCGCTGTTCAGCAGATTCGCGCCAAGCGTGGCTGACGCGTTGTTCTGCAGGGAGTAGAAGTCGCTGGACATGAAATCCGCATCGGATTTCAGCAACAGTACCCGGACCTTAAGCGGCGCAGAGTCATTAATTTGTGGATGAGCCTGAAACTGCAGATTGTAGCGGGAGGGGTCGCTGTGTGAAGACGACGTACAACCACCGACAAGGGCGAAAATCACCGCGTAAAAGAATAACCACAGCTTATGAAAATTTTTATTATTCATAAAAATGCGCTCATGAAAGCCGTTTAGTTCAGGATCCAGGTACCGTTAGCGCTGTCTTTGCAGGCTTTGCTGTTGCCGTCGACATCAACGCAGGTCGCTTTTTTACGCGCCTTAGGACGAATGGCCTGCTTACGCACGGTGGCTTCGTACTGATCGGCCTTGATAACGGCGCGCATCGGGACGTAACCAATCAGCTGCTCGTTACCTTCATCGGCAAGCGCCATCCAGTAGTGTTCAACCTGCCCCAGCACCACATACGTTTTACCGGTCTCGAGGTTGCGGATAACCTTGCCGCCAAAGTCAGGACGGCTCATCAGGGAGGCCGGATACATGGCACGATACGGCTCGTTGACCGGCGTGAACTCTGCCGGCGGCGTAACGGCGTGACGGTGGGTTAAGGTTACGCCGTTGACCTGGCTGGTCTCGATCGTATCGTCGTTGATCACAGGTTTCTGCGGCGCTTTACAGCCCGCCACCGCCATTACAAACAGAAGTGAAAACAGTACGCGCATTTTCATATGCTTTTCCGTAGCGATATTTCGATGATGGAGATAAGGGGATGAAGTTTGACTTAAGTGCTATTGTTAAAATAGCCAGGATATTTTCAGGGCGTTACTATTTTAAGGGCATAGCTACCGCACGAGCCCTCCGGAATAAGGCCCAGCGTCTTCCTGACATATTTTGACAAACGGTAAACAAGTTTACATGAGCTTCGTATCAATTCAATATTTACCGCTGCGTAACTGATGGTAAATGAAGCAGTCGGAAGATTATAGGATTAATCTGAGAAAAAAACCCGACGTGGCCTAAGCCCTCTTATTCGCTCACCCCACAACGACATAACTTTATGTTTTATAAATAAAAAACACAAAAGAGAATCACTTTCAATAACGCAATGTCGCTATTATCGCCACTACCATAATTAGTAGAATTCGCGTATTGCTGATGTCAGAACAATATACTGACGATGAATTATTTGTTGCACTAACAGGGTATCTTTAATATTCGTCGTAATTAATGATCAAAATGGGATTATTTCACTTATGCAGACTGACGTTAATTTCACGCCTCAAAATAACTTTATATTTCACGATGTGATAATTACCCTCGAGGGCATAAATTATATCCATTAATCATTAAGCCTGAGTAAACATTCCTGCCGCCCTCGCGTTACCCGATGCGCCAGATCGCCTGCCAGGCGCGGATATTGTCTTTTTCACCGTGCGAAAACTTCATTCGAAGTTTAACGGGTACTACATCCTCCTGCGCTCGCCACCATCTATCCCACCTAACAGGTGATAGATAATATTTATTATTAAAATGATAAAATTTAGTTATAATTTCTTTAAATATTTATGCGACATAACTGATAAATAATTGTAATAAAAAGAATTTAAGATAAGGCACTTTGCCGTATCGGATGCGCCCAGACATCCGGCCGCCATTGCTGTCGCTTATCGTCTTCTTCAGTGATTTATTGGCTTAGTCGCCGTAAGACCGAACAAATCAGGAGTTGGTATGAACAGTAAAAGACGCTCAGTGCCCGGTATCAGACACTATGATGGTCCTGCAGGCGGCTGGGGGGCGTTAAAAGCCACGGCCATTGCGGTACGTACCCAGATGGATACCTTTGATGCCCCCGCGACGCTGCTGCGCACCAATCAACCTGACGGTTTTGACTGCCCGGGCTGCGCGTGGCCAGATAAAGAACACAAATCCACGTTCCAGTTCTGCGAGAACGGCGCCAAAGCGGTGACGTGGGAAGCCACCAGCAAGCGCGTGACACCCGCGTTTCTGGCGGAAAACAGCGTCTCCTCGCTGCTGGCAAAATCGGACTTTGAACTGGAAGGTTACGGTCGGCTGACGCATCCCCTGCGCTATGACCGCAACAGCGATACCTTCAGGCCCGTCGAATGGGACGAGGCGTTTCAGCGCATCGGAGAGGTGTTGCGCGGGCTCGAACCGGACCAGGTCGAGTTCTATACCTCCGGGCGAGCCTCTAACGAAGCGGCGTATCTGTTCCAGCTGTTCGCCCGCGAATACGGCACCAATAACTTCCCCGACTGCTCGAATATGTGTCATGAAGCCACCAGCGTCGGTTTGCCGCGTTCGATTGGCATCGGGAAAGGCACCGTCTCGCTGGACGACTTCGACAAAACCGAGCTTGTGATCTCCATCGGTCACAACCCCGGCACCAACCATCCGCGAATGATGGGTACCCTGCACGAGCTGGCGCGTCGCAATGTGCCGATCATCGTCTTTAACCCGCTGCGCGAGCGCGCCCTGGAACGCTTCGCCGATCCGCAAAGCGTGATTGAAATGGCCACCTACGGCTCCACGGATATCGCTTCGACCTATTACCAGGTGAAGGCCGGGGGCGACGCCGCCGCGCTGAAAGGCCTTGCCAAACATCTCCTGGAGATGGAGGCCGAAGGCGGTGACGTACTCGACCACGCGTTTATTGCGGCGCACACCCAGGGCTTTGCGGACTTTGCCGCCGATATCGCGCAAACCCGCTGGGACGATATCGAGCGCGAGTCGGGCCTGAGCCAGGCGGCGCTCAAAAAGGTCGCAGAAGCCTATGCGAAATCGAAGGCCACCATCATTACCTACGGGATGGGGATCACCCAGCATAATAAAGGCACGGCAAACGTGCGGCTGATCGCTGACGTGCTGCTGCTGCGCGGGAATATCGGCAAGCCGGGCGCGGGTATTTGCCCGCTGCGCGGCCACTCAAACGTGCAGGGAAACCGCACCGTCGGGATTAGCGAGAAACCCACGCCGGCCTTCCTGAACCGTCTGAAGGAGGTGTTCGGCTTTGAACCGCCGTCTCACCACGGACACGACGCGGTGCAGGCGACGCAGGCGATGATCGACGGCCGGGCAAAAGCGCTCATCGCCCTCGGCGGCAATTTTGCGGTGGCGATGCCCGATCATGAACGCGGTTTCCCGGCAATGGGGTCCCTCGAGCTCAGCGTCCACGTTGGCACCAAGCTGAACCGCACGCATCTGCTGGTGGGCAAAGAGACGTTTATTCTGCCGTGCCTGGGCCGCACCGAGCTGGACGTTCAGGCAACCGGTCGTCAGTCCATCACCGTCGAAGATTCCATGTCGATGGTGCATGCCTCTTCCGGCAAGCTGAAGCCGGCCTCACCGCTGCTCCGTTCAGAGCCCGCTATCGTCGCCGGCATGGCGAGCGCCACCCTGCCCGCCACCCGCGTGGACTGGTTAACGCTGGTTGAGGATTACGACCGCATCCGCGATCTGATCGAGCAGACCATTCCGGGCTTTGAGAACTACAATGCGCGGATCCGCGTTCCCGGCGGCTTCCGGATGCCGCTGCCGCCAACGCAGCGTATCTGGCCAACGGCGACGGGAAAAGCGATGTTCTCGGTATTCGATGGCGTTCACGAGAACGCCAGCGGTGAAGGCGAGCACGTTCTGCGCCTGATCACGCTGCGCAGCCACGACCAGTACAACACCACCATTTACGCCCTGGACGACCGCTACCGTGGCGTGTTTGGCCGCCGCGACGTGCTGTTTATGAACGAAGACGACATGGCGCAGGCAGGACTGGAGCACGGCGACCGCGTGGATATTGAAACCGCCCTGCCCGGCAGCGCGCAGCGGCTGGAAGACATCACCGTGGTGGCCTACAGCATCGCCCCGGGCTCTGTCGGCGCCTACTACCCGGAAGCCAACGTGCTGGTACCGCTCGACTATCTGGATAAGGACAGCGGAACGCCGTCCTATAAATCCGTTCCGGTTCGCATCACCCTGCGCTCAAAAGAGATCCGCATGCTGTAAGGCCGTTCGCGCGGAGAAAACGATGGATATTAAACAGTTAAAATACTTAATCGCGCTCGACCAGACCCGGCACTTTAGTAAAGCGGCCTCGCAGTGCAACATTACCCAGCCGACCCTCTCCATGCGCATCCGCAGCCTGGAAGAGGAGCTGGGGCTGGTGCTGATAGTGCGCGGGCAGCGCTTTGAAGGGTTTACGCCGGAGGGAGAACGCATCCTCGCATGGGCTCGCACCCTGCTGGCCGCGCACGACGGGTTACAGGCGGAAGCCGCGCTGTGCAAAGGCCAGGTGGTGGGTGAATTACGGCTGGGGATGGTGCCGCTAGCGAGCGTGGATCCAATGATCTTTATTCGTCTGCTGACGCAAAAATACCCGGAGCTGACCTACAGCCTCTATTCCATGTCCTCAGCGCAGATTGCCGACGGCGTCAGCCGTAACCAGCTCGAACTGGGGATTTGCTACCTTAACAGTATCGACACCAGCCTATTCGACGTTATCCAGTTGCCCAAAACGAAGATGGGGCTGCTGCACGACATCCGCCACTTCCAGCTACGCCAGGAGAGTTTGGCCTGGCACGATCTGATGGATTTTCCGCTGGGGTTCCTGACCAAAGGGATGCACTACCGGGCGCATATGGAGGCCAGCTTTAACGCGGCCGGTATCGAACCGACGTCCGTTTTTGAAAGCGACTCCACGTTCCAGATCATTCAGGCGGTTCAGAGCGGCGTGTGCTGCGCCGTGATGCCGCTGAATAACGGGCTGGAAGATCTGAACGGTCATTTCCGGATAGTCCCCATCGCCGACGCGAATATTGAGGCCCCCGTCGGCCTGATTATGCGCAGGCAGAAGCCCGTCTCCTCGCTGGCGCTGCGCTGTTTTACCGACGCGCAGGAGGTTTTTCATTCGCGCAATGAGGCATAAGCCTGACGCGTCACCGCGCTAAAACTGCCGATGAGCACCGCGTCGCAAACGTCCCGGTGTTCTGGCGCGTCCACAAGCGCGCGTAGCGCATCGCGAATGGCGCTCAGCGTTTCAGCCGAGGTATTGTGCGAGGTGATGAGCGGCAGCCCTGGCGTCAGGGGGGTGTGGTCGATGACCGCCAGCCCGGCAAGCCGCTCCGGCTCGTGACGCTGCAGCAGCGCCCAGGTAACACAGTCGATGGCCGCAATATCCCCTGCCTCGCGTTTGATATCAATCAGCGACTGCCGATGGCTACCGCTAAAGGACGTTTGTGCGAAAAACGGACCGTCAGCGGTCAGGGGAGCCACTTTTTTTCGCAGCGCACGGTAGCCGGACTGCGAGTCCGGGGAATTACAGACCGCCCGGCGTCCGCGAAAATCAGCCAGCGTGAGATGCCTATCCTCCTCGCGCACCGCCAGAACGCTGCGGTAGTGGATCCCTTCGCAGCCCGGTGCCATGTAGTGAAAGCAGCCGACCACCTGCACGTCCGGAAGCTGCGTGACCAGCGGATAGCCGCAGGCCTGGCTGAGGATAAGCTCAGGCTGTTGCCAGTGGGTCAGCAGGTCAGACTCCGGCCAGCCGGGATCGCGATCGACGGGCACACCGCGCGCAACCAGTAAACCCTTTACCGCCAGCCAGAGCGCGCGGGTGTCGGCGCGATCCACGGCGTACATGGGAAACGCCAGCAGGTTACTCATACCCTTCCCCTTGTTGCACTCCGGGATGAACGGTGACGTCGACGGGCCGGGTCCAGAACTGGCGCAGCCATTCACCGTAGCCCCTGACGAGAAAACCGTGGTTTCGCTCCCGGTACGCCTCCTGGTTTTGCAGGTAGATCGCCCGCAGCCCGTACCAGGGAACGCCCGGCAAATCATGATGTACTGAATGGTAGTTGAGATTCAAAAACAGCACCCGCCAGAAGAGCCCCGCCTCGTTAATGACGGAGCGCGCGAGCGGGTCGTCCGCCGCGCGATGTTCAAAAAACGATCGGACTTTAGTGAGCGCCAGCGCCGGATAGCTTATCGCCAGCACAAACCATACGGGTGAAAAACCGACGCGCGTCATCCAGGCGAAAAGTGCCGCCAGCAGCACACCGTGCACCAGCCACATCGCCATTGCCCGCAGGTGAAGATGGCGAAACGCCGCCGCGGCGCTGCCCAGCGTCTGAAGAATATCGAGCAGCGGCGCCAGCATCAAACGACCGGCGAAGGTGTTCCGGGCGCGGATCGCGCGCTTCTGCCACGGGGTAAAGCGCGCCCAGCTCTCGTCGGTAAAATAGTACGACTCAGGGTCATCCACCGGATGAGTCAGGCTATCGTACCGATGATGGGCCAGATGGGAATCCCGGTACAGGCCATACGGATACCAGACCGCCAGCGGGAGCGTGCCAAACAGCTGGTTAAGCCACGCAAAACGCGTCGGGTGTCCGTGGATAAGCTCATGCTGCAGGGACATATACCAGGCGGTAAACCCGATAAGCAGCAGCGTGGCGGGCAGCAGGCCGAGCGTTTGCCAGAACGCCAGCGTACCAAACCAGCCAGCATAAATGGTCATCATTAACAGCCAGGTGGGCAGTTCGCTTCGCCACAGGAATCCCGATGCAAGATGGTGGATTTGATTGCGTTGTTGCGGATGCAAATAGAGGGAGTTTCGTTTACCCATTCCTTCAGACGCCGTTTCGCCAGAGACAGAGCCCTGACGATCGGGGATTACGTCTGAAATAACAAACAACTTAAATCGCTTTGCTTTGCCAGAAACGTAGGGCTCTCCCGCCGCTTGACTTATTCTGTAATAAAGGTACTTTTCAGGACATGAAAAAGATCCTGATTATCGTTCCTGACGGCGGCATGCTGTTTGAAGCCGCCGGTATCGCCGACATTCTGATGCAGGCCAACCGGCTGCACCCGGAAGGGCTTGCCCAACCCCGCTACCGGATTATCATCGCCACAACCCAGCCTCACCAGGTGATCCACGGTCAGTCCGGCCTGAATCTGCTGGCGGATTACCGCCTGCCGGAGCTGGATCCGCGCGAACCGCTGGATACCATTATCATCACCGGACGCGGCATGAACGAGCAGGAGAGCACGGCGGTGGTCGATTGGCTGCACCTTGCTGCGCCGCACGCCCGGCGGGTCGCCTCTATATGCGGCGGCGCGATGCTGCTGGCCCAGAGCGGTTTGCTTGACGGTCGTCGCGCGACCACCCACTGGCGGCTGCTGGAGACAATGCAGGCTCAGTATCCGTCGATCAGGGTCGAAGGCGGCCCGCTGTATATTCAGGACGGCCCCGTCTGGACCTCCGGCGGCGTGAGTTCCGGGTTTGATCTGACCCTGGCGCTGGTGGAGGACGACTACGGATTTACCCTCGCCCGCGACGTGGCGCAGGATATGGTGATGTATCTGCGCCGCCCCGGGGGACAACTGCAGTTTAGCCGCTACAGCCTGCAGCAGCCCGGCACGTCGGGCCCGATAAGCGAGCTGCAGTCCTGGATGCTGCAGAACCTCACCGCCGACCTGTGCGTGGAAAATCTGGCCGAAAGGGCGGCGATGAGCCCGCGTAATTTCACCCGCGTGTTTACCCGTGAAACCGGCGTCTCTCCTGCCCGCTACGTGACCGAAGCGCGTCTGGCCGCTGCCCGCCAGCTGCTTGAGCAGACCAGCGATTCCCTTGAGCGCATTGCCGGGCAAAGCGGGTTTGGCACCAGTATTAACCTGCGGCGCGTGTTCGAGAAACAGCTCCACCTCACCCCGGGCGAATATCGCCAGCGCTTTCACTGCCGAAAAATGGCGTAATATGATCCTTTTTTGTCATTTACGCCACGGCACCTGACGCCTACAGTGACTCCAGACAACGAAAGATAAGGAGTGCACCATGGTTAAGGTCGGTATTAACGGTTTCGGCCGTATCGGACGTAATTTCCTGCGCGCGGCGCTGGGTAACCCGGATCTGCAGATTGTGGCCATTAACGATCTGACGGACAGTAAAACTCTCGCCCATCTGCTGAAGCATGACTCCCTGCTGGGCAAACTGCCCGCGCCCGTTGAAGCGGCCGACGGCGCGCTGCAGGTAGACGGGCAGCGTATCGCCGTCTTTAGCGAACGCGATCCGGCGAATATTCCGTGGCGCGATGTCGGCGTTGACGTAGTGATTGAAGCCACCGGCTTCTTTACCGAACGGGAAAAAGCGGCAGTGCATATTACCCACGGCGGCGCTAAGCGCGTCATCATTTCCGCTCCCGGGAAGAACGACGACCTGACGATTGTGATGGGCGTCAATCACGAGCAGTACGATCCCGCCCGCCACGCTGTGGTCAGTAACGGGAGCTGCACCACGAACGGTCTGGCACCGGCTGCGCAGGTGCTGCATCAGCAGTTCGGGATTGAGCATGGTCTGATGAACACGACCCACGCCTACACCAACAGCCAGGCGCTGCACGACCAGCCGGAGAAAGATCTGCGCGGCGCGCGCGCGGCAGCGCTGTCGATTGTGCCTTACTCCAGCGGCGCGGCGAAAGCGCTGGGGAAAGTGATCCCCTCCCTGGACGGCAAACTGACCGGGTACTCGCTGCGCGTGCCGGTTCCGGTGGTGTCGGTTGTGGATTTAACGGTGACGCTCAGCCGCAACGTGACCGCCGAAGAGGTGAACGACGCGTTCCGTCACGCTGCCGCCAGCGGGCCACTGAAAGGCATTCTGGGGTATAGCGATGAGCCGCTAGTCTCCAGCGATTACCAGGGCGACCCGCGCTCCTCGATTATCGACGGGCTTTCCACGCTGGTGATTGGCGGGAACATGGTGAAGATCCTGGCGTGGTATGACAACGAGTGGGGATTCTCAAACCGCCTGGTGGATTTGGCGGTATTTATGGATAAGAAAGGGCTGTAAGTCTTACTTCAATGCCGGGTGGCGCTTGCGCTTACCCGGCCTATAAATTATGTCATTATTCAAAATATCTCTCCCCCCTCGCAGAATTAATAAATTAGGATAATCCTAAGTCTATTCAACAGCTGCTAATTCATCACATCAATTATAAAAAAACACCCATTAACTTAGAAAATAGGTCAGTGGATATTCTTTATTTTACTTTTAAAAATGCGAGTGCGATCGCTGTCCACAGGTGACAACGTAGCCCATGATGAACTCTGTACACAACAGGGACAGGCTATGTATTACAGTAAATCGATTATCGAAAAAATAGGATCCGATAAAGATCTCGCTGTCAGGCTTGATCGTGCCGTGGCTGGTGTGAGGGATGGTGCTGTTGAGTATTTAAATAATCTTGGCGATGCTACAACACGCTTGCTCTATTATACATCTTGCTTCACGGATAATTACTTTGATGTATGCAAACAGTTGGCTTCTGAAGATAAGAGGTTTATGTTTGGTGTTGTAGAACTCGTAAAACATAGAGATTTAATATTCCGTATGGTTACAATATTTATAGAAACAATGCTTAAAAACAAGAATGAAGTTGCGAAGAAAAGTATACTAGAAAAAGTTATACCCATCACAACAAATTATTCAGTTAAGCAAGTTTCGAAATTCGGCCTAATTTATGCTGTTGCAAAGTATATATGCTATAGCAATCAAATGAATGCTGCAGTGCAAAGCGCATTGATGAAAAAAGTTGCCGGAAGAACGGGAAGTGCATTTTTAGCGCTTAACGCTTACGCAATGGTTCAGCGCGCGGCGGACAGCGCCAATAATCTCAAAAAATTCCTTCCGTTATTTTATCATGCATTATATATAGAGAAAATTGAAATGATGTACTTCCTCATCGAACCAGTAATAATGAAAGCCGGTTATCTGAATATTTACACAGCATCAGATCATGATATTACTAATGCTTTTATAAAGATGGCTCAATAATGAGGGGGTTCATAAAGAGTATTTTTAAACTTATTCTGGAAGACTTGAAGAATGATTTAAAAGCATATGCCACGATTTTTGTTATTGTGATTCTATCAATGATACCAGTAACCTTTATTGAAGACGATCAAACAGCAATGCTTATTGTTGGGGCTATAGTAGTAATCGTTTTTTATATAGCCTATTTCTACGAACCTAAAGGATGAATAAATGTCTACACCAGCACATATATGGTTTACAGACGAGAATAACGCCCCTGTTACAGGTGAATGTTTAATGCCCACAAGGCTGGGCTCTACCGAACTAAAATCATTTAACCACTCGGTCTGGATACCGACCTGTTCCAACACGGGTAAATTAACAGGAACACGACTTCATGTCCCCATCACCTTTGAAAAAGAAATCGATCGCATCACACCCTATCTGTTTCGTGCCGTCTGTACAGGAAAAACATTCAAAACGGCATTAATCAAAATGTATAAAATCAATGACGCCGGGATCGAGCGTGAATACTTCAACATCATCCTGGAAAACGTCAAGATAACAAGGATCTCCCCTTTATTGCACCCGCTAGGTATCGCGAGTGCTCATATGGAAGAAGTCGAACTGCGATATGAATCAATCGAATGGAAATATTGTGACGGAAATATAATGTTTAAAGACACCTGGAATGAAAGAGCGACTGCCTAGAATAATAGATATCTATAAATTCCCTCTCCCGCAGGAGAGGAAAAAGATCACTCCGCCTTAACCTTCACGCCCATAAACACAATCACCATTGCCGTTACCAGCAGAAGGCCGCTGCCGGCGAATACGCCGCTGGCACCGTTGAGATCAAAGACCGCCCCGCCCCCGGCCGCACCGGCGCTTATCGCCAGCTGAATTGAGGCTACCAGCAGCCCCCCTGCGCTTTCGGCTTCATCCGGAACGGTAGTGGCAAGCCAGGTTGACCAGCCCACCGGAACCAGACCAAATGCAAAGCCCCACAGCGCAACCAGGAAACCGTCCAGCATGGCCAGATGGCCAAACGCCACCATCGTGAGGGCGAGAACGCCCATGGCGAACGGCACCAGCGCCAGCGTCAGGCGCAGATTACGCGCCAGAAGATGTCCGGCAACGGAGGTGCCCACAAAATTGGCCAGTCCAAAGCCCAGCAGGATCAGTGAAATGGTCTCTACGCTCGCCTGCCCTACCGTTTCCAGGAACGGACGCAGGTAGGTGAAGAAAGCAAAATGGCCGCTGAAGATCAGAATGGTTGCCAGCATGCCGCCGATCATCCCCGGACGACGCAGCACGCGGAACAGCGTGCTCAGGCTCCCGCTGCTCTCCGGCTTCATGGACGGCAGGACCCAGAGTTGCCACAGCAGCGCCAGCATGCTTGGCAGAATGCAGAGGATAAACACGTTACGCCAGCCAATCAGGCTGCCAAGATAGCTCCCCAGCGGCGCCGCAACCACCGTGGCAATCGATACGCTGGAGAAGATCACCGCCAGCGCTTTCGGCACTTTATCCGCCGGCACCAGACGCATCGTCGTGGCCGTCGACATTGCCCAGAATCCTCCAATGGCAACCCCCAGCAGCAGGCGCCCCATTAGCAGGACGTGCAGGTTGGGCGCAAAGGCCACCAGCAGGCTAGAGATGATTTGCAGCACCGAGAAAAACATCAGCACCCAGCGGCGGTCGATACTTTTGGTTGCCGGGGTAATCAGCAGCCCGGTCACCAGCGCCACGAGTGCGGTGGCGGTTACGGCCTGTCCGGCCATTCCCTCGCTCACGCCCAGGCTCGCGGCCATGGGCGTTAATAAACTGGCGGGCAGAAATTCTGCCGTAATCAAGCCAAACACCCCCAGCCCCAGTGAATAGACGGCCCGCCAGGCGGGTTTTGCAGGCGTTACCGCCTCGCTCGCCGCGACACATGAATTCATCTGTTTTTCTCCCGTTATAGAAATGTGACAACTGTCGCAAAAGCATAGAAGGTTCACCCTGGACGATCTATGACATATAATCTCCACTTATTGATTATTCGTCCGGAGTTGCGCCATGACCGTACAGTCACCCGATTTGATCAGCGAACTTTTACGCGGCATGCGCCTGTCAGGGGTGAAATACCGGCGGATTGAAGCCAGCGCGCCGTTTGGCGTTGCGTTCCATCAGGCGCCCGGTAAAGCGCAGTTTCATTTCGTGAGCCACGGCAGCGCCCTGCTGCGAATGGAGAGCGGTGCGACGTTTGAACTGAGCAGCGGGGACGCCCTGTTTATTCCGGGCGGTAATTCTCATGCCCTGCTCTCCGACGAGCAGGCCACCATTACCCCGGTCAGCGACTTTCCCAGTGAACCTATCTGCAGCTCGGTCTGCGCCATTACCTGTGAGCCCTGCCCGGAGAGCGAGAACACCATCATCTTTAGCGGGTGCATGGATTTCGAGCTGGGCGGGATGCAGCCGCTGATCAAGGCGATGCCGGAAGTGATGATGGTCAGCCGCCTGATGTCCACCTGGCCGGAAATTCATCCGCTGCTCGCGGCGATGGAGCGTGAATCAATGACGCGACAGGTCGGCTTCGCCGGGATCCTCGCCCGGCTGGCCGACGTGGTGGCGGCGCTGATCGTGCGCGGCTGGGTCGAGGCGGGTTGTGGAAAAGCGACGGGCTGGGTGCAGGTCTTGCGCGATCCTCGCCTGAGCCGGGCCATCTACGCTATGCACCAGCAGCCCGGCCTGAACTGGAGCGTGGCGGACCTGGCAAAAGAAGCGGGCACCTCCCGCTCCGTGTTTGCCGAACGGTTTCTGGCCGCGACGGGAACCACCCCGGCCAAATATCTCAGCGAGCTGAGGATGCGGCTGGCCATTCAGTACATTCGCCATGAAAATCAGCCCATTGAAACGGTCGCGCTGCGGCTGGGGTACGGATCGCTGGCGGCGTTTAGCCGGGCGTTTAAGCGGATTATCGGGCATGCGCCCGGCACGCTGCGGGAAGCCAGCCAGACCCCGGAAGAGGTCTGACTGGCCAAAGGCATCAGAAATAGTATTTAAAGCGCACGCGTCCGCCATAGCGATCGTCATTTCGGTCATCGCCGTCTTTCGGATGGGCTTCCACCCAGGACGCATACGCCCCAAGATAAATATTGAAATTCTTCATCTTCATCACGTTCGGGATCAGGTATGAAGCATGAATGGTGTGAATATCATAATCCCCGGGATCGGTCACCCAGCAGTCGCCGTCGCAGTCAGCGTCGAAGTTCGCGGTGTTGAAGTTATCGATCTGGTTATGCGCGTAGATATAGCCCAGCTCAAAATTACGCCATAAGGCATTCACGCCTGCGGTGAAATCCTTCTCGTCCGTGGCATCCATATACGCGGTATTCAGGTTCGCCACGATACCGTTATCCGGATCGGTTTTTTGCCCGTTCCAGGTCATGGTGAAGCCGTAGCCGGTGCGGTCAGACTGGTCTACCCACTTCCCCGATGCATCGCGGTAGCCATAGGCGTTGTTGACGAGGTTGCTCTCCATCGCGACAGCCGTCGAGAAGTTGCCTTCCTGCCAGGCAATGACCGGTCGGACGTAGGCGACGTTTTTTTCATTATCCAGGTCCACGCCGTGATACTGCTGGTCAACAAACAGCGAACTGCCGTCTTCCAGCAGGGTGTTAACCTCGAAATACCAGTTTCCCAGGGTTTTGCTCAGCAGGAAGTTACCGCCGCTGTCGCTACGCCCGCGTCCCTCTTTCATCATGTAGATGTAGCCGTAACCATCGCTGTAGAGATCGTTGGCCGTGTTGCCAGAATATTCAACGAAGGTGTCCTGATTCAGCGGGAACATGTCATAGGCTTCAAAGCGCCCGACTTTCACCTTCCAGTCGTTTTCCGTGCCAAAGAAGAAAACGGCATCATCAAGGTTCATTTTGCCCGTCAGGTCAGCCAGCGGCTGTACGGAGAAGCCGGCAAAATTGCCGTTCTCCATCCGTTTATATCCGTCAAAACCCAGCAGCAGACGGCCGTTAATATCCCAGCGCTCGTGGCTGCCGGGCGCCCAGTCTTTATTGGCCGTCGTTTTCATGGACGTTAAGCTGCCGGTCTTGCTGGCCGCGTCCATATTAAATTCAACGTCGCCATAAAACGTAATATCGCCGTAGCCGGATAACGTCAGCTTCGGTGCCGTTTGCGCTGTCGCAGGTTCCGTGGATTCAACGACAACCGGGCTGGCGGCCACTGCGGTCTGCTGTTGTTTTTCCAGAACCTGAATTTGTGCTTCCGCCTTTGACGCCCGGGTTTCGGCCTTTTCGAGACGCGCCTCCAGCTGCGCCAGCTTATCCTCCAGACGCTGAGTATCTTTTGCTGCCATTGCTCCGGTAGTACAAAACGCACTGACAATAAGTGCAAGGGTTTTCACTTTCATCGATTCCATCCTCGTGAGTTAATCATTATTTCCTGACGGACACAGAGAACCTCACCGATACTTCGCATGAATTATCGGCTTACTACTTATACCCGTCATACTTCAAGTTGCATGTACGTTGGCTGCACTCGTTCACCCCAGTCACTTACTTATGTAAGCTCCTGGGGATTCACTCCTTTGCCGCGTTACTCGGCCTGTGGCCTCGCCCCTTTGGGGCCAGCGCAAGCGCTGTTCAAAACGGCAAGCCGTTTTGTCCTGCAACTCGAATTATTTAGGGTATAAACCATTAAGAGTTAGCGAACTCGCCTTTATTTAAATCGCTCACCACGCCATTCATGACGTTTTCCGTTAATTTATAAAACTTAATTGAGAAGGCGGTGAGTAAATAAAAGAGTGATGGGATCAGCGTAAACAGCAGAATGACGCCCTGAACGGCGGATTCCGATTGTACAGTGCTGTTGGACTCATAATTATACCAGGCCAGCACCCAGCCGAGAATGGCACCGCCGACGGCAACGCCTAATTTAATCACGAATATATTGGCCGCAACGTTCATGCCTGTAATACGACGCTGGGTTTTCCATTCACCGTAATTATTCGCATCGGTGATCATAGACCACTGCAACGCACCGTTACCGCCCTGGACAATCTGAATAAGCACGTGGGCGATCAGGGGAATAACCCAGAACTCCAGGGGCAGCCAGAAGCAGGCGACGCCTAATGCCGCATTCAGAATATTGATCCAGAACGAGAGTTTGACCTTGCAAAAACGGGTGCCAAACGGCTGAGCCAGCACGGAGCCAAACATCGAGGCCAGCATCCCGCCCAGCATAAAGAACGAGATGATGTCCGCCCCTTTGTTCAGCACGGTGTTGACGTAATAGACCACCGCGCCGCCGCGAATCACCACCGCCACCAGCATCATAAAGTTATAGATGGAGAGAATGCGCCACTGATCGTTACGGAAAAGAATTTTAACGTCGCGGGCGATATTCAGATTCTCCTCTTTGATGGGCTGCACGCGCTCTTTTGTGGTCGCAAAACAGACGATAAACATCAGACAGCCGATCGCGCCAAAAAGCGCCATCGCCACCTGAATACCGGTCGCTCTGTCGCCCGGGTAGAGGTAGTCCGCCAGCGGCAGAATGAGGGCTGTGCCAAGCGCGCCGCCAATGGGGGTGATGGCAAATCGCCAGGACTGCAACGAGAGATTTTCACGCGGGTCGGAGGTGAGCGCCGCCCCCAGGGAGCAATACGGGATATTAATGGCGGTATACATCAGGGTCATAAATATATACGCCCCGACGGCATAATAAATTTTTCCGGTTTCGGTAAAGTCCGGAATGGAATAAACCAGTACGCAGCTCACCGCAAAAGGTACGCATATCGCCAGCAGCCAGGGACGAAAACGCCCCCAGCGCGTTGTCGTCGCATCGGCAATTGCCCCCATAACGGGATCGGTAATGGCATCTAATAAACGCACCAGAAGAAACATGGTTCCCATTACGGCAGGTGGTAATCCATAGATATCCGTATAGTAATACGCCAGAATGGCCACCGATGAGTCAAATACAATGTGACTCGCTGCATCTCCCAGGCTATAGCCTATTTTTTCTTTGACCGGAATTTTTTCTGCAACTGACATAGCGTAACTCCTCATTTATGAAACCGGTTTCTTTTGTTGCGACAATTTCGCCTGAGAGTGACGCCGCGATCCATTATGTTTTTTCACCAGGAACTTATGTTTTTTGCTTTATGTGATCGTGATAATTAAAAGAAAGAATTCAGCGGGAACATTATGTGCAACGGATCGCAATTTATTTCCCGTACCATTTAAATATTCACAATATCAATATTTCACCGCATCACGTGCGGCATTAAGCGCAACGGTAAATAGTCTGGATTTGTGCAAAATGCGATGTTCGACACGCGAAGCGCGGCATATTCGACTAAGGTTTTCTGGTGATTAAGACAGCGTAACTGCTGCTCAGTGAATAAGGAGAAGCACCCATGATAACCCCTCAAAAGCTGCGCCCTCGCCTCTTACCTCTGGTTCTGGGCAGTGCGCTGCTCGCGGTTGCCGCTTCTGGCGCCGCGGAAGAGATGAACGCTGGCCAGACGAATTCACCGGATATTTTGCTCGGGCCCCTCTTCAGCGACGTTCAGAGTGCCAAACTCTTCCCGGATCAAAAAACCTTTGCCGATGCGGTGCCTAACAGCGATCCCCTGACGATCCTTGCCGACTACCGCATGCAGCGTCGTCAGTCCGGGTTTGATTTACGCCATTTTGTCGAGGTGAACTTTACGCTGCCGGGTGAAGGTGAAAAATACGTCCCGCCTGCCGGACAAAGCCTGCGTGAACACATTGACGATCTCTGGCCCGTGCTGACGCGCACCACCGATAAAGCCAGCAATAAATGGGATTCTCTCCTGCCGTTACCGAAGCCTTACGTTGTGCCCGGCGGTCGTTTCCGGGAGGTTTACTACTGGGACAGCTATTTCACCATGCTGGGCCTGGCGGAAAGCGGTCACTGGGACAAAATCAGCGACATGGTGGATAACTTTGCCTATGAAATCGACACTTTCGGGCATATTCCTAACGGCAATCGCAGCTATTACCTGAGCCGATCTCAGCCGCCGTTCTTCTCGCTGATGGTTGAACTGCTGGCGACCCACGACAGCGATGCGCTGAAGAAATACCGTCCGCAGATGGAGAAAGAGTATGCCTACTGGATGGACGGCGTTGACGCCCTTCAACCGGGCCAGGCCAACAAGCGCGTGGTGAAGCTGGATGACGGAGCCGTCCTTAATCGCTACTGGGACGATCGCGATACCCCGCGTCCGGAATCCTGGCTTGATGATATGAATACCGCCAAAAGTAACCCTAACCGATCGGCGACCGAGATCTACCGTGATTTGCGTTCGGCGGCAGCTTCGGGCTGGGACTTTAGCTCACGCTGGATGGATGATCCGCAAAAACTCGGCACCATCCGGACCACCAGCATTGTCCCCGTGGATCTGAACGCCCTGATGTTCAAGATGGAAAAACTGCTGGCGCGGGCAAGCCAGGAGAGCGGCGATGCTGCCAGCACCAGCAAATACGAGGCGCTGGCTACCGCGCGCCAGAAAGCTATCGAAAGCCACCTGTGGAATGATAAAGAGGGCTGGTACGCCGATTACGATCTGAAGAGCAAGAAGGTTCGCAATCAGCTCACGGCTGCGGCCCTGTTCCCGCTTTACGTGAAGGCCGCGGCGCAGGATCGTGCCGATAAAGTCGCCGCGGCGACCTCATCACGCCTGCTGCAGCCGGGCGGGATCGCGACCACCACCGTCAACAGCGGCCAGCAGTGGGATGCGCCTAACGGCTGGGCTCCCCTGCAGTGGGTGGCGACCGAAGGGTTGCAGAATTACGGGAAAGATAAGGTCGCGATGGATGTGACCTGGCGCTTCCTGAAGAACGTTCAGCATACCTACGATCGCGAAAAGAAACTGGTCGAGAAGTATGACGTGTCGACAACCGGTACCGGTGGCGGCGGTGGAGAGTATCCGCTGCAGGATGGGTTCGGCTGGAGCAACGGCGTGACGCTGAAGATGCTGGACCTGGTCTGCCCGAAAGAGAAACCGTGCGACAGCGTGCCGGAGAAACAGCCTGCGGCGAATGACGAGGCTGCGCCGGTGAAAGCTGCGGCGCAGTAAGTGTATTGCCGGGTGGCGGCTACGCCTTACCCGGCCTACATTTTGAACTCACAGGGCTTTGATCAGAAGCTGTAACTCGCCCCGAGCTGATACGTTCTGTCACGCCCAATCCAGCAGTTTGTCGCGTCGTAACAGGTCAGCGTCTCTTTGTTGGTGATGTTCTGCGCGCTGGCCTTAAGCGTTAGCCCTGCCAGCGAAGGCAGTATTTCGCCCATTCGGTAGGATGCCGACAGATCGTACTGCGTGGTGCCGCCCAGTTTACCCGCATCGTTAGCCGGAGAGATTTCCATTGGCCCGGTGTAGCGTGCACCTGCGCCCAGCATCAGCCCTTTCAGCGCGGTGTTCTCAAAGGTGTAGTCCCCCCAGAGGTTGAAGGCGTTCTCCGGCACCTGCGTTGGGCGTTTACCTTTGTACTTGTCATCTTCCGTATTGATCGCGTGGGTGTACGCATAGTTGGCAATCAGCGTCAGGTTGTCCGTCGGACGGCTGATGGCAGACAGTTCCGCCCCTTTGGATTCCACTTCCCCGGTCTGACGATAGTTCAGGAAGCCCGGATCGGAGGTGACGACATTTTTCTGGCGGATGTTAAACACCGAGGCGGTAAAGGTGGTGGCGTAATCCGCCAGCAGGTATTTCACCCCACCTTCCACCTGCTTGCTGGTGGTGGGCTTGACGTCTTTCGCCACGAGCGTGCCCTGCGGCGACACCGGGGCAAACCCTTCGGAATAGCTAATAAACGGCGAAATCCCGTTATCGAAGGCGTAAAGCGCGCCCAGGCGTTTGGTGACGCGATCCTGCGAGACCCAGGCCTTATCGCCGTTTTGCAGATAATTGGTGGTGACGGAGCGGTAATCGTCGTAGCGCAGGCTACCCAGCAGATTTAAGCCGCCAAATTCCACCTGATCCTGCAGGTAATAGCCGTTCTGCTGATAGCTCAGACGGTTTTTCTGGGCGGTATAGAGCCCCAGCGCGCTATCGTCGATCTGCGAATAGTCCGGATTGCGCATATCAATGCCCGGCGTGGCAGATGCGTAACGATAGTGGAAGTGGGAGTTCAGCTTCTGATAGTCAAACCCGGCCAGCAGGTGGTGTTTCCACTCGCCCAGCGCAACGGTTTTGGTCACCTGGTTGTCGATGTTGAAGCTCTTCAGATCTTCATCCGTGGTGTAGGCAAAGCGGTTGAGTTGATAAACCTCGCTCCCCGCGCCCGTTGCATAAACGCTGCGCTGATGCGTGTCCACGTCGAAATAGCGCGCCTTCTGGTTAAAGCCCCAGCCGCTGTCAAACTCGTGTTCAAAGCTGTAGCCCAGCATCCACTGCCGCTGCTTAAACCCGCTCCACTCATCGCCGGCGTAATCGCGCTTACCCGCGTATTTCGAGCGCAGATAGGCGAGCGGCAGCGGGTTCGACGGCGTCAGGCTTGGGGTATTTTGCGCCAGCGCATCGAGGGTGAGGCGAGTTTTGCTGTCGGGTTGCCAGGTGACGGACGGGGCAACCAGGTAGTTTTCATACCGGGTGGTGTGCGGCTGATCGTCATTTTCCGTGGCTTTGCCCAGCAGGCGATAGTTCCAGTCGCTGTCGGCAATCTGCCCGGTTGAGTCGAGATAGCCCTCTTTCAGATTTCGGGTCCCGGTGTTAACGCCAATCTCGGTTCGGGCTTCCCGCTGCGGTTTTTTACTCTGGATGTTTACCAGCCCGCCCGGCGAGCCGCCGCCGTAAAGGACCGATGAAGGGCCCTTCAGGATATCCACGCTGTCAATCAACAGCGGATCGATGCGGGCTTTGGTATTGCCGGTGACGTTATAGGGCAGCTGCAGCCCGTTGTAGAACTCCTGGTCGACGGTAAAGCCGCGAATTTTATATTCGCTCATGTACGACGTATTCCCCCTCACCTCCGTAGAGACACCCGGGGCATAGCGCAGGATTTCGTTCACGGAATTCGCGTGACGCTTTTCAATTTCCTGCGCAGAGAGGGTCGTTATGACCTGCGGCGTTTTACTTTCGGCCACGGCGGATTTCGTGGCGCTGTTTGTCCAGGCCGGCAGCGCGCTGCCCTGCTCTGAGCCCGTGACGACGATGGTGGATTCTTCGGCAAACGCCTGGACCTGCAATGCCAGCGTGACGGCGCCTGCCAGGGCGCATAGCGTGAAACGTGGGGTATTCATGATGTCGTCTTGTTGTTAGATGTAATACGGAACGACAATTATTATCATTTCGATTAACAAATCAATATTCATATAAAAAAAACGGCCCTCCGCAGAGAGCCGTTTATGTCATTTTATGCTCGTCGCAGTAACCTGAATATGCCCAACACAACAATGGCACCCACGACAGCGACCAGGAAACTGTGCAGGTCAAAACCACTTATGTTGCCTCCAAAGCCAAACATCGTCGCCAGCCAGCCGCCCACAACCGCACCAACGACCCCGAGTACACAGGTCAAAATAAAGCCGCCGCCATCGTTTCCCGGCATGATCAATTTAGCGATAGCGCCAGCGATAAGACCAAAGATAATCCAGGCGATGATACCCATAGCGATGCCCTCTTGCAGGTTTAACGCATGTACAGAAAACCTTCTGCACAGCTAACGTAAGTATAGGTCATCGCCGGAAAATCATTT
>Ga0256898_1000201_pt1 | contig 25832 bp, 25 predicted proteins | sample MC6MC0686MT_FD_186333 | JGI IMG/M metagenome (GOLD analysis project Ga0256898, IMG submission 186333) | Metatranscriptome of enriched soil aggregate microbial communities from Iowa State University, Ames, United States - MC6-MC0686-MT... | ecosystem: Environmental > Terrestrial > Soil >... | reverse complement strand
GAAGCGGTGGCCGCGGGTGTGAATCATATCGATACCAGCGATTTTTACGGCCCGCACGTGACTAACCAGCTGATCCGCGAGGCGCTTCATCCTTATCGGGACGATCTGACCATCGTGACCAAAATCGGCGCCCGCCGCGACGACAAAGGTGCCTGGCTCCCGGCCTTTTCCGCGCAGGAACTGACTCAGGCGGTGCATGATAATCTGCGCAACCTGCAGCTGGACGTACTGGATGTGGTCAATTTGCGGATCATGTTTAGCGCCCACGGTCCTGCGGAAGGATCGATCGCTGAACCGTTGTCCACGCTGGCGGAGCTACAGCAGCAGGGGCTGGTTCGCCATATTGGATTGAGCAACGTCACTGCCTCTCAAGTCGCCGAGGCGCAGAAAATGGTGCCGGTGGTGTGCGTGCAGAACATGTACAACATTGTGAATCGCGGTGATGATTCGCTGGTGGATACGCTTGCGCAGCAGGGGATTGCCTGGGTGCCATTCTTCCCGCTGGGAGGCTTTACGCCGCTGCAGTCTTCCGGGCTTCAGGCTGTCGCCGACTCGCTGGGCGCAACGGCAATGCAGGTTGCGCTGGCGTGGCTGCTGCAACGTTCCCCGAATATCCTGCTGATCCCGGGGACCTCTTCCGTGGCGCATCTGCGGCAAAACCTTGCGGCGGGCGAGCTGCGGTTACCGCCTGAAGCCCTGGAAACGCTGAATTCGCTGATGGACTGATCGTGACAGACGCAAGGCCCGAAGGGCTTTGCGTGCTTATGGTCCTGTCTGACTTTTCTGTCTGTGAAGCGCTAATGCTTCCGCCACGATCTCCTGCTTGCTCTTACGCGTCTCAAAGGCGGTGATTCTGATGTACTCCATCAGGTCGGGATCGATGCGGGCGCTCAACATCCTGAGATCGGCCTCCTTTGCCACACCGCGTGCAACGCGCTTGTCTGGATAATCACGGGCTGGCATAGAAAACGGTCTCCAGTAAATTTTGTTAATTCGTGCTCTAAAATATGCTTCTATCTGACTTTAAAGTCAACATGAAGTGAGAATGTAGTGATTTAATTTTATGCGTATTCATTTTTTGTAAGTGATAAACAAGTCATTGATGTATGACTTTAAAATGACTTGTACCAGGAGGGCTACTCACGCTAACCAGGAAGAACGATGAGGCGCGTTCCGGACAGAGGATGCAGCTAAATTAAATCCGCTCAAACTTCAACGCGTTTGGGTTTGCCTCCGGAAATGACCTTGATCCCTGGCCATAATCCGTAATACTGTATTTATATACAGTATCTGGCGAGAAAGGCATTATGGACACTCTCTTTTCTTATCATCCAAACCAATGCATTGAATTACCTTTATTTTTAGAGCGTGTTGCCTGTGGTTTCCCCAGCCCGGCGCAGGATTATGTGGAGGATCGTCTCGATCTTAACCGGCTGGCAGTGAGACACCCCAGTGCGACCTATTTTATCAAGGTGAGTGGAGATTCCATGATTGGGGCGGGGATCGGCGACGGCGATCTGCTGGTGGTTGACCGTTCGTTAAACGCCGAACACGGGGATATCGTCGTTGCGTCGGTCGCCGGTGAGTTTACGGTGAAAGAGCTGCAGACCCGTCCGGTGCTGAGACTTCTGCCACATAATACCCGCTATCAGCCGATTACCTTTCAGTCCGAAGAGGAGCTGCAAATCTTCGGTGTTGTCACCCACACCCTCAAAACGCATAAACATGTTCGCGCTGGTTGATGTGAACAGCTTCTACGCCTCCTGCGAGAAGGTGTTCCGCCCCGATCTGGAGGGGAAGCCCATCGTGGTGGTTTCCAATAACGACGGCTGCATTATTTCCCTGTCGCGGGAGGCAAAGCAGTTCGGTATAAAAATGGGTGAGCCGTATTTTAAGTTCAAAGAGAAAGGCTATCCGTCGCGGGTTTACGTCTTTAGCTCGAACTATGCGCTGTATGCCGATCTCAGCAGTCGGGTGATGCAGACGCTGACCGATCTCGCCCCGGCAATAGAGATTTACTCGATTGACGAGGCGTTCGTGAACGTGTCAGGGGTCAGTCACTGCATGTCGCTGGAAGCGTTTGGTCACCAGATGCGCACGCAGGTCTTTAAAAATACGGGCTTAACCGTTGGCGTCGGCATTGCCCCGACAAAAACGCTGGCCAAGCTGGCTAACTATGCGGCGAAGCGATGGGCCGGCACCGGCGGCGTGGTCGATCTGTCGGGTCGCGAGCGGCAGCGTAAGCTGCTGGCAAACGTTGCGGTAGAGGAGGTGTGGGGCGTAGGGCGGCGCATCACGAAAAAGCTTAACGCAATGGGGATTACCACGGCGCTGGATCTGGCGGATGCGTCCTCATGGGTCATTCGCAAACATTTTAACGTGGTGCTGGAACGCACGGCGCGCGAGCTTCGCGGCGAGCCCTGCCTTGACCTGGAAGAGTTCACCCCCACGAAGCAGCAAATTATCTGTAGCCGTTCGTTTGGACACCGCATTACCCAATATGAAGAAATGCATCAGGCGATTTGCGCCTACGCGGAGCGGGCAGCAGAAAAACTGCGCGGCGAGCATCAATATTGCCGTTTTATCAGCGTGTTTGTGCGCACCAGCCCGCATGCGGACAACGAAATTTATTACGGCAATCAGGCCTCCGTCACCCTGATGACGCCCACCAATGACTCGCGGGATATCATCCGTGCCGCCACGGAAGCGCTGGGGCGGATATGGCTCGACGGTTATCGCTATATGAAGGCCGGGGTGATGCTGGCGGACTTTTTCAGCAGCGGCGTCGCCCAGCTTAATTTGTTTGACGATAATCGGCTGCGCGCCAACAGCGCGGCGCTGATGGAGATAATCGACAGCGTAAATCATTCCGGTAAGGGGAAAATATGGTTTGCCGGGCAGGGTATTGAGAAGTCCTGGGCGATGAAGCGTGAGATGCTGTCACCGGCCTATACGACGCGATACGCCGATTTGCCGGTGGCGAGGTAGATAATCGTAGCGCTATTTCTTTTGCGTCAGCCAGGTTGCCGCAGCCGTCAGCACGCCGATCCACGGCATTTGGCCCGCACCGGCCAGAAAGTTATGGCGATCGATGTCATTATTTTTACGGATATCCGCAAGGCGGGTAAGCGCCTCTTTTTCATCCGCGGCGCCGATCTCCTCAAACTGTTTTTCAAACCCCTGAGCGATCAGCTGAGCGGCCGCGTCGGTATTTGCGCTCTCAATTGCAATAAGGTCCGGGCCTTTTTGGAAAAAAACGGTAATCCGGCATACGTGCTCCAGACAGAGAAGAAGACGGTGAAAATACTCTATTCCTTGCGATTAAAAAATGCACGCGATTTGCGGCAGCAACGTTCAGTTTTTCTTTATGATTTCAGGCAGTATTTGCTCAATCACGCCCACGACGCTGCGGACGCGGTGCGGAATAAAGCGGGCGTCAGGGTAGACGGCATAGAGAACGCGATCGGGTAACCGCCAGCCGGGCAATACCGGCACCAGCGTGCCGGCCTGCAGCGCGCGGGCCGCAAGAGGTCGCTGCATGCCGCCGACCCCGATGCCTGCCTCCAGCGCCTGCAGCAGCGCGTCGCTGGTATTGGCCCGGAAAACGGTATTCACCTTCACGTCGAGGGTTTCCTCATCTGATATTAGCTTCAGCGGAACATCCGGCGGGATGCCGCTAAATCGCACGTGCGGCAGCGTCGCGAGCTCGCTGACGTCGTGCACCGTCTCAAAGCCGGGGGCGGCAAACAGCGCGGTCTCAATGCGCGCCAGCACGCGAGCCGCATGCGCCTGCGGGGGCTCGCTGCTCAGCCGTATCGCGACATCCACGCCCTCCGTCACCAGATCGGCAATGCGGTCATCAAGGGAAATCATCAGATGCAGTTCTGGATGCAGGCGTTGCAGCGCCAGTAAATGGGGCAAGACGATCTGGCCCAGGCCGCTCGGCAGCTGGATATGCACGCTTCCCTGAAATTTGTGGTCAACGGGATTCAGCCGCCTTTCCGCTTCCCGCATGGCGTCCAGCAGCAGCTGCATGTCGCGGCGGTAACGTTCTCCCTGCTCGGTCAGCTTCATGGTGCGCGTTGTGCGATGCAGTAGCACCACGCCGAGCTCCTGCTCAAGAGCGGCGATCTGCTGGCTAACGGCGGACTGTTTCATCCCGCTCTGGCGGGCGGCAGCAGAAAATGAGCCCGCTTCGGCAACGCAGAGAAACGTGGAAATGGCGTTGAGCTTATTATTCATTTAATGATTTTTCTGATAAGTGCCATCTGATGAAAGGGATATCCGCTAAAAAAATAATATATGACACTGCGTCTGTCACCCATTCTGGAGAAATACCATGGATAAAAGGCAGCAACACAACGTCGCTCTGGTCGCGGGGGCCAGCGGCATTGTCGGCAGACAGCTTGTCAACACGCTCCTGCATCATCAGTGGGAGGTTATCGGCCTTAGCCGCCGCGCGGTAACCCATCCGGACGGCATTCCGATGGTGAACGTCGATTTACTGGACGCGCAGGACAGCGCACGGGCGCTCAGTAACCTGAACGGTATCACCCATCTCTTTTACAGCGCCTGGGCGAACGCGGCGAGCTGGACGGACATGGTTGAGCCAAACGTCACCATGCTGTGCAATCTTGTCAGCACGCTTGAAAAAACGGCACCGTTGCAGACGGTAAGCCTGATGCAGGGGTACAAAGTCTATGGCGCGCATCTGGGGCCGTTTAAAACCCCGGCGCGGGAAAGCGATCCCGGCGTGCCGGGGGCCGAGTTTAACGCCGCGCAGCTCACGTGGCTCAGCCAGTTTCAGCGGGGGAAACGCTGGCACTGGAACGCCATCAGGCCGGGCGTCGTGGGAAGCCCGGTGCCGGGCAATACCATGAACCTTGCGCTGAGCATCGCCCTGTACGCCTCGCTGTGTAAGGCTCAGGGATTACCGCTGCGTTTTCCCGGTTCGGAACAGGCCTGGCACAGCATCGTCGATCATACTGACGCCGGTCTGCTGGCCGAAGCCACGCTGTGGGCCGCCGCGTCACCTGCGGCACAGAATCAGGCGTTCAATGTGAACAATGGCGATATCTGGCGCTGGAGCGAGCTGTGGCCGCGCATCGCACGCTGGTTTGAGCTGGACACTGCGCCGCCGGTGAAGCTGTCATTTCATCAGTTGTTTACGGACTATCGCGGCGTATGGCGCGAGCTTGGCGGGGAGCGGCTGGTGGAAGCGGATATTCTGCAGCTGAGCGACGGGCATTTTGCCGATTTCGTCTTTAGCTGGAACTACGACATGTTCGGTGACGGGAGCAAGCTCCGGCGGTCGGGCTTCGCGCGAATGCAGGCGACCGATGAGATGTTCTTCAGCCTGTTCGCGCAGCTGAGAGCTGCGCGGATTATTCCCTGACCGTGAGGGTTGTTGTCATCAACGAGCGGCGCGTTATACTCACGCGTTGAGAATAATCGATGGTGGGGCAGGGATATGCACGAGAGTCTAAAAATGATATCAGTCGCGCTGCCCCTGATTGCGCTTTTCATCCTGTCAGGATTTTTTGTCAGGCGCATTCGCCAGGCAAAACGCATCATTACAGACCGCAACGGGATGAAAAAGATATCTGCCAACCCCTCGATATTTGGCGGGAATGCAGGTAAAACCTGGTTTTATGATGACCAGTTTTTATATGAAGTTAAAAACAACGCCACCCGTAAAATTGCGCTGGCTAATATCATTAAGGTCGGGCCGGGGAATACCGAGATAAATAGCAGACGGGTCTGGATTGTTATTTACCGTGACGGTGCTAATGAAAAGCAGGTGCAGTTTTATAACAATCTTACCCTCTGGAATCATAACTTCACGGCTTTTCTGGCAGCGGTAAAAAGAGCCAATCCTGACGCTGTTGTTAAAGAATGCTTAATCCTCAATATGTGAAAAATAACCGCAGACGGTTTGCGGACGCCGCCCGTGGGCAGCGTCCGGAGCATCAGGGTTAAGGGTTTACTCAACCGTTAACGCATTAACCACCTCAGCTACGCTTTTCACGCTGTGAATATTCCCAATCCCCGTGCCGAGCGCGATATAGCCCTCATCGGTGTTATCTTCCAGCATGCCCAGGCGCAGGCCCCGTAATCCTCCCATCGCCTTGCCCAGCGCGTCGTTGCTTGCGCCAGCTTTATCCATCGCCGCCAGTTTTTCCGCCAGCCTGCCGGGAAGAGCGCGGTAGTAATGGGGCACGGTGCGGAAAAGCAGCAAATCGAGGCCGTTGGCGGCAACAATTTTCTCTTTGACGCTCTGCGGCACGCGGCTTTCTTCCGTACTGATAAAGACCGAACCGGCAAACACGCCTTCAGCGCCTAAGGCGTGCGCCGCTCTGGCGGTGCGATTATCGGTTATGCCGCCCGCCGCCATCACCGGAATGTGCTTCACGGCATCGGCAATCAGCGGCACGATGGAAAAGGTGCCAAGCGCCGTGGCGGGTAGCGTTCCGCCCTCGTCAAAACCGGTGGCAACGATAATGTCTGCGCCCAGGTCTTCCGCGAGGCGGGTGTTTTCCGGGGTGGGGTTGATGTCGCGGTAGATGATGGCGATGCCCGCCTCTTTTAGCTCACTGAACAGCGCCGGAATAATGCTGCCTTCCCCATAGCCCGTATACACCACGGCCCTGACGCCTTCCTCTTTCACCACCTGAAGGATAGGCCCTGTCCAGACGTCGTTAACGGCCGTGGGGATCAGGTTCACGCCAAAGGGCTTTTCGGTCAGCTGCTTCGTTTTACGAATTTCTTCCCGCATTTTTTCGGCGGTCTCTTCCGGCGTGGAGACCGCAGTGTCGGCGGTTAAGCCCGCGTTGGGGCCCAGCACGCCAAGCCCGCCGGCATTGCTGACCGCAGCGACTAACCGGGCGTCAGTGAGCCAGGACAGTGGTCCCTGAATAACAGGTTTTTCGATACCCAGGATCTGACAGATACGGTTATTTTTCATAGCAGACTCTCCCTTACGTTTGAATGGAGGAGAGTGTAGGGCGCAAGATTGTTAGGAAAAATAGCCAAAAATATTCATCACTGTTATAAAATTAATAACAATAATCTTATCCTGCTCGCGGCAAAAGTATCCCTTATGCAAATAAACCTCTTTGAATCCATTAGAATTTTTATTGAGATTGTCGAATCCGGGAGCCTTACCCAGGCGGCGGAGAATTTGCAGGTCCATCGTCCGGCCGTCACCAAAGCGCTACAGCTTCTGGAGCAGCACAGCGGCACGCGGCTACTGCAACGCACCACGCGTCGGATTAGCCTGACGCCGGATGGGGAAGCGTTTTATCGCCGGAGCAAACCCCTGCTGGCGCAGGCGGATGAATTACTGGAGTCGTTTGGCGCTGACCGGGCAATACACGGTCAACTGCGTGTGGATATGCCCATCTCTTTTGCGGCGCTGCGGGTGATACCCAACCTGCCTGATTTTTATCGCCAGCATCCCGAGATTGACATCATTCTGAGCAGCTCGGACCGCCGTCGAGATATGCTGCGGGACGGACTAGACTGCGTGCTGCGGGTAGGGGAGCTGGACGACGGCGACTATATCGCGCGTAAAATCGGGAACATTAAAATTACGACCTGTGCCAGCCCGGCCTGGCTGGCACAACACGGTACGCCAGAAACGCTGGATGATTTGCGAAAGCATCAGGCCATCAACTGGATTAATAACAGCAGCAGACAAATTCATCCGTGGACGTTCAGCACGCCAGAAGGCATTGCTGAGATTGCGCTGCCCGGTAAGCTTGTCGTGGATAACTCCGAGGCCTACATCGCGGCAGGCCTGGCCGGGCTGGGGTTAATGCAGGGGATGAACCTCTTTCTCCAGCCTTACCTTGACCGCGGCCTGCTGGTTGAGGTCCTGCCGGACTATCGCTCCCCGGACCGCAAGCTGTCACTGCTCTACCCACATCGCCATCTCTCCCGTAAGGTGCGGGTCTTTACCGAGTGGCTGGAGAGTCTGGTGTGAAAACAGCCAGCGCGTGACACAGCGCGCCAATCTGTTCGACGGCGTTAAGCAGGCGGGGCGTGGGTTCGTTTGCGCAGTTTAGCCGCAGAAAATGCGTTAATTCTGCACCCGGGGAAAACAGGGGGCCGGGGCTGACGCCAATCCCCAGCGCCAGCGCGCGGCGATGCACCTCCAGCGCGTTGACCTGCTGAGGGAGCTCCACCCACAGCAGAAAACCGGCTGCGGGTACGTTAATGCGCGTACCGGGTGGGAAACTGGCTTCGACCCGCGCCACGACGGCGCGTATTCCCTCTGCGATCCGCCGCTTTAGCCGCCGCAGGTGACGATCGTAGTCGCCGCTTGCCAGCATCTCGCACGCTGCGGCTTCCAGCAGCGGCGTGCCTGCCCAGTCTCCGGCCATGCGGGCCTGTAAGACCTGCGCGTGGTAGCGTCCGGCGGAAATCCAGCCGATTCGCCAGCCCGGCGCAAGCGTTTTAGACAGCGAACTGCAGTAAATCACGTTCCCGCTGCGATCGAATGCCTTACAGGCCGGAGGACGCTGCCCTTCGCCGACCAGGTCACCGTAAACATCGTCCTCAATCAAAGGAATACCCGCCTCTTCAAGCAGGGCAACCAGTTCCTGCTTGCGCGCGACGGGCATAGTGGCACCTAACGGGTTTTGCACGGTGGGCGAGGCCAGAACGGCAGCGGGGCGGTGGCAGCGAATGGCGTCCGCCAGCGGTTCCAGCAGCAGGCCTTCCACAGGGTCGGTAGGGATCGCTAAGGCCTTCAGGCCTAAATCCTCCAGCAGCAGGAGCGTACCAAAATAGGCCGGCTGTTCAATCGCCACGACATCGCCTGGCTGACATACGGCCCGAAGGGCCAGGCGCAGCGCCTGCGTCGCGCCCGCGGTGATAATCAGGTCATCCGCGCCGAACGGGGCTCCCCACTGCGCGGCACGCGCGGCAATTTTACTGCGTAAATCTCCCCGCCCCGGAGGCAGGCTATAGCTCTGCCCGTGCGCGTCCAGGCGACGTCCCGCAGAGTGCAACGCCCGCTGCAGCGCGTCTCCCGGTAGCCAGGCGGGATCGGGCAGGGCGGCGCCCAGCGGGACCAGGCGCGCTTCTGCACTGCTGAACAGCGAGCGGGCCACGGCGGACATGGTGACGGGGACCGGGCCTGGTGGGGAACGCGCGGGCTCCACGCGCGGAGCGAGGCTGGTCTGGCGGATGTAATAACCTGAACGCGGCCGCGCAACGATCAGCCCTTCAGCCTCCAGGCAGCGAAGGGCCTCCAGCGCCGTCGGAAGGCTAACGCGCTCGCGCTCGGCCAGTTTACGCGCGGAGATCATGCGGTCGCCGGCGCGCAGCGCGCCGGACGTCAGCGTGAGGCGCAGCATCTCGGCAATTCGGCGATAGCGTGGGGACGATGGTGACGGGGCAGACATGGGTATCTGTTCAGGCTAATTTTCGATAAAACTGACTATACAGCCAATGATGCGCGCCATCTATAGTGTCCGGCATGTTCAGGACAAGGAGGCATTATGCACAGCGATAATTTCAACATTTCCACGTATTTCAAACGCATAAACTACACCGGACCGGCGGCTGCCGACACGGCGACCCTGCATGCGCTGATGCGCCATCAGCTCTTTTCCGTTCCCTTTGAGAATCTGGACGTGCAGGCGGGCAAAGTTGTCTCGCTGGCGCCGGACGATATTGCCGATAAGGTGTTAACGCGGGGGCGCGGCGGCTACTGCTATGAGGTGAACGGGCTTTTTGCCATGGCGCTGGCGGCGTTAGGTATTCCTTACCGTTTCGTGGCGGCGCGCCCGATGTTCTACCCGGCGCGGCGGCCGAAAACCCATATGGCGATCATCGCGGACGTGGAGAGTCGCCAGTGGCTTTGCGATCTTGGCTTCGGCAGTTACGGCATCCGCGCCCCGATGGCGCTGGACGCGCTTGATGTGGATATCACCCAGGATTTCGACACGTTTCGACTGAGCCGTAGCGCTGAGGGCGAGTATCTGCTTCAGGCGAAGGTTGAGGGAGAGTGGGCCCGGCAGTACGGCTTCGATCTTACCCCCCAGGAGTGGATTGATTTCGTCCCGGCCAACTACCTTAACTCCACGCATCCTGACGCTATTTTTGTGCAGAAGCTGGTGGTGGTGCAGCATCGCCCGGAAGGACGCCAGATTTTACTGGGCGATGTGCTGAAAACCATCACGGCGAACGGCACTGAAACGCAGCGGCTGGCGGAGGAGGAGATCCGCCATGTCCTGAAAGACCGTTTTTCACTGACCGCCGCATAATCTGCCGGGAAGCGATGGGGGCTCAGCCCGGCCCGTCCGCTGAGGCTTTGCGCTGAGTCCCCCACTGTAGCAGCAGGCTAAACGACGCGGGCAATACGGTCAGCGTCACCAGCGTCGCAGCCAGCAGTCCTCCAATAATGGCATAGGCCATTGGGCCCCAGAACACCTGGTGAGAGATGGGGATCATCCCCAGAATGGCGGCACAGGCGGTCAGACAGATGGGTCTGGCCCGGTGCTCTGCGGCCGCCATAATCGCGGCATCGTTTGCCATCCCCTGAGCAAGATTGCTGTCAACTTCGCTAATCAATATTACCGCGTTACGCACGATCATCCCCGCCAGGGCGATGACGCCCAGCAGCGCGACAAACCCCATCGGCGTTCCGCCGGGGAGCATAGCCAGCACGATCCCCGGCAAACCAAACGGAGCCATCAGGAGCGCCAGCAGCATCCGGGAGTATCGCCGCAGCTGAAGCATCAGCAGCAACAGCATGATGACCAGCGTCACCGGAAGAACGCTAAAGACGGAGCTATTCCCCTTATCCGATTCGGCAACCGCGCCGCCTTCCTCGATGCTGTAACCGGCCGGCAGGTCCGCGCGCAGCTTGTCGATCGCCGGGCGCAGCGCTGCGGATACCGCTTCTGCCCTCAGCCCCGGGGCGAGGTCGGTTTGCACCGTGATAAAAGGCAGACGCTGCCGACGCCAGACGACCGGATCGTCCACGCCCCAGACCGGCGTCGCGACGGCGCTGAGCGGAATTTTTTTACCGTCATTGCCCTGAATCGTGAGCGAGGAGAGGGTAGCGGTGCTGCGGCGCGCGCTGTCCGCGGCCCGGAGCACCACGTCAACGAGGCGGTCGTTATCCCTGACCGAGGTGACAACGCTGCCGGACCAGACGGTATTCAGCGTGCGGGCCAGACTCTCAGACGATATGCCCGCCGCCCTGGCCGCCGTCTGATTCACCTCAAGGGTTATGACCCTCTCCGGCTCTCCGGCCGTCTGGTTAACGTCGCGGGAGAGCGGCGAACGGCCAATTGCGTCCGTGAGACGGTTCGCGAGCGCCCGGACCTGCAGATAATCCGGCCCGCTCACCCGGTATTTGATTGGCCAGCCGACGGGAGGCCCCAGCTCAAGGGGCGACACGCGCGTAACGATGTCGCTAAATTGCGTCGCCAGGATATGGTTCAGCTGCGCATGCAGGCGATCCCGCGCCGCAAGATCCTTCGCCACCACAACCATCTGGGCGATATTTTCATTTTCCAGCAGCACGTCCATCGGCAGGTAAAAACGGATGGCGCCCGACCCGACGTAGGTCGTGTAGCGATCGATGTTGCCGTTGCCGGCCAGCGCCTTTTCCAGCCTTTTCACCTGTCTGAGCGTTTCCGGCTGCGAGGCGTTGGCCGGAAGCGTCAGGCTAACCAGCAGCTCGGACCGGTCGGAGGCGGGGAAAAACTCGCCCTGCATAAACGTCGTGCCGTACGCCGACAGGCCCAGCGCGGCAAGCGCAAACAGCACCGTGGCGAGCCGGTGACGCAGTGCCAGGCGCAAAAGCCGTCCGTAACCGCGCGCGATCCTGCCGGGGCCCGATGCGCGATGCCTGATTTTTTCCGGCAGCAGCCACGTGCCCGTCAGCGGCGAAAAGAGGATCGCGACGGCCCAGGAGCAGAGCAGGGCGATGAGCACCACCGCAAACAGGGAGAAGCAGTATTCACCGGCGCTGGAGGCCGCAAAACCAACGGGAATAAAGCCGGCAATCATCACCAGGGTACCGGTGAGCATCGGAAATGCCGTCGTCCGGAAGGCCCAGGTGGCCGCGTTCAGGCGGGAATCACCGGCTTCCAGCCGGGAGACCATCGTTTCGACGGCGATCATGGCGTCATCCACCAGCAGGCCCAGCGCAATGATCAACGCCCCGAGCGAGATGCGCTGAAGGCCGATGCCGGCGAGCATCATGCCGGCAAACGTCATGGCGAGCACCAGCGGAATGGCCGTTGCCACCACCAGCCCTGCCCGTAAACCCAGCGAGACAAATGAGACTGCCAGCACGATGACAACGGCTTCGATAAGCACCCGAATAAACCCGCTTACCGCGTCACTGACCACCGCGGACTGATCGGCGACTTTCACCATCTCTATACCGTGCGGCAGCCCGGCGCTGAGCGCCGCCATTTTTGCGTTAAGCGCCGCGCCGAAACGCAGCATGTTGCCCGTTGGCGCCATCGACACCGCCAGCCCGATCGCTGGTTTGCCGTTCACCCGGTAAGCGGGGGCCGGTGGATCGGCGATTTCCCGGGTGACGGTGGCAATGTCGGTCAGCGGAATATAGCGATTGTTAACGTGCAGCGTGACGGCGCGCAGGCTCTCTTCGGTGGTGAGCGCCCCGCTGACCTTTATCGCGATGTTCTCCTGCCCGGTACGCATAATCCCTGCCGGGACAACCGCGTTTTGCGCCCGGAGTGCGTCGGCAACCTCCTGAATATCGAGCCCCATACCGGCCAGACGCGCCGGAGAAAAGGCGAGGACCCACTGCTCCTGCTGTTCGCCCAGCAGGGTGGTTTTGCCCATATCCGGCAGGGACATAAGCTCTCGACGTAGTGTCTCTGCGCGATCCCGCACCTCCCGCAGGGTGAAACCCTCGGGAATAAAGGCATAGATTGTGCCGAACGTGTCGTCAAACTCGTCGTCCACGGCAGGGCCCTGCACCCCTTCAGGGAGGGATGTGGCGATGTCCTGCATTTTTTTGCGGATCTGATACCAGATGTCCGGCACGTCCTGCGGGGGCGTATCGTCACGGAGGTTGACGTGGATAACGGTGCGTCCGGCCCGGGTTTCACTTTCGAGATAATCCAGCCAGGGCGTTTCCTGCAGCTTTTTTTCAAGGTTATCGGTCAGCAGGCGGGTGGTGTCCGCCACGGATGCTCCCGGCCACTGCGCGGAGACGACGGCCGTTTTAATGGTGAATGCCGGATCTTCGTTACGCGGCAGCTTTTCATAGCAGAACACGCCCACCGCGATCACCAGCAGCATGAAAAAGCTGACCATTTGCTGGTTCTTAAGCGCCCAGGCGGAGAGGTTAAATTTCGCTTCCGCGCCTGCGCTCATGGCTGAACCTCCCCGGGCACCACCGGCTCGCCGGAGCGTAATGTGCTCACGCCAGCCGTAATCACCCTGTCGCCGGGCTTAAGGCCGGAGGCAATCATAACGGAGGTGGCCGTATAGCTGGCGGGCACCACCACGCGCAGCTGCGCCCGCGCCTGCGGGGTAATCACAAAAACCGCCGGTTTGTTGCCGGCACGCGTTAGCGCCGACGCGGGAAGGGCGTACCCGTGCGGGGCGGCGGAGGGTAACGTCACGGTGACGCTGGCGCCCAGCGCCATGGCCTGCGGCGGATTTTTCAGGGTAGCTCTGACGCGCCACGTGCGGGTCTGAGGATCGGCCTGCGGGGTGATATCCCGCAGCGCGGCAGCCGCCTGTACCGATGGGTCGCTGAGGAGGGAAACCCGTAGATCCGCCTTATCCAGAGGAGGGATCGCATCGGGCGTAGCAATATCAAACGCCACGTCGCGGGCTTCACCGGTCGCCAGCGTCAGCACGGACTGGCCGTCGCTGACAACCTGTCCCGCAGAGGCGCTCACGGCCGTGATCGTGCCCGCTTGCGGGGCGAGCAGGCGCGTCCAGCCCAGGCTTTCCCGCGCGTTACGCCATGTGGCCTCGCTCCTTTTTAAGCGCGCGCTGGCGACAAGCCAGTCCGCCCGGGCGCTGTCGAGCTGCGTGCGGGCTATGGCGCCTGTTGGCATGAGCTTTTGCATCCGACTGACGTTGAGCGCGGCGACCTGCGCAGAGGCTTTGGCGCCTTCATAGTCGGCCGCGGCGCTGTCGAGCTGGTTTTGCCCGGTCGTATTTTCAAGCGTGGCCAGCAGATGCCCGGCTGTGACACTGTCACCAATATCGACGCTACGCGTCAGTATCCGGCCCCCGGTGCGAAAGCTCAGCGTCGTTTCATCGTGGGCATGGATCTCACCGGTTCTTTCCAGCGCGGGAAGGGATTGAGCGGTGCCAACGACGACGTAGCGCACCGTACGCACTGGGTCAGGCTTGTTTTCGTGTTTATCACCGCAGCCCGTCAGCGGAAAAATCGCCAGCGCAAGCAGCGCCAGGGGAAGAAAATGCAGCCAGGAAAGGGTGCGCGCCACGCCGTACAAATGATGCAGGCAGTGGCGGAGAGAGAGTATAAATTCGTCTGACATAACGCCGCTCCATAAAGGTAATGGCGTTATTTAATGCGCGCTACGTCGAGAAAGATTCGATGTTGTGTCAAGGCTTTATCAAGAGTGGAGATTTTTATTATCGAACGGATGCCAGGGCAATACAATGCGCACCGCAAGGCCGCCTGTTTCCGGTAATGACGCGCTAATTTCTCCCCCATGCGCCTGACAAATCGCCCGGGCGATGGACAAACCGAGGCCGCTGCCGCCGGAATGCCGCGCGCGGGACTGCTCCTCGCGGCTAAAGCGTTTAAACATTTCCGGCAAGAACTGGGGCGAGACGCCCGGTCCGTCATCGGTAAATTCGAGGGTGTAATGCCCGCGGGCGTAGTGCAGCGTCACCTCAAGGTGGCCGCCTTCGCGTCCGTAACGTAGTGCATTTTCCATAAGGATGGTAACGACCTGTCCCATCCGGAACGCATCGCCCCGGAAGGGGCAGGTGCGCGGGTTACGCAGCGTTATCCTGAAATGATGCGCATCGGCCTGGGGCACGATCCAGGCTGCCCGCTCCTGAATCAGCTCATCCAGACAGAACGGCTGGTCCTCCAGCACCAGGTTACCCGCGTCGGCCAGAGAGAGAAGGTGGAGCTCATCGGTGAGACGGTTGAGGTGCTGGAGCTGCTTCATCACCATTTCCAACTGCGCGGGGCTGGCATCAAACACGCCGTCTAACATGCCCTGCAGACGCCCGATGGCGGCCGTCAGAGGCGAGCGCAGCTCGTGCGCCATCGCCACGTGTGAGGCGCGGAGCTCTTTCTCATAGCGGGCCAGTTGCCCCGTCATGGAGTTAAAGTCCGCCGCGAAGCTGACCATTTCCGCCGGTGCATCTTTGATGAGCTCTGCCTGACGGCCAAACTGCCCTTCGGCGACATCCTTTGCCGCGTCGCGAAGACGGCTGAACTGCAGCGCCAGCGGCCGGGCGTGTTTTAGCCCCATCACCACAATAAACGGGATCATCACCAGCACCAGCAGCGCCACCGTGACCCAGTCCGCCGACGCGATGGACGGCGTGGAGTAGCTCAGGCCCCACCAGGTGTCCACAATCGTGTGGAAGCGGGCCGGGTTAGCCTGCGGGTTCTGGCTGAGGGTAAGAAATTCGTGTCGGACCGCCGCCGGCATCCGGCCCATGATCCAGTAGTTCTGGACCGCATAGCGCAGCCACATGCAGGTTGCAATGACAATCACGCTGCCGATGGCGAGCGCTAAGATGCGCGCGCAAATCCAGCGCCACAGAGAGGAGTGCCGGCGTTTTATCATGGCTGTCTGAACCTGTAACCCACGCCGCGAACGTTGATCAGCACGCCGGAAATACCGACGGCCTCCAGTTTTTTACGCAGGTTATAAATATGGGTGTCGACTACGCGCTCCAGCGCCTCGCTTTCCGGCAAGCAGTGCTCCAGTAGATACTGGCGTGAAAACGGGTGCGCAGGCGAGCGCAGCAGCGTTGCCAGCAGAGAGAATTCTGTTGGCGTAAGATCGAGCATCACAGGCGCGCCGTCGCCGTTATCCACGCTCGCCACAATGGCGGCGACATCCACCGCCAGCGTTTGCCAGCGAAGTATCTTTTCCTCTGTCTCTTTTTTACTGCTGCGCCGCAGCACCGCCTGCACCCGCGCTACCACTTCGCCCGGATGATAAGGTTTAACAACGTAATCATCGGCGCCGTAGCGCAGGGCGCCAATGCGATCGGGGGTATCCCCCATGGCCGTAACCATGATCACCGGTACGTCGCTTTTACGGCGCAGGCCCGCCAGCACTTCGGTGCCGTTGAGCCCCGGCAGCATCACATCCAGCAGGATGAGGTCGGGTTTCCACCGCTGCGCCATATCCAGCCCGGAAAGACCGTCTCCGGTAATGGCCACGTCGTAATTTTCACGCCGTAAATAGGCCTCGAGCACGCCAGCCGCGTCGGCGTCATCTTCAATAATCAGCACTCTTCTGGACAACATCCGTTCACCTTGACCGTTTCTTAACACTATCCCGACGATTCATTGATTCTGGCAAATCATACTGCGCCAACATTGTGTGGCTGTTCCTTTCTCAGGAGACGCCAGCGTCTGTATGGAGAGCAGTATGATAGCGATAAAAAAAGTCCTGTATATGTCCGTCCCGCTTCTGATGGTCGCGGCACCCGGCGCGCAGGCGGATGATGACACCGCGTCCGACTCCTTAACCGTCGGGCTGGGGGGACAGTATGCCCCGCGTTACTCAGGCTCAGACAAGCAGGTGTGGCAGGTGGTTCCTGTGCTGCAGGGACGCAAAGGCGCTTTCTTTATTGATGCGCAAAAAGGAGTGGGATATGACCTGCAAAACGACAGCGGTTGGTATTTTGAACAGTCGCTGGGCTATGACTTCGGAAGGGCAGATAAAAACTCCGGCTGGCGTGAGGGGGCAAACAACCTGAAAGGGATGGGGGACATTGACGCCACCCTGAATACCGGCCTTGCCGTTGGCTGGCAGGCCGCGTCCTGGGTGAGCGTTGAGGGCAGAGCCACGCTGCCGTTTACGGACAGCCAGGGGGGAAGCTATCAGGCCTCCGTGACGCTGATCCCGGTACAAAATAGCCAGGACACGATCGCCTTTCAGTCTGCGGCCCTGTTTGGTGACAGCCGTTATCTGAATACCTGGTATGGGGTGAGCGAGCAGCAGAGCCGCCGCACCGGCTATCGCCGCTATGCTGCGACGGGTGGATTTTATGGCGTCGACACCAGTCTGACCTGGAGCCATCAGTTCGATGCTCACTGGGGAACTGTTCTGAGCGCGGACTATACCTGGCTTGGCGACCATGCGAATGACAGCCCGATCGTGATGCGGCGCAATGAGGGGTCTGCAACCGCCGCAATCACCTGGACATTTTAACCAGATAAAGGGTCAGGCAAAGAGTCCCTTAATAAGCATCCAGAAAAGAGAGAGCAGGCAGAGGATCTGTACCGTTCGCAATGACCACAGCTGAAAACGCCATTGATAACGCTCCCGGGCATCGGCTTCTGCGATCGGGCCTGTGGCGTCCGCGGCATTTTTCCTTATGCGGCGCAGAAAATCATGACACAGCCAGACCAGAAGTATGAGGATAATTATTCTCGTGAAAAGTAAACCGTAGGCGGTATAAAACGTATCCCAGTAGCAGCGGAGGGTGTCCATGGCATATATCCTTTTCCTGAGCCGCCCATACGGCAGGTATGGGCGGTGAACGATTATTTCTTCTTATTCATCATCGCTTTTAAATCAGCAAAGGGATTAAACGTGGCGACGCCCACGTCTTTTTGCGCGTCTTCGCCGGCAACCACGGTGGTACCGTACTGATCCGCTTCGGTGTATTTCGAATGTTCGTGATCGTGGCAAAACAGGCACAGCAGCTCCCAGTTGCTGCCATCTTCCGGGTTGTTGGTATGGTCGTGATCGATATGGTGAACCGTGAGTTCACGCAGATTGGAATAGACAAACTCGCGCGAGCAGCGTCCACACACCCATGGATAGATTTTTAATGCTTTTTCGCGATAGCCGCTTTCCAGCCGCGCGTAGTTTTTGGGGATCAAAGCCATTGCCGGTTTTACCTGCCATAAAAAGAGTGGGGAATATTATATCCCATTATGAATGGTAATGACGAACCCCTCCATTCAATCAATTTATTTGAATCATTCCGTTAAATAAACGGCATTTATTCTCCGCAGGTAATGCGTAAAGTAACGAGTACGTAAAGCATTATCGGGACATATGGTTATGAAAAAGATCGGGTTTTTATCCTTTGGTCACTGGACGCCCTCGCCGCAGTCCGGCACGCGCTCGGCGGCCGACACGCTGCTGCAGTCCATCGATTTAGCCGTGGCGGCTGAAGAGTTGGGGGCAGACGGCGCGTATTTCCGCGTGCACCACTTCGCCCGACAGCTTAGCTCGCCGTTCCCTCTGCTGGCCGCCATTGGCGCAAAAACGAAAACCATCGAAATCGGGACGGGCGTGATTGATATGCGCTATGAAAACCCGATGTACATGGCCGAGGATGCGGGCGCGGCGGACCTGATTTCCGGCGGGCGTTTGCAGCTTGGCATCAGCCGGGGCTCTCCTGAGCAGGTTATTGATGGCTGGCGTCATTTCGGCTATGTCCCTCAGGAAGGGGAAAACGAGTCGGATATGGCGCGCCGTCATACCGAGGTGCTGCTTGAAGTGCTGCGCGGTGAAGGGTTTGCCAAACCGAACCCGCAGCCGATGTTTCCGAATCCGCCGGGGCTGCTGCGCCTGGAGCCTTATTCAGAAGGGCTGCGCGAGCGCATCTGGTGGGGCGCCGGTTCAAACGCGACGGCGGTATGGGCGGCAAAACTGGGAATGAATCTACAAAGCTCAACGCTGAAAGACGATGAAACCGGTGAGCCGTTCCATATTCAGCAGGCAAAACAGATCCGCGCGTACCGTCAGGCCTGGAAAGACGCGGGGCACGCGCGCGAGCCGCGGGTGTCGGTTAGCCGCAGCATTTTTGCGCTGATGGACGACCGCGACCGGATGTACTTCGGCGCCAGCCGCAACGACAGCGATAGCGTGGGTTACCTGGATGAGAAAACGCGCGCCATTTTCGGGCGCAGCTATGCGGCAGAGCCGGACAAGCTTGTTGAGCAGCTGAAAAAGGACGAGGCGATTGCCGAGGCTGATACGCTCTTGCTGACCGTGCCGAACCAGCTGGGTGTGGATTATAATGCGCACGTGATTGAGTCCATTCTCAAGCATGTCGCACCGGCAATGGGCTGGCGCGAGTAGTCGTTTCGCTATCAGCCGTGAGATCGTTATGGAAAACCTGGCCCTGTGGTATCGCCGCTTTGGCGAGCCAGAATCAGTTCTGCAACCTGAAGCCGCGCCGCCGGGCGCGCTTGCGCCGGGTCATCTCCGCGTGCGGATGCTGTTTTCTCCGGTAAACGCGTCCGATCTTATCCCCATTACCGGCGCCTATCGCCACCGAACTCCGCTACCGGCGGTAGCGGGGTATGAAGGTGTCGGCGTTGTCATCCAGGCACCCGCGCCGTTTGATTATCTGCTGGGTAAACGCGTTCTGCCGCTGCGCGGACAGGGCACCTGGCAGCGCTATGTTGACTGCCCGGCAGAGTATGCCATTCCCGTTCCGGACGCTATCGACGCACGTCTGGCCGCGCGGGCCTATATTAATCCGCTGGCGGCGCAGATGATGCTCACCCGCTACCCGCCTCGGGGAAAGCGGGTTCTGCTCACGGCTGCCGGTTCTGACTGCGCCATCCTGCTGGGGCAGTGGGCGCGTCAGGCGGGGGCGGAAGCGGTGTACGGAATTCACCGCTCCGCCGTTCATGCGCAAAGGCTGGAGGCGATGGGTATTGTTCCGGTCGCGCAGCATGACGCGCAGAGGATCGGCTCCATCGCCGCGCGTAGCGACCTCGTCTACGATGCCACCGGCGGGGCGCTTGCGGAAGCGATCCTCAGCGTGATGCCCGAGCAGGGCGTGTTTGTCTGCTACGGGCTGCTGAGCGGTCAACCCTTCAGACAGCAACGGCCCGTGCCGCGCGTGGCGTGGTTCCATATCCGTAACGGCCTGGATGCGCTCAGCGCGGAGGCGTGGCGCGCGGAGTTCGATCGCATCTGGCTTCGCTTGCCCGCCAGCCGGTACAGCGACGTTACGGTGTACCCACTGGCGGAATGGCGGAGGGCGATCGGTGCCTGGCGTCAGGGCGGAAGGACCTGCAAGCCCCTCCTGTCGATGGCGGACTGACCGCTATTGATGGCTCATATCGCTCAGCAGCACGGCGATACTTTGCCCGCCCGCCGTCTGTTCCAGGGCAATCTTGACGATGATGGTCAGCGGAACGGAGAGCAGCATCCCTACGGGGCCGAGCAGCCAGCCCCAGAATATCAGGGACAAAAAGACCACCAGCGTGGAGAGTCCCAGCCCCCGGCCCATCATCCGTGGCTCAAGAATATTACCGAACACCAGATTGATGACCAGATAGCCGGCCAGCAGAATCAGCGCGTCATAAAGTCCGCTGAAAACCAGCACCTGAAGGATAGGGGGGATCGCCGCCAGCACGGACCCGATGTTGGGAATATAGTTAAGCGCAAACGCCAGCAATCCCCAGACGAAGGCAAAACGAACGTCCAGCGCCAGTAGCATGACCCAGACGACCCCGCCCGTGACCAGGCTAATGGCCGTTTTCAGCACCAGATAGCGGGAGACGCTGTCCAGGGCGCGCTGGATCGCCCCCATCCCCTCAACCGGACGGACCATTATCTGCTGCAGCTTTGCCGGCAGCTGAGGCACCTCGAGCAGCATGAATACCACCGTTAAAAACAGCAGAAAAATAGACGTCATGGCATTGGAAAGCTGCGCCAGCAGGCTGGTGACGATAGTCATGGCCGCATTCGGGTCGATATATTTCAACAGCTCCTCAACCGAGACTTCGATACCCGCGCGCTGCAGCCAGGGTTCAAGCTGCAGCAGCGGTATCGCCAGCGAAGAGCGGTATTTCGGCAGCGTGCGCGCCAGCTCGTTCAGCGAGGTTCCGAGATACGCCACCAGCAACACCATCGCCACAATAATGATGCTGATGAGCAGCGTGATCGCCAGCACGCGCGGAATGCGCAGGCGCGTCATGCGCTGTACCAGCGGATTCAGGATCACTGCAATAAACAGCGCCAGAATAAAGGGCACAATAATGTCGGCGGCAAAGCGAACGCCTGTCAGTATGATCACCAGCATGCCCAGCATGATGACAATTTTTAACCCGTTCAGGGTAATGATGGGTTTAGCCATGGTGACTCCGAAATTTTCTTTATATTTATAATAAAGGTGAAAGGTGCTGCAATAAACTAACCAAAATCAAACGAGGTGGGTAAAGAATTGCAAAGACTTTGAGTAAAATCTTAGCTTATGGTACAAATTTGGTGTGTTTAACTACCGAGGACAATTTTCATCCGCAAAGACGAGAAGCAACAACGCGGATAATTGTAATTTTATGGACAATCTGTTCAGGACGTACGCTTCAAACAAAACCGCTGTATTTTCTACCTCCTTCTTCCTGCTTTCTGGTGAGCAACACTGGCGCACCGCACTATAGTCATATCTTCTGCCTGAGCTGGCGCTAAGCGCTTAGCTATCTGATTTCAATTCGTATTTTATGGTTTGCTGCACGCAGCGGGCCACGATGGATTATATTCTCAAGCAGGAGAAAATCATGTTTTACTGGATTTTATTAGCCCTGGCGATTATCGCTGAAATTACCGGCACGCTGTCGATGAAATGGGCCAGCGTCAGCGATGGCAACACCGGTTTTATTTTAATGCTGGTGATGATTTCACTTTCCTATATTTTCCTCTCGTTTGCGGTGAAGAAAATCGCGCTGGGCGTCGCGTATGCCCTGTGGGAAGGGATCGGTATTTTGTTGATTACGCTGTTCAGCGTGCTGATATTTGACGAAACATTAACAACGATGAAGATCGCCGGCTTAACGACGCTGGTGGCGGGTATTGTGCTGATTAAATCGGGTACCCGTAAACCGACTAAACAGCCGAAGGAGCAGAACCATGCAACAGTTTGAGTGGGTTCATGCGGCCTGGCTGGGGCTTGCCATCGTGCTGGAAATCCTGGCGAACGTCCTGTTGAAATTCTCCGATGGTTTTCGCCGTAAAGTATACGGCCTGCTGTCGATTGCCGCGGTTCTGGGGGCGTTCAGCGCCCTGTCCCAGGCGGTAAAAGGGATCGACCTGTCGGTGGCCTATGCATTGTGGGGCGGTTTTGGTATCGCCGCCACGCTGGCCGCAGGCTGGGTACTCTTCGGTCAGCGTTTAAATAACAAAGGCTGGATCGGCCTCATGCTGCTGCTTGCCGGCATGATCATGATAAAACTCGCCTGACAGACCTCTCGCTATGATTTACAGGCAGCGAAATTCGCTGCCTGTATTACGCTTAGAAAAGCAAAACAGTGAAGAGGATGGCTGATGTATCGCACATTAAGCTGGCGCAATATTCCCAATGCGAGAACGTTGTTTGCCATGGTCTTCATGGCGGGGATCGGCTTAATTATTTCCATCGTCGCACTGCTTTATCTCTCTCTGCATCTTATCAGCACCAAAACCAACGAAATTGATGAACACCGCTCGGCGCTTTCCGTGCACGGGGCCATTCAAACCTCGGTTAACCGCGTCTCCTCTCTGGTGCTTGATAACGCCGTCTGGGACGATGCGGTGCGGGAGGCCTACCGTCCCGCGCTGGATACCGACTGGTTGTATAACACCTGGGGTGCCGGCTTTAAAATCAACAATCTCTATGACGGGACCTTTGTGCTTGATGAACATTTCAGGGTCATCTGGGGCTCGTTTCAAAGCCAGCGCTTCTACGAGAAAAACCTCGACTTCTTTGGCAAGGGTCTCGAAGCGCTTATCGACCAGCACAGGCGAGCGCTCTCCGGTGAAAAAAATATCTATTCGGGGATCAGCCAGACGCGCCACGGTGTCGCCTTTGTCGGAATAGGGCTGATTCGCCCGATGGTCGGAAGATTACAGGTGACCGACGGAACGCGCCGCTATCTGGTGATTACCCGGCATCTGAACGCCAAAATATTATCCGACCTGGGAGCGACCTTTCAGATCGATAACCTCAGCTATTCCCCAGGCAAAATCAACGATCGCAGCATGCCGCTGCGCAGTGCGGCGGGGGAGTTAGTCGGCTATCTGAACTGGCAGGCGCGGCTTCCGGGCGCGCAAGCCGCCCGGGCGGCCTCTTCTGACATCCGGCAGATTGTGGTGCTGGCGTCGGGGCTGATCCTGCTTTTCATTCTGGTGAGCAGCGTGGGGCTGTACAAGCTTGCGCGCGGAGAAAGCCAGGCGCGTCTGGTTGCCAGAACGGACTGGCTGAGCCATCTGCCGAACCGACGTGCGCTCATCGAGGCGCTGGACCGGGTGAGTTTACGCGGTGATATCGACGTCAAAAGCGTGGTGTTTATCGATCTGGATGGCTTTAAGGACGTGAATGACATCTACGGTCACAGCGTGGGTGACGATCTCATCGTGGCGATTGCGAAAACGCTGAATGAACGCGTGCCGCCGGGCGGAATGCTGGCGCGAATGGGCGGGGATGAGTTTGCCATGACCATCGGCGGTGACAAGGCTGAGGCGCAGGCCACCGCGTTTGCCGCATCGGTGCTGGATTATCTCAACACCCCAGTTCAACTGGGGGAACGCACCATCCATATTGGCGCCAGCATCGGAATCGCCAGCGGCACCCTGATTGAGTGCACCAGCTCCGAGCTGTTTCGCCGCGCCGATATTGCCATGTATCACTCAAAAATGAGCGGGAAAGGGCGTATCACCCACTACGACGCGGAGCTGAACAGCGCCCGGGAGCGCAAGCTGGCGATTGAAAACCAGATCCGCCTCGGTCTGGATCGCGATGAGTTTGAGGTCTGGTATCAGCCCATTATTGACGCCCGCAGCCAGAAAATGAGCAGCGTCGAAGCGCTGGTGCGCTGGCCGCGTCGTCCGGACGGGCCGCTTGGCCCGGATGCCTTTATCGCCATTGCGGAGACTAGCGGTCTGATTTACAAACTGGGCCAGTTTGTTCTGCAGCGGGCCTGTCAGGATCTGCAGCCGTACGGTGACTTAAAGCTCTCGGTGAATATTTCTCCCGCACAATTTCGCGATCCCGCCTTTGAAGAAAAAGTGGCAAGCGTGCTGGAAACCACCCGTTTCCCGGCCAACCGGCTGCAGCTTGAGGTCACGGAGTCCTATGTGCTGGAAAACCCGGAGCGTGCCCGCATGGCGATAGCCAATCTCAAAGCGTTGGGCACCGCGGTGGCGCTGGATGACTTTGGTACCGGCTATTCAAGCATTGGGTATTTGCGGCGTTTTAACTTCGACACCATCAAGATCGATAAATCGCTGGCCGGGCTGGTGGACAACGACGAGCAGGCGGCGGCGCTGGTGAGCGGCACGGTGCGTATCGCCAATGCGCTGGGCATGGCGGTGGTGGCAGAAGGGGTCGAAACCGAGAAGCAAATGAAGCTGCTGCGGCTGGCTGGCTGTGATCAACTGCAGGGTTTTTGGTTCAGCCAGCCGATGCCGATTGAGTCAATCAGGGCGTTACATCAGGTCAGAAGGTGCTGATTTACTGTTGCGCCAGCGCTTCAAGCTTGTCGCGGAAACCGGTCACGGACAGGGCCCGGTTATCTGCGCGCCATCGGTCTTTTGCCGCCGGGGCAGAGCTCTGAACGCCAATCAGCTGCCAGCCATTATCCGTTTTCAGCATCAGCGGTGAACCACTGTCACCCGGCAGCGTATCGCACTGATGCGAAAGCACGCTGGTTTGCGCCCAGCCCGTCACAATACAGTCAGTGTGGGTGTAAAGCGTATCCAGATGGTCGACAGGATATCCCGATTGCGTCACCTTGCGGTCGGCGGCTTTCAGCGCGGCGGTGAGCGCGGCTTTGTCGCCGTCAAATAACGGCAGCGGGGTAATGCCTGAAGGCGGGTAGCGCAAAACGATCAGGCCAAAATCCCATGAGGCGGCCCCCGGCGGCACGATCCAGCCGTCACCGTCCGGTTTCAGGCGTTTGCCAAGAGACGGATCAACCCGGCCTTCAATGCCGTGGATTTCATAGCGCCAGAGGCCTTTTTGCGAAACAAAACGTAAGGCAACCGCTTTATCCGGCTTGCCGTTTGGCGGAGTTAACAGACAGTGGCCTGCCGTCAGGGCAAGCTGCGGGGTAATTAACGTTGCAGTACATAAGTTACCGCTGGCGGTTTCCAGTTGGCCTATAGCGTCCCAGGGCGCCTGGGTAGGATCGGTGACGCGCGTGCGATCGTCATGACCGAAAAAAAGCGTCTTTAGCTCTTTCGCGCTAATGGTGTCATCACCGCCATCATCCGCATGTGAAAATCCAGAAAAAAGACCAAACGTTCCCAGTAACAACACAACAGATTTACGCATATCACACTCTGGTGGGGGTAATTATGATTATTAAAAGTGAACCCTATGAAAATACTATAGACGGGACAGCGCGAAAGTGGGAGTAAAATCAGCGTGCTACAATCAGGAAAGATAAAAACGGCTGGCGATGAGCGCGCATAAAATAAGCAGGATCAGAATCAGCTCAAACCGATAGCGTCGCAGCATACGCCCTCCGGATAAAAAAAAAACGGCGCGGAACCTGTTCCGGTTCAGCGCCGGTTTACCAACGTGCCCCGAAGGGCACGGTTAAGCTTGTACTCTTACGCAGCTGGCTGTGCAGCTGGTTTAGCAGCTTCGTGTTTTACTGCTTTTTTGTGATGCTTTTTAGCAGCCTGAGCTTTCTG
>Ga0256898_1000197_pt1 | contig 26252 bp, 19 predicted proteins | sample MC6MC0686MT_FD_186333 | JGI IMG/M metagenome (GOLD analysis project Ga0256898, IMG submission 186333) | Metatranscriptome of enriched soil aggregate microbial communities from Iowa State University, Ames, United States - MC6-MC0686-MT... | ecosystem: Environmental > Terrestrial > Soil >... | reverse complement strand
TGATCTGTTGCAGCTTCCTGAACGCGCGGTCGACGTCGAGCGGATACAGCTTGTCGCGCGGCACGCCGTCGGCGAGCAGGGCGGCTTCCAGTACCGTTTGCGGATCGTTGCGCAAGGCTCGGGTGCCTGGGAACGCTTTCACGTTCCAGAAATCGGCCCAGCTTTGCGGTGCCTTCTTCAGCGTTTTCTTGTTGTAGCCGATCACAGTCGAATAGAACTCATACGCGACCGAGTACGGCGTGCGGTACTTTTCCGGCATCGCGGCAGCGTTGGGGATCTTCGAGAAGTCGAGCTTCTCGAGCAACCCCTCGCGGCCGCCGCGCAGACAGTTGGAGGTGGGCGTGTCCACCACGTCCCAGATCGGCTTGCCGGTAGCGGCCTGGGCCTTGATCTGCGGCCACGCGTCGGGAATGCTGTCCTGGTTGATGGTGATGCCCAGTTCCTTCGCAGCGGGGTCGAGAATCGCTTTGGTCTGGGCTTCCTGATACGTGCCGCCTTGCGACACGAAGGTGATTTTTCCTGCGGCGAGAGCAGGCGCCATGCTCATTGCGCTCAACACAAGAGTCATGGCAAACGGGCGCAACCTTGGCATGCTTATCACGACTTCTCCTCGATACGGTTGAAGCGAAAGACATCATCCAGGTCGGCGCGAATGCGCCTGCGGCTTGCGGCCGGAGGGGCAAATAGCGCTGGCTTGACTGGAAATATAGTGAGTCAATTTGACCGGGGCAACGCCGCAATTGTTGGAGCGGCCATGACATGGCGTTATGTCTGCCGGCGTCGCTTGCGGCGCATCAGACGTCTAACTGTTTTCGCCGCGCGTGTCGATTCGCGACATCACATTCGCGACGATCCTGTCGCAGCGCGCGCCGGCGAACCCGAACAGTTCGCTCCCTGCGAGGTCGATGTCTCGCGCCAGTGATTCGCGCAGCAGGCTTTTCGCACGGAAATGCCTGCTACGCACAGTGGCTTCGGCAATGTCGAGGCATTGCGCAGTTTCCTCGACGCTCAGCTCTTCCACTGAACGGAGGACGAATACCGTGCGGAACGATTCTGGCAGCTCGTCGAGTTTGCGCTCGATCAGCGCACGCATTTCCGCGCGCGCCACTGCGCGGTCGGGGGATTCGGAGTCGGACGGATGCATGGCTTCGAGATCGAGGTCGGCAGTGTTCGAACTGATTATCGGAAAGACATTTTCGCGGCGCGCATGACGGCGCAGCCGGCCGTAGCATTCGTTGAGCACGAGGCGCGAAAGCCAGGTCGATAACGCGGAGTCGCCGCGAAACTGACTCAGCGAACGATACGCGCGGAGGTACGCGTCCTGCAGGGCGTCTTCGGCTTCAGCGTCGTCGCGCAGCGTGGCGCGCGCGAGCCGGTAAAGCCGTCGATTATGGCGGCGCATCAACAACTCGAATGCGGGCCGATCCCCAGCGACTATGCGCCGTACGATCGCGAGATCGTCGTCGGCGTCGGATATCGACGGCACAGTGGCTGTCTCGGTCATTGCGAGCGGGCTCTCATCGAACGGTCAGTGCACCGTGCATGGTCGGGTGAAACGTGCATCCGTAGGGAAAAGTGCCGGCCTTGCCCGGCTCGTACGACCATGATGCGCTCGCGGCAATGCTGCGCGAATCGAATGCACGAGTCTCGGCGGTCGCGGTATGGGGAAAGATGTCCTTGTTGATCCATACAACGCGGTCTCCTCGCTTCACGGTCAAATCCGGCGGATTGAATTGCATGTTCTCAATCGCGACCACATATGTCTTCGGCGCCGCAATCGCGTTTGCCGCAAGCAATGCCAGCATCGCGCAAGCGAGCGCCGTACATCCCCGAACGGCGGCGCAGGGCGCACACCGCCGCTTAACCACTGCTTTTCTCCAGCGACGCCTGCAGATGCTTCGCATGTTCCAGATGCGCGACGAAGGCGGGCCGGACCTTTACAAGCAGCGCTTTCAGCTCTTCGTTCTTTGCGTTCGGAATCAGCGTTTTATCGAGCGCGGCGAGCACGTTTTCATGGTAGGTCACTTCATGATCGATGTACGCGCGATCGAAGGCTGAGCCTTTCAGCTTCTTCAGAGCCGCGAGGTTTGCATCGCCGCCTTGCTTCAGGCTTTGGCTCGTGCCGTTGTCCTCGGGCGTCACATTCAGTTTGTGCACGAGATCGCTGGCTGATTGATTGACCGCGCTGTGATCGGTGACCATCTGTTGCGCGAACGCCTTGACATCGCTCGACTTCGAGCGCGACTCGGCGAGCTTGCCGGCGTCGATATCGACCTGATTGGCCGTGACGACGATCGCCGCGATCTGCGGATCGGTCGGACCGGCGCTTTGAGCCCAGCTAGCGAGGCTGACGAGCGCGAGCGCGCCTAGCCAGTGAGGGTGGATGAGTTTCATGCGGATTCTCCCGTTCAACCAACGTTTCGTTGCATACGACGTTGGATGTCACGACGGAGAATCCTGTTCCCAGTTCCCAGACGAGCGTATGCCGTCAGTGGCCGTGGCGCTCGCCGGCCGCCACCGGTGTCTGCTTCGACTGCCGGCTCAGCATCAGCGTGACGACCGCCGACAGAGCCAGCGTTGCGCCGACCACATAGAGCCCGGCCGAGTAGCCGCCCGTCACGTTCTTGAGCCACCCGATCGCGAACGGACCGACAAATCCGCCGAGATTGCCGATCGAGTTGATCATGGCGATTCCCGCAGCCGCGCCGGCGCCCGACAGGAACATGCTCGGCATTGCCCACAGCGGCGCCTTCGCCGCACTGATGCCCACGTTCACGATGACGAGGGCGAGCACGATCATCAGCGCTGTTGAGGCGTTACCTGCGAACACAAAGCCAAGGCAGGCCAGCGCGCACGGAATGACGACGTGCCACGTGCGCTCTTCGGTACGGTCCGAATGCCTCGCCCACAGGATCATTGCGACCACGGCGGCGATGCTGGGGATGCCGGCGAGCAGTCCCGTTTCGAACGAGCCGAAGCCGTACTGCTTGATGATCAGCGGCGCCCATAAGCCGAGCGTGTACAAGCCCGCGGAGGTCCCGAAGTAGATCAGCGCCAGAGCGAGAACGCGTGGATCGCGCAGTGCCCTCATTGCACCGGCCGTGTGGCCCGCGTGCGACTGGCGTGCGTCGGCTTCCGTCTTCAGTTTCGCGATCAGCCAGTCGCGCTCTTCCGGCGCAAGCCATTGCGCCTTCGACGGCGTGTCGGTCAGATACTTCAGCACGAAGAAGCCGAGTACGACGGCGGGCAGCGCTTCCAGGATGTAGAGCATCTGCCAGTCCGCGAAACCGGCTATCGATGGAAGCTTCATGATCGCGCCGGAAATCGGCGAGCCGATGGCGGTGGAAATCGGCGCGGCCGCCATGAACCATGCGGCGGCGACCGCGCGCTGACGAGTCGGAAACCACAAGCTCAGATACAGGATGATGCCGGGAAAGAAGCCCGCTTCGGCCACGCCCAGCAGAAAGCGCAGCGCATAGAAGCTGTTGGGTCCGACGACGAATGCGGAAGCCAGCGAGACGATGCCCCAGGACACCATGACGCGCGCAATCCAGCGGCGCGCGCCGACCTTGTGAAGAATCAGGTTCGACGGAACCTCGAACAGAAAGTAGCCTATGAAGAAGAGGCCGCCGCCGAATCCGAATGCAGTCGGTGAAAGACCGATGGCCTTGTTCATGGTCAGCGCGGCAAAACCCACGTTGACGCGGTCCAGAAAACTCACGAAGTACAGCAGCATTACAAACGGGATGATCCGCAGCATGAGCTTGCGGGACACCCGGCTTTCGAGATCGGTCATCATTGTCTCCTCCTTGGAGGCGTGGGCTGTGCTCGCTTGCAAACGCAGCGCAGCGCAGCGCCGCGCGCGCCGCAGCCGTCGGATGCGGCTGTTGGGCGGCTGTCGTTAGGCGCTCGTGAAGCGCTTCTGGGGCGCCTATGAAGCGCTTGTTCCGGCGCGCGTTACACGGCGCGAACTGTGGTCGCGTGATTAAGGCTTACGCGGCGTTGGCAGCGGGCGCTGCAGCCCGCTCGATGAACGCGCAGACGGCAGCGGTCACCTGCGCGGTGGTCGCCGTTCCGCCGAGGTCGCCGGTATGCAGCGACTTATCGGCGGTCACTGCTTCCACTGCCTGCATTACGCGGTTTGCGGCATCGAGTTCTCCGAGGTGTTCCAGCAGCATCACGACCGACCAGAAGGTGCCGACCGGATTGGCGAGACCCTTGCCCATGATGTCGAACGCGGAGCCGTGGATGGGTTCGAACATCGACGGAAAGCGGCGTTCCGGGTCGATGTTGCCGGTCGGCGCAATGCCGAGGCTGCCGGCGAGCGCGGCGGCGAGATCGCTGAGAATGTCCGCGTGCAGATTGGTGGCGACGATCGTATCGAGGCTCGCCGGGCGATTGATCATGCGGGCCGTGGACGCATCCACCAGTTCCTTGTCCCATGTGACGTCGGGGAATTCCTTCGAGACCTGTAGCGCGATCTCGTCCCACATCACCATTGCGTGACGTTGCGCGTTGCTTTTCGTAATCACCGTCAGCAGTTTGCGCGGACGCGACTGGGCGAGGCGGAAGGCGAAACGCATGATGCGCTCGACGCCGGCACGCGTCATGATCGACACGTCGGTGGCCGCTTCAATCGGGTGGCCCTGATGAACCCGGCCGCCCACGCCGGAATATTCGCCTTCCGAGTTCTCGCGCACGATCACCCAGTTCAGGTCTTCGGGCTTGCAGCGTTTCAACGGTGCGTCGATGCCGGGCAGGATGCGGGTCGGGCGCACGTTCGCGTACTGGTCGAAACCCTGGCAGATCTTCAGACGAAGTCCCCACAACGTTATGTGGTCCGCAATGTCCGGGTCGCCCGCCGAGCCGAACAGGATAGCGTCCTTGCCGCGAATCGCGTCGAGCCCATCCGCCGGCATCATCACGCCATGCTTGCGGTAATAGTCGCCGCCCCAGTCGAAGTTCTCGAATTCGAACGCGAACGACTTCGTGGTTCTGGCGAGCGCTTCGAGGACTTGCGCGCCTGCCGGCACGACTTCCTTGCCGATGCCGTCGCCGGGAATGGTTGCGATGCGATAGGTTTGCATGTCTCCGGTCCTTCAGATGTTGTAGATGTGAGTGACTCTATCGATATCTGGACGCAAAAACCGGTGCTAGACTCAAAGCATCTTTAACTCTAATTCACAAGTGACGCTGATGCGCGACACCGTCCAGCCGGCCGATTTGAGCTTTTTCTCTACGCTCGCCGCGTCCGGCAGCCTGAGCGCGGCGGCACGTGAGCTGGGGCTGACCGCAGCGGCCGTGAGCAAGCGGCTCACGCAGATGGAGAGCCGCGCCGGCGTGGCGCTCGTCAATCGCACCACTCGCCGGATGATGCTCACGCCCGAAGGCGAGTTGTATTTGCAGCATGCGCGCAGGATTCTCGACGAGATCGACGAACTCGCGGAGTTGCTCGGTTCGGCGAAGAAGAGTCCGAAAGGGCTGCTGCGCGTCAATGCGACGCTCGGGTTCGGGCGCAGCCACGTGGCGCCTGCTATCTCGCGTTTTGTCGCGAAATATCCGCAGGTGTCGGTGCAACTTCAGCTATCGGTCACGCCGCCGCCGCTCACAGACGATACATTCGACGTCTGTATCCGTTTTGGCGAGCCGCCCGATACGCGGGTCGTCGCGCGCCGCCTCGCAGGCAACCGGCGTCTGCTGTGCGCGGCGCCTTCGTATATCGCCTCGCACGGCTTGCCGATGACGCCGCACGATCTGACGCGGCACAACTGTATCGGCATTCGCCAGGGCGACGAAGCGTATGGCGTGTGGCGACTGACGTCGGGCAAGGGTGCGTCGCGCAAGACGGAAGCGGTGCGGATCAAGGGCACGCTGACCACCAACGACGGCGAGATCGCGGTGAAGTGGGCGCTCGAAGGGCACGGCATTCTGCTGCGTGCGGAGTGGGACATCAAACAGTATCTGGCCGATGGCTCGCTCGTTGTGGTGCTGCCCGATCACGAGACGCCGAACGCGGATATCTTCGCCGTGTACTCGCAGCGGCATCAGATGTCGAATCGCATTCGCGCGTTTGTCGACTTCATAGCTCACGACTTGCAGGACGGAGCGGTTGGTTAATTAGGCTTCGACTATATTGATTCAATGCGTAGCTACCGGATGGAGGCGCAGCATGAGCGTGCAGCTAAACCATACTATTGTCTGGTGCCGGGACAAGCAGGCGTCGACACAGTTTCTGGGGGACATTCTCGGCCTTCCGGCTCCGGTTCCGTTCGGGGAAATGCTGGTCGTGCAAATGGCTAATGACGTGTCGCTTGATTTCTATGAAAGCGATGATCCGATCGCCATGCAGCACTACGCATTTCTGATCAGCGAAGAAGAATTCGAGCGGGCGTTCGCGCGTATACGTGAGCGGGGGCTCGAATACTGGGCCGATCCCGGCAAACGGCGCGCTGGAGAAACGTACACGCACAACGGTGGCCGCGGACTTTATTTCGACGACCTCGATGGTCACTTTCTCGAGTTGATGACGCGGCCTTACAAGGTTGGCGCATAGGTTCTCTCGTAGCGTGGGTTAGATCGGCGACTGTTCTTCTCACTGCATCGGCATTGCCGGCATTGACTGCATTGCCGGTTGGCCGTCGACGGACGCGTTCTGCTGGGCCGCATGCATCGCGGCAACTTTTCGTTCTGCTTCCTGAATGTCAGCCGGATAGTTGGGGTCGTCGCCGACAGACGGGTTATATCCGGCGGCTTCGAGTTCTTCGAGTTCATGCATGACTTCAGCACGCGTAAGTTGATGCGAGCCGGGGGAGGGCGATGCCTGTGCGTGCGCCCATGTCGATGTGATCATCAACGCGGTGCTCGCCACCATCGTGATGAACGAGCGCGATACTGCGCGGTCTGCATACGTGCGTTTCATGGCAGTGCTCCTGGATGTAAGAGCGTATCGACCGAACCCGGTTTGAGTTCGTTTTGACGTGCTCTGCATCGGTTAACCGGTGTAGCGGGTAACTTATTCCCGGTGGGGGGATGCCACTTACGACTGACAGGACACCTTTCAGTGCCCTCACTGTCCGTTGCTGTTTCCATTGATCGATTCAACCAAAGGGCGCCCGCTATGACATACACGATTAAGAGTGTCGAGCACCTGGAGCAAATATGTGGCAAGCCTCACGAACGCGCGCAGTGGAGGGATATAGATTTCCTGAAATAGCGATTCCCAGGACTTCGTGCGTGCTTCTCCTTTCGCGGTTATCTCGTCCGTGGGCGTCGGCGGTACGGACTGCCCGCCGAAGGGTGATGCTGTGGGTTTCGTTCACCTCGTACATGAGCGCACTTTGTTTGCGAATTAACGGCGCGCCGAAATTCCATCGATCCCGATCTGCTGAAGCGGTTGGAAATACACGGAAAACTGCCACGCACAGCGATCGTCGAACATGTCGAAGCTGCGTATTTCCATTGCTCGAAGGCACCGGTCCGCGAGGGCCTTTGGGACCCGACGAAGCACGTCGACCGCGCAAGCTTGCCAAGCGCGGGCACATGCACCGGCGTTTAAGCGGCGGAACTTTCGATGCGCAATACGATAAGAAATGCCGGATAGTACGATGGCGGGGCTCTATTGATGCTGCGGGAAACGCGTCCTTGACGAGTCTTTACATTGTCGGTTCTTAGTTTAGCTAAACTTCATGAGGTGGGATTCGGAATTAAACGGACAATCAGCCTTTAAGATAAGGTTGGGGACCGAGCTATCCCTCAGATGAGTGCTTGCTCATCTGACAAGATCTTCGTTAGCGGCTCGACCAGAAAGTGGAATGCCCCATCGGCTCGCCCACTGAGCGCGCGGCGGCTTTTAATTTATTTAACTACAGTTGGACCAACTAGCGAAAATAAGAAGTCGTCAATCCGGCTTGAGTCGCCCACGGCGCGGCGCTGTCAAGGCGCGCCGACTTTAAATTGGCTGAGGCCGCAACAACGCGTTCGTGGTGAATTCCATTCTTATCACATCGCCAAAACGAAGTTGAAGAATCAACGTGACATTGTTTAACTACAAAAAATATATCGCAATTCTTTCGCTACTGATGATTTCGGGATGTCGACTTGCTGGTATTCCAGTTGTAACGGCAATGCATCTTGCGAACGTTGCCGACCAACACGCTAACGGAAACCGTGCACAGAAGTTGTGGAGTCAGCAAGTTGCTGACGTGCGGGAAATGCAGGCGCGCGGCGATCCCATGGGTGATTACCTCTATGCGCTTGGAAATGCACAAGGATGGATCGCTGATACGAACGATCCAATAGAAATTCGCGATCTGTTTGAAAAGGCTGCTCGGGAAGGATCGAGTGATGCCGAGATTGTGTTGGGCATCTTCTACTTTTCGGGCGTAGTTCCTGGGCACGATGTCAGGCCATACCCTATCAGACTGCCGAAAGACCAGCAGAACCGGGAGTTGGGCCTCAAATTGATTCAGTCCACGATGCAAATTCGTTGCAGCTATGCGGAGCCGGTAGTCGATGCATATAGCGACCGTACCTACGTTAGATATGTGTCGGCGGCTTCATGGGTGTGGCCGGTCTTCAGGGACGGTCGCAACGATCTCGATGCCGCGGGACATTTTTATCCTGTCGTTGAAAAGGATTCACGACGCGAAAAGGAATGGCATGACCTCGATGCTCAGTGTCGTGCGTCCGGCGCAACGACCGAATGACAACCGTCGGACGGTCAAATTTGACAAGGATAGTAGCGATGGCAGTAAATTCAAATGCGCTCCCGGACCAAGCGGCCGGTATGGGCCTCGCGAAAGCGGCATACTCGGATGTAACGCAGTCACCTACCACTGGGCAACAACTCCCATCTGGATGGCTTGACGTTACGAAGGTCGTTGGGTATTTTCAGAATGGCTTCAATACACAGGTAAACGTTGATGGAAAATTGGAAAATCAATTTATAGTTGGCGTGAATCAGACGACAAAGCAGGTGGTAATTTCATTTAAAGGATCGAGTTCACTATCGAATTGGACTTCCGATCTTTTGAATGGCGGTGCCAGTGAATACAACAAGATTGTTGATAAAGCTCAAGCTGCTTTTGACTTGTTGAAGCTAGATTCGAGTTTCGCTGGCTATTCATTCTCCACAACTGGCCACAGTCTCGGTGGCGCGATGGCGCAAATGTTTGCGCTCAAGAACGGTCTCGATACGCAGGTCTACAATAGTCTGCCGATTGCATCATCCATCGTATCAAGCGGCTATTTTGGCAGTACTGATATCAAGTCGGTGATCGCTGCATGGCAGGCTGCGGACCACGCCGTCTCGGACGTTCGCACGCCAAATGACATTGCAACATTCTTCTACCAGGCCCCGGTTTGGGGCCCTTATCTATCTCAGGCAACGGGGCAGCAGATTACTTACTTGCCCGGGGCATATTTGCCCGAGGCGCTGAAGACCGCGGCGCTGACCGGCCTTCTGCCGTTGTCATTGCCCGCATTTGGCCTTGACCACACCATGGGCTCTCTGTTCGCGGCTCAGGCTGGGCTCGGCATTGATCCGTCTACCGGCAAGTACGTCATTCCTGCTGGCCAGGCGGCATTTTCCGCCGTGCCGGACTCCGCTAGAAGTTTGCTTTCCCAGTTGAGTGCAAGTGCAGTCGTCAACGTCGTGTCGGACTCGGACGGGTCATACGTAGTGACACGGCAGGACGGTTCGAACCAATGGATCGGTGTCGACGCCAAAACGGGCGAAACCATCATCCAGCAGGGTGGTGCGTTGGGCGTTACGCAGCTTACAGTGAAGAATGATGGGAGCTACACGGAAGTAATCCGTATGTCGAACGGCACGATCGGTGAATATACGGTGAACGCACTTGGCGCGGTTGTTGGCTACGCGCCGGCGCTGCCCGCGGGAGTGACGCTCAGACCAGACCAGTTCTATATTGATCCGATCGCAAACAATATTGACACGATCTCGGCGATTACGGGCGTCTCCGTTTCGACACTGATGGGACTCAACGGCGGTCTGGGCCTGAAGTCCAGTTCGCAACAGATTGCAATTGGTCAAATCATCAACCTTCCCACCGCCAACAACACCAATTCACCCACAATCACGATCAACCCGAATCCCCAGCCGCAAATCCAAACAGCCGGCGAAAACACCGCCATCAACAACACCAACCTCGGCTACGTCACCAACAGCGCCACATCGTCCGTCAGCTTCAACAACGGCACGCTGAACAAGACCGATTTCGTCTCTGTGACCGAGGCGAGCCTCGCGAGCGGCGGCGTGCGTCCCGGCGCAATGCAGGTTGATCCAAACACGATGGCCAACAAGACACTGGCCGATATCGGTTCAAGCACGCTAAGCGGGGTCAACGCCATTGCGGCAATCGGATCGGCGTCGGTCTCGCAGGCGAGCAACGTGTATATCGACCCGCTGCTGCTCGACCTCGGCCAAGGCATCATGACGAACTCGTTTCAAACCTCGGGCGTGTTGTTCAACGTCGACAATTCAGGGACATTGCATCAAACCGGATGGGTCGGCGCCGGCACAGGAATGCTCGTCGTGTCTGACGCCACCGGCCAGGTCACGAGCATGAGTCAGATATTTAGCCCGTATTTCGGCGGTAAGGCGGGCACTAACGGCGGTCCAGGCACGGCGCCCTTTGCAAGCGGCATTGCCGCGCTCGCATCGTTCGACAGCAATCACGATGGCGTCATTGATGCGAAAGATCCGATCTTCAGCAAGTTGCGCGTATGGGTGGATAGTACCGGTGCAGGCACCGGCCAGATGCTCACGCTCGCGCAACTGGGCATCACCAGCCTCAACCTGAACGCCACTGGTACACGCCAGGTCGACAACGGCAACATTGTCACGGCCCTCGGCAGTTTCGTAATGAACGGCAAGGCCCAAACGATGGAGGATGTGAACTTTGTCGCCAATCCTGCTGGCAGTACGTTCGCGAACTCCGCAAACGGCATTGTCGCCACGACGACGGCCAATGGTACGCAGCTCAAAACGTACGCCGATACGAGCAACCAGAACCTGACTCTCGACGCCGGCAAGTTGGGCGTGAATAACGTCTATGCCGGCTCAGGCAACGATACGCTTGTGGCCGCGTCAAGTGGCAGCTGGCTCGTGGGAGGGTCGGGGAGCAATACCTACATCGGTGGCGCCGGCAACGATGTGTTCGTCGTGTCGGGCAGCGACAACCCCGCCAACATCCACGGCAATGGCGGAGTGGACACGGTCATCGTCACCGGCAAGCAGGGCATGACGATCAACCTGGCCCAGGCTGGCGTGACGATTGCGGAGGGTGGCGGGGGTGACGACGTGATCGTAAGTGGCGGTCGTACCGGGGTCTATATCAAGGGCGGCACGGGTAACGATACGCTGATCGGTGGCGGTGGCACGGACGTGATCGTTGGCGGCTCTGGCCATAACCTGATCATTGGCGGCAGCGGTCAGGCGGAAATTATCGCAGGGCCGAGCGGCGATACGATCTATGCATCGGCAGCCGGCTCGATCATTAGTGCCGGCGGAGGCGCCGATCACATCTATGGCGGCGCGGGCGATGACCTCATCAAGGTCGGTGGCGGCAATGCCGTTATCGACGGCGGCGGCGGCGTCAACATGGTCGAGTTTCATGGCAGCTATGGCGAATACCGGATCGTCGCTGCTAACGGCGGTTACTATGTTGCGGACAAGGTGCCGAACCGCGATGGTACAGTTTTCATCACCCGTATCCAGAAACTCAATTTCTCGGATATCCAGGCTGTCGACCTCAACCAGTCAAGCCCGATGCCGGTGGCTGACACGCTATACGCGGATGGCAGCGGCAAGACGTTCGATCACGCGCAGCCGCATCTGATTGCGGCGGCGCAAGTGCTTGCCAACGACCAGAAATTGAACGCGCAAGGCGCGCTGCATATTACGTCCGTGGGCAGCGCTATTGGCGGTACCGTGAGTCTTACGGCGTCAGGCGACGTGCTGTTCACGCCGACAACCGGTTTCACGGGCATCATGAGTTTCAAGTACAGCGTCGCGGACGCTGCGGGCCATACCAGCGCGGTGGTGCAGGACTTGAGCACCGGCCTGACTGCGGCGATGCAGGCCACCGTCTCGCTGATGACGCCAGATTTGCCGAAGGATCCGCTGCTCTCCAAGGAGTGGTATCTGAGCGACGCCGACATCCTCCCTGTCTGGAAAGACTACACCGGCAAGGGAGTGCACATCGGCCAGTTCGAGCCAGGTGGGCAGTTCGCGGTCGGTCCCGAGATCTTCGACTTCACGCATCCGGATCTGGCGCCCAACGTCGACCAGACCTGGCTCGCGTCGCAGCTCGCCGCTGGCACGCTGCCCACCCAGACCTCGGACCACGCAACGATGGTCGCAGGAGTGATGGCTGCCGCCAATAACGGCATGGGCGGCACCGGCGTAGCATATGACGCGACGCTCGCCGGTTACTACCTCGCTAACAATGGCAGCGACGTCAGCGGTCTCGGCCATATGGCGAGCTACGACATCGCGAATAACAGCTGGGGATTCAGCAACGATTTCTCGGTCAGCAATATTCAGAACGGTGGCGTCAATACGGCCAGCGCCTTGATGTCCAATGCGCAGTATGCCGCGGACAATGGTCGCGGTGGGCTCGGCACCATCATCGTCGAGGCCGGCGGCAATCAGCGTGCAACCGGCGGCAACGCTGAAGGGTCGTTGACGAACAATAATCGCTTTTCGATCGAGGTGGGCGCGATCAACGCGCAAAGCGATCTTTCGACGCTGCAGATTGGGTCGGCTCCTTTTTCGAATCCGGGCGCGAGCCTGCTGGTATCAGCACCGGGCAGTAATATCGCAAGCACGAGCCAGATGGTCATGACCGACCAAGGCTCGACCTTCGGCAGTGCGTACAGCAACATGCAGGGCACTAGCTTCGCAACACCGATCGTCTCTGGAATCGTGGCGCTAATGCTGCAGGCAAACCCGAATCTAGGCTACCGCGACGTACAGGAAATCCTCTCACTGACCGCGCGCAAGGTAAATGACCCGGCCACTCAGTGGAGCAACAATGGCGCGAACAACTGGAACGGCGGCGGCATGCACGTCAGCAACGATTACGGGTTCGGCGAGGTCGACGCGCGCGCAGCCGTGCGGCTTGCGGAAACGTGGATGACGCAGAGCACCGGGGCCAACGAGAAGGTCTTTTCGGCATCGAGCGGGGCGGTCAACAAGGCGATTCAGGGTGGCGGCGCAGCCACCAGCACGATCGCGATGCAGTCTGGTTTGAACATCGAACACGTCGAAGTCGATCTCGATGCGCTGGTGGGACGCCTTGGCGATGTGGTGGTAACGCTGATCGCCCCTAACGGCACGCAAAGCCTGCTGCTTAACCGCGAAGGCAAGATCCCTGATGGGTTGCCGGGTGCTGGATCTTCCGATGCCGGTAGCACCGCGTCGGGCGAACTCCAGTACACGTTCATGTCCACGCATGACTGGGGCGAGACCTCGGCGGGCAACTGGACGCTGCAGGTGACCGACGCGGCCACCGGCCAGCCCGTCACGTTTAAGAACTGGTCGCTGCGAGTCTACGGCAGCCCGACGACGGCTGACCATACGTACTACTACACCGACGAGTACAAGGCTGCGGTCGTTGCCAATTCGAACGCAGCCATACTCGATCCTTCGATCAATGACACGGGCGGACGCAACAGCGTCGATGCAGCGGCTGTATCAGGTGATGTATCGATCAACCTGCGCACGGGCGCGGCAAACATTGGTGGTATAGCGCTGACTATCCGCAATCCGAACCAGATCCAGAACCTTATCGGCGGTGACGGGAACGATACATTGACCGCGAGCAACGCGGACGCGATGCTTGATGGCGGCAGGGGCAATAACACGCTGGTCGGTGGTACGGGAAAAGATCTTTTCGTTGTACACCGCCGCGACAATGGGCTCGACACCGTCGTCAACTTCAGCCCCGCGCGGGGCGAACAGATCGATCTCGTCGGCTTCAAGGGTAAGCAGTTCAAGGATCTGACGCTCACGCAGCAGGGCAGCGACGTGATGGTCGGGCTTGGGAACGGCCAGACGATCGTATTGCAGAGCGTTACGGTCGCAAGCCTGACGGCCGCGCAGTTTGTTTTCCAGGACACGTTTGTCGCGCCGTCCAGTTACGTGAACAGCGGTCAGGCAGGCGCACTCGTACCGGTGGGTACCGACGTGATCACGATGACGGGGGGCTTTGCGGGCGCAAGCTATAACGGGCAGACCGCGTCGTTGAACGGAACTGTCTATAAGCACGATGCGGCCAGCTCGGACATCTTCGTTATCGCAAAACAGGCAAGTGCCGCGGATTACGCCAACGCGCTGCAGGGCTTCCGGCATGGCGTCGACAAGATAGATGTTAGCCAACTGGACATCACGGGCTTCGCCGATCTGAGCATCACGCAGACGAGCAAGGTAACGATTAACGGCGTTGCGCTGATTCACGGCACGAACTTGGGCAGCACGTCGCTCAATGCGCAACTGGTGTATCTCGACGCGTTGGATCCGTCGCAGCTGAGCGCTGCAGACTTCATTTTTGCCCCAGCACAAGCGGGCACAATCAATACGCCGGTTGCGCCGACGACGCCTGCGTCATCCGCTCCGCTGGTGGTCAATCCCGCTATTGTCGATCCCACCACGATCGTCGGATCGAACCTGGGACTGACAGTCGCCACCGACGCAAACGGCGTAAAGAGCATGCAGGCCACAATTGACGAGGTGCTGCCTGACGACATCAACGTCCTGACGCTGACCGGGAGCGCCGATCTGATCGGCATGGCTAATAATAATGGCAATACGCTGAGCGGCAACGCTGGCAACGATACGCTAATCGGCGGCGACGGCAATGACACCCTTATTGCAGGTACGGGCAACGATATGCTGATCGGCGGCGCCGGCAACAATACCTACGTCGTGCAGGCGACAGGTGCCGTCGATACCATCGTGACCAATGCAGGGCTGCATGACACTCTGCAACTGAAGAGTGTGGCGTCGAGCGCAGTTACCTTTTCTCAACAGGGTAATGACCTGATCGTGGCGCTCAATGCCGGCCTGTCGAATGCCACGCGGGTTGTGGTGAAGGACCAGTTCAACGGCCTGGGCGTGGCCAACATTAAGACAGCCGATGGCGTGTTTGCCACTAATGGGCTTTCCGCTGCCATTGCCACTTTGTGGCAACGGGGTATGCCGGCAGAGATTGAGGCCGGTGCCCGGCTGAAGGCATCCTTCGATGATGGGAACCATATCTTATCGATTTCCGGCCTAAGCGACTCAGCGGCGCTTGGCAATGGTTCGAACTGGGTAACAGCAACAGGATCGACGGAGACAATAACGCTCGGAAGCGGGAACAATACCGTGATACTGACAAACGGTTATGACACGATCACTGCGTTGGGAGGCAACAACGTTATTACCGATCTCGGTGGCCGCGCAAACATAACTTTGAGCAACGGTGCAAACAACATTACGCTGAGGGGCTCGTACGACACGATCTTTGCTGGTAACGGCGACAATATGATTACCGATCCAGGTGACCGCGCCAACATCACGGTCGGTAGCGGGGCAAACACGATTACTTTAGGCGGTAACTATGAGACCCTGACCGCTGGGGCCGGCAACAATGTGATCAATGCCTCGGGCCTTCACGAGACCGTTACCGTGGGAGGAGGCGTCAACACGATCACGTCTTTGGGTGGATCCTGCTCTCTGACACTTGGGGACGGCAGCGACATCGTGACTATGACTGGTTCGGGCACGAACGTAACGGTGGGGCACGGCACGTACTGCCTCGAATTCGGTTCAAGCGGCGAAACCCTGAAGTTCGGCGCCGACGTTTCCTCCAGCAACCTGTGGTTCCAGCACATCGGTCAGGATCTTTTGGTGACGGTAGACGGCACGAGTGAGTCGGTGGTGCTGAAGAACTGGTACGCAAGCACACCGGAACAGACGAGTTCCATCGTCGCGGGCGATGGCAAGACGCTGTCGGCCTCTAATGCGAATCAGCTTGTACAGGCCATGGCATCTTTTGCGCCGCCACAGCCTGGTACAACCAGTCTGCCGCCCGCGTATCAGACCGCCCTTGCTCCTGTGCTCGCTTCCAGCTGGAAGTGATCATTGTCTTTAACGGTCTTGCCCATCAGTAGTACCGGTGGGCAAGGCCGCCACATGTCTGAGAACTGTCATGCAACTAAATGTCGTCGCCAATAACAGGCGCGGGCTTCACGCCCTGTTGAACCTTAACAGGCTCACCGAAGTGGTTGATGTCGGAGCGAACCCGATCGACGGCGACCCGCCCTACAAGACGATGCTCCAGGAGGGCATGTGCCGCCTTACTGGTTTCGAGCCTCAGATGAGCGCTTTGGAACTGCTCGAGGCAAGGAAAGGGGGCAACGAAATTTACCTGCCCTATGCCGTTGGGGACGGCGAAGAGCACACGCTCAGGATCTGCAACTGGAGCGGACTGACGAGCCTGTTCGAACTGGATGTTGCTTCGCTGGAAATTTTCCCGCAATACTTGCGTGGTGGAGAGCTCCGTGGGCAGGAGCAGATCCAGACGCGCAGGTTGGATGACATAGAGGAAATCGGACGAATGGATTTCCTCAAGATTGACATACAGGGAGGCGAACTTTCGGTATTCCGTAATGGTCGACGCACGCTTGCGAATGCCGTCGCGATACAGACGGAAGTGAGCTTCGTTCCACTATACAAAGAACAGCCGTGTATCGGAGACATTGATCTCGAACTTCGATCGCAGGGATTTATCCCTCATTGCCTGGCGACGCCTGCCAAGACCGCGCCGATCGCGCCCGTCAAGTTTGGTGACAGTCAATGGACGGGCCTGAATCAGCTCCTGGAAGCCGACCTGGTGTACGTTCGTGATTTCCGGAAGCCGCACGACCTGTCGAGCGACATGCTGAAACATCTGGCATTGATCGCGACCTGCTGCTACCGGTCGATCGACCTCACTCGCCGCTGTCTTAAGGTTCTCGCCGATCGGGGAGATGTCGATCGGGACGCGGGTGAACGATTCATGCGAGCCGAACCGGCCTCCGTGTGATGTTCGCCGCAACGCTGTTCATTCTCGTAACAAAGAAGTATCGGTAAATGACCCCTTTCTCGGATTCAGGGCTACGTGCCTTGACCTCGATTGCCTCGCTACATGCCGTGGCGGTCGATGAGGCACAACTGCGCCACACGTTTGGACATGAGCAGTTCGAAACAAACACTCTTCTGCTGGCAGCACGATCGCTCGGCCTCAAAAGCCGTGCGGTTAGGCAGGACCCCGCACGCCTCGCCATGGCGCCGCTGCCGGCGATCGCACGCGAGCAGGACAGCGGACGCTTTTTTATTGTCGGGCAATTCCAGCAGCGCCCTGATGGAACCGGGCAGCTATTGATCCAGCACCCTGGCGAGGCGCCGTCCGTCATTCCGGTCGCGCAACTCCTGGCAACCTGGACCGGCGAGCTGATTTTCCTCTCCAGCAAGGCGAGCTTTGCCTCTGAAATGGCCAGGTTCGACTTTACCTGGTTTGTTCCGGCAGTCGTCCGGTACCGCCGCGTGCTCGGTGAAATCGTGCTTGTGTCGCTGGTGCTTCAGATCATAGGGTTGGTGACCCCAATGTTTTTCCAGGCCGTGATGGACAAGGTGCTGGTCAATCACGCGATGAAAACGCTGAATGTGATCGCCGTCGGCCTTGTCTTCGCGACACTGTTCGAAGCTGTCCTCACCGGCATTCGCAGCTCGGCGTTTGCCCACACGAGCAGCAAGATTGACGTGGAGTTGGGCGCGCGCCTGTTTCGCCATCTGCTGGCGCTGCCGCTGGCCTATTTCCACGCGCGACGTGTCGGGGATTCGGTCGCGCGGATTCGCGAACTGGAAAACATCCGCGCGTTCCTGACGGGTAACGCCATAACGCTGGTGCTCGACCTGGTATTTTCGGTTGTATTCCTCACGGTCATGCTCTGGTACAGCGTGTCGCTGACGCTGGTCGTGGCGGCCTCTATTCCACTGTACCTGCTGATCTCGCTGGTGTTCACGCCCGTGGTCCGTATGCGGCTGAACGAGAAGTTCAGCCGGGGTGCTGAAAACCAGTCGTTCCTGGTTGAAACAATAAGCGGTATCGATACGGTGAAGGCGATGGCGGTCGAGCCGCGCTGGATCCAGAAGTGGGAAAAACAGCTCGCAGCCTATGTAAGTGCGGGCCTGTCGGTGACCAATGTCACGACAATTGCGAGTGGTGGCGTGACGCTTGTGAGCAAATTGCTGACGGCCGCCATTACCTGGATGGGCGCACTCCAGGTAATCGACGGCAGGATGAGTGTAGGGGAGCTGGTTGCATTCAACATGTTGGCCGGGCAGGTTTCGAGCCCGATCCTGCGTCTCGCGCAGCTATGGAACGACTTCCAGCAAGTCGGTGTTTCGATGGGGCGGCTCGGCGACATCCTGAACGCTCGTACCGAGGTGGCGGCTCAGAAGACACGTTTGCCTCGCCTTGCCGGCGCCATCACGTTCGACGCGGTGTCCTTCCGCTACAGGCCCGATACGGCAGACGTGATAAGAGGCGTGTCGCTCGATGTCGCGCCCGGCGAAGTGGTCGGCATCGTGGGACGTTCGGGCTCCGGCAAGAGTACCTTGACACGGCTTGTCCAGCGCCTGTATGTGCCCGAGCGAGGACGCGTGCTTGTCGATGGCCAGGACATCGCGGTCATCGACACTACGTCGCTGCGCCAGCAGGTCGGCGTCGTGCTCCAGGAAAACACGTTGTTCAACAGGTCGGTGCGCGACAACATCGCGCTGACCAACCCGGCCCTGCCTATTGAAGCGGTGATTGACGCGGCAAAACTTGCAGGTGCCCATGAATTCATCTGTGAACTTCCAGAAGGCTACGACACAGTCGTAGGCGAACACGGCACGGGACTCTCGGGGGGGCAGAGACAACGCATCGCGATCGCGCGGGCCCTTATCACCAATCCGCGCATTCTGATCTTCGATGAGGCGACGAGCGCCCTTGACTATGAATCCGAGAGAATCGTTCAGGACAACCTGCGCCGTATCTGCCAAGGGCGAACGGTCCTGATCATTGCGCACCGGCTTTCCGCCGTGCGCGAAGCGAACAGGATCGTCGTCATGGAGCGTGGGCAGATCGCCGAGATTGGCAGCCACGACCAGTTGCTGCGTCGTAAAGACGGCATCTACGCGCACCTTTATGCACTGCAGCAAGGGTACGCAGGAAACGAGGCATGAGTATGAGACATCGCATGCAGGCCGCCGCTGAACTGCTTGCGCGCTACCGGGATGTGTGGGGTCACTACTGGGCGCAGCGTAACGGGATGAATGCGCCGCAACTAAAGGATCACGAAGCTGAATTCCTGCCCGCAGCTCTTTCCCTGCAGGCCAAGCCGGTCTCGCCCGCAGGACTATGGGTTGCGCGGATCTTGATGGCGCTCATGACGGTAGCCGTCGCGTGGGCGACTCTCGGTCACGTTGATGTCATCGTCAATGGCGAGGGCAAGGTCGTTGCGGACGGTTATACAAAGACCGTCTCATCGATCGAAGTGGCGAGCGTTCATGCGCTGCGGGTCGAGGAAGGGCAGTCGGTCAAGTCGGGCGACACGTTAATCGAGCTCGATACGCGCGAGACCGACAGCGAACATCAGAAGGCTGAGGACGAATGGGAAGTGGCACGCGTGCAGACGGCCTGCCAAGAGGGTTTGCTTGCCGGGATCGCCAGCGGTGAGCCACCGCGTCTTGCTCCTATTGCGGACGTTAGCCCGCAGCGCTGGCACGCAGGCGCCAGCTACCTCGCCGACCAGTGGGGCGACTACATCGCGAAGCGAGCCCGCGTCACAGGCGACATCGCTCGTTACGGCGCCGCCCTTCCACTAGCCGTGCGTCAGGAACGCGACTACGCGGAACTGGCAAGAACGCACGACGTGTCGGCAGACGCATGGCTAGAGAAGCAACAGGCGCGCATCGAGATAGCGGGACAACTCGCGAATGCCCGCAATCAGTTGGCGGAACTGACTGCCGGTACCCGAAAAGAAGCGCAGGACAAACTGGAAAACTCGAGGCGCATTCTTGCGTCGTCGGCGCAGGATGCGAGCCGCGCAAGTGCCCACCGTTCGTTGCTGAAGCTGACCTCGCCGGTGGACGGGACGGTTCAGCAACTCGCGGTCCATACCGTGGGTGGTGTTGTACCGGCCGCGCAACCGCTGATGCAGATCGTGCCGTTGAACTCCATGGTCGAGTTCGAGGCTTTCATTGCTGATCAGGATGTCGGTTTCGTGCGGGAGGGCGCGCATGCGGCGGTGAAGATCGATGCGTTCGATTACACCCGTTACGGAACCGTCGACGCAGTGGTGACGCATATTTCCCGCGATGCGATAGAAGATGAAAAGAAAGGACTACGGTACTCGGTGAAGGTCGAGCTGACACGGCCAGAGCTAATGGTGGATGGACGCGCGATTCGGCTTACGCCCGGCATGTCGGGCAGCGTTGAGATCCGCACCGGCGAGCGCCGGGTCATTCAATATGTGCTGTCACCACTGATGCAGCACGCACAGGAAAGTCTGCATGAGCGTTGAAGTACATACTGCGGCTCGCATTCGCGGTGTCCGTTCTCGCATTGTCGCGCTAGTAATTAGTAGTCTTTCCTTTCCGGTCGCGCATGCGGCCGGACCGGTCTGGGGTGTCCCAGACTTCCTTGAAGATCCGTTGCTTACGCGGCCGCCAGCGCTTGAAACAGGGGCCGTACTGCCTGGAGACAGTTCGCCGCCCGTATGTCCCGACGGACACGATTTGGCGCGAGCCCTCGCACTGAATGACGCTGTCGATATCGCACTGTGCGAGGACCCGCGGGTCAGGGCCGCATGGGCAGCGATCAAGGTGCAGGCGGCTCGGGTGGGCGTGGCGCGCGCCGCCTACCTGCCTACCCTGAACGGCTCCATCGCCGGCCAGCATAGCGATACCCATTATGCAACGATGTCGGGTTACGACAATACAGTGAAGGGGTACAGCAGCTATGCGGCGCTCAATTGGCGTATGTTCGATTTCGGTGAGCGTAAAGCCAACCGCCTCGCAGCCAACTACATGCAGGCGGCCGCCCTTGCTAGTTACGACGCACAGTTGCAAAAGACGCTCGCATCCACTGTGCAAGCCTATTTCGATGCAATGACCGCACAAGCTGCGTGCAGGGCACACGCGCAAGAGGTGCGGCTCGCACGGCAGACGCTGGAGACCGCACAACGGCGCGAATTTCGGGGTGCCGCCGGCCGCAGCGATACCTTGCAGGCGACCACTGCACTGGCTCATGCACGACTGACCGAGCAGCGCGCGTCCGGTGATGCCGACAAGGCGATGGCGACGCTTGTCTACATGCTTGGCCTGCCCGCGGCGACCCGGATCACACTGTCCGACAAGAACTGGAAGCCTGCTAAGCAGGACGTTGCGGACCTTACACAGTGGCTCGATGCCGCGAGAGTAAGACACCCCGAATTGATCGCCGAACGCGACAGGATCGACGCAGCCCGCGAGAAAGTAACAAGCGTGCGGTCACAGGGCATGCCTACGGTGGATCTCGGAGTGAGCTTATACAGGAACGGCTATCCGAATCAGAGCGTCCAGGCCGCACATTCCAATACCGCCATCGTCGGCGTGACGCTGAATCTCCCGTTGTTCGACGGCTTTGCGCGGACCTACAAGATCCGCGAGGCACAGGCCGAGGTCAACGAAAGCGACGTGCGAATGCAAGACGCCGAACGCGAGATTTTGGGCGCGGTGGTCAAGGCACACGCCGATGCGCTGTCTTCGCTGGCGAGCCTCGATTCAGCGTCAATGTTGGTGGATGCTGCGCAGAGTGCACTTGCATCGTCGAGTAATCGCTACGAACACGGCGTCGCAGACATCGTCGAGGTCCTTAACGCGCAGTCTTCGTTGGCAGACGCGCAACTTGAACGCATTCGCAGCGAATCAGACTGGCGCTCCGCACGACTGCGGTTAATGGCCGACGCCGGATTGCTGGGGCGACAACGCATCATGGACATGGAAGCGCCCGCTCCCCGCAATGGCTTATCGGCTAGCATGAAGGCAGAATGATCGAACCCCTTTACCGGCATCCGATCATCGGGTAACGGCCACCACCGTCCGGTCCGTCCAATCATATCCTCGACCCGCATTTCGGAGACTACAGCGCGACACGATGACCGGACGCGCACTAACGCCGCCAGCTTAAGCAAGCGTTAACCTCTGGCGTTTAAATTGGCGTGCTTATGCAGCTACGAAAAAAGGAGTGACTGATGAAAGACAGCGCCATGAACTTTGCAGACCAGGCCGTCAGCAAAGTGCCGCAAGTGACGTTGGGCTTCTGGGTGATCAAGGTCGCGGCCACCACGCTGGGTGAAACGGGCGGAGACTGGGTGTCGATGTCGCTGAAGCTCGGTTACCTGATTGGCTCGGCGATCTTCTTCGTATTCTTCGTCGCGCTCGTCTCCGCGCAGATCAAGGCGCGCGACTTCCATCCGTTCCTTTATTGGTCGACCATCATCGCGACCACGACGCTTGGCACGACAATGGCCGACTTCGCGGATAGATCGCTCGGCATCGGTTACCCCGGAGGCGTCGCGTTAGTCGTCGCACTGCTAGCGGCGAGTCTCGCCGCCTGGTATCGCTCGCAAGGCACGGTGTCAGTGGAAAGTATCGTCACGGCTAAAGCGGAGTGGTTTTACTGGGTCACCATCCTGTTCTCGCAAACGCTCGGCACCGCTCTTGGTGACTGGGTCGCGGGCGAAGATCGCGGCGGACTCGGCGCGGGTTACGAATACGGAGCAATGATCTTCGGCGCGGGCTTGCTCGTGGTGGCCGCCCTGTATTTCTGGTCGCGCGTATCTCGCACGGCGCTTTTCTGGGCAGCGTTCATTCTGACGCGTCCCCTCGGCGCGACGCTTGGGGATCTGCTCGACAAGCCTGTCGCGGAGGGCGGGTTGCACGTGAGCCGCTTATACGCGTCGGTGATTCTGCTTGTGTTTATCGTCGCCTGTATCGTGCTTCTGCCGCAGCGCCCCGCGAGACGTGCGCCCGCTGTATAACGATGCGTCGATGCGAGGCGAACTGGAACGCCTCATGGCCATTCACTCCGATGGCAGCGAGCGCTACTCAACCTCGCTGTCGTCCGTGTCGGCAATTTGAGCACTCTGTTCATGACTCATGGCGGCACTCGCAAGCGCCGTTACGGTTGCCGGTGCCCGCTCCTTGCGCTCGCTGTAGCGGTCGGTCAGGTAATCGGAACGGTCGCGTACGAGCAGCGTGAATTTGAAGAGCTCTTCCATGACATCGACCACCCGATCGTAGTACGAGGACGGCTTCATCCGTCCGTTCTCGTCGAACTCCTGAAATGCCTTGGCGACCGAGCTCTGGTTCGGGATCGTCACCATGCGCATCCAGCGGCCTAGTACGCGCAGCGCGTTGACTGCATTGAACGACTGCGAGCCGCCGGACACTTGCATGACTGCCAGCGTGCGCCCTTGCGTGGGACGGACGCTGCCGGAATCGAGCGGCAACCAGTCGATCTGATTCTTGAAAACGCCTGTTAGCGCACCGTGACGCTCGGGGCTGCACCACACCTGTCCCTCGGACCATATCGATAGTGCGCGCAGTTCCGCGACCTTCGGGTGGTCCGGCGGGACACTATCGGCAAGCGGAAGGCCGTGCGGATCGAACACCTTTGTCTCCGCGCCGAACTGCTGAAGAATCCGCTCTGCTTCCAGCGTCAGCAACCTGCTGTACGACGTTGGCCTGAGTGAGCCGTATAGAAGAAGAATGCGCGGCGGGTGTTGCGATAGCGCGCGTGGCTCGAGCTTCGTGAGATCGGGTATGTCGAGATGAAGAGGGCTGATGTTGGGCAGATCGGTCGGCATGGGCTATGGCGCTTAAAGGGTGATGGCACGCGAAAGCAGGACGGCGCTCGACGGACACAAGTCGGTCGCCTGACGTGTGCCGAGGATCGATGCGGGGGCCGCGTCGCGGCTGACCGGCTTGAAGCCGGACTTCTCGAAGAACGTCGATTCATTCGTTGTGAGCAGCCACCCGGTGCGGGCGCCCGCATCGAAAGCTTCGCGCAACAGAACGGCGAGCACGTTACGGCCGATGCCCTTGCCCCGCTGATCGGACACAACGACAAGCGACCGGATCAGTACATCGCGTCCGTATTGCTCGAATCCGCCATAACCAAGATGGACACCTGCCAGCGTCGAGAACGTGAAGAACGAGCGGCCAGACTCGCTCAGATCGTTGACGGGAAGTTCCGCATCGCGCAGTGCCTGCACAAACTCAGCGTTGTCACCTGTGATGCGCCGGGCCACGATAAAAGGCGCGCCTTCTTCCTTCAGAATTTCGCGGTCGGGCATGCTTGCAAGGAGGCCGGCCGCTGCATCGGAAGGGCGGCACAAGCGTGTGCCTTGCGGCGTCACGACGATGGGCCGGTTGATCAGTATCGGATGGGCGAGCATTGCGTCGATCAGTTCTGCGTCGCTCACTGCCGGATCGTCGAGTCCGAGTTCCTTGTATGGCGTGCCCTTCGTGCGCAGCATGTCCCGGACCGCCATTCCGCTGTCGGCTATCAGGCGTTCGAGCGTTGCACGATCAGGCGGATTTTTCAGATACTCGATCACGAGCGGGTTTTCGCCGGCTTCGCGCAGCAGCGCGAGCACGTTGCGTGACGTGCCGCAGTCGGGGTTGTGATAGATGGTCACGCGCATCGTTTGTCCTCAATATGTTCGGGTTTCGTACCAATGTTGCGTCCGGTTCACGACGCCGACGACCAGCAGCATGACGGGCACTTCAATGAGTACACCGACTACGGTGGCGAGTGCCGCGCCCGACTGGAATCCAAACACGCTGATGGCGGTTGCCACTGCCAGTTCAAAGAAGTTGCTCGCACCGATCAGGCTCGACGGACCGGCCACACAGTGCGCGACACCGAGCCTGCGGTTGAGCAGATAGGCGAGGCCCGAGTTCAGCAACACCTGGATCAGGATCGGTACGGCCAGCATCGCGATCACCAGCGGCTCGCTGACAATGGCCTGCCCCTGGAACGCGAATAACAGCACGAGCGTTGCGAGCAGCGCGCAGATCGAATAGGGGCCTAGTCGGGCGACCATGCGTTGAAAGCGCGCATCGCCATGCCGAAGCAGCCGGCGGCGCACGATCTGCGCAATGACAACAGGGATGATGATGTAAAGCCCCACTGAAGCGATAAGCGTGTCCCACGGGACTGCGATCGCGGACAGGCCGAGCAGCAGTGCAACGATCGGTGCAAAAGCGACGATCATGATGGCGTCGTTCAGCGCGACCTGCGAGAGCGTGAAGTACGGATCGCCCTTGCAAAGCTGCGACCAGACAAACACCATTGCCGTGCACGGCGCGGCGGCGAGCAGGATAAGTCCTGCGACGTAGCTGTCCAGCTGGCCCGACGGCAACCATGCGGCAAAGACATGGCGCACGAAGATCCAGCCGAGCAGCGCCATCGACAACGGCTTCACAATCCAGTTGACGAACAGCGTGACACCGATGCCGCGCCAATGCTCCTTCACCTGCGCCATCGCACCGAAGTCGATCTTGATGAGCATCGGCACGATCATGACCCAGATCAGCACGCCGACCGGAATGTTGACGTGCGCCACTTCCATGCGTGCAATTGCCTGGAACACCAGCGGCAGCCAATGCCCGAGCGCGATGCCTGTAACGATGCAAAGCGCGACCCACACCGTCAGATACCGCTCGAAGAAACCGATGCGAGGCGCCTGTGAATGACGTGCCGTTTGCTCGAGACTGCTCATGGGTGAATCCGTAATGGAATAGTGGCGGCTGCTGAGATGCGCTGCATGATGGCGACGTTGGCAAAGTTCATGTCGCCGCTCCTTTACACTGCGGCGCGACTCCAACTCCACAGCCCGCACCCGCACAACAGTTCTCGGTGAGGAAACCGACGAGTCCGCTCATCGCTTCGAAGTTGGCCGAGTAATAGATAAAGCGCCCATCCTGCTGACCTGTAACCAGCCCGGCGTGCGAAAGGTCTTTCAGATGAAATGACAGGCTCGACGGTGACAGTCCGACCTGCTGCGCGATGTCCCCTGCCGCCATGCCTTCGGGACCAGCTACCACCAGCGCCCGGAAAATGGCGAGTCGCGATTCATGAGCCAGCGCGCCGAGCGCGCGTACAACGAGG
>Ga0256898_1000154_pt1 | contig 29463 bp, 25 predicted proteins | sample MC6MC0686MT_FD_186333 | JGI IMG/M metagenome (GOLD analysis project Ga0256898, IMG submission 186333) | Metatranscriptome of enriched soil aggregate microbial communities from Iowa State University, Ames, United States - MC6-MC0686-MT... | ecosystem: Environmental > Terrestrial > Soil >... | reverse complement strand
TGTCGATCGTGAGCCACGGCCAGCTCGCGCTGGTGCTGCCGCTGCTCGAGCAGCTCGACCGGCACAGCCGGGACGCGATCGCCAAGGTCGTGCTCACGCTGAACATTCCCGAGGCCGATCTGCTCGCAGGACGCCCCTGGGGCTTTCCCATCGAGCGCATCGAGAACGCGGCGCCCCTGGGCTTCGGCGCCAACCACAACCAGGCCTTCGCGCGCTGCGACACGCCCTGGTTCCTGGTGCTCAACCCCGACATCCGCTTCAACGCCGACGTGCTCGCCCCGATGCTCGCCCAGGCCGCGCCCGACGCCGGCCTGATGACGCCGCGCATCCTGGAGTCGGGCCGGCCCGAGCCCGAGCCGCACCGCGCGCTGCTGACCCCCTTCGAGATCCTGGGCCGCAAGAAGCCCGGCTACCAGCCGCCGGCCGTGCCGGCCTGGATTCCCGGGCTGTTCATGCTGTTTCGCAGCGAGGCCTACCGCAAGATCGGCGGCTTCGACGAGCGCTTCTTCATGTACGGGGAAGACTTCGACATCTGCGCCCGCACCCGGCTGGCCGGCTGGAAGCTCCAGGTGGCCGAAGACCTGCGCGCGCGCCACGACGCCCAGCGCGCCAGCCACCGCAGCAAGAAGTACCTGTACTGGCACGTGACCAGCCTGCTCAAGGTGTGGCTGTCGGGCGCTTTCTGGCGCTACTGGCGGCTGCAGCGCGCCGCCGCCTGAAAAGGCACGGCGGCGTTTGCGAGGACAATCGGGGCCGAAAAGCCCCGCACGAAAAGCCCGCAAGCGCCGCTTTCAGCACCGACGATGACGACCACGAGCAGCCCGACCTCCCTCCCCGAACACGCCCACCTGGTTCACCCGAAATACCGCCCGGACATCGACGGGCTGCGCGCCGTCGCGGTGCTGTCGGTGCTCGGCTACCACGCGTTCCCGCAGTGGATCAAGGGCGGCTTCATCGGCGTCGACATCTTCTTCGTCATCTCGGGCTTCCTGATCACCACAATCATCCTGGGCAGCTTCCAGGGCGACGGCTTCAGCTACCGCGAGTTCTATGCGCGGCGCGTGAAGCGCATCTTCCCGGCGCTGGCGCTGGTGCTGCTGGCCACCATGGCCTTCGGCTGGTTCGCCCTGCTGCCGCACGAATGGGAGCAGCTGGGCAAGCACGTGGCCGCGGGCGCGGGCTTCGTCTCGAACTTCGCCTTCTGGAGCGAGGCCGGCTACTTCGACAACGCCGCCGAGACCAAGCCGCTGCTGCACCTGTGGTCGCTGGCCATCGAAGAGCAGTTCTACATCTTCTGGCCCGTGCTGCTGGGCCTGGCCTGGAAGCGCAAGTGGCGCATGCTCGCGGTGCTCGGCACGGTGGCGGCGATGTCGTTCCTGCTCAACGTGACGACCATCCACAGCCACCGCACGGCCGCGTTCTATTCGCCGCTGTCGCGCTTCTGGGAACTGATGATCGGCGGCATGCTGGCCTATGCGCGGCTGCACCGGCCGCCGCCGAAGCCGGGCTGGAGCCGCCACGCACAGTCGATCGCCGGCCTCGTGCTGATCGTGCTGGGCCTGTGCTACATCCGCGGCGGCAAGGCCTTCCCGGGGTTCTGGGCCATCCTGCCGTCGGTGGGCGCCTTCTTCTGCATCGCGGCCGGGCCGAGCGGCGTGCTCAACCGCTATGTGCTCGCGTCCAAGCCGATGGTGTGGGTCGGGCTCATCAGCTATCCGCTCTACCTCTGGCACTGGCCGCTGCTGGCCTACGCGCGCATCCTGGAAGGCAAGCTGCCGTCGGACGGCATCCGCGCGCTGATGCTGGTGGCGTCGTTCGTGCTGGCCTGGCTCACCTACCGGTTCGTCGAGCGCTACACCCGGCGCAGCGAGAACCCGACGGTCACGGCGGGGCTGGTGGCCGTGATGATCGGCTTCGTCGTGCTCGGCCTGCTGGCGACCACGCGCTACTACGTGGGCCGCCACAGCGATCCGTACTTCAACAAGACCGCCGCAGCCGCCAAGGACTGGGCCTACCCGGACGGCCTGAGCCCGATCAAGGTCGATGGCGAGGTGCTGCAGCAGATCGGGCAGGGCAAGCGGCGGGTGCTGTTCTTCGGCGACAGCCACGTCGAGCAGTACGGGCCGCGCGCCGTCGAACTCTCCAAGACCTCGCCGGGCACGCTCGATTCGCTCTCCTTCGTGACCTGGGGCGCCTGCCCGCCGATTCCCAACGTGGTCGACGAGCAGAACAACCTCTGCGGCGAACGCCGCGACGGCGGCATGCGGCTGGCCATGAGCGACCGGTTCGACGCCGTCGTCTTCGGCGGCTGCTGGAACTGCTACTTCACCGAGACCGGCAAGCCCAACGCCGAGAACGCAGCGGCCGACCGCTACTACTTCTTCGACGGCAAGGACAAGCGGCGCTTCATGGGCGGCGGCGGCGTGGACTTCTCGCTCAACATGCTCGAGACCGTGCTGACCACCTTGTCCAAGCACAAGCAGGTCTACCTGCTGCTGGACAACCCGGTCGGCGAGGGTTTCGGCCCCGAGGAGTTCATCAAGGGCGGCCGCCTGGGTGACATGCAAGTGGGCAAGATGTCGCCCACCGCTCCCTGGGACCCGCGGCAGAAGGCGCTGCACGAGCGCATGCGGCAGATCGCGCAGCGCAGCGGCGCCATCGTGATCGACCCGATCCCGAGCCTGTGCCAGAAAGACTGGTGCACCCGCGCCGATGCCGACGCCACGCCGATCTACAAGGACGCAGGCCACCTGCGCGCCGAGTACGTGCGCTCGCACGCCACCTACATGGACCCGGCGATGACGTCGGCGCCGGCCCGCTGAGGACCAGGCTGCGGCGGCCTGCGGGCCGCCGCGGCGCGCATCAGGACTTGTAGACCTTGCGCAGGCTGCGAATGCCCGGCAGCTTCGTCAGCGCACCGATGAAGCGCACCATGCCCGGCGTGCTCCGGCGCAGCAGGAACAACGTGATCCACAACCGCAGCTTCTTCTTGCGACCCACGTACGGGTTCGCGAAGACGATGGCCGCGTAGTCGTCGAGCACCGCCGTCATCTCGCCGCGGTACTGGTCGTCCTTCTTGATGGCCTCGATCGCCTCGTTCACGAAGAACAGCTGGAAGCGCGGCATCAGGTATTCGCGCAGGTAGTAGCGTCCACGCTGGTGCTCGTCGGGGAACATCTGCAGCAGCTTCTTGAAGTACTTGAAGCGGCTGCGCACCATGCGGATGCCGAACGAGGTGCTGGCCGTGTGGATGCACCAGACCGTCACCGCCTTGTCCACGAAGTGATTGCTGTAGCCCTTGCGGAAGATGCGCAGGAACAGGTCGTCGTCCTCGTAGCCCATGAACTGCGAATCGAAGCCGCCCACCGCATCGAAGGCCTTGCGGCTCACCAGCGCGGCCGAGGGCAGCACGAACATGTCGTAGCGCAGCAGGTCGAAGATGCTGCGCTTCGGGTGCTGCGCGTGGTCCTTGATGACGCCGGTGCGGATCACATTGCCGTCGCCGTCCGCCTCGTACAGGTCGGCGTAGATGTAGCCGAACAGGCGGTCGTCCCACGGGATCGACGACACCAGCGTCTCGATGTGGTTCGGCAGATAGAAGTCGTCCTGGTCCAGGAAGCAGATGTACTCGGAGGTCGACGCCGCCACGCCCGCATTGCGCGCCGAGCCCTGGCCGCCGTTCTCCTTGTCGAGGATGCGGAACGGATAACGGGCCGCCAGCCCGTCGAGCGCGGCGCGCTCTTCCGGGCGGGAGCCGTCGTTGACCACGATCACCTCGTGCGCCGGCACCGACTGCTCGAACACGCTCTTCACCGAGCGCTCGATGAAATCGGCGCCGTTGTAGAACGGAATGATGACCACGACGTTCGGCCAGGCCGTCGGCTCGCCGGGCGGGGAAGGGTTCGCGGGGACGTTGGTTGGGTTCATTGTTGTTGTGTCAGACGGATTCGAAAAGATCGCGGACCACGCCGCGCACCCCGCGGCCGAACTTGTCGTAGCGACCGGTCATGGCCTCGCGCAGGATCGGCACGCAACGGGCCAGGCGCGAGGCGGGCAAGGCGGCGCGGAAGCGCTGGTGCACGATCTTGCTGCGCACCTTGTCGATGATCTCGGGGGGCACGCGATCACCAAGCTGGAGCAGGCGCTCCAGCAACAGCTCGGCCTTGATCGCGCGCTCGACGTGCGTGTTGCCGCGCGAGGCGAGCGCCTTGCGCACCTTTTCCTTGTAGGTGTCGCGGCGGGCACCGATCTGGTTGGATTCGTGCTGGCGGTAGTCGATGAGGGACTCTTCGAGCAGGTCGACCCGCGACGTCGTCGACGCGATGATGGCCAGCCATTCGTCGTGCACCCACTCCACCGGCAACGGCAAGGCATCGGCAAGCAGCGAGCGACGGAAAACCGTGGTCGCACCGGTCACGAGGTTGCGGCGCAACAGCACGTCGAAGGCATTGCCGGCATGGACGCGCGCCAGCTCCGAAGGCGAAACCTCCAGGGCATGGAACAGCGTATGACCGATGTCGTGGCGGTCCGTGTCCACCAGGCGCGCGTCGGTGTGCAGCAGCACCAGGGTGTCGTCCTGCTCGAAACGAGTCACCATTTTTTCAAGCCGATCGGGCATCCAGACGTCGTCCTGATCGCTCAGCGCAATCAGCTCACTGGTGCATGCGCTGATGGCCTGCTCGAAATTCTTGACGACGCGCAGCGCCGTGGTGTTCTCGAAGATCCGCAACGCCACGGGATGTTGTGGCCGCTCGGCGGCGCATTCAGCAACGGCGGCACGCACCACATCGACCGAACCATCGCGCGAGGCATCGTCGGACAGGACGATCTCGACCGGCGGACGGCTCTGAAGGCAGATGCTGCGAACCTGCTCGCGCAGGAAGCGCGCGCCGTTGTACGTGCACAGCGCAACGGAAACTTCAAGGGGACGGGTGATACTCATGGGTTGCTCGCTTTGTCGAGTGCGCGCGGCCCGTCAGATGTCTTTGCGGACGCTTTTTTACTTGTTCACGGGTGCCGATGGCCGGTGTTCCAATCGGGTCGCCGAATCAGCGCCGGTAAAATTATCGCCCACTTCACACCAAACCGAACATGCGCCCCTTCCGTCACACGGCCGAGGGACAGGTTCCCGGCCTTGGCAAGCTTCGCGATGACTGGCTCCCCCGCCGTTCATCCATGAAAAAGGAAAACATCTCTTGACACGCATCGGCAGCGAAAAACTGGCGCTCGACGAAGCCGGTTTCAACAACCGCCCGGACAAGGGCGGCACCGCCCCTCGGGCACACATTTCCGGACTCACATGAGCCAAGTTCACTCAAATCTGCACCGCAGCGTCTTCGCTGACTGGTGGGAAGGTACACGCCGGACCGACATCTGGTGGACGCTTGCCTGGTTCGATATCGTGCTGCGCTACCGGCGCTCGATGCTCGGCCCCCTGTGGCTCACGCTCAGCATGGGGGCCATGATCGGCGGCATGGGGCCGCTGTACAGCTCCCTGTTCGGCACCCCGCTGGACAAGTTCTTTCCGCACTTGGCGCTCGGCATTATCTTCTGGAGCTTCTTCTCCAGCACGGTGACGGATGCGTGCAATGCCTTTGTCAGTTCGACCAACTACCTGAAGCAGGGCTACTTCCCCGTCAGTCTGTTCGTTTGGCGCAGCATCTCGCGCAACCTGATCCAGTTTGCACACCAGATCGTGCTGTACATCCCGGTCGCGCTCTGGGCGGGTGTCTCGCTCGGCTGGTCTGCGCTCCTGGTCATTCCTGCGTTTCTGATTGCGGTGATCAACGCACATGCACTGGGGCTCTTGCTGGGCCTGATCTGCACGCGGTACCGGGACGTCACCCAGATCGTCACCAGCGTGATGCAGATGCTGATGTTCCTGACCCCCGTGTTCTGGATTCCCGAAAATCTTCCGGGGCGCGCCAAGTACATTCTCTGGAATCCCTTCGCGCAAATGCTGGACCTGCTGCGCACTCCGCTGATGGGTGGCGTGGCACATGCCCACAGCTGGTGGGGCATCCTGGGCTGGACCGCGGTAACCGTTGTCGCTGCGACCCTGGTGTTCGCCAAATACCGCCGCCGCGTCGTCTACTGGCTCTGATCATGGCTCTTATCTCTCTCAAAAACGTCGGCGTCAGCTTCCCCATCTATGGCGCCGGCGCCTCTTCGCTGAAGAAGACGATTGCTGCGTCGGTCACGGGTGGGCGCTTCGGCAAGGAAACCGGCGTCACCGTGGTGCAGGCGCTGAATGGCATCAACCTCGAGCTGAAAAGCGGCGACCGACTCGGCCTCATTGGCCACAACGGCTCCGGCAAGTCCACCCTGCTGCGCACGCTGGCAGGCGTTTACGAACCCTCCTCGGGGGAAATGGTCCGCCAGGGCAGCGTGGCCAGCCTGATCGATCCGGCACTGGGCATCGAGCCGGATGCCAGCGGCATCGAGAACATCATGCTCAGAGGCCTTGTGATGGGCATGAGCCGCAAGGAGATCGAGCGGCAGATCCCGTCCATCTGCGAATTCAGCGGTCTCGGCGAGTACGTCAACATGCCGGTGCGAACCTATTCCACCGGCATGATGATGCGCCTGGCCTTTTCCATCTCGACCAGCGTCGAGGCGGACATCCTGCTCATGGACGAATGGCTGTCGGTGGGCGATGCGGACTTCAACGAGAAGGCCGAGAAGCGGATGCGGGACGTCGTTTCGAAATCCGGCATTCTGGTGCTGGCCTCGCATTCGCCCGAGCTGATCGCCAAGGAGTGCAACCGCGTCATCCACCTCGAACACGGGCGGATCATCGAGGAGCGCTGAAGCGGATCGAACCGCCCCCGGGCCCTTGTGGCGCGGGGTGGTTGCTCCGCCGTTCAGTTGTCGAAGTTCAGGCGTTCCCGCTCTACCACCAGCGGGCGCTTCATCACATGCGTCAAGATGGCGCCGACGTACTCGCCCAGAAGGCCGATGAAGAAGAGCTGGACCGAGGCGAAGAAGAACATACCGATCAGGATGGGCGCAGTGCCCATCGAGAACTCGCTCCAGAACAGCATCTTCAGGATCAGATAGAGCAGCGACACGCCAAGACTGACACCCGACAGCGCAAAGCCCACCATCGTGGCGATACGCAGCGGTACCCGCGAATGCGAGGTGATGCCCAGCATCGCGATGTCGTAGAGCGTGTAGAAGTTGTTCTTCGTGATGCCGCGCTTGCGGCGCGGTTGGTTGTAGGGCACCTGCACCGCCTCGAAGCCGACTTCCGACACCAGGCCGCGAAGGTAGGGGTAGGGATCGTCGATCCGGCGAAGCTCTTCCAGCACCTGCCTGTCGTACAGGCCGAAGCCGGTGAAGTTCTGGATCAGCTTGACGTCGGCAATGCGCGTCACGGTCCGGTAGTAGGCGCGGCGGATCGCGAACATCAGGCCCGACTCGTCGGCGGTCGGCTTGACCCCCACGACCAGCTTGGCACCGTTGTGCCAGTGCTCGACGAAGGCCTTCATCAACTCCGGCGGGTCCTGGAGATCGGCCACCAGCAGGATCGCAGCATCACCGCGCGCCTGCAGCAACCCGTGGTACGGCGAGCGGATGTGCCCGAAATTCCGTGCGTTCAGGATCACCTTGACGTTGCGATCGGCAGCGGCCATCGCGCGCAGGATTTCCGGCGTTCGGTCGGACGAGAAGTTGTCGATGAACAGATGCTCATACGTCACGCCCTCGATCGTCTCGAAGACGGCGCGCGCCTGGCGGTACACCTCCTCGACGTTCTCTTCCTCGTTGTAGCAGGGGGTGACGACGGTGATGTGTTTCATGAAGCAGAGAAAACAAAGCGGCGCTGGAGCACAAAGGCGATCAGCGCCAATGGAAGAATGACCATCGCGTTCGCCACATAGACACTGAGCCCGGCGCGCAGCAGCAAGGCAACCGAGCCGACATTGATCAGGTAGACGACAACATACACCGCGACGAAGCGGCCGAGTTGCGACAAGGGGGCGCCACCAAAGACGAGCCGCCCTGTGCTCTGGAAATTGAACGCCACGCCGAGCACGGTCGCCAGTCCGATGGCGAGCGGGTACGCAAGTCCCGCCCACACGAAGGCAGCGAACAATGCGTAGCCCACCACGGTGTTCAGTCCACCGACCAGTAGGAAACGCAGCAGCTGCGAGCTCAGCATCTCAGGACATTTTCCACTTGCCGACGAAAGGCGCCACCCGCGCGCGCACCGACGCCAGGTCGAGTCCATGCTCGCGCATGGCATGGGCATAGGAGCCGCAGGTTTCAGAGAAACGCTCGCCCACACCAATGCGCAGCACCGGGACGGGCGTCGTCTCGGAGATCGCCTCCAGCACCGCGGCACCGAGTCCACCAGCCGCCGAATGCTCTTCCAGCGTGACGATGGCCCGGCTTTGCGCGGCAAGCGAACTCAGTTGCCCGGCATCGAGCGGCTTGATCCAGGGCGCACTCCAGACCGGCACACCGAGCTCGGCACCCAACGCGCATGCGGCCTTGACCATGGAGCCGGTGGCGATCAGCTGCACCGGGGCATTCCCCTCCTGCACACGGACCAGCTCACCGCGCACCAGCGAAGGCGCCTGGACATGCACGGCGCCCAGGTCGGCCTTGCCCATGCGCATGTAGACCGGGCTTTCGAGCGCCAATGCCGTCGACATGCAGGCCGTGAGTTCGTGCGCGTCGCACGGCGACATGATGTCGATGTGCGGCACCCCGCGCAGGCAGGCGATGTCTTCGAAGCTCTGGTGGCTGGTGCCCAGCGTGCTGTACACCAGCCCGGCACCGTCACCGGTGAAGATGACCGGCAGCTTCTCGTAGCAGACGTCGATCTTGATCTGCTCGAGGACCCGCACCGGCACGAAGGCGCTCAGGCCATAGACGATCGGCCGGAAGCCGGCTTTGGCCAGCCCAGCGGCCACGCCCACCATGTTCTGCTCGGCAATGCCGGCGTTGATGTACTGGTCCGGGCAGCGCTTGCGGAACTCGTCGAACAAGGCGTAGCCGTGGTCTCCTGTCAGGAGCACCACGCGCTCGTCCCTGGAAGCCGCCTCGACCAGGGCTGCGGAGAACGCGGCCCTCATGCCGATGCTCCCTCGAGTTCGCGCAGCGCCTGCGCGTACAGCTCAGGATTCAGGCGCGAGTAGTGCCACGCATTCACGTTTTCCATGTAGGAGACACCTTTGCCTTTCACCGTCTTCGCGACCAGCGCCTTGGGCCGGCCGTTGTGGCGCCCTTCCAGGTCGGTGATCGCCGCAGAGATGGCCTCCCTGTCATGGCCGTCGACCGTCAGCACATCGAAGTCGAAGGCTGCGAACTTGGCTCCGAGATCACCCAGCTGCATCACCTCGTCGGTGGTGCCCATCGCCTGGAAACCGTTTGCGTCCACGATGACCATGAGGTTGTCCAGCTTCGCGTGCGCCGCGAAGAGCATGGCCTCCCAGATCGGTCCCTCGTTGATCTCGCCGTCGCCGACGAGGGCATAGCATTTCTGGCCGCTCTTGCGCCGCGACGCGGCCAGGGCAAGCCCCACGCCGACCGAAAGCCCATGACCGAGCGTGCCGGAGGTCACCTCGCACCCGGGCACGTGTGCGTCCGACAGCCCCTTGAGCCGGGAACCGTCGTGGAAGTACCTGTCGATGTCGGTGCGGTCCAGCCACCCCAACTCGTACAGGCAGGCGTATTGCGCCATCACGCCGTGGCCCTTGCTCAGTACCAGATGGTCGCGTGCAGGATCGGCGGCATTGGCCTTGTCGTAGCGCATGTGGCGCCCGTACAGGCAGGACAACAGCTCGATGATCGAGAAGGCGCAGCCCAGGTGCACGGCGTTGCCTGCGTAGGCCATCTCGAGCACCGTCTTGCGCAGGGAGGCAGGGTCGAATGAATGTCTCATGATGAAAAAGATCGGTTGGTATCCGGCGTGGCAAGCCAGGAGAGGGTTCGGCGGATTCCTTCCTCGAGACCGACGGCATTCGTCAACCCGAGCTCATCGGCCGCGCGCTTCACATCCGGAACGTACCGATGGCCGGCCAGACCCGGGACTGCGCGCCCTGCCACCTGGACAGGGATGCCCGTGCGTGCAACACGCGTCACCTCGCCGGCAAGTTGGGCGATGGTCACCTCGTTGTCGCCCCCGACGTTGTATACGCGGCCAGGTGCGCCCAACGCCAGGCAGCTCAGCAGCCAACGCGCCATGTCGCCCGCGTACTGATAGGTCCGGATCGCCTCGCCGCTTCCCTGCACCACGATGCCCTGGCCGTTCGCGGCCTGGGCAATGAACTGGGCCGCCGCAGCGCCGCTCGAAGGCAGCAGATAGGGCCCCAGGAATGCGAAACAACGCGCGACAACCACCTCGAAGGGCCAGGGTTGCGCCACGACGCTTTCTGCCCGGCGCTTCGCCCGGGTGTACGCATTCGCACCATCGGCCTCGTGCCACGGCTGCGATTCCGCGAGCCGCGCCACGCCCAACTGGGCGCCGTACACCGCGCCCGAGCTGACATGCAGAAGCCGGCGCACGCCACTGGCAGCCGCGAACTCGCACGCGCGACGCGTTCCCGCCTCGGACAGGTGCTCGAGCCGGCCAAGGTCCGCCCCGGGTGGAGCCACCGGCAATGCCGCATGGATGATGGACGAGAACGTTCCGCCTGGAAACTCGAAATCGACGACATCGCCCTGGTGCAATTCGACCGGCTTCGCCTTCGCGAGATGCGGGCTGCCTTGCGCGAACCGGTCGGGCTCGCGCGTCAGCACCGTCACGCGCAGGCCGAGACCCAACGCTCTGTCGGCATGCAGCAGGCATTCCAGCAGCCACTTGCCGACGAAGCCGGTGCCGCCCGTCAGGAACAGCGCCTGTCCGCGCAACACGTCCCACACGCTCGGCGCGGTCAACCTCAGCACCTCATCGAGTTCCGACGCCGGAACAGGAGGCGCAAGGTCAGTCAAAGCGCAGGCCGAGGTAGGTCTCGATGCTTTCGACGGCGTGATCGAGCATCGGCTCGGTCAGACCCGGGTAGACGCCGATCCAGAACGTGTCGTTCATGATCCGGTCGGTGTTCTTCAGCTCGCCGACCACGCGGTAGTTGCGGCCGATCATGTACGGCTGGCGCAGCAGGTTTCCCGCGAACAGGAGACGTGTACCGACCTTCTGCTGGTCGAGGTAAGTGAGCAGGTCCACGCGCCGCGTGTTGGCCGCCTCGCGCAAGGTGATCGGGAAGCCGAACCACGACGGCTCGGAGCCCGGCGTGGCTTCGGGGAGCTCCAGGAACTCCTCGCAGCTGCGCAGGCGCTCTGTCAGGTAGGCGAAGTTCTTCTTCCGTGCCGCCACGAAGCCGTCCAACCGGTCGAGCTGGGCCAGGGCGCATGCCGCCTGCATGTCGGTGATCTTGAGGTTGTAGCCCAGGTGGGAGTACGTGTACTTGTGGTCGTAGCCCTCGGGCAGATCGCCGAGCTTCCAGCAGAAGCGCTTGTTGCAGGTGTTGTCCTTGCCGGGCGCGCAGTAGCAGTCGCGCCCCCAGTCGCGGATGGATTCCGCGATCAGCCGGAGTTCGTCGTTGTTGGTGAACACCGCGCCGCCCTCCCCCATCGTGATGTGATGGGCGGGATAGAAGCTCAAGGTGCCGATATCGCCGAAGGTGCCCACGAGCTGCCCTTCATAACGTGCACCCAAGGCATCGCAGCAGTCCTCGACCAGCCACAGTCCATGCTTTTCGCAGGCGGCCTTGACAACCTTCAGGTTGTACGGATTGCCCAGCGTGTGCGCCAGCATGATCGCCTTGGTACGCGGGCCAATGGCGGCCTCGAGCAGATCAGCATCGATGTTGTAGGTTGGGATGTGCACGTCGACGAACACCGGGACTGCGCCGCACTGCAGGATCGGATTCACCGTCGTGGGGAAGCCCGCCGCCACGCCGATCACCTCGTCGCCGGGCTTGATTGCGCGGTCGCCAAGCTTGGGAGATGTCAGGGTAGAGAACGCGACCAGATTGGCCGAAGAGCCGGAGTTCACGGTCATCAGGTGCTTCACACCCAGATAACCCGCGAGACGGCTTTCGAACAGCGTATTGAAGCGCCCCGTCGTGAGCCATGCGTCGAGCGACGCATCGACCATCAATTGCATTTCGGGCGCGCCGACGACCTTGCCCGAAGGCGGGATCATGGTTTCGCCGGGCACGAAGGGCGTGGGCTCACTCGCCAGCTCGCCGTACTCGCCGACCAGCGCGAGGATCTTCTTGCGCAGCTCGTTTTTCTTGAAGGAGATTTCAGTCATGGGTGGGGGTGCTTTCGTATTTTTCGATTTGTTCAAGGGTAACGTCGGTCATGTCGCGACCGTCGAGCCAGGCGCGCTGCCAATCGACGATGGCACCGAGGCTTTGGCGCAGATCCCAGCGCGGAATCCACCCCAGCGTCTGCCGTGCCTTTGAGCAGTCGAGCTTCAGCCAGTTGGCTTCGTGAGGCTGGTCTTCTTGTGCATTGCTGCGCCATTGCGCGCCGCCGCCCCACAGATCGACCAGACGGTCCGCGATCCAGGAGACAGGTCGGGCGTCCGAATCCGCCGGGCCAAAGTTCCAGGGCTGCGCCCATCCCGGGCCCTCGGCATGCAGGCGCTCGGCCAGCATCATGTAGCCCCGAAGCGGCTCCAGCACGTGCTGCCACGGCCGGACCGCATGGGGGTTGCGAATGTCCGCCACACGCCCTTCGGCAAAGGCATGCAGCAGATCGGGCACGAGCCGGTCCTCCGACCAGTCGCCTCCGCCGATCACGTTGCCGGCACGGGCCGTTGCGAGCGCAACGCCGTGCTCGCCATGACGGGCTTCATTGAAGAACGAAGACCGGTACGAGGCCGCGACCAATTCCGAGCATCCTTTGCTGTTGCTGTACGGGTCGTAGCCGCCCATGGGTTCGTTCTCGCGATAGCCCCACTGCCATTCCCGGTTCTCGTAGCACTTGTCACTGGTCACGACCACGATCGAGCGGACGCTGCTGCAGGCGCGCGCCGCCTCGAGCAAGTGCACCGTGCCCATCACGTTGGTGGAATAGGTCTCCACCGGATCGACGTAGGAACGCCGTACCAACGGCTGGGCGGCCAAGTGGAACACCACTTCGGGCGCGAACTCGTGCAGGGCAGTGCGCAGTGCACCGAGGTCGCGCACGTCGCCGATCAGCGAATCCGTGGCCGAGCGCGCCGTAGCCAGCGCATGCAGGCTGGGCTCGGTGGACGGCGCCAGTGCGTAGCCTCGGACAATGGCACCGTGCTTGCCCAGCCACAGCGCGAGCCAGCTGCCCTTGAAGCCCGTGTGCCCCGTGAGGAAAACGCGCTTGCCGCGCCAGAAAGACGGTGTCATTCCCAGACCTTCCACGGCGCCCGACCGCACGCCCACAGTTCTTCGAGGTGGGTCTTGTCGCGCAGCGTGTCCATCGGCTGCCAGAAGCCGCCGTGCTTGAAGGCGGCCAGCTGCCCCTCGGCCGCCAGGCGCTCGAGTGGCTCACGCTCCCACACGGAAGCATCGTCCACGATGTAGTCGATCACCGAGGGCGACAGCACGAAGAAGCCGCCGTTGATCATGGCGCCGTCGCCCTTTGGCTTTTCCTGAAAGCTGCGCACCTTGTCACCCTGCATGTCGAGCGCGCCGAAGCGCCCGGGCGGGAAGGTAGCCGTGAGCGTGGCCTTGACCTTCTGCGCCTTGTGGAAGGCAATGAGTTCGCTGATGTTCAGGTCGGCCACGCCGTCGCCGTAGGTGAAGCAGAAAAGCTCTTCGTCCCGCACATAGGGCGCCACGCGCTTGAGGCGCCCGCCGGTCATGGTGTCTTCGCCCGTGTCGATGAGCGTCACGCGCCAGGGCTCGGCCTTGCGCTGGTGGACTTCCATCGTATTGCCGACCATATCGAAGGTGACGTCGGACATGTGAAGGAAGTAGTTCGCAAAGTACTCCTTGATCACGTAGCCCTTGTAGCCGCAGCAGATGACGAAGTCGTTCACACCGTGCGCGGCGTAGATCTTCATGATGTGCCAGAGGATGGGCTTGCCGCCTATTTCGATCATGGGCTTGGGCTTCAAGCCCGTTTCCTCCGAAATTCGCGTCCCTAGGCCTCCGGCAAGAATTACTGCTTTCATCGTCGCTTTCTTTTCAATAATTTATTCAACAGGCGCCACGACCTTCGACTCCGCAGGCATCGACCCAAGTGATCGCACCGCAGCGACCAGCGCCATCAGAGAGAACATTGCAAATATCTTTATCAAATAAAAATACCTGACCTCGAGCTGAACCAGCGAAAACACGATAAGAAAGCATCCATAAAAAGAAAGAAATGCCCACAAATAAACAACTGACGATCTGGATTTTCGAAACACAAAAACCAAAGCAAACGAAAAAGCCACAAACAGAAGAATTATTGAATTCCCCCAATAATCCCCTGGATAATATTCAAGGTCTACGACTTCGGGAAAATACTCCACATCTGCGAACCAGAATTTCTCAAAAAATGATGCTTTATACATCAACCAGTCGGGAAGATTTTGAAAAAAAGCTTGGTAAAAGAGTGACTTCCCCTCCTTGTCGCAGTAGCTTGGCTCAAATTTGCAGGCCAAATTTCCGCCTCCAATAACCACAAATTTCCCGCCCATCGAAAGCAATTTCTCTTCCGACGCCAAGCCGTTTCTTGCCACCAGATCTTCCGTCTGAACCCAACTCCATGTCCCGGCATCCACAAGATTATGTATTCGCCAGGGCAACATCAGAATCTGTGCCACAAGCATTGCAACAACAACGAGCCCTATCCCCCAGAAGCCAGCCTTAACTGAAAAACGTCTTTCATTCCAAGTGCGCCATGCAATTCCACCGAGGGCCAGGGCAATGGCTCCTGCAAACATACAAACAGCCAACAATTCATACTGCGACCTGAAATACGCAGCCAGAGAAAGAAACACTCCACTTAGCACAGCGCTGAAAATTGATTTTTTCTCAACCGCCAAGAGAAGAAGGAAAATCGAGGTGATGAAAAATATCACCGAAAATCCCTCTCCAAAAGCCAATCCCACTGGCTGCAACAAGAAGAACCGGGTAACCGGAAAAGCAAATGGCAGAAGCGGCAGAACAAGCGCCCAAAACTCAGGGACATGCAACGACAGGTACCGGCGGACCGTCAGAAGCATGAAAGTGCAGCACAGAACCGTCAACACCAAAAGAACAGCCAAAAATGGGACCTGCGTACCAAACACTGCAAAAATTCCACCAAGCAAGATGGCAAACCCAGGCGGCCACAAATGAAATATCCACATCGACTGAGGCGTCAACCACCCCTGCTCACTCATTTCTACGCCAGCGCCCGCAAATGTTCGAGGGTCGCTGCTAATTGGGAAACTTAAAAACTCCGAAACACGGATAAAAATATCCGGCTGCAAAAGATTGTCCCGGAAAAGGCTGATAAAGAAAAGTGCCACTGCATAGAAAAAAGCAGCAGACAACGAGTCAACAGAAAATTTCCGCATTTACAAATAAAATCTCTGGTCGATTTTTTTACTGCGCGTTATTCTTGCTCTGGCAAGAATCTCACGTGCCGTGCCGGAGACCCCATGACCAGAGAGTACGGCGCCACATCGCGCGTCACGACCGCGCCAGCCGCAACCATCGCATGATGGCCGATCGTGACGCCCGGGGTAATCACCGCCCCCGCACCGATGGATGCACCGCGGCCCACGGTCGTTCGCAGGAATGACTCGGGATAGACCTTCGATCGCGGATACATGTCATTGGTGAACAGAACACCCGGCCCCACGAAGACATTTGACTCGAGGGTAATCCCATCCCAAAGATAAACACCAGACTTAAGCGTTACATTATCCCCCATCACCACATCATTTTCAATGAAGCAGTGCGCGGAAATATTACAATTCGCACCCAATTTCGCCCCCGCAAGGACCACATTGAATTGCCATATGTTTGTTCCGGCCCCAACCTCCCTTGCCTGAACATCAGCCAAAGGATGAACGAAAGCCGCCCTATTCGGATTTATCGCATCAGAATTCATGATCTACTGCACCATCAAGAGCCTCAAGGCAATTAAAATTTCCGCCTCCGAATCATGACCAGCTTTCGCCTTTTGCTTTTACGCGCGCTCTCACGGATCAAAATTGTCGACGCAGCGTATTATATGCAAAAAAATGAAGACGTCGCAAGAGCAAATTTAGACCCCAACCATCACTACTTCAAGTACGGAATAAAAGAGGGCAGATACCCCAATCATGCGCTTGAAAGATTCGCGAACTGGCGTTACGAAAAAACGACCCGACTGCTTATTCGGCTTTTTCTTGATGACACTTTTTACCTATCGATCTACCGAGATGTTCAAGAAGAAGGCTTGGCCGCCGCAGAGCACTTTATATTGAAAGGGCGAAAGGAAAAAAGGCATCTCAATAGATTCGGCGCCAATTTCAATGGTCTTTTGTATTTCATAAAATCCGAAATCAAATTCACCTCCAGAGATGTGGTCGCACGTGAAAAAGAGATACAAGAGCAAAAATATCGCATTTTTGAGTCTGCCAGGCGTGGATTTTTTGATGCGTGGGAAGCTCGCACCATCTCTCGAAGAATAAGCAAGAACAACCCTTCAGACAAACTTCTTGTTTCGAAGATCAAAACCCTTGAGATGGCTGAGCTTTCAAAATTCAATCATCACATCGAAGACATCGAACCCGCATACCTAATGGCATTTCAGGAGCCAGAGATCTTTGGTTCAAAAAAAGCACGCCCGAGACGCTCTGCCGAGGTGCCTTCAAAATGGATTGCCACAATCAAAAATGCGTCTGTTGTCGGAGGGTTCCAGGTCATTGCCGCCAATCACTTGATCATCTATGAGCCTGCCGCCAATCCTCACCAAGGCTTTGTCGCAGGTATTTGGCCCTACGTGGCTTCATTGAATCAGAAAAATGAAATTCTTCTCTGGTTTCGTCATCAGAAAGAAGTCAATTTGCCAGCGGCGATACTGCTGAGTGGGCGATGCAGCCCTAACTACTACCACTGGCTGATCGAATACTTGGGGAAATCATATCTACTCATCAAGCGGGAACGCCTACAAAAAATCCCGCTGATAGTCGATGCTGGAATGTTTCCGCAGGAATTCGACTCCTTGCAAGCCATGCTGCCCGACTGGCCCATCTATCGACACGACAATTCCACATTGTTGAAGGTGGGAAAACTCTATATACCGTCCAGTTGCACTAATCTCACCGACAACTTGCGCGGCCCGATGTGGAAGTTTTCTGCCATTTGCTTCAAGACGCTTGCACACATGCAATCGACGGTCTATGAACGACTCGGCATCCAAACGAAGCCTGTTGAAGGAAGGAAAATATTTCTGGCTCGCAGGGCGGGAAGGAACATCACGAACACCCCCGAAGTCGAAGATATCTTGACTTCATTCGGCTACGAAATTATGGACACAGCTCAACTGTCGTTCGCACAACAAGTTCGTCTTTTCGCGGAGGCCCGGATCATTGTGGGAGCAATGGGTGCGGCGTTCACGAATCTCATTTTTTGCCGACCCGGCACTCAGGTGCTTGCATTGTCATCGCCCTATACACAGCTCTTTTGTTCGCAGTCGAATATGGCGTTGTTCGCGGGGTGCAACTACCAGATATTGGTTGGAGAGCACCCGCTGTTCCAGCCCGGAGACGAACACACGGTCTCCGATCCCAGCCTTTTCTTGGACAGCTATGCCATCGACCCACAGCAGCTGACCGCAGCGCTGACGCACCTCGAAGCGGAAGCTTGCTTGTGACGAGATGGCCTCCCTTCATCTTCCGGTGCCTCCTCACTCGCACAGCAGGAAGATGCCCAAGCCCAAGGGTCGACCTTTCCGAGTTTGCCGCAGCCTTCAGGGTCGCCACCCGCAGATAGCTGCGTGAACCACGGCGCTCTCGGTATGCGGGGCAGCAGGTTGGCGTAGTGGTCGTAGACGTTTCGAACAGTCGCCCACGGAGATACTTCAACGCATCCGCATGCTGCGGCGCTGGGTACAGACATGCCTAAGGAAAAGCGAAGTAACGAAGTTCGATTCCGGTACGTCGATCACAGTGCAACAAGGTGATGGCCTCGCCAAACCACCGCTCGCCGCGAACCACTATCCGTTTGGCGTGTTCGGCGTAAGTAGTCCGCTCTGAGCAGTTCGCGGCAAGTGCCGATGACCCGGCCAGCATGCGCTTGCTTGCCAAGGCCAGCGTGAGCCAAGCCATGAAAGTCACTAAGGAGCACCCCTAGGTGCCTCAGGATCATGCACAAGTTGTGTCCCCGGCCGGCACAGCACCCGGTGCATCGCATTGCCCTCGCCGCCCTTGAGTCAACTCTTCCCAGGCAGCACGCGTCCGATCGTTGGCTCGACGACCTGACGGCATTTGAGCAGTTCTTCAGGTCGGACAGGAGAACCCTTGCGCGTCCATTGCAGAGCATGTGAAGGTGCGGCTCGAGGCGCGGGGAAAGAGTTTGGGGATCGATTTTCAAGGCTCGCCCGCGCTTCTCCGCATCGCATCTACTTTACGGTCGCGAAACACGGTATATCGTGACTCGATTTTTCTACGCAGAGCAAAACGCTAAGATTTATCCAAGTCTAGCGCTCCCCCCTCAACAGAGAGAGTAATTTCCTTTCTATCCGTCTTCCGAACCCCATCTCTAGTGACGATATCCGCTCTTGCAACTTTGCAATTGCTGCCGAGGCCGAAGCGAGTGCCGTCGTTTTTTCATTTTTTAGGCGAGAAATTTCGTTTGAGGCAGACAACCCCTCGCTCTCTAGAGATTCAATCCTCTCCAAAGCTGATAGGTTTTTCTCCCTCAATGAATTCATCTGCTCCAAAGCAGCTGAATTCTCCTTGTTTAACGAGATTGTCTTATCGTACTGTATGAGCTGCATCTCATACGTCAATCGCATGGCGCTCTCATATTGATCTCGCCTAGGCTCAATGGAATAAATTTCAGTCGGCGAATTTCTAGTCCATGACCTCGGCGTGCGAATACTCAAGACAAGATTCCAGCGGCTAGGATAATTCCAAGCCCCCTGGAAAACATAGTCCTTTTCATTCGACAAATAGACAATGCCATCCGACGCAACAGATTTATCGAACAAATCAAGAAAGTAATCTACATGATGCTGCGCCATTTCCTGCATGCTTTGAATATTCAGACATACATCAAATTTGTAATCTGTCGGCGTGTAATGCCAAGTTGGCATTATGTAGCAATCATATACATCAAAATCAAGATCATCTCCGTCGTAATAAAATCCAATCTTGAGTTCAGGGAATTTTTTTCTGAGGTACTTGCATGAATAGAGCAGGCTTGCCGGGACAGAATCCAACATCAAGTATTTTACTTTTCCGCCCCCTATCGCTTCAAAAAAACCCTCTGTCAATCTCCCATAACCACCCCCCACCTCGATAATTGAAATATTTTCTTTCGCAGAAAATTTATTTATCAAATTCAAATCAATTATCGTCCCCAGGTCGGTATTCAGAAGACCCCTCCCTTTTTCGGTGAGTTTATTGGACTTATCAAAATACTGAGGACTCAGATCGAGATCATCAATCAAACGAATGAAATCCGCATAATCGCCGATGATTTCTTGCGTAATACTCTGCAGTCCCACGCATCCAATCCACGGATCCATCATCTTGCGCATCGTCGAGTATTTTTTATTGTACGCCTCCTTTATTTCAGCATAGCTCCCTACCTCGGCCCCGCCAAAATAATCAGAACCGCTATGGTTTTTTATTTCAACCCCCCAATTTATCGCTGGCTTTAGAATCCCAGCGTTGGCCCCCATATCTTCTACGATCTTCATAAAAATGCCGTAGTCCCCATCAATTTCAAAATCATCACCGATATTTCTTTTTACTTCTTTTTTCATATTTCATCCAATTTAATTGAAATTACATTTCACAAATCAAAATCCAAAGCGCTTTCCGTTTGGAAAAACAATATGTTGGCCTTTTAACTCGACAGTTATCAACTTATCCCTAGAAAATTAACTTCTCGGTTCGCAGCAAGTGCCGATAACCCAGCTGGCGCGCTCGCGAGCTAGGCCACAGACCCCCTCGGGATCTTGCACAGGTTGTGTCCCGCACCGCATGCATCGTGCCTCCCTCACTCTCCTTGATCCAGCGCCTATCGAACATCCCCCTCGGCCTTCATGGGCCAATCATCGGCTCGACGACCTGACGGCGCATGAGCAGCCTCTCCAGCGCCTTTGGCGAGCGCCCCGTATGGCCAACCAACCGCCTTCGTGCGCTCGGACGGTGCCCCGACTCGCACAGCCTTGATTGAGCGCGTGGTCCGTGAGGACACTGCATGCTCGATCTGTTCGTACAGCGTGTGTTCGTCAATACGGCACCTCGGGCATCGAGTGCATATGTCAACCAACAGGCCTTTCGTGGCCCTCACTGCCACTTCACGTCAAATTCGTAGAGCGTTAGCACCTTGGCTTTGGCGAGGCGCTCAACTTCGGGCACGGGCAGTGAGCACAGCTTGTTCTTCGAGTCGCGCCACTGCTCGTACACGAGCTGGACAATCTGCCCGCCCTTACGCTGGACGTCACGGACGACGTGCCCCACTCAGACCCTCAAGCTGCTCAGCGGCGGGCACCTCGCCGGGAGGCTGGCCCACATCCTCCGCAAGGGGATGACCCATGAGCTTTCGAATCATTCTGGACAGCATGGGCTCTGGTTGTTTCTGGGTCGCAGCGCCCGGCGATTACCGGTGAAACCAGTTGGGCCGATCATTTGCCCTCGGTCACGATGGACTTTTAGACATCACCCCATCACACGGTATTCAGGGCGAACCGGGTGAGATTGAGACCGAACCGCTCGGCCTTGACCAGAAAGGCCGGGTCTTCAGCCAGTTCGACGAGATGCTCGACCCCCATCATGCGGACTTCCTCGCGAGGGTGCGACAGAAGAAAGAGCGTCTTGTCGAACGAAGTCAGCGGCGAGTCGAGGTTGGCGACAGGCTCGAAGAGAAAAGGGAATGCACGTCGAAGCTCGGCCGGCTCACCCGTATCCAAGAGCGACCTGAAGATCGGGATGGACTCCGCCGTCGACGCAAAGCTTGCGCGCGTCGACGAGAGGTTGGCCGAATGCCGGCGATAGCGAACAACACGCGGCCCTGCTTCTGCGAGCTTCAATCCGGAGGCCGCGGCGCGCAGCCAATAGTCGTAGTCCTGCAACTGGATGAGGCCGGGGCGGAATGTCCCGGTTTTCCGAACCGCCTCGCGACGCATGAACGCGGTAGGCGCGCACAGGAAATTGCCTTCCAGCAACAAGGTACGCAGCAGCGGCTGTACAGGCCGTTCGTCGAAGAACACCGGAAACGACTCGTCGGCCAAGGGTCCGCCTTCGGCGTCGATGAGGAACGGCTTCGAGAACACGATGTCGTTCGACGTGGCGTGCAGGAGTTCCAGTTGGGTGCCGATGCGGTCCTCGACGCACACATCGTCGCCCCCCAGAAGCGCAATGAACGCCCCATCGGCCGCCGCAAGTCCCTTGTTGATGGCCGACGAGGGACCGCCATTCCTTTGCTGCAGCAACACGATCCGGTTGCCGAACTCGGTGGCCAGCAGTTCGGCCCCGCCATCGGTCGAACCGTCATCCACGACGACCACCTGAAGGTTCCGGTGGGTTTGCCTCAAGGCGCTGTCCACCGTTTCAACGACGAACTTCGCCTGGTTGAAGATAGGGATGACGACAGTGACCAGCGCCGAAGACATGCAACGCGCTCTGTCAGGAGAAGAACTTGCGGATGTGTCCGACCACAGCATCCACCTGCTCCGGCTTCATTTGCGGCCAGATGGGAAGCGACAAGGTCTCGTTCGCCGCGGCGGTCGCCAGCGGCAGGCTGTCGGCCGGCAGGCCGAGCTCGGCGTAGGCGCCCTGCATGTGCGGTGCAATGGGGTAGTGCACGAGCGTCTGAACGCCCTGGGCCGTCAGGTAGGCCGACAGTTCGGCACGGCGTCCCGTGCTGACCACGTACAGGTGGAACACGTGCGTGCTGTCCGCAGGCACGAATGGCGTGCGGAGGTCGCCCACACCTTCCAGCCCTTGCGAATACCTCGCGGCCAGCGCACGGCGCTGGTCGTTCCATGCGTCGAGGCGGCCCAACTTCGCGCGCAACAGTGCAGCCTGCAACTCGTCCAGGCGAGAGTTCACGCCCGCAACCTCGTGCACGTACTTCTGGCTGGAGCCGTAGTTGCGCAGCATGCGCAGGTTGGCCGCCAGTTCATCGTTGTCGGTCACCACGGCGCCTGCATCGCCCATCGCGCCGAGATTCTTCGTCGGGTAGAAACTGAACGCCGCTGCATCGCCGAGCGAGCCCGCCCGCTTGCCGTTGTGGGTCGAACCGTGCGCCTGGGCCGCATCCTCCAGGACAAAAAGTCCGAGCGGTCGCGCAATCGCGTTGATGGCATCCATTGCAGCAGGCAGGCCATACAGATGCACCGGCATGATGGCCTTGGTCCTGCTCGTCAGCTTTTCCTTGATCCGGGCCGGGTCCATCAGGTAGGTCGCCGGATCGATTTCGACCGGAACCGGCGTGGCGCCGACCATCGAAACCCCCAGCCACGAGGCGATGAATGTCTGCGAAGGAACGATGACCTCGTCACCCGCTTTGATGCCCTGCGCACGCAGGGTCAGCGCCAGCGCATCGAGTCCGTTGCCCACGCCGATGCAGTGCTTGACGCCGCAGTAGGCCGCAAACTCCTTTTCGAAGGCCGCGACCTCAGGGCCCATGATGACGTAGCCACTGTTCATGACCCTCGAAAAGGCCTGCTGAAAATCGTCTGCCAACTCGGCATGGCCAGCATGAATATCAAAAAATGGAGTCATGTTATTTACCTTTTCGTGCCACTGAAATGAATTCTTCGTAGTTTCTGATGTAGTCGGATTCTTCGTACCTCATCGAGGCAAGAACCAGACAGACGGCACCAGAAGAAAAATTGTTCAACTCTCGCCATACTAGGGACTTCATGAAAATCCCTTGGAATGGCCTGTTGCAGGTAACTGTTCTTCTTTCGTACCCATTGTCAAGAACGACATCAAAACTACCCGCAACAGCAATGATCAATTGCTGCAATTGATGATGTGCATGTCCGCCCCGGGCTTCGCCCGCGGGAACGTCGTACAAATAGTAAACCCGCTGAACATCAAAAGGAATATGACGCCCTCCTTCGACGAACGTCAAATTTCCCCGCGGATCGGTCAATCGCTCCAGGTCGAGTATTTCTACAGCATTGTCCAGCGAAAATTCAGGAGTTTTGGTTTCTTTCATCGGCAGTCCCTTTGCTCTTTTATTCCTCGTCGGAAATTGCAGCAATCACTGCATCTTCATCGACATGGTAGTCATCGTGTACGCTGTAAATGTCATCTCGCACGTGTGCGCGCGGCCCCTGCACAATTTTTACCTTGGCGCCAGAAACCCGACCCAGGAGCTCCCAAAAATAGAGCTGATGGCTGGGATGATCGGAAGCCAGAACGACCACTTTCGCTCCAGGCTTGCACCAGACCATGTTGGTCATCTGCGCCCCCGTCGGCCCCACAATCACTTCAGCGTCCTGGAAGGCCCGGATTTGCGCCTCGAGATCCAATTCATCGGTGTGCACCACCTCGAATCCGAGTTTCTCGACACGGGTTTCTATTTCTCGCTGATTCAATAGCTTTCGATAGCTGCCATTGCGTGCTGCAAAAATCTTTCGCCCTCGCGAAAAATCTTTCGTCGCAAAAGCGCGTTGACATCTTGCCACGCCCGCACGAATTCGATTGACATCGAGCCCCGTCTGGCGAGCCATCTCACCGCCATGGTAGGCATCCACAACCGAAGTCATGTCAGAGGGATAGTACATCTCCTTCACGCGATACAAAGTCCCCGACTCCAGCAGGATGACCGGGCGTTGCTCAAGATTGGCCAGCTCAAGCAGCTTCGCGATGTTGGGGTGAAGGCCTTCTGTACAAAGAAAAGGCACATTCAAAGGCACATCAGCCTCTTCCGCCAGCAGCATTCTTGGAAGCGTTTCTGCAATGAAATGAAAGTAATTATTTTCATACTCGTGCATGATGTGAAACCCGCGCTCTATCCAGGCAGCCTGCCGAGCGTTCACCTCTATGTGCAGATGTCCAGGTGCCGCAGAGCGCTTCGCCTTTCCATATTTGATGGCGGCGTCTTCTCTGCACAGGAAATGCGCATTTTCGTCATGCAGCACAAAATTCGTCGGACCGATCAGATAGCGGGTTCCGGCAATGGCGGTCGTGTCATTGATTTCGGCAACAAATCCGACCTTCGGATAATCCGGGGGGCCATCGAGGCCCTCGCAAAACCCGGGCGCAACGTGATGAAGAACCCGTCCCGCACCACCAGCCTGAGACGCCACTGAAAACACCGAGTCAACTGGCAGATCGACGGAACAAGGCCGCGCCGCATAGGACGGCGCCAACGCCCCCATGAATTCGGACAAGGCGGGAACAGAATCAAAATGCGCCAGCCGTGCTGGCAAACGCCCCTCGGCCGCACCGAATTTCAAATAATGCAGCAACGGGCTCAATTGCGTGGCAGCAACGTCGGGGTATTCATCCAAATACCACTGCGGGTCGAACCTCACGCTGGGCGCGTCCCCTGCACGCTCTCCAATTTCGAGATAGTGGGCCAGTGGGTTCTTTTCCGCCGCACGCAATTCGGGATGGCGATCCAGGTACCAGGTGGTATCGAACATCGGATTGGGATTTCCCCTCAGGAATCCCCCTCCCAGATAGTGTTCCCACGGGTTGGCGATCAGTGCACGGTCCGGCAGCCCCTTGAGGTACCAGGTTGCGTCGAAAAGCTCCACCAGCTGCGGCGTCTTGCGCGGCAGCCGCTTGCGAAGCGCCCCTTTGGCGGCGTCCAGCAAGCTTTCTTTCTTTTCCTTGATGGCAGGCGAACTTTTCACGGCTGCGCGGCCCTCATGTCGTCCGGACGACCGATGGCGATCCCCTTGCACAGGCACCCGTACGCGACCAGCCCGTTGAAGTCAGCAAGTTGTCTCATCTGGAATTGGAATATTTTTGAGATGGCCCGCGTGGGAAGGGCTCTGAAGAAAACACCGCAAACCGGCTGCTGGTCGACCTGTGTTCAGCCGGGAATTTCGGCGCTCAGGAAGGTCGGCGCTGCCGCGTCCTTGGCGGACAGCTTCGGCGCGATGCCCGTGTCAGGCCACTCGATCGCCAACGTGGGGTCGTTCCACGCAATGCAGCGCTCATGCGCCGGTGCGTAGTAGTCCGTCGTCTTGTACAGAAAATCAGCCGACTCGCTGAGCACCAGGAAGCCGTGCGCGAGACCCGGCGGAACCCACAACTGCCGCTGGTTGTCTTCCGACAGTTCACTGCCCACCCATTGCCCGAAGGTCGGCGACGACCGACGGATGTCCACCGCTACGTCGAACACCGCCCCTCGAACCACGCGCACCAGTTTTCCCTGTGGTTGCTGCACCTGGTAATGGAGGCCTCGCAAGACCCCCTTGGTGGAGCGCGAGTGGTTGTCCTGAACGAAGTCGACGCGCTGGCCGACGGCTTCGTCGAAAGCCTTCTGATTGAAGCTCTCGAAGAAAAACCCGCGTGCGTCGCCGAACACCTTGGGTTCGATCAGCAACACGTCGGCGATGGCCGTCTGCGTGACCTTCATGAGCGCACACCTTCGGCCAGCAAATGACTGAGGTACTTGCCGTAGCCATTCTTCTGCAACGGTGCTGCAAGCTTGGCCAGTTGTTCGTTGTCGATGAACCCATGGCGCCACGCGATCTCTTCGGGGCAAGCGATCTTGAGCCCTTGCCGATGCTCCAGGGTCGCGATGAACTGCCCGGCCTCAAGGAGGCTTTCATGCGTGCCGGTGTCCAGCCATGCATAGCCGCGCTGCATGATCTGCACGTTGAGCCGGCCAAGATCGAGGTACGCCTGATTGACGGCCGTGATCTCGAGCTCGCCTCGTGCACTCGGCTTCACGGCCTTGGCGATGTCGATGACCTGGTTGTCGTAGAAGTACAGGCCCGTCACGGCGTAGTTGCTCTTGGGCTTGAGCGGCTTTTCCTCGATGCTGCTGGCCTTGCCTTGTGCATCGAATGCGACCACTCCATACCGCTCCGGGTCATGCACGTGGTACGCGAAAACAGTGGCTCCCGCGTCCTGCGCGTCGGCGCCGCCCAGCAGATGGGCAAAGTCATGCCCATAGAAGATGTTGTCCCCCAACACCAGTGCGCTCGGCGAGTTCCCCACGAACTTGTCGCCGATGATGAACGCCTGCGCCAGGCCATCGGGACTCGGCTGCACCGCGTACTGCAGGTTGATGCCCCATTGGCTGCCGTCGCCCAGCAGCTGCTGGAAGCGCGGCGTGTCCTGCGGCGTGCTGATGATCAGGATGTCGCGCATGCCGCCGAGCATCAGGGTGCTCAGCGGGTAATAGATCATGGGCTTGTCGTACACCGGCAGCAGTTGCTTGCTCATGGCAAGCGTGGCCGGGTGCAGGCGGGTGCCGGAGCCACCGGCGAGGATGATGCCTTTGCGTTGCGTCATGGGGGTCTTCTTCTGTGAGGGGGCAGGGAAAATCAATCGGTCAGAGCGTCTCGCGCAGCATGCGTGCCACGCCTTCCTGCCAGGGCGGCAGTCGCAGACCGAAGGTGGTCTGCAGCTTGGTGGTGTCGAGCCGCGAGTTGTGCGGGCGCTTCGCGGGCGTCGGAAAGGCGCTGGTGGGCACGGCCTCCACGGCCTGCGGGCCGGCCTTGAGTTCGACGCCGGCCTGCTGCGCCATCTCGAGCACGAAGCGCGCGTAGCCGTGCCATGTGGTCTCGCCGCCGGCAATGGCGTGGTACAGCCCCGCCTTGGCCGGGTCTTGCAAGGTGGCGCGGATGGCATGCGCGGTGATGTCGGCCAGCAGCTCGGCACCGGTCGGGGCGCCGAACTGGTCGTCGATGACCGTGAGCTTGTCGCGCTCCTTGGCCAGGCGCAGCATGGTCTTGGCGAAGTTGCCGCCGCGTGCGGCGTACACCCAGCTGGTGCGAAAGATCAGGTGCTTCGCGCAATGCTGCGCCACCAATTGCTCGCCTTCGAGCTTGGTCTGGCCGTACACGCTGAGCGGGCCGGTCGCGTCGTCTTCCTTCCAGGGCTTGGTGCCGCTGCCGTCGAAGACGTAGTCGGTGGAGTAATGCACCATCAGCGCGCCGATCTGCTGCGCGGCCTCGGCCACCACGCCGGGCGAGGTGGCGTTGAGCTTGCGCGCGAAGTCGGGCTCGCTCTCGGCCTTGTCGACGGCAGTGTGCGCGGCGGCATTGACGATGACGTCGGGGCGCACCGCCAGCACGGTTGCAGCCAGCTGCTCGGGACGGCTGAAGTCGGCGTGGAAGTCGGTGCTGTCGAAGTCCAGGGCGACCAGTTCGCCGAGCGGCGCGAGGCTGCGCTGCAACTCCCAGCCGACCTGTCCCCCCTTGCCGAGCAGCAGCAACTTCATGCGGAAGCCTTTGCAGGCGCAGCGTCGTATTGCTTCTCGACCCATTCACGGTACGCGCCGCTTTGCACGTTGCGCACCCACTCGCCGTTCGCGAGGTACCACTCGACGGTCTTGCGGATGCCGGTGTCGAAGGTCTCGGCGGGCTTCCAGCCGAGTTCGCGCTCGAGCTTGCGTGCATCGATGGCGTAGCGACGGTCGTGGCCCGGGCGGTCCGTGACGTAGGTGATCTGTTCCTTGTACGGCTTGCCGTCGGCGCGGGGGCTCAGTTCGTCGAGCAGCGCGCACACGGTGTTGACGATCTCGATGTTGGGCTTCTCGTTCCAGCCGCCGACGTTGTAGGTTTCGCCGAGCTTGCCGGCTTCGAGCACGCGGCGGATGGCGCTGCAGTGGTCCTTCACGTAGAGCCAGTCGCGCACCTGCATGCCGTCGCCGTACACGGGCAGGTTCTTGCCGGCCAGTGCGTTGACGATCATCAGCGGGATCAGCTTCTCGGGGAAGTGGAACGGGCCGTAGTTGTTCGAGCAGTTGGTGGTGACCACCGGCAGGCCGTAGGTGTGGTGCCAGGCGCGCACGAGGTGGTCGCTGGCGGCCTTGCTGGCCGAGTACGGGCTGTTGGGCTCGTACTTGTTTTCTTCGGTGAAGGCCGGGTCGGTCTTGGAGAGCGAGCCGTAGACCTCGTCGGTCGACACATGCAGGAAGCGGAAGGCGGCCTTCTGGTCGGCCGGCAGGGCGTTCCAGTAGCCGCGCACCGACTCGAGCAGACGGAAAGTGCCGAGCACGTTGGTCTGCACGAAGTCTTCCGGACCGTGGATCGAACGATCCACGTGCGATTCCGCGGCAAAGTTCACGACGGCGCGGGGTTTGTGCTCGGCCAGCAGGCGATCGAGCAGCGCGCTGTCGCCGATGTCGCCCTGCACGAAGACGTGGTTCGCGTTGCCCTTGAGCGACGCCAGAGTCTCGAGGTTGCCCGCGTAGGTCAGCTTGTCGAGGTTCACGACGGGCTCGTTGCCCTGCGCGATCCAGTCGAGCACGAAATTGGCGCCAATGAAGCCTGCGCCGCCGGTAACCAGGATCATGAGGTCCCCACCTGTAGAAAAAAGTTTGCTTTACCAAAAATCAACATTCAATTATCCCATCGGTGTGAAGTGCCGATGTACAGGGCTTGGCCGGCTTGCGGGGCCCGCCTACAATCGCCAACAATTGCAGGAGAGCGGGCCTCCACGGAGGCCCTACCGAAGGCGCAAACTCCCATAAACGCTCAGGTCGGCCCGACGAAATTCCAGGCAACGCCCAGGAACTTCGGCAAGGGGTCAGTACTGCACTCATCGATACAGCCGTCTGGAGAGCCGCCACGCCATGTGGCGCACCGAAGGAGCAAACCCGCTGCGGGTGCAGCAGGGTGAATCTCTCAGGTACCGAGGACAGGGGGAGCGGCAACTTGGACATCGGTCGTCCGGTTGCTTGCTATTTTTTCAATAGCACTCCACGCCCGCCGTTCAAGCGCTGCAAACTCAAAGGTACTTGCAATGCGTGTGATCGTTCTTGGCGCCGGCCTGCTCGGCGTGACTTCGGCCTACTACCTCCAGCAACTCGGCCACGAGGTGACCGTGATCGACCGGCAGGCCACCCCGGCCGCCGAAACCAGCTTCGCCAACGGCGGCCAGATTTCGGTCAGCCATGCCGAACCGTGGGCCAATCCGAGCGCGCCGCTGAAGGTGCTGCAATGGCTCGGCAAGGAAGATGCGCCGCTGCTCTTTCGCATCCGCGCCGACATGCGCCAGTGGCTCTGGGGCCTGCAGTTCTTGCGCGAATGCACCCCCGCGCGCACCCGCCACAACATCGAACAGATCGTTCGTCTCGGTACATACAGCCGGGAAATGTTGCAGCAATTGCGTCGAGACACCGGCCTGAGCTATGACCAGCGCACGCAAGGCATCCTGCACTTCTACACAACGCAAAAAGAATTCGACGG
>Ga0256898_1000151_pt1 | contig 30186 bp, 25 predicted proteins | sample MC6MC0686MT_FD_186333 | JGI IMG/M metagenome (GOLD analysis project Ga0256898, IMG submission 186333) | Metatranscriptome of enriched soil aggregate microbial communities from Iowa State University, Ames, United States - MC6-MC0686-MT... | ecosystem: Environmental > Terrestrial > Soil >... | reverse complement strand
ATGCATCCTGAGACGCGTGTTGTGGGAATGGAAGATTCCTCGTCACTGCAAGCCTCTCAGGATGAATTTGAAAATATGGTACGTAATCTGGACGTGAAGTCCCGCATTATGGACCAGTATGCTAGCTGGAAAGGCGTGCGCTATCGTCTTGGCGGCAGCACAAAAACAGGTATTGATTGTTCCGGTTTTGTACAGCGTACGTTCCGCGAGCAGTTTGGGTTAGATCTTCCGCGTTCAACCTATGAACAGCAGGAGATGGGCAAGTCGATTTCGCGCACTAAACTTCGCACCGGTGACTTAGTTCTGTTCCGTGCAGGTTCCACGGGTCGACATGTTGGCATCTATATTGGTAACGACCAGTTTGTACATGCCTCCACCAGCAGCGGTGTGACCATTTCCAGCATGAACGAGCCGTACTGGAAGAAGCGCTATAACGAAGCGCGCCGCGTATTGACCCGCAGTTAATATGATAATTGTATCGTTGGTTATCCCTTGGCTGACGATATGATGAAAAAAAGCACTGCTTCGGCAGTGTTTTTTTTTGCCCATTACACTGAATACATCCAGCGGCATTTCAGGAATCACGACGTCTATGTTCACCCGCTACTTCTCCAGTAATCGCAAGATTCTGATCCTCAGCATTATCACAGGCCTTATTGCCGCCCTGCTCCTGGGTTCGCTGCAATTTTTCTGGAGCTACCACAAGCGCGAAGTCAAATTCGACACCCTGATTCACGACGTCAGCATCTACATGGAAAGCTATTTCGATGAGTTAAAAAGCGCCATCGATGCCCTCCAGCCGCTCACGCTGAACAGTTGCCATGACGTCAATCAGGAACTCACCTCGCGCGCCGCCTTTAGCATTAACGTTCGCGCATTCCTGCTGGTCAGAGACAAAATGGCGTTCTGCTCTTCTGCCACGGGCCCGATGAATACCCCGATGGAGGGGCTGGTACCCGAGCTGCACATTGATAAGCAGATCGATATGGCATTGCTTCCAGGTACCCCGATGTTGCCCAATAAGCCCGCGATTGCCATCTGGTACCGTAATCCGTTAGTAAAAGACGGTGGCGTGTTTACCTCAGTGAATCTTAATCTGACGCCTTACCTGCTCTATACCGCACGCCAGGATGAATTCGCGGGTATCGCCATCATTATTGGCGATCATGCGTTGTCAACGCGGTCCAGCACGCTGGTGAAGGCGCACGACTTACGTGAAATCCCGGCCCGCACCGCGACGCTGAAAGACGTCCCCCTGACCATTAATCTTTATGCGGACGCATGGACCAGCGATGAAATTCTCTACGCGCTGTTCTTCGGGCTGGTATGCGGCATTTGTGCCGGATCGCTCAACTACTATATCCTCAGCATACGGCTGAATCCTGGCAAAGAGATTTTAAGCGCCATTAAGCGCGGCCAGTTTTACGTGGTCTATCAGCCCGTCGTCGATGCCAAATCGCTCAGGATGACCGGGCTTGAAGTGCTGATGCGCTGGAAACACCCGACCATGGGGGAAATTCCGCCGGACGCGTTTATCAATTTTGCCGAAGCCCAGAAGCTGATTGTTCCGCTGACGCTGCATCTCTTTGATCTTATTATTCGCGATGCCCCCGTGTTACAAACGCTGCTCCCTCCGGGCGCAAAGGTGGGCATCAACATTGCGCCGGGGCATCTGCATGCGGAAAGCTTCAAAGACGACATGCGCACCTTCAAAGCGTTACTGCCGCCGGATTACTTCCAGATCGTGCTGGAAATTACCGAGCGCGACATGCTTAACCATCGCGAAGCCAACAGCCTCTTCGAATGGCTGCACAACGAAGGCTTTGAGATAGCCATTGATGACTTTGGCACCGGCCACAGCGCGCTGATCTATCTTGAGCATTTCACCATGGACTACCTCAAAATCGACCGTGGTTTCGTGAATGCGATCGGCACCGAGACCGTAACGTCGCCGGTGCTGGATGCCGTCCTGACGCTGGCAAGACGACTGGATATGTTGACCGTTGCCGAAGGCGTAGAAACACCGGAACAGGCCGCCTGGCTGCGTGAACACGGTGTTAACTACCTGCAGGGCTACTGGATTAGCCGTCCTATGCCGCTGGAGCAGTTCCGCCAATGGCGTCCTGACGTTTCACTCGACGGTGAATAATTTCACAATGCCCGTGGCGTCACTTATTATTCAGCTTAACCGAGCCGGTCTGTAAAAGAGGGAGCTGCCGCGAGATGCTTATGCGCTTCATGTTGCTGATGTTGGCATTAACGAGCCTGTCCAGCCAGGCGCAGGCCATCAAAGAAAATATCGCCTTCGCGGTCATTGGCGAGCCGAAATACGCGGTTAATTTTACGCACTTCGATTACGTCAACCCTGCCGCGCCGAAAGGCGGGAAGGTCACGCTTTCCGCCACGGGAACCTTCGACAACTTCAACCGCTTCGCCCTGCGCGGCGTGGCGGCGGCGCGAACGGAATCGCTTTACGATACGCTCTTTGTCACGTCTGATGACGAGCCCGGCAGCTACTATCCGCTGATTGCCGAGAACGTGCGTTATGCCGATAACTTCGCCTGGGCGGAAATCTCGCTGAACCCGCGGGCCCGCTTTCATGACGGCTCGCCGGTTAAGGCCAGCGACGTTGCGTTCACCTTCCATAAATTCATGACCGAAGGCGTTCCCCAGTTCCGCATCGTGTATAAAGGCGCGTCGGTCAGAGCCATTGCGCCGCTCACCGTGCGCATTGAGCTCAGCGAACCGAACAAAGAGAATATGCTCAGCCTGTTCTCGCTGCCCGTCATGCCGGAATCGTTCTGGAAAAACCATAAGCTAAGCGACCCGCTCTCGACGCCACCGTTGGCGGGCGGCCCGTATCGCATCACCGACTGGCGCATGGGGCAGTATGTAGTCTATTCCCGCGTCAAAGACTACTGGGCGGCCAACCTGCCGGTAAACCGCGGGCGCTGGAATTTCGACACCCTTCGCTATGATTACTACCTTGACGATAACGTGGCGTTTGAAGCTTTCAAAGCCGGTGCCTTCGACTTACGCGTCGAGAGCAGCGCTAAAAACTGGGCAACCCGCTATATCGGGAAAAATTTCGCCAAAGGCTATATCGTCAAAGACGAGCATAAAAATGAATCCGCCCAGGACACGCGCTGGCTGGCGTTTAATATTCAGCGTCCGGTTTTCAATGACCGCCGGGTGCGGGAAGCCATTTCCCTGGCCTTTGATTTCGAATGGATGAACAAAGCCCTGTTCTACGGCGCCTACAGCCGCGCTAACAGCTATTTTCAGAATACCGAGTACGCCGCGCGTGATTACCCGAAAGCCGACGAGCTGGTCCTGCTGGCACCGCTGAAAGCCGAGGTTCCGCCGCAGGTTTTCACCAGCGTGTTTCAGCCGCCCGCGTCGAACGGTGACGGTTACGATCGCGACAACCTGCTGAAAGCCAGCAAGCTGCTGGATGACGCTGGCTGGCCTCTGAAGAATCAAAAGCGTGTTGATGCCAAAACGGGCAAGCCTCTCAGCTTTGAGCTGCTGCTTTCGTCCGGGGGCAACGATCAGTGGGTGCTGCCGTTTAAGCACAATCTTGAGCGGCTGGGCGTAACCATGAACATTCGTCAGGTTGATAACGCGCAGATCACCAGCCGCATGCGCAGCCGTGATTACGACATGATGCAGCGCCTGTGGCCCGCGCAGCCGTGGCCGAGCTCGGACCTGCAAATATCCTGGGCCTCCAGCTACATCGACTCCTCATACAATGCACCCGGCGTTAAAAGCCCGGCGATTGACGCGTTGATTGCGAAAATTGTGGCGGCGCAGGGGGATAAAGAAAAGCTCCTGCCGCTTGGGCGCGCCCTCGACAGGGTGTTAACCTGGAACTACTACATGCTGCCGATGTGGTATATGGGGGAAGATCGCCTTGCGCGCTGGGACAAGTTCTCCGTGCCTGCCGTGCGCCCGGTCTATTCCCTGGGCTTTGATACCTGGTGGTATGACGTTAATAAAGCCGCCAGACTTCCCGCTGAGCGGCGATAGGGAATCATCATGGGTGCATATCTTATCCGCCGTCTTCTGCTGGTCATCCCCACCCTGTGGGCCATCATCACGATTAACTTTTTTATCGTGCAAATCGCCCCCGGGGGGCCGGTCGATCAGGCTATTGCCGCCATTGAATTTGGCAACAGCGGCGGCATGCCCGGCGGTGGCGGTGAAGGCATGGGCGCGAGCCATGCGCGGACCGGCGTGGGGAATATCAGTGAAAGCCATTATCGCGGCGGGCGCGGACTGGATCCGGAGGTGATCGCCGAGATCACCCATCGCTACGGCTTTGACAAACCAATTCATGAGCGCTATTTCAAAATGCTCTGGGATTACATCCGCTTTGATTTTGGCGATAGCCTGTTTCGCAGTGCGTCAGTGTTAACGTTGATTAAGCAAAGCCTGCCGGTTTCGATAACGCTGGGGCTGTGGGGAACGCTGATCGTCTATCTGGTCTCTATTCCGCTGGGGATCCGCAAAGCGGTTTACAACGGCAGCCGGTTTGACATCTGGAGCAGCACGTTCATCATCATCGGCTACGCCATTCCGGCTTTTCTGTTTGCCGTCCTGCTGATCGTCTTTTTTGCCGGGGGAACTTATTTCGACCTCTTCCCGCTGCGAGGGCTGGTCTCCGCGGATTTCAGCACCTTACCGTGGTATCAGAAAATTACCGACTATCTCTGGCATATCACGCTGCCTGTTCTGGCCACGGTCATTGGCGGGTTTGCCGCCCTGACCATGTTGACCAAAAACGCCTTTCTCGATGAAATTCGTAAACAGTACGTCGTCACTGCCCGCGCCAAGGGCGTGAGCGAGAAGCAGATCATGTGGAAGCACGTGTTTCGCAACGCCATGCTGCTGGTAATCGCCGGATTTCCAGCCACGTTCATCAGTATGTTTTTTACCGGCTCGCTGCTGATAGAGGTGATGTTCTCGCTCAACGGTCTGGGCCTGCTGGGCTATGAGGCCACCGTGTCGCGTGATTATCCGGTGATGTTTGGCACGCTCTATATTTTCACCCTGATTGGCCTGCTGCTGAATATCATCAGTGATATCAGCTATACGCTGGTCGATCCCCGAATCGATTTTGAGGGCCGCTGATGCCGCGCTTAAGCCCCGTCAACCAGGCCCGCTGGGCCCGTTTTCGCCACAACCGCCGCGGCTACTGGTCGCTGTGGATTTTTGCCGTGCTGTTTGTCCTGAGCATGTTTTCGGAGCTCATCGCCAACGACAAGCCGTTGCTGGTGCATTTTAACGACCGCTGGTACGTGCCGGTTATCGCCAACTACAGCGAAAGCGACTTTGGCGGCCCGTTTGCAACGCCGGCAGAGTATCAGGATCCGTGGCTCCGCCAGCAGATAGAGCAGCACGGCTGGGCGCTCTGGGCACCGGTGCGTTTTGGCGCAAACAGCATTAACTTCGCCACCACGGCCCCCTTCCCTTCTCCGCCCTCCGCGCAAAACTGGCTGGGGACGGATGCCAACGGTGGCGACGTGCTGGCGCGCATCCTGTATGGCACCCGAATTTCTATCCTCTTTGGCCTTATGCTGACGATCTTCTCCAGCGTGATGGGTGTCGTGGCGGGTGCGGTTCAGGGCTACTACGGCGGCAAAATCGACCTGTGGGGTCAACGGGTTATTGAGGTCTGGTCCGGCATGCCAACGCTGTTTCTGATTATCCTGCTTTCCAGCGTGGTGCAGCCGGGCTTCTGGTGGCTGTTAGGCATCACCGTCTTGTTCGGCTGGATGGCGCTGGTGGGCGTGGTGCGGGCGGAGTTCCTGCGCACCCGCAATTTCGACTATATTCGCGCCGCGCAGGCGCTTGGCGTAAGCGACCGGGGGATCATCTTCCGCCACATGCTGCCTAACGCCGTGGTGGCAACGCTCACCTTCCTGCCGTTTATTCTGTGCAGCTCCATCACCACCCTCACCTCTCTGGATTTTCTTGGCTTTGGGCTACCGCTGGGTTCCCCGTCGCTCGGCGAACTGCTGCTGCAGGGCAAGAACAACCTGCAGGCGCCGTGGTTAGGCATCGCCGCCTTCCTCTCCGTGGCCGTACTGCTTTCGCTGCTGATTTTTATTGGTGAAGCCGTGCGCGACGCCTTCGATCCTAACAAGGCGGTATAAGATGACCCAGCCCCTTCTCAGCATTGATAACCTGTCGATTGCTTTTTCAAATCAGGGCAAGACGCGCACCGTGGTTACCGATCTGTCGCTGCAGATCCAGCGCGGTGAAACGCTGGCCCTGGTGGGCGAGTCGGGTTCAGGCAAGAGCGTTTCGGCACTCTCTATCCTGCGCCTGCTGCCGTCTCCGCCGGTAAGCTACCCGCAGGGAGATATTCTGTTTCACGGCAGTTCACTGCTGCATACCGACGAACATACCCTGCGCGGCATCCGCGGCAACAAAATTGCGATGATCTTCCAGGAGCCAATGGTTTCGCTTAACCCTCTGCACAGCCTGGAAAAACAGCTCTATGAAGTGCTCTCGCTGCACAGGGGAATACGCAAAGAGGCCGCGCGGGGAGAAATTCTGGACTGTCTTGAACGGACAGGCATACGCAATGCGGCCAAACGGCTGAATGATTTTCCGCACCAGCTCTCCGGCGGCGAACGCCAGCGCGTGATGATTGCTATGGCCCTGCTCACGCGCCCTGAACTGCTGATTGCCGACGAGCCCACAACGGCGCTCGACGTGACGGTACAGGCGCAAATATTGACGCTGCTGCGGGAGCTGCGTGACGAGCTCAATATGAGCCTGCTGTTTATCACGCACAACCTCAGCATTGTGAGAAAGCTGGCCGACAGCGTTGCGGTGATGCAAAACGGGCGGTGTGTTGAACAGAATATCGCGTCCACGCTGCTGCACGCACCGCAACATCCGTATACGCAGCGCCTGCTCGACAGCGAACCCTCCGGCGATCCGGTTCCTCTCGATGCGGACAGCGCGCCGCTGTTGCGCGTTGAGGATCTGTCCGTTTCGTTCCCAATCCGCAAAGGAATTTTGCGGCGCATTGTCGATCGGAACCCGGTGCTGAAGAACCTCCGCTTCTCGCTGCGCCCTGGCGAGTCTCTGGGGCTGGTGGGCGAATCCGGTTCGGGGAAAAGCACCACCGGTCTGGCGCTGCTGCGCTTAATTGCCTCGCAGGGCGAGATCCTCTTTGACGGCATGCCGCTGCACCGCTGGAACCGGCGCCAGATGCTGCCCGTACGTCCCCGCATGCAGGTGGTCTTCCAGGATCCCAACTCCTCGCTTAACCCGCGGCTCAGTGTGTTGCAGATTGTCGAAGAGGGTCTGCGGGTGCATCAGCCCGCTCTGAGCGCTCAGCAGCGCGAGCAGGAGGTCATGCGGGTAATGGTTGAAGTGGGTTTAGATCCCGAGACGCGTCACCGCTATCCGGCTGAATTCTCCGGCGGACAGCGCCAGCGAATCGCGATTGCCCGCGCGCTGATCCTGAAACCGGAGCTGATTATTCTCGATGAACCAACGTCGTCTCTGGACAGGACCGTTCAGGCGCAGATCCTGGCGCTGCTCAAAGGATTACAGGAAAAACACCGGCTGGCCTATATCTTTATCAGCCATGATTTACAGGTGGTGCGGGCGCTATGCCATCAGGTAATTGTGTTGCGACAGGGAGAAGTGGTCGAGAAAGGTGAGTGCCAGCGCGTATTTAGCGCACCAACGCAGCGCTACACGCGCCAGCTGTTGTCGGCAGACTAGCGCTCAGAACGGGTATTGGCCAGAGAAAGGCTCAGCAATCGCAACGCCAAAATTTTTCAGGCGGCAGGTGGCGGCAAATTCGTCCTGGCTTTTCACAAACAGGCACGGCTCGCCTTCGCACTCCAGCACGGAGCTGTCCACTTCAATATCCGTCAGGGCCTGGCTAAGACGTTCCATCACCCGCCATGCATTTTCGTCGCTCGGGCTCAGCAGTTTGAGTGCCACGAGGCAATTCTCGCAGCCCGCGACGTTTTGCGGAATCGGTTCAACTTTCGAACCTGCAAAACCCGCTGACCAGCGATAGCTCTGAGGCAAGCGATGGACAATGGAGAGTTGTAATGTATTCACGTTCGTTCCCCGGAAGCAAAATTTACTTCACAATTTATTTACATTTATAGTAACACATCAGCGCCAGCCTGCACTATTCAGCGCTTTTTATTCGTATCCAGGCTCGCTTCGGCGCTATATGTACCCGTTTCTGCGATCTAACTCAACCTTTTTGAATACAATGATGTGACTTTTTACATAAATAGATTTTACATAAAATAAACAAACACGGCATAAACGAACGTGGGTTTGGTTGATATGTATCAACAAAAAAGGCCCTGCCGGGCCTTCTTTATGTTTTAGTGAGCCGCTTTTCGCGGTCGACTGGCGTAAAGATAGAAGAGTATGGAGCTGGTTGCGCAAAAAGCCATCGCCCACAGCATCGGCCACGCCGTCGTAAAGGTGGCCATAGACAGCAGCGCTCCGACAATAGCGCCTATACCGAAGCGGAACGTCCCCGCCAGCGACGATGCGGTACCCGCCATATGCGGAAACTCATCCAGGATCACCGCCATCCCGTTAGATGACACCATCGACACGCAGCCGACAAAGGCCGCCACACCGACGACCAGCGCCCAGAAGCCCACGCCCAGAAACGCGCTCACCACCAGCCAGATAGCCATCACAAACTGGATCCACAGCCCGGCACGGAACATGTTCAGCGCCCCAACCCGCCGGACAAATCGGCTGTTGATGATGGTCATGATAAACAGGAAGACGATATTGAGCGCAAAGTAATAGCCGAAATGCTGAGGTGAAACGTGGTTCAGCTCAATGTAGACAAACGGCCCGGCGCTCAGGAAGGAGAACATTCCGGCGAAGCTGAACCCGCTCGCCAGCATATAGCTCAGCACGCGCTTGTGGCGAAACAGCGAAGCAAAGTTGCCGATTGTGGTACGGATGTGGAACTTCTGGCGGCGCTCGGCGGGAAGCGTTTCATCAATAAAGAAGAAAATCATCGCCGAGGCCAGCAGCGCGGCCAGTGCCAGGATCCAGAAAATCACGTGCCAGCTAAACCACACCAGCACTGCCCCACCGGCCATCGGAGCGACCAGCGGCGCAATCGTCGTCACCAGCATCACAAACGACATCATGCGGGAGAACTCTTCTTTCGGGTAGATATCGCGCATCAGGGCGTTAATCACCACGCTTGCCGCTGCCGCCGCCAGACCGTGGAGGAAGCGCATGATAATCAGATGATCGATGGTCTGCGACAGAGCACAGGCAACCGCAGCCGCCGCAAAGATCAGCGTCCCGCCAAGAATGACGGGCTTGCGTCCAAGGCTGTCCGCCATCGGGCCATAAAACAGCTGGCCGAGGGCAAAGCCGAGAATATAGGTGCTGAGCGTCATCTGCGCGCTGCCCGCCGGAACGCCAAACTGCGCGGAAATGACCGGCAGCGCGGGCAGGTACATATCAATAGACAGCGGCATCAGCATGGCCAGCAGGCCAAGAATAAAGACGATTTTGAACGACGAGCGTGGCCTGGTGGTCACAGAGTTCTCCTGAAATTAGTGCGAAGGCAGACCGACGCTGGCAATCTCTTCTTCCGTTAACGGGCGGTATTCGCCTGGCGCCAGGTCGGGATCGAGTTCAATCGCACCAATCCGCTCGCGGTGCAGGCCCACAACGTGGTTCCCCACCGCGGCAAACATACGTTTCACCTGATGGTAGCGCCCTTCACTGATGGTCAGACGGACTTCCGTTGGGGTAATGACTTCCAGTACCGCCGGTTTGGTGAGGTCTTTTTCATTATGCAGCTGAACGCCTTTGGCGAATTGCTCTGCCGTGTCATCCGCAACCGGAGATTCCAGCGTCACGAGATAGGTTTTCTCGCAGTGATGGCGCGGCGAGGTGATACGGTGCGACCACTGCCCGTCGTCGGTCATCAGCACCAGACCGGTGGTGTCGATATCGAGGCGGCCTGCGGCATGCAGCTTGTGTGCAACCGGTTCGTCGAGAAAATAGAGTACCGTCGGGTGATCCGGATCGTCCGTTGAGCAGACATAGCCTTCCGGCTTATTGAGCATGAAGTAGCGCGGACCGTGCTGCTGGGTCAGCGGATTGCCGTCATATTCCACCTGGTGGTCAGGCTGGAGTTTGAACGCGCTGTCTCTCACAATGTCGCCATCCACGGTAACGCGGCTGGCGCGAATTTCGCGCCCGGCAATAGCGCGGCTTACGCCGAGTTGCTGAGCGATAAACTTATCAAGTCGCATGAAATCTTTTTAGCCTTAATGGTGCTGGAAGTCTGACTAGAGGTCCGAAAAAAGAAGCAGTCTGGAACGGCTCAGTATAATGGTCTGGTTGCGCCACTCAAGGGAAAAAGTTTCGTGGCATACTATCTGTACCCTAAATAATTCGAGTGCAGCCAACGCACATGCAACTTGAAGTATGACGGGTATATGTGCGGAATAACGAAACCGAGACCCTATGACTTTTACACTTCGTCCCTACCAGCAGGAAGCCGTTGACGCCACGCTCGCCTGGTTCCGTAAACATCGCGAGCCGGCGGCGATTGTGCTCCCGACCGGCGCAGGCAAAAGCCTGGTCATCGCCGAACTGGCGCGCCTGGCCCGTGGCCGCGTGCTGGTGCTGGCCCACGTCAAAGAGCTCGTCGCGCAAAACCACGCCAAGTATTGTGCGCTTGGGCTGGAAGCAGATATTTTCGCCGCCGGGCTAAAGCGTAAAGAGAGCCACGGCAAAGTGGTGTTTGGCAGCGTGCAGTCGGTGGCCCGCAATCTGGACCTGTTTCGCAGCGAATTTTCGCTGCTGATTGTCGACGAATGTCACCGCATCAGCGATGACGACGACAGCCAGTATCAGCAAATCCTGGCGCACCTGAAAGAGGTGAACCCTCACTTACGCCTGCTGGGCCTGACGGCGACCCCGTTTCGCCTGGGGAAAGGCTGGATCTATCGCTACCATTATCACGGCATGGTGCGCGGCGATGACAAGGCCCTGTTTAGCGACTGCATTTACGAACTTCCGCTGCGCTACATGATTAAACATGGCTACCTGACGCCGCCAGAACGGCTGGATATGCCGGTGGTGCAGTATGATTTCAGCCGTCTGCAGGCGCAGAGCAACGGCTTGTTCAGCGAAGCGGATCTTAACCAGGAGCTGAAAAAGCAAAAGCGCATTACGCCGCACATCATCAGCCAGATTGAGGAGTTTGCCGCGACGCGCAAAGGGGTGATGATCTTTGCCGCCACCGTTGAGCATGCGCGCGAGATCACCGGGTTACTGCCCTCCGGCGACGCGGCGTTAATCACCGGCGAGACGCCCGGCCCGGAGCGCGACGGCCTGATTGACGCCTTTAAAGCCCAGCGGTTCCGCTATCTGGTGAACGTGTCGGTATTGACCACCGGCTTTGACGCGCCGCACGTAGATCTGATCGCCATTTTGCGCCCGACCGAATCGGTCAGCCTGTATCAGCAAATTGTTGGCCGCGGCCTGCGCCTGGCTCCCGGGAAAACCGACTGCCTGATTCTGGATTATGCCGGCAACCCGCACGATCTCTACACGCCCGAAGTCGGCGCGCCAAAAGGGAAAAGCGACAACGTGCCCGTGCAGGTCTTTTGTCCTGCCTGCGGGTTCGCCAATACCTTCTGGGGGAAAACCACCGCCGACGGGACGCTGATCGAACACTTTGGCCGCCGCTGTCAGGGCTGGTTTGAAGATGACGAGGGGCATCGCGAGCAGTGCGACTTCCGCTTCCGCTTTAAAAACTGCCCGCAGTGTAATGCGGAAAACGACATTGCCGCGCGCCGCTGCCGGGAGTGCGACACGGTGCTGGTCGACCCGGACGACATGCTGAAAGCCGCGCTAAAGCTGAAAGATGCCCTGGTGCTGCGCTGTTCCGGCATGGCACTGCAGCCCGGCGCCGATGAAAAAGGTGAATGGTTAAAAATCACCTATTACGATGAGGACGGGGCAGACGTCAGCGAACGCTTCCGGGTTCAGACGCCCGCCCAGCGAACGGCTTTCGAACAGCTGTTTATCCGCCCGCACACCCGCACGCCGGGCGTGCCCCTGCGCTGGATAACCGTGGCCGATATCGTGCGTCAGCAGGTGCTGTTGCGCCATCCGGATTTTGTTGTCGCCCGCAAGAAAGGCCAGTTCTGGCAGGTGCGTGAGAAACTCTTTGACTACGAAGGTCGCTTTCGTCGCGCCAACGAATTGCGCGGTTAGCGGGACTTTTCATTGATGTGAGGGGCATTTGAGTATAAAATGCCGCCCGCTTCACATCCGTGAGGCAGAACACTCACCTGCTGCTGGGTCGCCTGTAGTAGGGTTTTAAATACAGAGAGAAATCAATGTTCACTATCGAAGCAGAAGTACGTAACGTGCAGGGTAAGGGTGCGAGCCGCCGCCTGCGTAACGCCAACAAGTTCCCAGCTATCGTTTACGGTGGCGAAGCTGCTCCAGTTGCAATCGAACTGGATCACGACAAACTGTGGAACCTGCAGACCAAAGCTGAATTCTACAGCGAAGTTCTGACCATCGTTGTTGGCGGTAAAGAAGAAAAAGTGAAAGTTCAGGCTGTTCAGCGTCACCCGTTCAAGCCAAAACTGTCTCACATCGACTTCGTTCGCGCGTAATCGCAAACACGTCGAAAAAAAACCCCGCTTCTGCGGGGTTTTTTTATGGCTGTTATTTCCCGCCCGAGGTGCGGCGCTGAAGCTGATCGCGCAGGTTCGGCGGCGTACCTTTGATGGTCAGCGTGTCGGTGGCCGGATCCCAGAAAATGCGTTCACCCAGCAACATAGCGTCAAAATTAATGGTTAACCCGCCGCCGCTGCCGGCAAACTTAGTTAACTGACGCAGCGTACTGCGGTCCGCCGGGAAGCTCTCTTCAAGCTCATAACCTTTATCCGCGGTGAATTCCTGGAAGCTGACTTCACTCACTCCCGCCAGCTCTTTTGACAGCGACTCCAGCTCAATCTCTTCCCCTGCCTGCAGCTGTTCGTTGCAGTAGCTGTAAACCTGCTGGCGTACGTTCTGACGCTCAGATTTATCGAGCTGTGCTTCAGCCGTGAAGTCATCAACCGCCTGGAGCAGACCTTTGTTCTGCGCTTTGGCGTTAAGACCTTCGCTGGCACCGAGGAAGTCCATGAAGAAATCAGCCACTTTTCGGCCCACGCGCCCCTTCAGGAAAGTCAGGTAGCGGGTCGACTCCGGGTTCGTTTCCCACTCGGTCAAATCAATACGCGCCACGATATCCGCATGGTTGATATCCAGATAATGGGTCGAGCTTATATCAAGCTGCTCGTTCACGCGCATGCTGCTTAAGTTATTCAGTACGGTAACCAGCAGATACTCTACGGCGAGATAGCGGTAGTGGCAGAACAGCACGATCCCGCCGTCGGCGAAGGGATATTTCGCCAGTTCGTCGCGCAGACGCCCGGTTGCGGCACGGCTAAACGCCAGGAAATCCTCTTCACCCTGACGCTGCAGGCGCAGGCTATCTGCCAGTTCACTCTCTTCGCTGAACAGACCATAGGCTTTATTTTTGGCGCTATAGACGCGATGCAGCTCTGCCATCATCTCCACAACGGTCGCCGTGGGTTCCAGTAACGAATCGCGCAGCACCACTTCAAGGGTTTGCTCATCGCGCTTGATAAGCTGGTGCAAGGCAATCTGGTTGATTTCCAGACTCATGATAAACTCTCCTTTTAGACCGGGCGGTATTCAACCACCACCAGGGCATGTGTGCAACAACAGATAAAAAAGGGGAAAAAAAGCTGTTGCTACGGTAATATGTTGCCCTTTCATCAACAAACTGATTTTGATTTATGCCACAACATTCCCGCTACAGTGATGAACACGTTGAACAACTGCTCAGTGAGCTGGTCAACGTACTGGAAAAACATAAAACGCCGACCGATCTCTCCCTGATGGTTTTGGGGAATATGGTCACCAACCTTATTAACACCAGCGTTGCTCCGGCTCAGCGTCAGGCGATCGCAAAATCTTTCGCCCAGGCTTTACAGTCATCCGTCAGCAACGACCAGGCCCATTAAGGGATACGAACAACAGTTTATGGTGACGAATCGTCAGCGCTACCGTGAAAAAGTCTCCCAGATGGTCAGCTGGGGGCACTGGTTTGCCCTGTTCAACATTCTGTTGGCGACGGTCATTGGCTGCCGTTATCTTTTTGTCGCAGACTGGCCAACAACGCTAACCGGGCGGATCTACTCCTGGATGAGCGTTGTGGGTCACTTTAGCTTTTTGGTTTTCGCCACCTATCTGCTGATCCTGTTCCCCCTGACGTTTATCGTCATGTCGCAGCGTCTGATGCGGTTCTTGTCCGCCATCCTTGCGACGGTGGGAATGACGCTGCTGCTTATCGACAGCGAAGTGTTCACCCGCTTCCACCTGCATCTCAACCCCATCGTCTGGGAACTGGTGATTAACCCCGACCAGAATGAAACGGCCCGTGACTGGCAGCTGATGTTTATCAGCGTCCCGGTGATCCTGTTGATTGAGATGCTGTTTGCCACCTGGAGCTGGCAAAAACTTCGCAGTCTGACCCGGCGACGCCATTATGCGAAGCCCGTCGCCACGCTCTTTTTCGTCTCTTTTATCAGTTCGCACATCATGTATATCTGGGCGGATGCGAACTTCTATCGCCCTATTACCATGCAGCGCGCTAACCTGCCGCTCTCGTATCCAATGACGGCCCGTCGCTTCCTTGAAAAACACGGCCTGCTTGATGCGCAGGAGTACCAGCGCCGCCTGGTCGAACAGGGTAACCCGGAAGCGGTCAGCGTTCAGTATCCGCTGAGCGACCTGCGCTACCGCGACATGGGCCGCGGGCAAAACGTCCTGCTGATCACCGTCGACGGCCTGAACTATTCCCGTTACGAGAAGCAGATGCCTGCCCTGGCCGAGTTCGCGAGTCAAAACGTCTCGTTTACTCAGCATATGAGCTCCGGTAACTCAACCGATGCGGGCATCTTTGGCCTCTTCTACGGTATTTCAGCCGGCTACATGGACGGCGTACTCTCTACCCGTACACCTGCCGCGCTGATCACCGGGCTGAATCAGCAAGGTTATCAGTTAGGGCTGTTCTCATCAGATGGCTTTAACAGCCCGCTCTACCGTCAGGCACTGCTGTCAGATTTCTCACTGCCGCCGGCGCAAGATCAGTCCGACGCGCAGACCGCCAACCAATGGATTAACTGGCTGCAGCGCTACGCGCAGGAAGATAACCGCTGGTTCTCATGGGTTGCTTTTAACGGCACAACCCTTGCCGACAGTAATAAGAATGACTTTGCGCGACGCTACGGCCGTGCGGCTGGCGATGTCGATGCGCAGATAGGCCGCGTGCTTGGCGCACTACGCGAGTCAGGAAAGCTGGACAACACCGTGGTGATCGTCACCGCAGGTCACGGCGTCCCGTTGGGCAACGAGACGAAGAGTATGAACTGGTCGCGCCCGAACCTGCACGTTCCGCTGGTGATCCACTGGCCTGGCACCCCGGCTCAGCGCATCAATATGCTTACCGAGCATAAAGATGTCATGACCACACTGATGCAACGCCTGCTGCACGTCAGCACGCCAGCAAACGAGTATTCGCAGGGGCAGGATCTCTTCAGCGCCGCGCGCCGCCATAACTGGGTTACCGCTGCCGGGAATAACACGCTGGTGGTGACCACGCCGAAGCTGACGCTGGTGCTGAACAGCAACGGAAATTACCAGACGTATAATCTGCAGGGTGAACGGTTGAAAGACCAGAAACCGCAGCTGAGCCTGCTGCTGCAGGTCCTGACGGATGAGAAGCGCTTCATCGCTAACTGATTAATTATAAACCAGTTAGCGACAGATTCCCTTGCATTCAAAACGGAATCGAGTAGTATTCTTTTATGCGTCGGCACGTAGCGCAGCCTGGTAGCGCACCGTCATGGGGTGTCGGGGGTCGGAGGTTCAAATCCTCTCGTGCCGACCAGTCATTCATCTGAACCAGTCCACAGTTGTGCAGACTGGTTCAGAAATATCAAAAAAAAACAGCAAGTTGAAAAACTTGCTGTTTTTTTATCTTCCAGAAACGTGCAGAGCTGAGTGCTTACATCCACGGTTTCAGGCATTTATTTGGGCATATCGGAAGCTTCCGGCCCGCTCTCTGTTACACTGATTTTCTGTGCGGACAGTTGTTCTAACACATGGTTCAACGAATCAAGATGCTGCGAGACCTGCACAATATTCGCTCCGGGTACGGTAACCTCCCCCGGAACAGTAACCAGTTGTCGAAGCTGCTCTTCGACCGGAACCGCGCTGGCAAACGAACTGGTTATCTGCCAGACCATCGTCTTCAGTTCGCTGCCCGTCAGGTATTTGCCTTTCTGGTGGTCCAGCGCATCAAGCTTTGCCGACAGCACCTGAAGCTGTTTCATTCCCTCATACCAGCCCTGTAACTGGCTTGCCGGCAGCGTTCTGGCCACCCGATATTGTTCCCAGCGTTGAACTAAAGCCCGGGTTGCGGGGTCATTCGGCCACAAAGCCTTAGCCTGCGTAATCAGATCCTGCCCATAGCGAAACCGCCACCCCGGCGACAAATTCATGATCCAGTTAACCTGGTTCGTTATCCGCCCAATCCACATGGCGGAATGTGTCCGGCTGGTATCCGTTTCCCTGAAAGCATCTATTTGCGAGGCCGTCATGGGTTCGGGCTGCCAGCTGACGGACGCAGCCATGGATTTCATGGCTTCATCCGGTTGATGCAGGACCTGCCATCCAAAGGCAATGGCTGCGCTAAGCACCAACGAGGTCGCCATGCCAGCTACAAAGACTGGCCATCGTGTTGGTTTAACCGGAGGAGCCTCTGTCACCTGCACCTTTACTTCGGGTTCTTTATGGATGACATAGACCAGTTGGCTGGCACATGGGGCTACTTCGTCACCACTCATCCGCGCCTGTTCAGGCAAAGCAGTGGTCTGGGTTGTCTCCTCCAGCTGACGACTATTCTCCAGGCGATTTAAGGCGCTGCGTATTTGCTGCATCAGGGGACTCAGATTGCAGGCGAGCCTGAGTTCCTGACGTTTCAGAATGTCATCCAGTTCCAGCAAACGCTTTTCGGCCTGCTCAAGGGCCGGGAAATCAGCGGGCAACAGTGACCAGGTGCGGAAAAGTTTCTGTAAGCGCTCAAAAAGACCATTCAGGATTTCTGCCCGGGCATGCACTGGCTGTGGCCAGAGTTGTGCCCACTGATGGCTTAGCAGCGCAACCAGTATGTTGAAGCCTTCATTCATCCCACTGACGCGGACCAGATGGCTGCGCGCGAGGGTATACCAGGCACTCGTCTGAAGCTCCACGCCGTTGATTTCAAACAGGGAAAGCGACAGTATTTCCACCTGCTTCCAGTCGACGTCCGGGCGTGCCGGATGCGTAAGTTTACTCATTTCATCGCGCAGCGCCGTAAACTGAGGCAATGATCGCGGATCGCCGCCGGTTCTCACCAGGCGTGTTTGTTCGTCTTGCATATTTTGAATGTCCGTGGGCATAAACGTGAGCCAGGCTCAGAGCCAGATGCAGTGGTTACTCCGGAAGCAAAGAGTCGATCATCGTAAAAAATGTCTCTTCATCAAACCGGGCAGGATTTCCGTTCTGCGCTCCGGCCGGACACCAGGTCCAGTCATTTTGCCTGCCACTGCGCATAAACAGACGGTACCGGGGCCTGATATCGGCTCCGGTATACAGACAGACCTCAATACAGCCGGTCACGCCCTGTCCGTACAGAAAAATGGGAGTAAACCGGATACTCCGCGTTCCGTAATGCAGAGTAATACCCGGAACCGAAAACGCGCTCCCGCCAATGAGAAATTCAACCAGGGAGTTGGCTGTGGTTTCAGTGCGAATCCCTGTTCCGGCAAGCCATGTCTCCATGGACTCCTGGAGCTGGCTGATTCGCTGGCGAAACGCCGCGATATCCGCTTCGGCTTTCGTGTTAAAGGCTTCGTTGCGGGGGGGACTGGTCCTGCAGTTTTTTAAAAAATCGTGATTTTGCCGACATGCTATGCTGTCCGTCAGGAGATTAAAGGCGGGTCCGTGCGTTAAGATAATGTTGCTGTTTGAGGTGGCGTATCAGCACGCGCCCTTCGGGCATAAATTCCGTACCGTAGCGCACCAGGCCGATGCCTTTCAGCTCGGCATCTATGGCATAACGTATTTCACCGGGAATATCCTGCTCAAGCAGAACAACATCGATTTTCTTAAGCCGCGGTTCGTACTTCAGCAGAACAGACGATAAGGTCCCTATCAATTCATGCGCCGTACCCGGCATCCCCTGCAGGATTTTGGTCATGTCCGGCAGGCCGTAGTCCGGCAAGTGCGCCAGCGTGCCGGCACGGCAGTTGAGCACCCGCTGCATGTTATCGAGTACCGATAAAATCACCTGATTCTGTTCGCTGACATGACTGAGGCTCAGGCCACCTGCGAAATTACCGCTCAGCATTTCATACAGCGATGGCGTGTTGTGTCCCTGTGGCATCAGTCCTCCTTTAGTGGCTGTAACGCCAGGTGGTTATTTCCCGCCTCCAGAATGCGCGGCTTATCCGGGTCAAGGTCTTCGCGCTGAATTACCTGCTTCCAGGTGTTGTTGACGATATCCGGATGGCGGAACAGCCCTACCACCGCAACAAACTGTGCGCCCTCTTCCATGGGCATATCAAGATTCGCATCCCCACCCGGCTTTACCACCACGTCGCGGGTTGCCAGCAGGTCGGCTTTCAGGATCGTGTCGCCGTCCATGAGGAGCTGCTGATAGACCGTCTTGTCAAATGCTTTGCGGTCTTTCAGTTGATAAACACGGACTACCACTGGCTCGGAGAGTGAGTTACTCTCGCGGGAATCTGTGTTTAGCGCTTCACGCGCCGTGAAATCCAGATGTAGCACCTTAATCTTTTTGTAAAACACGGAGTTAAATGCCGATCTGGTGCCGTCTGTGATGCCCTGCGTCACCCCACACCCCGTCAGGCTGAACGCCAGCAAAGCAGGTAGCCAGCACGCGGGTTTAATCAAACTTGTACGTAACACGTTGGTTTCCTTGTTGTCGTATTGTGGGCTCCAGCCCGTTGTAGTAACCCAGTTCGGTGGTAAAGGTCTCAGGAATATCCGCCGGAGATTCATCGCCTTCAGCTCCCAGAACACCGTTCATGCCCAGCCAGAAAGGGCCGTCTCCCAGAGGAGGCACAGCCAACAGGCGAGTCTGGGTGGTCAGCGTGATTTTTGCCTTAAAGCGCCAGCCGAGATAAACACGCAGCATCACCAGAAAATCCTTATAGAGCAGACCATCCGGCTTCCAGCCCTGCGCTTCCTGTTCGTTGTCCGTGGTGAGCGCAACCAGCAACTGACTGCCCGCGTCCATCGCCTCGTCACCCAACGGCGTATTGCCGTCCAGCAGTAAATCATCATCGCCGTAAAAGCCCAGTGGCTGACTGACCTCCACCGGACGCAGGCAGTAAGGACTGACCCTGACGATGGTATACGGGGCCAGCAGGCTCACCAGTGCCTGCACGCCCTCCTGGGTTTTACCGGGCTGACGCAGTACGCCAAGCAGCGCCAGAAACCTCGATACCGGTGTGGCAATGTGGTTTGCAGTGCCCGGTATGCCCAGTCCCACCAGACCCAGCAGCGACTGTGAAATGCTGTCGGTTCCACCAGGCTCAAACGAGTCCGGATAGGAGTATTTTCGCCAGATACGGTAAAACTGCGTCAGGATCCGGTGGCTGAAGATATCGAGGAAACCCTGCAACGCTTCATGACCTTCGCGGCGCTGGGTTATATCATCGAGATAGGCCGTCGGAAGCGGGGAGTCGACACCGTACATCCCCATAAACGTGGCACGAATAACCGGTGGTTTGCTGTCATCATCCTCGTCATATTCAATGGTTTTCAGCTCGCTGGCCGGGAACCCCATCCCCGGATGCGGCGCAAAGCGTACCGGGTCATCTGCGGGGTGGCTGGTCGAGCCCATCAGCGGCCTGCCCGGGTTACGCTTCTCCAGCAACTGGCATAAACGGTAAAAATTAATGCGGTGCAGGTCGGCTTCCAGCCGCGGAGTCAGCCGGGGATACGGCGGTTGTGCTTCTCTTCCCATTCCAGGCGCTCTCCGGTCGGTTGCAGAATGATAATCAGGCGGTTAAACAGATAGATGTCGGTGTAAAGCGCAAAGAAGCGGCTCAGCATTTCGCCGAACAGACAGATGTCGCCGCGCCCGGCAAAGCCATGGCTGTCGAGCGTCACTTCAATCTGCACACCACGGACCAGATAGCCCTGCTCAAAGCGCTCCGTTTCACTGTGCTTTACGTCAATGATGGCTTCCAGGCGGCGACGGTTCATCTCGCTATCGGTCCATTCATACAGAGCCAGGGTCCCGCGCAGCACGTCGGCATTGTCCATCATCGACAGGAATCCGCTGCCGAGGTGGCTCAGCACGCGCCAGTGGAAACGGTCCTGCGCCGGTGGGTAGCAGGGCAGCGTTGGCGCACAGAGGTTACGCACCGCGATGCTGGCGGAGGTCGTTTTCATCACCGTATCGAGCACCGTGCTCTGCAGCGCACGGCGTGGCAACTGTCCGTTGGTGCCGGTGAGCGTCAGCGACAGGCTCTCGTTTTCCGGTACCGTGTGGTTATCAAAGGCTTCACCACCAAGAATAAGCCAGGTGTTATGCAGTCCCGACGGGCCACGGCGCACGCGGGTGTGGTAGTAGTATTCCGGCGCTTCATGTCGCATCATTCCGCCTTTGTGACGGAAGCTTGAGAACGGCACATAGGTATGCTGGCTCGATGACATCACCGAATCCACCGTGTATATCTCGGTATGGCCATCCTGCACGCGCATCGGGCGCAGCATGTATTCGGTTTGCAGAGAGTTGATCGTTAGCGGATCGGATTCCAGCGGGAACAGGTTAATCACCGGCACACAGTTCAGGCGCAGATGTTTTTCGGTAAAGCTGAAATCATGCTCCCAGCATTCTGCCAGCACCACGTCGATTTCGAACCACGGGAGCTCTGCCGGAAAAGCCACGGTCTCCAGCCCGCGCAGACCCGAGAACATGAATTTCTCGCGAAAAGTGAAATACTCCAGCAGCAGCTGGTAGCCGCTGAAGCTGCTGTCCCCCTTCGGCCACAGAGCATCATCATCACCAAACCCCAGCGCGGTGAAATACCCGTCGAGCGGTCTTCTGTCCACGTCACCCGGCATGCGCAGCCACAGGCGCGCCGTGTTCGTGGTAAAGGCTTCATGCATGGCGCAGGCCAGCGGTGCATCAGCGTTAAAGTAGAACGGGATGTGGCTGAGATCGACACGGCTCCAGTCGGCAAGATGACTGCAGTTAAACCGCAGGCTAATAACCGAACGCCCGTCAGAGTCAGTCGACAGGCGGGCATGCTCCAGCGACAGCGGCTGAAGGGTAATCTCTTTGGTAGTGGTGTACCGGCAGCGCGTGCCCTTCTCCCCGATCGGCCGCGAGTTCACTTCGAAACCTTTGATAATACGCATCGGCTCTTTCATCTCGCGCCAGTCAGGGGTGAATTCCACCACCGACATCGACGGAATAGTGCGCAGGTAATGCGGCCACAGCAGGCTGACCAGCCCTTCGGTCAGCTCAGGCAGGTCATCATCGAGCTTCTCTCGCAGGCGGCCCATCATGAAGGCAAAGCCTTCGAACAGGCGTTCCACGTACGGGTCGCGCGCCCCGGCTTTATCGAGGTTAAGCATTGCAGCCTGCTCGGGGTGAGCGCGGCCAAACTCTTCGCCGGCTTCCAGCAGGTAGCGCATTTCAGCGTCGTAGTAACGCAAGGTTAAATCGTCCATAAAAACCTGAATATTGAGTTTTAAAGGTGTGCCAGGCGTTTTACCCGCAAAGTACCGCACTGCCTGCCGGGTCAAGTGCAATCAGACCGGCCAGAAGCTGGTCCATCTCAGGCTGAAGCCGTGACTTATCGGTTTCACTGCGGGCGGCTTTCATGCGCAGCAGCCTGAGACGGCGAGATTTCACTTCAAACAGCAGCGCCGGTGTCCACTGCGTAAGGGTGATTGATTCCGCTGCACCATCAAGTTCACCCAGCAGATGCAGCGCCAGTTCATTCCTGCCCTTCTGCTCGGCCACGCGAGCCATCAGCAGACGCAGCAGCCATTTATCTTTCGTGGAGTCCGTACCCGGGCGTGTCTGCAGCCAGTGGAGTGTGGCGTCCAGACCGTCAGTGTCCGCTTTCTCCAGCGCTTCCGGTTCGAGTGCCAGGATATCGTTATCCGCCCCGCTCACGGCACTGACCGGTTCATCGCGCCAGCCGGACATTTCGTCCAGTATGCTCTGGTTTATCCAGTTCAGCGTGACCTCATCGGCAAACGGCGTACCGTCATTAAACGCCAGCGTTTCAAGTCCGGCGAGACGGCGCAGCAGCCCTTTCAGATCAGCAATGATGATGTCGGCCAGCACATCCTGCCCCGACTTCATCAGGGCCTGATGGATATACCACTGTAAATCCAGCCAGAGGTGATTGGCACCGCGCGAGAAGGTACTGTCCGCCTGCTCCAGTATCTCAAGCCAGCTCTGCTGCAGATACAGACGTTTGAGCATTGCCCGCTGGTCAGCCCGCGGCGGTTCGATGCGCGTTTTTCCTTCGGCATCCGGTGCCGGAATAGCTCTCAGCGTGTCATGCCGCAGGCTTTTCATCAGCCGGTGTGCGGCAAGCCAGCCATCAGGTTGTTCGCGCAGATATCCCGTCAGGGTACGGGCCTGGGCCAGCAAATCCTGACCGGACGTGATGCGGCTCAGAACCGGTGCGTCATATTCTGTCGTGTGCGATGAGATCGATGGCTGAGACTTATCGCTTGCATTCTGAGGCACCACGGCATCCACGCCACCAGCCTTCATCAGACGAGATTCCAGCGCACTGTACAGTGCGTTCAGCTCCGGCCGTGACGCTTCCGGCTCTGTCTCCAGACTGTCGCGGATGAGCAGCAGCGCCCCCGTCGTGCGCTGAGCATCGTCGCGTACGACTTCCGGCCAGAGTGACAGGCTGTCGAGCAGACGAGAGCCAGCGAGCCATTCCAGCGCCGGTTTACGGCTTCGCTCACGCTGCGGATGAAGTTGCGCTCCGTAGCGCTGCAGTAATCCAGCCAGCAGCTCAAGCCCTTCGGCAAAGCCGGTTTCGCCGTCCTGATGCAGCCGCGCCCAGCAGTAGTAGGTGGCAATCCGGATATCTTTAGTAATAGTAGTCAGCAATTTTTCGGTAAGCGTGCATATCAGCCCGGTATCGATGCCGGAAAGTTTATTGACCTCCTCCCGAATACGCTGGAAGTCATCGTCATATCCCGGATCCTCTCCCGTCAGAGAGGTATTACTGACTGGGGCAAGCCAGGGCTGCCAGCTTTCCGTGCGTAACTGCGCCTGCTGTCGCAGCAGGTTTTCATCCGCCTGACAGGCAGTAACCAGATTCCTTAAAGAGTCCATTATTCGGTTCCGTCCATATCACTGTTATCCGTGTTGGCCATCAGCGCCTGAGCCGTAGCCGCGCTGTCGACACTGAATATCTGATCCGGCAGAGTGAAGCCGCGCAGTGCCAGTAACGCCAGCGGCCCGCTGCCCAGCTGTGAACGCAGGACCCACTGTAGGGTTCGACCATCCGGAGCGGTGAAGCTCATCATCCACTGGCTGCGGTCAAGCTGCTGGCGCTTGCCCTGGTCCAGCCAGCGAATAAAGCCCCAGGTGCCGCTGTAATCGCCGAACAGACGCGCGCCCGCGCTGGTTGAAGTCCAGGTAAGCATGGTACCCGGTTTGTAGGTGTCACCAGGCCAGCGGAAGGACTGCCAGTCAGCCATCTGGTTGAAGTAGTGCAGCTTTTGTCCATCAACTGTCAGCTGCGTCTCCACCACCTGTGGTACAGGACGCGCCTGCAGTTCAAAGGTAATGCCCTGACTGCCGTCGGTAAACAAAATGTCCGACAGCTGGCTCAGCTGATTAACCGCCCGCAGGAAAGCCGGGTTAAAGTTCAGTCCCTGGCTGTTGACCTTATCCGGCACCCACTGGCTGCCTTCCTTGTGCAACACGCCGCTAAGCTCTGTCGTCAGGAAGCGCTCAATGCGTCCACTGTCCTTACGCACAAATTCAGCCAGCATCGGCAGGGAGGCATCACTTTTGCTAACAGCAAACGGGAAGCGCCCGTCAAATGCTGTGTGCCAGTTCACCACCACAGAGCGGCTCCACTTGTCATTCAGGCTCGCCGCCGACGGTTGAAGCACGGTTTCCCAAGCCTGAGTCAGCGGCTGCACAAACATCGTGCTGCCAAAACCACTCCACTCTTCGCCAAGGCTTGCCGAAATCAGACTGCCGTACTGCTGTGTGTCGGTCAGGTCCACGCTTTTGCCCTGGAACACGGTCTGCGCCAGGGTCTGCATCATCTCCTGCGGGTCAGAGGCGCTGGCCACCTGCTGCAGGCGCAGACGCACGCGGGTGATGCGGGTCAGATACGTCTGCAGGCTCAGGGAGTTGTCAGCCGACATGACGTTGCTGCCTTTGTTTTTACCCATCAGTGTCAGTAGCGGTCCAAAGGTGTCATCCAGCGGCCCCTGCGGGCCTGAGGCTGACTGATCGATCACCGGTTTATCTTTTCCCCCGACCAGGTCTTTGGCCGACTTGATGAGGGAGTCTGACAGCCCTTCACTCTTCTGGCCGGTCTGTCCCTGCCAGGCAATGGTGTTCATCAGGGCAATCAGCGGCGACTGGCGGACATCACTCATCAGCGTCAGCTGGTCGGTAACGTCTGCAATATTGTTTGCCGGATTAAGGCGCAGACTGTTGAGGAAGCTCAGCCAGCTGCCGGCAAAGTCGGTGAAGTAACGTTGCGTCAGACGCGTTTTCAGGGCTTCCGGCGACAAATCTGAGGAAACCGCTTTTTGGCTGTCGCTGAGCACCCAGTCAATTTCATCCCGGCGGGAGTTGGCGGCTTTTTCGATAGCCTGCTGAATGCCTCCTTCCCAGGCCTGACGGGTGAACATACCCGGCACCACTTCATCGGTGGTAAACAGGCGGCGGGCATCGGTACCGCCGGTCATGTCTTCCAGGGACACATCGGCAAAGTTACGGCGTACGGATTTGAGCATATTCTCATACAGCGTGCTTTCCGCATTGCGCCGCCCTATCTGCTGTAAGAGAACCTGACGGTTCTGACTGACCAGCTGCGAATCCGGCGTGATTTTCCACTGTGGCTGCTCTGGCAGTTCGGCGATGTAGAAGGCCCACAAATCCGGCGACAGGCTTTGCCACAGGCCGGCTGAGATGCCCATTCGCGTCGGCTGCACGGTTTTCATGGTCTGTGCGTAGAATGCGCCATCGGCTTTATCCGGACGGGCCATCATCAGCCAGGCTTTCAACTGGTCATAACCTGGTTTCGCCAGCTGCGCCCGCTGGTCGCTGTTGGGTGCAGAGTTTGCCAGAGCGTTGAGCTTCTGCTTAAGCGCCTCATTTGCCGGGTCGCGTATCAGGCGGTTGTTCGCCACGCCGTACCAGGGCAGCATGGCGTCGAGCAGTTGCTGGTTATGATCCAGACCAAAGCGCTGATACCACGGCGTCCCCTCCTGAACATGGTGCTGCAGCCGGCCGGCATCATTACGCAGGGTATGCAGGGCCGTCAGCTGGTAATCCGATACGGAAGGGTGCTCCACCAGGGCATGAGCCTGCTGCGCAACAGAAACTATCTGTGATCGGTTAACGGCAAACGACAGCAGCGTCCCCGCCCCCCAGACACCGATAAGGGCCATCAGCATCCAGGCAAGCGTCTGTTCCCACGCCATACCGACACGGCGGCCACGTAGGCGGGTGCAATCGTCGATAACGCCCTGCCAGCTGGCCGGGAACGTCAGCGCGTGTTTATGCGAAGGAAGCGATGCTACTTTAAGGGCTTCGGCGGAAGGCTCTTCTTTTCCGTCCAGGCTGAATACCAGCCCACGCAGCGGCACCCGCTGCTGTGAACTGAACAGCCACGGCGTCAGCCGGGCGGCCCAGCCTGGGCTGGCCCCTTGCTCAAACTGCTGCGCCAGACGCAGTAAAAAATCGTAGCGGTTGTTATCCGCAATTTGTGACAGCCCCTGCTCGCGCAGTTGCGGCAGCAGGCTATTGAGCTGAGCCGTCACCTCGTCCGGTATCGCCCGCAGCGGCAGCGTCACGCCGACAGCCTGAGGCTGACGCGCCGCCTGCGACCATGCGCTGTCGCACAGTTGCCAGAGATAAACCGGGGCGGAATAGCGCAGCGCCTCGCTGATTTTCTCCAGACCGCGAAGATCGTTGTCGCTCATTTGCGGGGTAAGGTTCTGGCCTTCGCCTATTACCCGGACGATACCGTCCAGAGGACGACCACGACGCAATTTGCGAAGTGAGGCATATTTTTCCGCGTCGATATCTGCCGCAAGGTTGCCGCCGTAAATCAAGACCGTACGGTTACCTTCTAGCCACTGGCTTGCCTGAAGGTTGGGTACTAACTGATTGATGGCAGTTTCGTCGCCGGTAACAAGCAGGAGGCGGACTTTGTTGCGCCAGAAAAATCTGTAACGAATTCGAAGATGATTTTTAAGACTGGAGAATAATTGACCACTGTCACCGCTCGCAACTGAGGAAGGAGCGAGCTTTTCCCCTGACATCTGCGGCTTATAGACAGCCTGATTTCTTCTCTGCTTCCATCGCCACCAAAAAGGTGAACCAATCAGGCCAAAGAGTAAAACGGCAAACACAGTTCCCCAAATCGTCCAGATTTTTTGAGCTGAAATCCCAAGTTTGTTCAAACTCTCCTGATTGATAAAAATTAAAAATGCGATTATCCCCGCCAGACCGACAATCAGAAGAAAGTACCCCCATGAGCCATAGCGTGCATTTGGCATTATTTTTTGTTCGGTCATGCGTATAGCTCCCTTGCAATCAAGCAAAGTGTCCCTGTTTTCTGCGGCGTCTGATTTACCAGCAGTTGATCCTTACCCGTTTTATTGGCGGCCTCGGCCAGCATCGCAAGGGAAAGTGGCAAGGCCATCTCTCCGGGAGGTCCAAAGGAGAGATCGATAGAATGCAGAGGTCTTTTCTCTGGCAGCGGCCAGTGATGAAGAGTTGCATATTGCATTATTTCTGTAGCAGATTTCTCAGCCGCTCCCAACAGCCAAACGTATTCCAGACTCTGCTTATCGGGCTGAACATATTCGAATAACATATCTAACTCATTGCTTAGCTTACCCTCTTCCAATGGCATCGTACGAGTTATGCCAGCGATAATAGGCAATGAATGCTGATGAGCATAAGCAGATGACGTAAGGAGCTGAGCAGAAATAAACTCACTTGACTGCCCGCTGCGCCGATGAGGCCAGTCCTGAAGACAAAGCATTAATATCAGCCCGTCAAAATTCTTTTCATCATAGAAAGAATCTATAGTCTTCATGGAATAAATTAAATTGGGAATGAGATCCCATTGTTGAGAAATTAACTCAATGCGTTTTTCGTCAATCAGTTCTGGCGACTGGTAAACATAAACAGAGTGCAGGGAATAACGATATCCGGGATGTTGCAACTCCAGCTTTCTGTCTGTTTCCTTCATAAAATCTTGAAAGCTATGCTGGGAGTTGAATAATGGACGAGCTTTTTTAGGAAATGCAGGAACCTTTTCCAACTCGTCCAATAGTGCCTCCATTCCTTTCTCTTCCGGAGAAAATAAAACATTACCAACTACGGCCAGCTGCTGTCGACTCCAGTTGCGCCATTCAGCTTTGGTTTGTTCCCTTTCGAAATCCCATGCCCGACTAGCTGCGACAGACTGCTCGTAGCGATTAAACAGCACCCCGAATAAGCATAACCAAATCAACAATGCGGGGAGAGCACCGTAGAAGAAAACTTCAGCATAAGTTTCCTTATTCCAGATCCACAAGCTGGAAATAGCACCCACTATTAACATCAGTACCAATACTATTATCCAGAACCAGAACTTTGGTGGTGGAAGAGATTTTTTATCAGGAATATCAGGTATAGGCCACGCCATAGTAAAACTCGATATTTGTATGTTTTATTAAAGACTAAAAAAGAAATTAAAAGAATCATGCACAACGTTCCAGATTAAATGAATGTCATGCTATTCATTAAAAAATCAAATAAAAGAATAACCATGCGCTATTTTAGAGTTAGCTCTGTAGCATTTCATTTTTCAGAGTCCGCCATTCTTTCCTGTAAGTTATTTTGAGAATAGACACGAGCAACTTATGCTTACATTTTGCGGCAAAACTCTTTTTATTCCTATAGTCGCAAATATCAATCCATAAAGATTTTTTATCAAACCCGCTCCATACAGAAGGTGCAGGCGTCAGGAGGTTGGTGTAACAAACAGGGGCAACCCATTCAAACAAAATTTCTTCAACTATAGCGACAGGGAATTTTTTTGCTATTGAGGAGATATATTTGAAATCAACTTCGTTATCTACAAATATATCTGATAGTGCGCCACACAAATTGAAGTAAACTAGTTTATCTTCCACGTTGTGAACTCCTCAATTTCCTCATCCAGACTATCAGCGACTACCGAACCAACTATACCACCTGCAGCGCTACCTAATAAAACTAGTGCAATTGCACAGACCGGAGCTCCCGGCCCGCAAAGTGGCGCTACGGCGAGCCCTGCTAACCACCCACCAGCGACACCACCACCAATTTGCACCCCCTGTTTTATCGCTTCTTTAGGTTTATTTTCAGCATTTAGTATTTCATAGGTTGCCAGTGACGCCGTTATTAAAACACCAACCTTTCCCATTACCTTTAGTCTTTTGTTTGATGCATTAAATTTAGGATTGCCTCGTGCAGATGACTCAATAATTTCGTAATGAATAGAATTTCTCTGCTGTGCAGTTAACTCTTTAAAAGAACGTTCGAATTTTTTAAAAGCATACTTATCGTATAGGTCATCTAATTTTGGGGGAGTTTTTTTATGCTTTTCAGCAAATGACAATCCTGTTGATGAGGTGTATTTTCTGTGCTCCTCAAGAATTTTGTTTCTCATCTCATAGCAAAATTCAGAAGCTTCTTTTACCGTTATTTTCCTGGCTTTAACCATTTCCTTTACTTCTAATGTAACTCTTTTAATATTCGATGTGTAACTGGTCCTGACATTGGCATCGTTGATAGCATCAGTAGAAAACTTGATAGCGGCGCCCTCAAGAGCCGCAATTGCATTATCCAACACAGGGGATTCCAACTCATGCTCTTGCCCGGCCTCATACAGACCTTTAATGATCATATAGTCCATTAATCACCCCATAATATTCTTCAATAGTTGGCTGGTCAAACTTTCACAAACGCTGTTATCATTACCCGGACTTTCAATTTCAACAGAAATACAGGATCTGGCAGAAACAGAAGGAATATATACCTTGTTATTTTCATCGAACATCCCTTTATGTACGCTGCCATCATCCATTGTCAAACGATAATTAAGGCCTGAATAATTTTCAGTTTTTGGCAAAGCAAAGCTTATCCATAAATTATCCACTACAGAATTAGCCTCTGTAACAGTGGAGATTGTTTTTTCCAATCCCCCTGCATCATCCCTGGAGTAGCTATCCGGAATACCGGGGATAAATTTCGCGTGACATGGGCAGGAACTAAAGCTATCAAGTGACCCCGCCAGAACCTGGCCTCCATCGAATGTATCCGCAGCTCCGCCTAAGATTTTGTACGTTCCCGGGTGCTTACCGCAGTTAACCATATCTCCTTCTCTGGCAGCAGAAACGCCATACCATTGAAATGTTGGATCGCCGGTAAGGATCTTCCCACCACAGGTGGTGCTATCACCGACTCTTAAAAAATAACCGACACTCATTGCGCATCCTCTATTTTCAAATATTGTGGATGTATACGGAAAGCATGACTAATTTTACCAGCGCTACTTATAACGAAGGGAATTCACTAGCCTATCCCAGATTTCAATCATCTGCGCTTCGCTGTAACGCGTTTTTTTATAGTCGCTGGTGAGTCCAATACCAAACCTTGGCTTATCTGCTGTAGCATCACGCTCATTGGCTTTAAAATCAAAATCATAAAATGTATTCTTCTCATCCTGCCCCGTCGCCGGATTTCTGATGGTT
>Ga0256898_1000149_pt1 | contig 30661 bp, 30 predicted proteins | sample MC6MC0686MT_FD_186333 | JGI IMG/M metagenome (GOLD analysis project Ga0256898, IMG submission 186333) | Metatranscriptome of enriched soil aggregate microbial communities from Iowa State University, Ames, United States - MC6-MC0686-MT... | ecosystem: Environmental > Terrestrial > Soil >... | reverse complement strand
ATCGACGTCGCCGAGACCGACGCGAGTCGCAGATTGTCGCGCACGGTCGTGAGTTCCGCGCCGTGGGCGAGCGCATGCGTTGCATGCGTGTGCCGCATCCAGTGCGGACTCGCTCGGCGCAGCTTGCCGGCCAGGAGCGGATGATCGGTGGCGATCAGGTCCGCGACTTCCCCGTCACGCGCAGCCAGTGCTCCCCGCAGGCATCCCTGTCGATGTGGCCAAGCATTGCCCCTACCAGTTCACTGACCCGCAAGCCGGTTGCAAAACCGAAATCGAGCAGAAAACAGAGCCTTTGGGCGGCGGGTGCGGACCAGCCATACGACCATTCGAGTCCTTCGGCGATCGTCCGAACCAGCAGCCATTCGCCTTCCGTGAATGCGCGTGACGCATCGAGATCCCCTGTCTTGGCGCCGCCCCTGACCTTCACGCCAGCGAACGGGTTGGCGAGCACGTAGCGCTGTTCGATCAGCCAGCGGAACAGCGCGCCGAGGATCGACAGCGCGTGCGCGGCTGAACGTGCCGACAGGTTGGCTGCCCTGCCCGTCCTGATGTCCGTCCCGGCAGGTAGCGGGCGACCGCTTCGCGGGTCGACAGGCCGGCATACCAGGCGCGCAGCGCGGCCAGCGCGTCGGCGTGCGGAAAGTCGTCGGGTCCGTTGTCGTCGGCGGAAGTGAGGCGCGTTTTCATGAGCGCGAGTTTGGCGCAAAAATACGGCTATCAGGATAAGAATACTTATCTTTACATCACGATTTTAGATCCGGATTCAGCGACCGAACTGGCTGCACGGACGAGGAGCAATCGAACGGATTGGACCGTTTTTCGGCCGAAGCCGATGCTCACCACTGAGCCGTCGTGCGGCTGGAGTGCACCGCTTTGCCGACATTAGCAGTGAGGTGCAGTCGAACGTCGGCTTCTGGGAGAGGCGAACGAGTCTTCTCGACCCGCAACCGTCACCTAGGCGATATTTCGGAGTGACTGCTCATGAAGCTTAATACGCCGCTCGGCCATTAGACTCATACCACTTTCTGGACTCATCTTCGATTGGGTCTCTTGCACTTTAACTCTTATTTGGCTTTGCTAAGAGGGCAAAAATAGTTGTTATTGCATCTAGACCTCTGTTTGTTCACAGCTCTCATGACCACTCAAAAGAGCGAACTTCGCAGCGATCGATGGAAACGAAGGAAGAATGTATCGGTGGCGAATGCGCCGATCATTGCCATCCCGGCGAGGATGATTACAAACATCGGTTCGTACAAGGTCTACCTCAGATGCCGTTTGTCGCGGATGCGTCTGAGTCATGGTCCCCGCCGGGGGCTCAACCTTTGGCGGTATGAATGCGTGAGGCGATGCGCATGCGCATCAAGCACTGACCTCTTTCGTCAGCTCAAGAACGTCTCGCCGAGGCGATGTCCCAAACATTCTTGCGTACTCGCGACTGAATTGTGATGGACTTCCGTAACCTACTTCGTAGGCCGCAATGGAAGGAGCCATTCCTTGAACAACCATCAGCCGCCGCGCCTCTGCGAGCCGAAGCCACTTCTGAAACTGAAGCGGACTCATGGAAGTGAACTGGCGAAAGTGGTGGTGCAACCTCGATGGGCTCATGTCGACCCGATGAGCCAGGTCCTTTATCTGTAATGGTTCCCGGAAATTCGCTTTCAGCCATTCGATTGCACGGCTGATCCGGCGGCTTTGACTGTCCACCGATGCCATCTGCCACAAATACTTGCCGACTGGGCTTATCAGCAAGCGATAGAAGATCTCTCGTTGGAGCAATGGTGCGAGGACCGGGATCAGATCAGGTTCGTCCATCAACCCAACGAGCCGGCCCACCGCTTCGAGAAGTTGGGTAGTTGTCCTGCCAAGCACGATGCCAGAGTCTGGTATGGACTGACGGTCAGGAACATGTATCTGCGCATCGATCATCAGTTCACCGATGATCTTCGGGTCTAGCTTCAGTACTGCGCTAAGGAAGGGCGCTTCAGGATTAGCGTTTGAAACCTGCATGACAACCGGCAGAGCAAGCGACGTGAGAAGAAATCGGCTCCGATCGTACTCGTAGACCTCAGCGCCGAGCCGCGTCCTCTTCGTACCTTGAACGGGGACGGCAATAGCAGGCTCCAGCATGCAACTCATGGGCGAGTTGGGCATTACATGGCGGTAAAGGTACAAGCCTGGAATGGGGCCAATGTATTGTTCGCCCGACGCAGTCCACTTCTGGATGCGATTAGCCAGACTTAAACGGGCGTGTTCGTAGGCGTCAATCATGAGATTCATTCTATAGCGGGGCCCCGAAGACCGGTTAAACCCTGCTGGGATGCAGGAGGATCAGGCAAGAATGCAGCAGGATCGGTTCATTCCCGTGCGTTCTTCCCGCCTAGAATCGTCTCACCCCCGCGTCACATAGCCATGATGCGGAAGCGAAGCGCTGTACCAGGAGCAATCACGTCTATGAAAGCAATTGTCTATCGCCGAAATGGCGAACCCGCTGAAGTTCTCGCACTCGAAGATATTCCGGAACGGGCGGCACCGGGTCCGAAGGACGTGGCCGTACGCCTTGTTAAGTGTATGGTTCATCCTATTGACGATCTCTTGATCAGGGGATACATCGCCGAACCTATTCCGCACGGTGGCGCGGTTCCGGGAGGGGATGGCGTCGCTGTTGTCGAACAGGTTGGCTCGGATGTCGATCCTTCGTCCGGTATCGTCCCAGGCGCGCGGGTTGTGCTCTTTCCGGTGCATGGTACGTGGGTCGAGCGCATGGTCGTCCCGGAGACTGCTGTTATCCCCGTTCCAGCCGACGTGAGCGATGAAGCTGCGTCCCAGGTCGTCATCAATGGCATCACCGCGATCATGCTGATGCGGCACGCGTTGGCTGCCCAATCCGTTGTCGGCGCTGCCTCGCCACTGCTCGTTACCGCTGCAGGTTCCAGCGTCGCGCGTAACGTGATTGCGCTGGCGCGCATTCGGGGTACGAAGGTCGTCGCTCTGGTTCGCAGCGACGCAAGCGCAGCAATCCTGACCGAAAGTTTCGAGGGTCTTCCTGTGGTCAGCACCGAGAAGGAGGAGTGGCGCGCGGCTGTAGCTGGGGCACATGGACGTTCCCCTTCCGTAGCAATTGACCCGATCGGCGGTGCAATGGCCCCTGACCTGCTCGGCGTTCTGTCGGACCACGGCACACTCCTGACCTACGGCGGACTCGACCCCCAGCCGTCACAGATATCCACGATCACGTTGACCGTCCGTAGTCAGGCTGTCAAGGGCGTCAATGCCCCCAGCTGGATTACGACGACGACGCCGGAACAACGCGTTCGCGATATCGCAGACCTCTTCGCGATCGTCAGAAGCGCACCGCAAAATTTCACCGAGTATAGTGAATTCGCCCTGGCCGACGCGGTAAGTGCACTGTCAGCGGCGAGTGCTTCGCCTCGCCGCGGTGCCACAATTCTGAAGTTTGGCATCTAACGCAGGTAAGCCGGACTAAGGCAACTCCAAGCCCTTCGCGACGCGAAGGGCCCTGGTTTAAGGAGCGAAGTCGATGGAGCAGTTGTTCCCCGATCTGTGGCAGACCCAGCGCGAACACCCGTTTTTTGGCGTGACCACCCACGCCTATTTGCTGACTCGGGACGATGGAAATGTCATGCTTTACGGCACCGGCCAGTTTGACGAATTTGCGAAAATCCACCAATTGGGCGGCATCATTCGACAATACCTTAGCCATCGAGATGAGGCTGGTCCGCCGTTAGTGACGGTCCGGGACACCTTCCACTCAGAATTGTGCTGTCATTCACTTGAGGCGGAGGTGATTCGTCCAATCTGCCCTGTCGATATCACTTTCGATACCTACGAGACTCACCTTGGCGGTGACCTCGATGTGATTCCGACGCCGGGTCACACGAACGGAAGTACCTGCTATTTCTACCGGTCGCCCCACGGGAAGAATTATCTGTTTACCGGTGATTCGATTTTCCCGAAGGTGATGTCATGGGGGACGCTGATAAACACTGGCTCGGGCGGCCGCGCATCCGATTTAAAAAATAGTCTTGCGAAGCTGAAAGATCTCCGTCCCGATGTGGTGATATCCAGCGCATCCGTCGCGCGTTCTTCCGTCCAGGAAGTTTCTCATGATGAATGGAAAAGCATTCTCGACAAGGCAATTTTCGACCTGAAATAAATAGAAAAATAGGATCTCTATGAATCTTAAGCGTCCTTGTTCTCGACGCAGTGCGCGTCCCTACTGTACAAAAACCTGTGAACTCCTTCCCGGTGTGGCAAGGAGTGGACGCGATCGCATTGAACCGAGAGCAGAAAAGGGCCTACGTTGAAAGGAGAGAATTTCGTGAGTACTGTTACTGGAAAAAGTGAAAATGCTGGCCGCTTTATTCTAGGTGATCGCGAAGTAAAGCGTCTGGGTTACGGTGCGATGCAGCTTGCCGGGCCCGGTGTGTTTGGCCCTCCGCGAGATCATGCTGCGGCACTTTCTGTTCTTCGCGAGGCGGTGTCGTCCGGTGTCGATCACATCGACACTAGCGACTTCTACGGCCCTCACGTCGTCAACCGGCTCATCAACGAAGCGCTAGCACCTTATCCGGATGAACTGGTAATCGTCACGAAAGTGGGCGCGGTTCGCGGCGAGGATGGGTCGTGGCTGGCAGCGCAGAAGCCTGAGCAACTTCGCACTTCGGTCGAGGACAATTTGCGCAATCTCGGCCTTGACCGGCTTGAGGTTGTCAATTTGCGCATTCATCCCGATGATCAGAAACGTGGCAACCATTCAATCGCGGAAAGCTTCGAGGCGCTTGCGAAGATGAGGCAGGAGAACCTTATCCAGCACCTCGGAATCAGCAATGCGACCGCTGCGCAAGTGGAAGAAGCTCGCGGCATCGCCCCCATTGTCTGTGTTCAGAACGAATACAACCTCGCCCGGCGCAACGACGACCCGCTGATCGACAGTCTTGCGGCAGAAGGAATCGCATACGTTCCCTTCTTCCCTTTGGGTGGATTTAACCCGCTTCAGTCAGCCAGTCTCTCTGCTGTCGCGGATCGTCTGAATGCCACTCCGATGCAAATAGCACTGGCCTGGCTGCTTCAGCGCTCGCCGAACATCCTTTTGATACCGGGCACATCGTCAGTTGCGCATCTGAAAGAAAATCTTGCTACCGCGACCATAGTTCTGCCTGACGATGCTGTCGCGGAACTGGACGCAATCGGCGCTTAAGACAGCCGATAATTATACGTTGTGGATTTTTTACGCCACGCAAGCGCTTTACACTGAATCCTTCGGTTTTCGCCCACCGGATTGGGTCGTATGCACAAGAGCGATTGCGTGGCTGGCAATGCACGGGGAAATTAAGCCGCACTGGGGAAGGACTACTAGAGACCCATCTGGTTGATTAATCGATAAGAACGTTGAGAGGAAAATGACTGCCACTGAATCAACAACTGAAGATGATCCCGGCTTCTCATTTTCCTCGATGCCAGTTGAGCAATTATTTGCTCGATTCGACGAGCTTTGGTGCCGTGGCGTCGAGGCTGACCGAAAAGAGATGGAAGCATTAATGAAAGTGATTCGCTCGCTCGAAAAAGGTTGCTGGTCACCGCTAACGGTCCTGTCCATTCATCGCCCCGTCCAACCTCCGCCACGCACGTGGAATACCTGATTCAAGGAGTCAGCTAGGTCCGGCACTCATCATTTAGAGGTGCATCCGTTTTCCAGCAAGAATTCGTTCGCGCTCGTTATGTGCGGCTCGCACGACGCTTCAGCGAGCATTCAGTTCGCCTCGTTGTCGCAGACGACCGGCAACGAATGACTCAATGGCGCAGACTTTCGGACGTGTAGTAACACACATTGAATATCGCTTCCTGGCCGAACCCGGAAGTCCCCAGCCTCCCGCAGGTGCCGCACTCACATCAACGACGCCATGCAACCGAGCCTCTGCTGGCTTCAGCGCCTTTATGTCCGAAAGCGACTCGCCGCCGACCGGAGTGTCTGCGCCTGGCCGGCAAGTGACAGTGCTGCCGCAGTAGTCTCTTCCACCAGCGCCGCGTTCTGCTGGGTCGTTTCATCCAGTTGTGAGACAGCGCGGTTGACCTGTTCGATGCCATCCCGTTGCTCTTTCGCCGCCGCTTCTACTTCCTGCATCACGTTGCTCACTTTTTCGATCGACTGCACGATCTCCATCATCGTGCGGCCTGCCTGATCGATGAGCCCCGATCCTTCAGTCACGCCCGTCACGGCTTCGTCGATCAGCGCCTTGATTTCCTTTGCCGCGCTGGCGGAGCGCTGTGCGAGCGTACGCACTTCAGCGGCAACCACAGCAAAGCCACGACCCTGCTCGCCCGCGCGGGCCGCCTCGACGGCGGCATTCAATGCCAGGATGTTCGTCTGAAAAGCGATCCCTTCGATCGTGCCGATGATGGACGCGATCTTTGTCGACTGATCCGATATGCCGGCCATGGTTCGCACAGCGCGATCCATCACGACACCGCCCGTCTTCGCGATGCCCGATGCGTTGCTGGCATATTCGGTAGCGAATCCGACACGCTCGCTATTTTGCGCAACGGTTGCTGTCAGTTCTTCCATGCTTGCCGCCGTTTGTTCCAGCGCGGCCGCCTGCGCCTCGGTACGCCGGGACAGGTCCGAATTACCCGATGCGATTTCGCTCGTGGCGCTCGCCATCGACTCGCTGCTCGAGAGGACGGTTGTGACCGTCGATCTCAGGCCCTCCTGCATCGCTGAAAGGCCTTGCATCAGCGCACTCATCTCGTGACGGCCTTCCACTTGAACCTTGTTCGAGAGGTCTCCGTTTGACATCGCCGAACAGACCTCCAGTGCTCGGGTCAAAGGACGGCCAATCGCGCGATGCAGGCCGATCGCGCACACTAGTGACAGAAGGATGGCGACGCAGAGTGCTCCTACCGATGCGCCGCTCACCGTGCTGAGTGTCGACTGGAAATTCTCGTAGCTCGACTCGCCGCTCGTCATCAGGTAGTCGTTGAGCGCGTCGGTGCTCCTGGTGAATGCGAGCGCCAGCGGCGGCATCACGTCCATCGTGATCCGGTTAGCGGCAACCGCATCGCCCGTTTCGAGCGACTGCAGCGTGGGCTCGATCGCACCTTTGATCAACCGGTCGAATGTCAGCGAGACGGCCTCTGCCAGCTTTTGCTGTTCAGCGGACTTCGGCAGCGCGAGATAGCGATCGTAGGCCTTCTTCGACGTCGCCAGATAGGCGCGTGCTTTTTGCAGAAGCACTTTTACGTCCGGCGATTCCGGGTGCAGGAGCGCCCGGTCCATCGAAACGCGCGCGATCGCCATGTTGTACTTGGTGTCGCCAAGCGCGACCGCTGACGATAATTGCACCGCATAGATTTCGTGGAGCGCCGACTTCCCCTCTTGCGTTCCCCACTGACCGAACGCGGCAACGACCAACATCAGGGCGACGAGCAGGCCGAAGGCGAGCGAGATCCGCGCCCTGATTGAGACTTTCGAAAACATGTGTAAATGTCCGCTGGATGACGTGAGCCCCGCAGGGGATTAAACCGGATATGTCCGTACATATTGGATATCGGTCGCATCACCCGAACATGGATCGGTGTAAACCCTCACGCTCCTGAGCGCTTCAGCCTCATCGATACGGCGAACCGGTCGGCGGGATGCACACTCACCGACACTTCGAAGGCCACGCCCGTCGAATCGATATAGCGGCGCACAATCTCCAGCGCCGCCGAACCGATTGGCATCTGAAGTCGCTCAGCCATCTCTTTCGTGACGTTCACGGCCTGCACGTTTTGCTGGATTTCAACGACACAGCGGCCGTAACGCGCCTCGATCAGCGAACTGATCAGCGTGTCGGGCGCTGCCTTCGCTTCCTCGGCGATCTCCGTGTAGCTCGGATCGATGTAGACATCCGTCCAGCCGAGAGGCGGACGCGAACGGTCGCGTTCGATACGCAGGCTCGACACACGCAGCCAGTGCGCACCTTCTTCGCATTGCAGAACCTCAGCGAGCCTGCCGGTCACGGTAACCTCTTTCACCGACTGGACTACCCGCAGATGTTCCGAGCCGAACTGCACCAGATCCTCGACTGAACCCAGCGAAGGACGGAAATCATTCTTCGGCTGCGCCGACTCGACGCGCGTGCCGGCATTCTTGCGCCGAGACACGAATCCGAGCTGCTGAAGCTCGTTTAGCGCCGCGCGAATCGTGTGCCGGCTGGTGTTGTACCGATCGCGCAACTCCAGTTCCGTCGGCAGATAGGAGCCGACAGGAAAGCGTCCGCTGGCGATGCCCTCGGTCAGATCGCGAGCGATGTCGGCGTAATGAGGTCTGTTCATGCTTTGCAAAGTGAGGAGAAACGTACGGGATCGATGCGCATCCAGGGTTAATCATAACTTGAACGATATGTTCGAACATATTATCTTCCATATGTCCGGACATATTAGTAACCTGTCCGCGCTTCGCACACTCCCGCTTGCTCGACTCAAGGCATCGTCATGACTACCCGCACCACCCCGCTTTCCAGCACCGTCTTCGATTCAATCCTGTTTCGTGACGCCTTCGGCACCGCCAAAATGCGCGCCCTGTTTTCTGATTACGCGCTGGTGCAGCGCTATATCGACGTCGAAGTCGCGCTCGCGAAGGCGGAAGCGCGCGTCGGCGTGATCCCGGCCGACGCTGCGGATGTGATCGCGCGCGAGTCGCAGATCGAGCGCATCGACTTCGACCACATGCGCGAGGAGACGGACATCGTCGGCTATCCGATTCTTCCGCTCGTGCATCAACTGGTCGGCATGTGCGGCGAGGCAGGCCGCTATGTGCACTGGGGCGCGACGACGCAGGACATCATGGATACGGCCGTCGCGCTCCAGGTCCGCGACGCGCTCGATTCGATCGATGCCGATATCCGCGAACTGCGCGGCATCCTCGTGGATCTGTCGAAGAAGCACCGCGACACGCCGATGGCGGGCCGCACGCATCTGCAGCAGGCGTTGCCCGTCACCTTCGGTTACAAGACCGCGATCTGGCTGGCGATGTTCGACCGCCATCAACAGCGCATTGCGCAACTGCGACCGCGCGTCGCCGTGGTCGAGTTCGCGGGTGCGGCCGGCACGCTGGCATCGCTGGGCGACAAGGGCTACGACGTGCAGAAGGCGCTTGCCGCCGAACTGCAACTCAGCGTGCCCGCGACGACCTGGCACGTCGCACGCGATGGCTTCGCCGAGGCCGTCAATCTGCTTGCGCTCGTCACCGGGTCGCTCGGCAAGATTGCAACCGACATCATGATCATGGCGTCCAACGAATTCGGCGAAGTGTACGAGCCGTTCGTCAAGGGTCGTGGCGCGAGCAGCACGATGCCGCAAAAGCGCAACCCCATTTCAAGCGAGCTGATGCTCGCAGCCGCGAAAGCCGTGCGACAGCAGGCCGGCCTGATGGTCGACGCGATGATCCAGGACTTCGAGCGCGCAACGGGACCGTGGCACGCGGAATGGATTGCGATTCCCGAAAGCTTCATCCTCGCTTCGGGTGCGCTCCATCAAGCGAAGTTCGCGCTGGGCGGCCTCATCGTCGACACGGATCGCATGAAGCATAACCTCGGCATCAGCAAGGGGCTGATCGTCGCCGAAGCCGTGATGATGCAGATGGCACCCTACTCCGGCCGCCAGCAGGCGCACGACATCGTCTACGATGCGTGCCGTACCGTGAACGAAAGCGGCGGCACACTCGCCGAAGCGCTGGCGGCACTGCCAGAGGTCACCCGGCATTTCGATCGCGACGCGATCGACGCGATGACCGATCCCGCCAACTATCTGGGCCTCGCGCCGCAAATGGTCGATCGCGCCATCGCGCTGTCGAGCGAGATCTGACGAACGCTGCGGAGGAGCTACACCATGACGAACGACAACACATCAGGTAACGGGTCAGTCACGCCACCGGCAAAGCGGCCGTGGTATCGCAAGCTTGGGATGCAAGTGCTGATCTCACTCGTGCTTGGTATTGCTGTTGGCCTGATCTTTCCGAAGTTCGGCGCGCAGCTGAAGATCCTCGGCGATATTTTTCTCGCGCTGATCAAGGCAGGCGTTGCACCGCTCGTGTTTCTCACTATCGTGCATGGCATCGCATCGGCGGGCGACGTAAAGAGCGCGGGGCGCGTCGGCTGGCGCTCGATTGTCTACTTCGAGGTCGTGTCGACCATCGCACTGGCCGTCGGACTGCTGGCGGGCAACCTGCTGCAGACAGGCAAAGGCATGACGGCCGTCACACCTGGCACGGCGCCTGTCATCGCGGCAAAGGCCGCGCCGCAAGGCTTCACCGAGTTCGTGATGCATCTGGTGCCCGACAACTTCATCGGCGCGTTCGCGAAGGGTGAATTACTTCAGGTCGTGGTGCTGGCCGTGATGGTCGGGATCGGTATTCTGGCGATTCCCGAAAGCCGCCGCGTGCACATCAACGAAGGGCTCGATCTTATTTCGCAGGTGCTGTTCTCGTTCATCAATCTGGTGATGAAGCTCGCGCCGCTCGGCACCTTCGGCGCAGTAGCGTTCGCGGTCGGCAGCAACGGCACGGCCGTGCTGGTCGCGCTCGCGCAACTCGTGCTGAGTTTTTATGCGGTCATCGTTCTGTTCATCGTCGTCGTGATGGGCGTCATCGCGAAGCTCGCGGGCTTCAGCATGTGGCGCTTCATGCGCTACATCAAAGATGAAATCCTGATCGTGCTCGGCACGGCATCGTCGGAAAGCGCGTTGCCTCGCCTGCTCATCAAGCTCGAACGCCTCGGCTGCACGAAACAGACGGTGGGCCTCGTCCTGCCGACGGGTTATGCATTCAACCTGGACGGCACGTCGATCTTCATGTCGATGGGCGTCATGTTCATTGCTCACGCGTACAACGTACCCATTACGATCGAACATCAGATCGGCATCCTGCTGCTCATGCTGCTGACGTCGAAAGGCGCGGCGACTGTTTCAGGCGGATCGTTCGTCGTGTTCGCGGCGACGGTCACGTCCACGGGCATTCTTCCCGTGGAAGGACTGGCTGTCATTTTCGGCGTGTACCGCTTCATGTCGATGGCAATCGCCACGTGCAACACGATCGGCAACAGCCTTGCTACCGTGGTGGTCGCGCGCTGGTCGGGCACATTAGACGCGAAAGTCGCGAAGCGTCATCTCTATCCCGAGCTTTTTCCTGAAGTCGCGGAAGCGGATGAGCGCGTGACCGACGGCGAACTTTCGCCCGAAAACCTCAATCAGGTGAACCCTCGTCCGGCCACGCTTCGATAACCTGCGTTAATCGAACACTGGCATCGACGCATGACGAAGGCGGCTGGCATCAGTGTGATCCAGCCGCTTTCCGCTTTCGAATGCGGAGCCGCTCGTTGACGCGTGATGAGCTCCGCCCGTTCATATTCGACCTGGAAACGCCCACCATGAATACGCGCACTGAATCGGATGCGTTCGGACCCGTGGATATTCCCGCGCATCGCTATTGGGGCGCGCAAACTCAGCGTGCGCTGGACGTGTTCGGCGCGGCAGAAGAGCGCTTTCCCGCCGCGCTGACTCACTCGTTCGGTTTGCAGAAACGTGCGGCTGCACGCGCTAACCGCGAGTGCGGCGTCATTGATCCGCATCTCGCCGATGCAATCGAGGCAGCCGCCACGGAACTGAGTGACGGGAAATGGGACGATCACTTTCCGCTGAGCATCTGGCAGACCGGCTCAGGGACACAAACCAACATGAACGCGAACGAGGTCATCGCCAACCGCGCCAATGAACTGCTCGGCCAGCCGTTGGGGACAAAGTCGCCGGTCCATCCGAACGATCACGTCAATGCGTCACAGTCATCCAACGACAGCTTTCCGACCGTCATGCATGTGAGCGCCGCGCTCGAACTGACCGGGCGTCTCCGACCTGCGCTCGTATCGATGCAGGCGTCGCTTGACGAACGCGCACGCGCATTCGCCGATGTGGCGAAGATCGCGCGCACCCATCTCATGGATGCCGTGCCGACGACGATGGGCCGCACTTTCGAAGCGTACGCTCATCAGATGGCAGCGGCGATTTCGCGCATCGACGCAGCGCTGCCACAGCTCATGGTGCTTGCCCAGGGCGGCACGGCCGCAGGCACAGGACTGAATGCACCGGCGCAGTTCCCGGAGCGCTTCTGCGCGGAACTCGCTGCCAGCACGGGCCTGCCCTTTCGAACGCATCCACACAAGCTGGAGGGCATGGCGTCGCACGATGCGTTGGTCGATGTCTCGGGCGTACTCAATACGATTGCGACATCGCTTTTGAAGCTTGCCAATGACATTCGACTGCTTGGTTCGGGACCGCGCTGCGGGCTCGGAGAACTGATTGTCCCCGATGACGGCCTCACTTCCTCGATCATGCCGGGAAAGCGCAATCCGACGATCGCCGAAGTGCTGGTGCAGGCGTGCTTCCAGGCGATGGGCAATCACCAGACGGTGACGCTTGCGGGGGGGTCCGGTCTGTTCGAGTTGAACGTCGCGAAGCCTGTGCTGATCTACAACGTCCTGCAGTCGATACGCGTCCTGACCGATGCATGTCGAAACTTCGACGAACGCGTCGTAAAGGGTCTTCAGGTCGACACGACGCAACTTGCAACGAACGTGGAGAACGCACTGTTGTCGGTGACAGCGCTCAATCCGGTGCTTGGCTATGATGCCGTCGCGCGGATCACTGCGCTCGCGTTGCGCGAAGGCATTACGCCGCGGGCTGCGGCGCTGTCGCTCGACCTCATCGACGCGAACCAGTACGACAGGATCGTCGATCCCGCGCGGCTGGCGAATGGTGAATAGCATACACGGGGCGTTCGAGGACGGTCGCGTTTGTACGCGTTTTTACGCGTTTATACGCGTTTGTACGCGGCCGTCCTCGAACGCCTCAAATCGACCCACCACGGACCTTGGACTTCGAGTGGCCTTGACGGCGGCTTCGAGAATTACAACGGCCACTCGCCATCAGTCCAGAAAGACGATCGATTTCCGCCTCAGCGCGAGGCGCGACGTGGCTGCATCAAACGCAGCCCGTCGCCCGCAAGCCCTTACAAGCGGTCGAGAAACACGAACGCGGCCCCGAGCGGGTTGATGATCCTGATCAATACGGTGAAGCCGACCGGCATGTTCGAAATGAGGCCGCCTGTCACGAGGCTCTTGCTATATGCTGGTACAACGGTGCTTCCGATCAATAGGCCATGGGCGACGGTTTGGGCACGCGCCGTACATGCGCGAAAAGATCATAGGGGGTCCCGTCGATACCCGCAAACGGCATTAACAAGGAGGCAGGCATGGTCAAGACAGCGTTGTTCGTCCGGCTCGAAGCAAAGCCGGGCAAGGAACAGGAAGTCGAAAGCTTCTTGATGGGCGGACTGCCGCTCGTCGAGCAGGAACCCGCGACCATCGCGTGGTTCGGGCTGAAAATCGCGCCGTCGGTGTACGGCATCTTCGATGCGTTCCCCGACGACGCCGGCCGCCGCGCGCACCTCTCGGGCAAAGTAGCCGAGGCGCTGATGGCGAAGGCGCCGGATCTCTTTGCCAAACCGCCGGAAATCATGAACATCGATGTACTTGCGGCGAAGCTGCCGTCGTAGCCGCGTCGGGTTCGGGTGCTGACTTCCTCGTGTCGCAACGCATGAACACCCTGCCCGTCGAAAAACTGCATAAAGCCTGCGCGGCTTCGTGCGCGTACGATGCGCGCCGGAACACAACCTCAAGAACGTGAATGTCGATATCCCGCGGGGCGCGCTCGTCTGATTTGCCGGCGTGTCGGGCGCGGGGAAGCCGTCGCTCGCATCGGCACGCCCTACGCGGAGGCGCAGCGGCGCTATTCGAGTCGTCGCGCCTTACGCGTGACGGCTGATCGAACAGGTCGGCGTGCCCGAGGTCGACGCGATCGAAGGCCTGCACCCGCAGTCGCACTTCGCAGCAGCGCGGCGCGCCGAGCACGCGCTCCTCGGTCCGCAGCGTGACGACGTTTTCGAGCCTCGCGCGTATGCTCTCTTCGCGCACCGGCCACTGTCTGCAGAGGCCGCCGATGTTCTGCGCGATGTGCAGTCGATGCTTTCGGAAGGGAGCCTTCCGCTGATCGATATCGCGGCACGCGTGGGCTTTCAGACGCAGCAGCATTTCACCGCGCCCCGCGCTTTCCGCCTTGCGCATCACCGCCTACGATCCGGCGATGCGCTTTCGACTGGATCGGTGAGCCCAACAAACGCAGGAATTCGACACTTTTGGGCAGGGACTCGAAAGAAGAGCGCGCCTCGCGGGCGTAGCTTAACTGGAATTGGCGCAGCGCCGTCTTTCCCGACAAGCAAAACACACCGCTGCACTCACAGGACAGTTTCGGTGCGACGATCGGCGGAAGCCTCACCTGATCCTCGAACTGACCCATCAATAGCGACTGGCGTCGCATGCACACGGCACATTGACGACATTACTTCGCTCTACGCCATCGCAGCGCGGTCGCGTCTTCCATTCGATGCTTGCTGCCGTGGCACGCCGGTAGTTAAATCGCAATAGCGCACAGTTTTTGCTCCACAGAGTACTTATCGGGAGAGCGACACGCGATAAGGCGCGATGGTGGCCGCAGCTCCGCGAGTCGTTAAGGAGACGTGGCGATGCGAGGAATAAATGACAAGGTACGTGCAGCAATTTTTGCCATGGCGATCTTACTGCTATCGGCATGCGGCGGGAACGGAGACAGTTCGAGTAATGACAGCGCGGCCACACCTGCAGGCGGCATCAATCTGCAGATTGTCTCGTTCGGCGACAGTCTTTCGGACGTTGGGACCTATGCACCGATCGCAAGCGCGGTTGGCGGGGGGCGTTTCACGACCAATCCCGGACAAGTGTGGACTCAGGATGTTGCGCAATACTACGGAGATACGCTAAGCGCTGCGTACACGATCGACTTCACGCATAAGCTCAGTGCGCAGAGCGGCCTCGGCTACGCGGAAGGTGGTGCCACGGTGGCAACGCCGGCAAACCAGTCCGACTTTCTAACTGAAGTGATCGGCAACGTCGAAATGCCCGTCACTCAGCAGGTGTCGCGCTATCTGGCCGCTCACCGGAGCTTCAACGCCAATCAACTGGTGCTCGTCTGGGCCGGCGCGAACGATGTGCTTCGCGCCGGGGCGCTGCCGGCCGCTGCGCAGACCGTGGAGACGGCGGCGACTACTTTGGCTGAGGTTGTCGGGCAGATTGCACAGAACGGCGCCACGCATATCGTGGTGGTCAATGTTCCAAACATCGGTCTGTCGCCCAAAGGGCTTGCCTCGGCCGACGGTGGGGCCAACCTTGCCCAGTTGTCGCAACTCTTCAACGGTAGCCTGAACGCGGCCTTGCAAGGCAATGGCCTGCAAGGCAAGGTCATCCAGATCGATTCTTACAGCTGGATGAACCAGATCGTCGCGAACTTCAAGGCCAATGGCTTCGCCGTGTCGAACACCAGCGTCGCCTGCGACCCTACGAAAACGCCCCATGCCACGGCATTGCTGTGCTCGCCGCCAACCTACGTGACCGCCAACGCGGACCAGACATACATGTTCGCCGACGACCTTCATCCGACGACGCATCTGCACACGCTGTTCGCCCAGTACGTGGAGCAGCAGATCGCCAGCCGCGGTCTGGGTCACTGAGCCGGGAGCATGATGACTCACCGGCAGCATCGTCGAGTTCTCTGGCATTCTGTCCGATCGCGTCTGGGCTATCGCGTCGCGCAGCGAATGATCGCGTGGTGACGGTGTCCGGCGAGGCAAACGCGCGCTACCGACGCTTCGCCGCAGCTGACATAATCCGCTCACCGGTGCCGAATGAATTGACGGCTTCGGCGATTTTCACTGCCGACGTCGCCGGCGGCACCAATGCACGGAGAACAGATGTCGAAACACGTGTTGTTTGCGGTAATGCTACTGACGCTTGGCGTCATCGGGCATTGTGCAGCCGCGCAACCCATGATCGAACTTACGATAGGCGGCAGTACTCGGTCGTTTAGCCGTGCGGCATTGCTGGCGCGCCCCGATGCCGCGGAGATTCATGTTCCGCGAGATGTCGCCTACGGTACGTCGACGACATACCGCGCAGTGCCGCTGGCCGACCTGCTCGACAGTACCAGGTTACCTGCGGACAGCGTGCTCGAGGCACGTGCAACCGACGGCTTCGCTGCGCAACTGCCGATGGATCTTGTGAGTAACCGCGATCCAGCGACAGCCGTCGCATGGATCGCGGTCGAGGACCCGGTGAAGCCATGGCCGAACCTGCCGGGCAAGGCGGTCAGTGCGGGACCGTTCTACCTGGTCTGGGTCGGCAGGGAAGCGACGTCCGTGCGCAGCGAGCAGTGGCCTTATCAGATCGCGAAACTTGCTACGCAACCGTCTCCATCCACGCGTTGGCCGGTGCTCGCCGTCGACTCAGCGCTACCGGCAACCGATCCGGTTCGCGCGGGCCAAGGGCTGTTCATCACTCAGTGTCTCGCCTGTCATCGGCTCAATCACGCGGGGAGCGCGGACACTGGCCCCGACCTCAACGTGCCGATGAATCCAGTCGAGTACTTCCAGCCCGCCGCACTGCACCGCTATATTCGCAATCCTGCATCGGTTCGAGACTGGCCCGGCCGGGCCATGCCCGCTTTCCCGCGGGACCAGCTGAGCGATCGCGAGATCGATCTGATCGTCGCTTATCTCGCGTATATGGCGCAGCGGAAGGTTGGCGAGTAAGGCATACGAGTTTAGGTTTGGGCGCGGTGCGGAGTAGTGCTTCACCTGCATGGACATGATGTTGCCGGCATTTCGCTGCATCACGAGGATTGTTGCGAGGGTCGAGTCGAAAGAGCTCGCGCATCATTAGAAGATCTTTCCGGGATTGAGGATCGAGCGCGGATCCAGCGCCGTTTTAATGAGCCGCATTGCAGTAATCTCCGCGTCGCTGCGCGTATGGCCGAGGTAAGCCTTTTTCTTGACGCCGATGCCGTGCTCGGCGGACACCGAGCCGTGAAATTCGCGCGTTACGTCGTAGATCACACGGTCGATCTCTTCGTGCAATCGCCCTTCCGAACCGGGGATATCGACAACAATATGGAGGTTGCCGTCGCCAAGGTGCCCATAGATCATGACTAGCGCGTCAGGCCACCGTTCCTGCAGACGTTGCTCGCAATGCGCGGCCACCTGGCCGACGTCAGTGATTGAGAAGCTCACGTCATACGCGCTGTGGTGCGGAATAAACTTCGGATACTCGCCGGGCGCATCGCGAATCGTCCAGAAAGCCTGCGCATCCGCTTCAGACTGTGCAAGCGCCGCATCGCTGACCACGCCCGCTTCGAGCATGTCGCCGAGAAACGCCTCGAATGCCTCGGCATGCCGCTCGGGATCGCTGCCCACACTTTCGAGCAGCACGTAGTAAGGATAGTGTTTGTCCAGCGGCGCGCGTAACGGGAGATTCGCCAGCACCGCGTCGTAATAGCCCGCCCACATCACCTCGAAAGCGGACACGCCAGCGGACAGCTGCGCCTGAGAGCAGGCCAGCAGTTTCGTTACTGCGTCGTAGTCGGGCAATGCGCACCATGCGGTGGCGACGGCCGTCGGCCGTGGACGCAGGCGCAGCACTGCCCGCGTGATCACCGCGAGCGTGCCCTCGCTGCCGATCAGCAGATGCCGCAGATCGTAGCCGCTATTGTTCTTGATCATCTTGTGCATGCCGCTCGTCACTTCGCCGTTGGCGAGCACGGCTTCGATACCGAGCACCTGGTCGCGCATCATGCCGTACTTGATCACACGATTGCCGCCCGCATTGGTCGCGAGGTTGCCGCCGATGGTGCAGCTGCCACGCGCGCCGAGGTCGAGCGGAAAATAGAAGCCCGCATCGAGCGCCGCCTCCTGAACGACCTGCAAAGGCACGCCCGCTTCGACCGTCATCGTCGCCGAGGTGCGATCCACTTCCACAATCCGGTTCATCCGCTCGAGGCTTAGCGCCACCTCGCCGCCGAGCGCGTTCGCTCCGCCGACAAGACCGGTCAGGCCGCCCTGCGTCACGACGGGCTGAGAGAACGCATGGCACACGCGCAATGCCCTGGCGACGTCTTCCGTACTGCGCGGCCGGATCAGGGCAGTCGGCACCGCGCCGGGCAACCCACTCCAGTCATGTAGTTTCCGGCTGCCGAACTCGGCCGGCAACTGCACGAGATCCGCGCCGAGCTCGGCGAGCAGCGCATCGATTACTGTCGATTTCGACATGTCAGGTTTCCATTCCAGATGTGTGATTCCGATAGCGTACGCTCACGACCGTTCACCAGATGGTGTAGCCCGCCGTCTATCACCAGGTCCGAGCCCGTCATGAACGCGCTCGCTTGATCTGGATCGCTTCGCCGGTGGCGGGATTGCGTCCAGTCCTGGCGGCACGTTGACCCGTTGAAAACGAGCCGAATCCGTTCATTGCACAGTACCGTCCTTCGTCACTTTCGTCGTGACGATGCCAATCAGCGCATCAGTGTTCCAGCAGTCTGTGCCTTCGTGGATCCCGTCTTCGCGGCGACCGCATCGATCAGTTCCTGCCTGTCCATTGTTTGGCCTGCAAGGGCATGAAGTTAAGTTGACACCCTTACCCGATCCGCGGGCGTGCGCGCAATTGGTGGCCCCCGCAAGCCGCGCTGGTTGCGCTCCGTTGATCCACGTCCCGTTCATCGGGGTGACCGCTTCCGTCAGTTGGTTCTTGGGGAGCTACGCAACGCCGCAATCACAGGACCGGAGCGTTAGCATGCGCATTTGTGACGGCTTTCTCCCCCATGACCATGCTTTCATAACAATACTGATTTTGATAGGCACGAGGTAACGGCGGTGCGCTCGTCTATTTTTGCGTCTCCTGAGTTCAACGATAAGCCCGTGCCCAAAAACATTGACTGAAATCGGACCCGAAGCGTCATTGCGCGTAGCGACCGGGCAAGACAGCTTCCGAAGCAAGAAGCGCCATTCGCTAATTTTGAGCGAGTGGACCGAACCAGTAGGACGCCGTAGCGGACGTGGCCGACTTCGCCGACCTTAACCGCCTGTCCTCAAATCAAAGCCGCCCGTCGGCTGACGCGAACCGCGGCACACGGAGAGCGCCGTCAAACAGGAACATTGGACGCGGTTTTCTTCCTGCGAGTGTCCGTACGCAGGCTGTCGTATTCCTCCTGACTGATCGGCGATGCATCTCGTTGCCCGAGCGCGTTGACGGGCAGCCGATATGTTTCGCGCGCCGTCCATGCGCCTAGCGCGCCGATGCTGCAGACGGTCAGCGTGATCGTCCCCACGATCAACGGAATGTGCTGGGTGCCGGGCGGCACGGCGGCTGCGATGAACGCCGGCAGGATGGCGGTTATGGCCGTGCCGATGTTCTGGCCGATCGCCATGGCGGTAACCCGGATACGCGTCGGGAACAGTTCGGGCATGAAGCTCGGATAGACCGCGTTGAAGCATTGATACACCACGCCCCACATCACGATCGCGATGACGATCGCGAGCATGGCATTGTGCAGACTGATCGCATAGAGATACGCATAAGACAGCAAGCCCGAGGCAAGCGCACCGAATATGATGAGTGGCCGGCGTCCCCATCGATCGGACAGACTGCCTGCGAAGGGAATGAAGAACATTGCAGTCAGATTGGCGAGCAGCGGAATCCAGAGAAAGAAGCCTTTTGAAAGACCGATACCGTAAGCGGGCTGCACCGCATACGCCGCGCCAAAGATCGAAGTCACCGCCAGGATGACCGCAATCAATGCGATTGCCGCGATGCGGACGATATCCCGCCAGCCATCGCGTAACGCTTCCTTGACGGGCGACGCGGGAATCTGCCGATGTTGGGCTTCATCGACGAAAGCCGGCGTCTCAGACACTTTCCGCCGGATCACATAACCGGCCACCAGCACGAGCACGCTCAGCAGGAACGGTACGCGCCAACCCCACGCCAGGAACTGCTTCTCGGGCAGATAGTAAGCGAGCGGCATGAAGATGGCCGCAGCGAACACCTGGCCGGCGGTCACGCCCTGCATCGCATAACTTGCAAAATAGCCGCGACGGCCAAGCGGCGCATGCTCGAGCACGAGCGAACTCGAACCCGATATCTCCCCGGCGACCGCGAAGCCCTGGATGAGGCGCAAGATCACAAGCAGGATCGGCGCTGCGAAGCCCACTTGCGCAAATGTCGGCAGAAGACCGACGGCGAGCGTCGACAACCCCATCATGAACATGCAGGTGAGAAGCAGATTCTTGCGGCCATGCGTATCACCGCGACGGCCGAGCACAAATGCGCCGACTGGCCGTGCGAGATAGCCGACGCCATAGGTCGCAAGCGACGCAGCGATCGCAACGCGACCGTCCTGGGAAGGAAAGAAAAGTTGCGGAAAAACGAGTGCGGCGGCTTGCGCGTAGATGAAGTAGTCGTAGTACTCCAGCGCAGAGCCGATCCACGCGCTCGCGGTGGCGGTTCGTGCCTGATTGCTGCTCTGCAGATGCGTAGATGCCATTTCGTCTCCTGCGTGTGTCTTGTCGATGATCGCGAACAGAACTCGCGTAGCGTTGCGTGCTCAATATGTCGCGCGGCCGCCTGACAGGTCGAAGGTGAAGCCGGTCGTGAAACTGCATTCGTCGCTTGCGATCCACGCCACCATCGCGGCGATTTCCGGAACGGTCAAAAACCGCCCCATCGGAATACGCGCTTTGCTGGCCTCGATGTGCTCCTCCGTCATCTCCCGGAAAAGATCAGTTTCGGTGATCGCAGGCGCGATGCCATTGACCATGACGCCCGTCCCGGCCAGCTCGCGCGCGATCGATTTCGTCAGACCGATGACACCCGCCTTCGCTGCGGAATAAGCGCAAATGTTCGGATGCCCTTCCTTGCCTACGATCGACGCCACGTTGACGATGCGTCCCGCGCCGCGTGCGCGCATGTGCGGCACGGCGAGGCGGCAGGTGTGGAACACGCTATTCAGATCTACGGCGAGGACGCGGTTCCATGCGTCGACCGGATAGTCTTCGATCGGAACGACCGGTCCGTTAATGCCGGCGTTGTTCACGACTATGTCGACATGACCGAACGACTCGAGCGTGGCGGCGAACGCCGCCTCGACGGCACGCGCGTCTGCAAGATCGACATCCTGGACAAGCGCCGCGAACGAGCCGTCGCCTGATTCTAGCGATGAAACATCGTTATCCCAGCAGGCGATCCGGCAGCCTTCCTCTGCAAGACGCTGTGCGATGCCGCGCCCGATGCCGCGCGCGGCGCCCGTCACGATCGCCGTGCGTGCCTCGAATCTTCGTTGCTTTAGCGGTTGCATTTCCATGTTCGTCTGTTCCTCCATATAACCTGGTTCCCATACTAGAAACGAGATTTCGACTCGTCAACGGCGATGCCGCCGTTCATTCACATACGGGAACAAACCAGGGAATGTCCCGGTTCGCGACAAAAACCGCTTGACCACGCAGTGTTATGAGTACCACCATAGAAACTACTTTCTATACATGAACATTGAGGACCGACAGATGGAACAGGCGATGATTGAACGATTGACGATTCGTGAGACGATCGAAAACTGGGCGGTATGGCGAGATGCGGGTGACTGGGAGCGTTTCGCGACGCTCTGGCATCCGGACGGCCGCATGATGGCGACGTGGTTTCAGGGAAGCAGCCGCGAGTTTCTTGAAGTGACGAAGGCCGGTTGGGCGAACGGCGTGAGCATCCTGCATTTTCTGGGCGGCACGTCGATCGAAGTGAACGGCTTGCGTGCCATCGCGCAGACCAAGATGACCATTTCGCAGCGTGGAGAAGTCGAAGGCACGTTATGCGACGTCGTGTGTACCGGCCGCTTCTACGACTTCTTCGAGAAGGTCGACGACCGATGGCTGCTGCTGCTTCGTCAGCCCATCTACGAGAAGGATCGTCTGGATCCGGTCAGGCCGGACGCCCGTCCCGTTCTCGATGCGGCGCTGCTGGCCGAGTTTCCCGCTGGTTACCGGCATCTCGCGTATATGCAGACCCGAATCGGCTACAAGGTCAAACGCGATATGCCGACGCTGACGGGCACGGAAGTCGAAGCGCTCTATGCGCGCGGCCGCCATTATCTGCAAAGCGGAGCACTGTGATGGAGGACGTCCTACCGGTGCGCTTCGATTACCACGCGCTGCCTTCGCGCGTACTGTTCGGCGCGGGCAGGCGCCGGGAAACGCCTGAAGTGGCGCGGCAACTGGGCTGCGCACGTCCGTTGATCGTCTCCACACCGGAGCAGAAGGATTTGGCTGGCGCCATCGCGTCGTTGTTCTCCGCTTCGTCGGCTCATATCTTTCCCGAGGCCGCGATGCACACGCCATGGGATGTGACATCGCGTGCACTTGCGGTCGTGCAGGAGAGCGGCGTCGACTCCCTGATAGCCGTGGGCGGCGGCTCGGCGATAGGCCTCGCGAAAGCGCTTGCACTGCGCACCGGCCTGCCGCAAATCGCCCTGCCCACCACCTACGCCGGCTCTGAAGTCACACCGATCATCGGCGAGACGCAGGACGGCCAGAAACGTACACGTCGCACGCTCGACGTGCTGCCGGAAGTCGTGATCTACGATGTCGACCTCACCCTGACGCTGCCCGCGCGCTTGTCGGCGACCAGCGGTCTCAACGCTATAGCTCACGCCGTGGAAGCGCTCTATTCCGTCGACGCCAATCCGGTCACGTCGATCCAGGCTGAACAGGGTATCGCGGCCCTCGCCGCCGCGTTGCCCGAGATTCTCGCCAATCCCGCGAGTCGTGATGCGCGCAGCCTCGCACAATACGGCGCGTGGTTGTGCGGGACCTGCCTCGGCTCTGTCGGCATGTCTCTGCATCATAAGGTCTGTCATGTGCTCGGTGGCACCTTTGATCTGCCGCATGCCGACACGCATGCGGTCATGCTTGCGCACGTCGTCGCTTATCAGGCTGGCGCGGTACCGCAAGCAATGCGCCGCATTGCACGCGCGCTTGACGCCGATAATGCATGGACTGGACTGCACGCGCTCGCGGCCACGCTGCACGTTCCCCGGTCTCTTGCTGGAATCGGCATGCCGCACGAAGACCTCGGTCGTGCGGCCGAACTGGTGCTGCAGGAGACTTATGCAAACCCGCGCACGCCGGACTATGAGTCGATCAGGGCGATGCTCGAAAGGGCATGGCGCGGCGCAGCACCACAACCCGATTCGCTGTGAGGAGTACGCCATGCGCAATTTCAACGAAGACAACATCACGGCAGCGGTCATCGAGCGTCTTGCGGGAAGCACGAGCAAACGTGTGCACCAGATCAGCGATGCGCTCGTTCGTCATCTGCATGCGTTCGTGAAGGAGATAGAACCCACCGAGGACGAATGGGCCGCTGCGATCCGCTTTCTCACGCAGACGGGGCAAATGTGCACCGACACCCGGCAGGAGTTCATTCTGCTATCCGACACGCTCGGTGTATCGATGCTGGTCGACGCGATCAATCATCGCTATCCGGGCGACGCGACGCAAACCACTGTGCTCGGTCCGTTCTATGTCGCAGAAGCAGTTGCGCTTCCGCTCGGCGCTTCCATCGCAGATGGCGAGCCGGGCGAGCCTCTGCTGGTGGAAGGCACCGTACGCGATCTGAACGGAAAGCCGATCGCGGGCGCACTGGTCGAGACGTGGCACGCGGACAGCCATGGCTTCTATGACGTGCAAAAGGCGGCGGGCAAAACGGAGCTGCACATGCGCGCGCGCTTCCTCACCGATCCGGACGGGGCGTTCTGGTATCACTCGATTGTGCCCGCGGCCTATCCGATTCCAAACGACGGCCCGGTTGGCCGCATGCTCGATGCACAGGGACGACATCCTTACCGCCCGGCTCACGTGCACTTTCGCGTCAGTGCACCCGGCTTCGAGACGCTCGTTACGCACGTGTTCGTGAGCGGCGACGTCTACCTTGATTCGGACGTCGTGTTCGGCGTGAAGGACGCACTGATCGAGCCGCTGGTGCCGCTCGCACCGGGGCTGAGTCCGGCAGGACATCGCGTCGATGTTCCGGGTGCCCTGCTTGCCTATGATTTCGTGCTACCGCCGCAAAACTGATTTCTATGCGCCACGAGCCATCTTTTACGTTATGGACGCGTTCCCATGCATGAACTGTCGTTGCATCATCTGACTATCCTTGATGCGCATCCGCTGCAACTCGTCGATGCAGCCGCCGCTGCGGGATTTGAATATTGCGGCTTGCGGCTGGTCGCGCCTACCGCTGCGGATACGATCGTGGACGTCGCGAACAATCCCGCTCTAATCCGCGAACTACGCGCGCGCCTCGACGCAACCGGCGTCAGGCTGCTGGATATCGAAGCCATCTGGCTGAGTCCGCAGACGGATGTCGAGTCACTATTGCCTGCACTCGAAGCGGGTCATATGCTCGGCGCGCAGCACGTACTCTGCGTCGGAAACGACACCGAACGCGGTCGCCTGCGGGAGAACTTCGGCCGTCTTTGCGAAGCGGCAGACGGTTTCGGCCTTTCGGTCGGACTCGAGGCCATCACGTACTGCGCGGTGGGCACGCCCGCCGAGGCACTAGAGGTCGTGCAAGCAAGCGGACAGGCAAACGCGCGGATACTCATCGACGCGTTGCAATTCTTCCGCTCGGGCGCGACATGCGAGCGGATCGGTGCAATCGACCCGGCGCTGATCGAATACATCCAGATTTGCGATGGACCGAGCGCCGCACCGCAGTCTCTCGAAGCACGGAGACAAGAAGCGAGGACGTCCCGGCTGCTGCCTGGCGATGGCGAATTACCGCTGCGCGAGTTGCTGTCGAAACTGCGGTCCGATCTTCCACTCGCCGTCGAGGCGCCGACGCTCGCGCTGCGTGGCATGCAGTTCGCCGAGCAGGCGAGACGCATCCACGCGCGTATGCAAACGTTCCTCGCTGGTCCAGTATCCTGGTGCTAGTATGTTTCCATACGTAAACTGGAGCCGGATATGCTGTTGGAAGACGAAACGAATGGAGTGGTGAAGTCGGCGGATCGCGTGCTCGACGTGATCGAGTTGCTCGCGAGGTGGGGACGCGAGATGTCCCACACGGAAATCGCAGAAGCGCTGGACATACCGAAGAGTTCGCTGACCAAGCTACTCAAGAATCTTACGGCTCGTGGCTTTGTCGAATTCGTCCCTGTGACCAAGGGTTATCGCCTCGGCGAAGCACTGATCCGGCTTTCTCAACAGTCCACACATAGCCGCTCGCTCGTCAGTTGCGCGCAGCCGGTGCTGGCAGAGATCACGCAGCAGACGCTGGAGTCGTGTGCGCTCAATCAACTCAAGGGCGATCAGGTGGAAGTCGTTGCGACGGTGACCAGCCCCCAACGGTTGGTATCGCATCTGCGACTCGGCGATCTTGCGCCGCTTTATGCAGTGTCGGGTGGAAAGGTGATTCTCGCGTTTCTTCCGGATCAGATGCGCAGCGAGTACATCAAGACCGTGAAAATGCAAGCCATCACACCCAAGACGATCACGGCAAAGAAGGCGCTGCTCGCACAGATTGAAACGATCCGACAGACCGGAGCCGCCTATTCGATGGACGAATACACGCCGGGCATCGTCGGCGTGGGCGTGCCGGTGTTGTCGTCGTCGGGATTTCCGCTCGGATCGCTGAACGTCGCGATTCCGTCGGTGCGTTATTCGGAACGTGTCGGTGCACGAGCCGTCGCTGTTCTCCAGGCCGCCGCGGAACGCGTGCGGCGCGATTACATCGCCGCAAACGAACATACCAGCTAAGTCCGCTGACACATTTTTCGGCGGCCGAAGTCCTCGTGGCCGCCACAAAATTGCTTGCGATTCTTTGAACTATTTATCAAGGATAACGAATCTAATGAACGCACGAATTGCAAAGCCGAACGGAGCCGTTCTGCTTCCTCGGGTGGGAGTCGGAGCTGGCAGCCTCGCGAACGCCGCGGGTGAGCAGGCGTTCTTCAATATGATTCATGCAGCGTGGGCGAGCGGTGTTCGATATTTCGATACCTCAGCGGCTTATCTTGGCGGTGAAAGCGAGCAACGCCTTGGTGCGGCGCTGGCAGCGTATCCGCGAGACGAGCTTTATGTATCGACGAAGCTCGGCAGGTACTTGAGCCAGCCTGGCGCAAGCTCGCTGCCGGGCGGCAGCGACTTCTACCTGGATTACACGTACGATACGACGCTCCGATCGGTCGAGCGCAGTCTGTCGCGACTTAAGGTCGATCGTCTTGATGCGGTTTTTATTCACGACCTCGATCCCGGCTTTGCCCAGGCGGCGTATCGCGAAGAGCTCAAGACGGCCGTCGAAGGTGCGTTTCCGGCGGTGCAGCGCCTCAAGGACGAAAAAGTGGTCGGCGCGATAGGTGTCGCGAGCATGGACTGGCAGGCCTGTCTGGACTTCGCCGAGATGGCCGACGTCGATGTCGTCATGCCCGCCGGAGAATACTCGTTGCTTCGCACGCGCAGCACCGCATTGCTGGAGCACTGCGTCGAGAAAGGCATTGCGTGGATCGCCGCGTCGCCATTCAACTCGGGCATTCTCGCGACCGGTTCGCGTCCAGACGCCTTCTACAACATGCGCCCCGCGACACGGCAAGTCCTATCGCAAACGGAAGGACTCGAATGCATTTGCCGGCGCCACGACGTGTCGCTGGCTACCGCTGCGCTGCTTTTTCCGCTGCGGCATCCGGCTGTAAGCACGATCGTTTTCGGCGCAAAGACTTCGGATGAATTCAACGAGTCATTCGCGCGACTCTCTGGGAACCTTCCCGATCAGTTCTGGTATGAGATGGACGCATTCCTGACCAAGACGAAGGACTGGGAAAAGCACGATTAAGCGGGTGCTGGCGCAAGCAATCACAAAGGACTTCGCCAGAGAGACATTTGAAGGAGGCTGAAATGACCCGTAGTAGTCAATTAAACATCCAGGATGTGTCTGGACTCCCGGCCTTTCGGTTCGTTGCACTGGAGAATCCTGCTGCCGGGACCGCACCATAGGTGACAACATGCCACTGAATGTATGTGTGATTCAGCGGCTGGTCTTATGCAATAGCGTCCATCAGCCGATACCACGCCACACCCGCCGTGATGTAAAAACGCTGCAGGCCATGAAACGGAATCGATCGGACGGGCGTCACTGCAAACGGGAACGCTGCAGCCGATCCGCTGCACATGCGCTCGGCCAGATGCTTGCCGACCGTCGTGGCCATCGCGATACCGCGTCCGTTGTAGCCAAGCGCGATGCTCAGCCCGGGCGCCGGCTCATGCACGTGCGGCAGAAAATCCGCGGTGATCGCTACACGCCCGGCCCATCGATATTCATAGCCGATCCCCTTCAGTTGCGGATACATCAGCTCGACCGCGCGTTCCAGATGCGCCCAGTCACCGTTGGCTCTCGGCTCGGAGAACGGTCCCCGTCCGCCCATCAGCAGACGTCCCTCTGCATCGCGCCGGAAGTACAGCAGTAGACGCCGCGAATCCGACGCGACTTCGCCGCCGCGCAGAATGTCATCGCCGATACCGGTCGGCAGCGGCCGCGTCGCAACGATAAAGCTGTTCGCCGCGATCACCGATTGCCGCAAACCCGGCCACAATGCGCCCGTATAACCGTTGGTGGCGACCACGACCCGCTGCGCTTCGACGCTGGCCCCACCCTGCGTCTCGACGCGCCAGCCGCTCTCATTACGTACCAGGCGAGACACAGCCGTTCGCCCGTGTACAGCGACGCCGAGCGATTGCGCGGCGCGCGCAAGGCCGCGCACATAGCTTAGCGGCTGAATACTTCCCGCGCGATGATCGATCCATCCGCCGATATAGCTCTTCGTGCCGAGCCGCCGCGACACTTCCGTGCCATCGAGCAGACTGACCTTCGCGCCGCGCGCTTCCCATTGACGCGCGCGCCGCGTCACGGTTTCGAGCATCGCGCGCGACGGCGCCGGTTGAATCCAGCCGCTCCGCACCGCCGAGCATTCGATGCCGTACCTGTCGATCAAATCGAAAACGTTATCCGCCGCGCCGCCGACCACCTCGACGAGACGATTGCCCGCGGTTTCGCCAAAGCGCTGCACGAGTTCGTCAGGATCGTATTTGAGCCCAGGAATCACCTGCCCGCCGTTGCGGCCCGACGCGCCCCAACCCGGCTCGGCGGCGTCGAGCACGCACACCTTCACACCGCGCTCGGCCAGATGCAAAGCCGTCGACAAACCAGTAAAACCCGCGCCGACAATCGCCACATCGAACGACGCCGATTCGCGCAGCGGCGGCGTGTCCGGCGCAGGCTGCGCCGTCGCGGCCCACAACGAGTCGGGCAGCGCCGCTCCTTCTTTCACTTCGATCATGTTCAGTTCGGGTTGGCAGTGGCGTGAGCGTCGCTGGACGAAAGCAGGCGACGAAGGAATTCCTGTGTGCGCGGATGCTGTGGCTCGGTCAGCACATCGCGCGCAGGTCCTGTCTCGCAGATCGTGCCGCCATGCAGGAAACACACGCGGTCGGCGACCTCGCGCGCAAACGCCATCTCGTGCGTGACGACGACCATCGTCATGCCGTCGCGCGCGAGCGAACGCATCACGTTGAGCACTTCGCCGACGAGTTCGGGATCGAGCGCCGACGTCGGTTCGTCGAACAGCAAGGCCTCAGGCTCCATCGCAAGCGCACGCGCAATCGCGACGCGCTGCTGCTGACCGCCCGACAGCTCCGACGGATACGCATTCATCCGATGCGAGAGCCCGACCTTGTCGAGCAGTTGGCGCGCTTGCTCGCGCGCCTGCGCAACCGGCGTGCGTCGCACGTACACGGGCCCTTCCATCACGTTTTCGAGCGCGGTCCGATGCGCAAACAGATTGAAGCGCTGAAACACCATGCCCACGCGCATGCGCAACTCGTGAATGTTCTTCGCGTTCGCATCGACACGCACGCCGTCGATCGTGATCGAGCCCGCGTCATAGGTCTCGAAGCCGTTGATACAGCGCAGCACCGTCGACTTGCCCGAGCCCGACGGGCCGATCAGGCACACCACTTCGCCCGCCTTCACGCTCAGGCTCACGCCCTTGAGCACTTCCTGGTTGTAAAAGCGCTTATGTATCGCATTGATCTCGATCATCGGCTTTTCCTGAGCGCGAGTTGCTTGCCCAACTGGTTGACGCCGAACATCAGCGGCAGGCTGAGCGCGAGGTAAAGCAGCGCGACGAGCGTGTAGACCGTCATGTTCTGGAACGTCGACGATGCAATCAGTTGACCGGCACGCGTGATTTCCGCGACGGTGATCGTCGACGCCACCGACGAATCCTTCAGCAGCATCACGAGCGTATTGCCATACGGCGGCAGCGCGATCCTGAACGCCTGCGGCAACACCACGCGTCGCATGATCAACGGGCCACGCATGCCGATTGCGTGGGCTGCTTCGATCTGTCCGTGATCGATGGCTTCGATGCCCGCGCGGAAGTTCTCCGCCTGATACGCCGAGTACGCGATGCCAAGGCCGATCACACCCGCCTGAAACGCGGACAGTTGTATGCCCATGTCGGGCAACACGAAATAGATATAAAACAGCTGGACGATGATGGGCAGTCCGCGGATCAGATTGATCACGGTGCTGCCGAACGTCGATAGCGCACGATTGCGCGACACCTTCATCAGCGCGAGCACGAGGCCGAGAACGGAACTGAGCACGAACGCACAAGCCGTGATCTCGATGGTGATGACCGCGCCTTTCAGCAGGATTGGCAGAAAGTCGATCGCGTTCTGCAAAAACATCGCGCCTCCTGATACGCCTGGCAGATCGCCCGCGCCTTCATGTAGCGCGGACAGGTTATAACGCTGCGATACGGCGTGCCGTTCAGCTCATGTGCCACTTCTGCAGAATCTGCTGCAGCGTGCCGTCGGCCTTCATCTTTCTGATCGCGCTGTTGAGCTGTTCGAGCGTCGCGGTGTCGCCCTTACGCACGATGAAGCACACCTGCCCCTTCACGGCCGACTGATACTCGGGCACGAGCCGCACCTGAGTGTTGGCACCCTGCTGCAGTTGATACGCCACGATCGGCTGATCAGCGAAGCCCGCCTTGATGCGGCCGAGCGCGACGTCGCGCATGATGTCCGCGACGGAATCGTAGGTGCGCACTTCCTTGAAGATGCCTTTCTTGTTGAGCGCATCGACGAACGCGGTGCCGACCTGCGCGCCGACCACTTCGCCCTTGAAGTCGTCCATCGATGTGTAATGGCCCTTGTCGTCCGCCTTCACGACGAGGCCCTCGCCGTACGAATAGACGGTGTCGGAGAAATCGACGATCTGCTGGCGGGCCGGCGTCTTCAGCATCGCGGCCGAAATGATGTCGATCTTCTGCGTGGTCAGCGACGGAATCAGCGCCGAGAACACGCTCTGCTGCACATCGACCTTGAAGCCGGACTCGCGGCCGGCGGCGGAGATGGCGTCGACCATCATTCCCTGGATCGAGTTCGTCTTGACGTCGAGGAAAGTGAACGGCACGCCCGTGGCCGTTGCGCCGATCCGGTAGGTCGGTTCGGCGGCATGCGCGGCACCCGACGCAATCGCGAAAGAAGCGGCAAGACCAGCTGAAAACAGGGTGAAGCGTTTGGCGAACGTAACCATGCATATCTCCAGACAGGGCCAGCGTGTCAGCGACGAGCACTGGCGATTTCGTT
>Ga0256898_1000117_pt1 | contig 36423 bp, 22 predicted proteins | sample MC6MC0686MT_FD_186333 | JGI IMG/M metagenome (GOLD analysis project Ga0256898, IMG submission 186333) | Metatranscriptome of enriched soil aggregate microbial communities from Iowa State University, Ames, United States - MC6-MC0686-MT... | ecosystem: Environmental > Terrestrial > Soil >... | reverse complement strand
GTTTTATATTACATTTCAAAGTATTCCAGGATATGCTCTTTGAGTAATTGCTCCTGCCCGCCGAGTGTCGTTTCCGGTACCGGCACCAGTTCTTCAAAATGCGGCCAGCCCTCATCATCAAATCCGGATAGTTGATAATATCCGCTTTTACTGAGCAGGGTACATACTGCGATGTGCATCAGGTCCTGCTTTTGCTCTTTAGAAAATTTAATTTTAGGCAGACGGCCGTTATATTCATTTATACCGATCAGGTATAAAATTGCTTCCATATTGGGCAATTTGCCGAAACGCTCTGTCAGCATAGCTTCCAGGACAGTCCAGCGTTGTGTTATAGTATTATCTTTATGATCCATTAATATATGCTTATCCGGCAAAGATACATCATGCAGCATAATACATGGGCCAGGATTCTGAGCCTGGTTTTTTTTGAAAAAAAGAGTTTAAATTTTGTATTCCCAAAAGTGTGTATTATCTTTGCTTTAGATAATTGCTGATGAATCATCCTTGTTTGCTTCATACTACACATAAAAACATTTGAACATTAGCATTATCGCCCATCTTACCCCCCTATGTTTATATAGTTGAAAAAGAGAGTCGCTTGTGCCCCCTGCACAGCGACTTTTCTTTTGCGCGAATACCGCTCAAGGTCCTTTCCGCATATAGCCTGTTACCATCTTCTTGCATATATACATCATTTTTAAATATTTTATTCTCACTATTGTAAAATAAAATAAAACACTCTATATTGTGAAAAATAAGTCCATAGACCCGATAGTATACTGACGAAAAAGGGTAGGAGAGTGCCCGCTGAAAAATGGACTACAGATATTGTGCCTTGTAAGAACCGTGCATTACAACAGTAAAACAAACCGGTAATATTGCCGTACTAATAATTAAAATTTAGTAGCAATGATGAAACAACACAACACTGTGCAGTCATTCAACACCAATGACCAGGCCATGCAGCAGCACTGCGCCACCCAGACATCATCAACCCCAGCCTCCTCCGGACTACGCAAGTGGATACGGAAAGGCCTTCAGCTTGGACTACTCACCTTTGGCCTGTTCAGTGCGCAGCAACAGCTGACAGCGCAAACGCCCACCTCACTGAGTCTCCTCTACAATCCTGATAATTTAAAACACTATGCGACCAGCCAGATGCTCAACAAGGATGAGTATGCCATGGCCGGTACCGCATTTGACTATGCCGGAACAATCGGTGATAACGCGGTACATCTGCTGGTATTCGACCCTTCCGGAAGCCCTATGGTTTCGCAGTTCTATAATGATCCCGGATATGATGAGCGTGTAAAAGGCGTGCACTATCTGAATCCTAACGATGTGGCTATTGTAGCTACGCGAACGGCTTTACCTTGGACACCTGGCCCGAGTGGCATCGAAGTGATTCGTGCTGATGCAGCTAATGGTATACAGTTTTCAACACATGTAATTGAGTCTCCTTTCCCCGGACAGGATTACTGGCCTACAGGTAGTATGCTGTATGGCAATGGCCGCATCTACATATGTGGTTATATGACACCATCCATGCCGCCGGGCGTATATCCTGACTTCTCTACCCCTAAAACGGCATTTGTACTGATCTACGATATAGCCGCCAATGTAGTTGCAGCCATGAATACTTATGACTGGCCGGCTGGTGGTAACGACTATGATATCCCGCACCGTATGAAAATCATGAACAGTGGAGACATCTGGGTCGGAGGGATGTGTAACGATGGTTCAGGTGGACAGGCCATGATGAATATGCAGATCGATGGTGCCCTGACTCTGGTACAGGATGCGCCTATACAGCAGGTAAGCCTCAGTAATTACCTCAACACCAGTTTCGATTTCTGGGAAGACCCTTCTAATCCTTCTGTGGCTTACGTATTCGGTAACTTCTGTTTTAACCTGAACGCAAGCCAGATGGATCTCTTCCCTACATTTGTAAACATTACTACAATAGATATGGGCACACTCATGCCACCAGCCGGCGCTAATAACCAGGCCTGGATGGGGCAGATCGATTATGAATGGGGTACTAACATTGTAAGAGGCAACTCCGGCAACAGCATTATCCTGAGTGGTTTCCAGAGCAATTTTGCCTGTGGGGGACAAGCATTTCCGACAACACAGGATAATGTAAATCCTTTCCTGGCTGAGCTGATACCAATCACTACTGCTTCGGGAGATATTATCATCAATACCAATTACTGGGTAACGATAGAATCTGCTGCAGGCACAGGTTCCAGAGCACTGGACCCTAATAGTTATTACAACCTGGGTAATGCACCGAGCAACCTGGTATGGGGCCCAGTTAATACGGTAAGAGATAATGGTATGCTTACCGATGATATCATATTAAATACACCAATATGGAATAAGTTTACGAACGTACTCAATCTGAAATACCTGCGTACCGATAAAAACGGAGATCCGGCTTGCAAGTTCAGTAGCTGTCTGCCGTACTTCCCTAACGCGCAAACCATGAGCCCGGGCAATATTGTATCGTTTACAGGCTATAGCTGGAATGAGTATAATACTATGGTGCCGGATGGTACTCTACCGCTGAGTATGAAACTGGATTGTAGCTCTGGTTACTTCAGTGATAACCGCAGCCTGAAAACTGCACCAAATGTACTCGCAGTATCTGTTTATCCTAATCCGGCACAGGATATCATCAGTCTGCAGTTTAATGGTACGGTAAATGATAATGATGCGATACAGGTAAATATCACAGATGTAACTGGCAAAGAGGCTACAGTGTTGTATCGTGGCACAAAAGCTGCGATGAACAGTCAACTGAAACTGCCTCAACTGGCTAAAGGTACCTACCTGATTACAGTATATCAGAATACCATCAAACTGAAATCGGTACCAGTTGTTATTAAATAATTGTAATCACTAAAAATAAACTAAATAGTAAAGCCGCCAATCGCAGATTGGCGGCTTTACTATTTTCAAACATTATTAAAAGCCTGCCCTGGAAAGGGCCGGCCCAGGTTATACAAATAAGGATTATATAATGCGTATTTTTTTTACCTTAATAGCGATCAGTCCCTTCTTGCCGGTCATGGTCTCAAAGACTACTTTGTCTGACTGTTCAATTTTATCGACCAGCCCGGAAGCATGGACGAAAATATCTTCATTATTGTTTTCTGGTTTAATAAACCCAAATCCCTTTTCAGGGTGAAAAAACTTAACGGTTCCTTCTTGCATAATTTTTGTTTTTAACTTGAGTAAATAGCAGTGTGTATAGTGGAATGCATATAATAAATATGATGTTGGAAAAGTAAAAAGCCCCTGGAAAGGAGCTTTTTAATCCCTACCCAAAAAACGCATAGTCATGCGTCAATAATTCTTAAAAATACCGGCTGGCAAGCCATACAGCATAAGATGTGGTATTAGTTACTTGTTTTGCTTTTAGTTTTCCCGGGTGCAGCTTTAGAGAAATGTTTCATTTTTTTGTTTCAAAGTGAGCTAGGGTAACTGTTGGTTTTATATGGACTGCACAGCATATAACAACTATGCAGTCCTGTATATTTTATTAAGCATTTCCTCTGCCGCTACCGGATGAGCCACGGCCACCACCATGTGAGGCGCGCCCGCCCATTGCAGCAATACGGCGTACTTCAGTTTTGCTCATAGAAGCAAAACCTCTTCTGCTGGTTCCTTCGCCGTTTCTTGAACTAGAGGAGGAAGATGTACCCCTGCTCCCTCTTGAACTGGAAGTGCCACTGCGGCTACCGCCGGAATTGCTGCTGCTACCGCTTCTTGAGCTGGAAGAGCTGTCGCGGTTACTGCCGAAATTGCCACCACGGGATCCTGATGAACTACTGCTACCTCTTGAGCCGGATGAGCTGCCACGGCTACCGCCGGAGTGGCTGCCGCGGGATCCAGAAGCGCTTCCACCACGACCAGACGAGCTGCTGCTCAGGCTTCTGCCTCTTGAAGACCCGCCACTGCCTGCAGAAGAACTGCGTCCGCGTCCGCCATCGGATGAAAAGCGGCCTTGGCTGTCTCTGCGCTGGCTGTCACGATCCTCTTCCTCATCATAATCCTCTTCATCATCGTAATCTTCGTCATCGTCTTCCTCATCATAATCCTCATCGTCATCATATTCATCATCATAATCATCACCGTTTTCAGCGGCTTCATAACCAGCCTGGTAACCGGCCTGGTAACCTTGTTCGTATTCATCATCATCTTCATAGTGCTCATCATTGTAGTCAGATGAATTACTGCGACGACCACTGTTAGATGCATTTCTGGTATTGCTGCTGCTGTTGCTGGACCTGTTTAAGGAGCCGGAATTGCTCCTGCGATTTTGTGTAGCCATAGTAGGTTGAGTTTTAAAAGGTTTAGAATATTAGAATAATTATACTGATGCCAATACTGTGCCAATGATTTTTCGTATTGATTTACAGTTAGTTATGAGTATTTTGTATTGGATTATGTGGAATCTCCCCACTCAGATAGGGGAATGATGTCCTGCTTCTACAGGTAACTGACCCGCGTTATAGCTGACATGAATAGCAACGGCACCCCTGGAAAAGAGCGCCCGTACTGAATTACTATACCTATGAAAGATGTATGATAGAATACCTGCTACGGTATGACTTGTCTGTTTGAGATTTACTCCATTACCGATAACATAAACAGCAGTGGAATAAGGAGGTTAAGTACAATCATGATAGACCAGAATATCCTGTCCGAATACTTACGGAATCTGCTCCGGGTCTTATGAATAACCGATCGGTCCAGTAATGAAAAAAGCATAGTAAAAATATTTTTTAAATTACTACAAACAACAGAGCCTGAATACAGGCCCTGTCACTTGCAGACTTGACAACAATAGATTCACCAAAAACACTTAGAGTGTATAATGAAGAATGTATACTGGTGTGCGGCTTTAGTGGTGTGGTTTAGTGTAACGTATAAGTATCCTTATTCCGCAACAGAAGCATCTTCTTCCATGGCTTCGAAGTTGATCTGAGATTCCGCAATATCTGTGAGGTTATAGTCTGTTTCTTCTTCTTCATTCAGGGTTTTCTGCAACAGATCTGCGGCCTTGTCATGACCCAGAGTATGTGCAATAGCGACCAGGCCTCCATAGCTGGCAATTTCATAGTGTTCTACTTTCTGCGCAGCAATGATCAGTGTCGCATCTCTTGTAGCAGTTCCCTCAGGTGTTTCTTCGATGATCTCATCTGCTTCCTTCAGAATGCCTTCCATTGCTTTACATTTTTTAGGCTCCGGCTTTTCGCCTAACATAGAAAAGACTTTTTCCAGTCGGGAAATATGTTTTTTGGTGAGTAGTTCATGGTCTTCAAAAGCGTCTTTCAGTTCTTCGCTGGTCGCTGCTTTCTGCAATTTTTGTAAGCCGCCGATGATAGCATTTTCAGCCCACAGCATATCTTTTAAGGCATCAATAAAGAACTTCTGCAGGGGTGCAGTATCATTCATTGATGAAGATTCTTTTTTTACGGTACCGGTTTGTGCGGTGCTGCTTGTTTTTGTTGCATTGGATTCGGTTGGCATAGATAATCTTTTTATAAATGAAGTAAAGAAATGAAGGGCTGTCACCAGCTGATTACAGCCCTTTTGAAAGAAGAGTGTTTTAGTTATATATCTCTGTTCTTGCGGCTGCCGAAACCATTGCGACCGCGGTTAGGCTCAACATTAGAGCGTTTACTATTGTTGTTGTAATCATCGTTATGGCGGTCATTATAGCTATTGGTGTTGTAACTGTCATACCCGCGATTGCTGTTTCTTGATCCCGGATTGTTTTCATTGTATCCTCTGTTGGTACGGCCTTCGTTGCGGAAGTCACTGCGACCATTGGAATCGTAACTTCTGCCTTCACGGGAAGAGCCATAGTTTTCCTGAGCAGCAGAATAGGTGTTACCACCATAACGGTTGCTGTTGTCAAAAGAGTTGTTGCTGCGACGACCATATTGCTGGCCCTGACTGTTGTTGCGGCCCTGCTGCTGGTTGTCATGTTGGTTACCGTATTGCTGACGGGACTGGTTACCATATTGGTTGTCATTTCTGCCATATTGATCCCCTTGATTATAATCATCCTGATCATTATCATATTCATCAATACGGTCATATTGATAGTCATCATCATATTCTGCAGAAGTACCATAGTCACCATAGTCATCGTTATCTACACGCTGAAATCCAGCCTGGTAACCGGCCTGGTATCCTTGCTGGTAGATATAGTCGTCGTCTTCGTAATTATCTATATGAGTAGAATTATTGTTGTCCTGACGAGCAATGTTACGGTTATTGCGGTTGCTGCGATTGTTGTTGCGGTTTGAGGAGTTCTGGTTGCCTCTGCGTGTGTTCGTTGCCATAATAGTTTAAGTTTAATAGTTAAGATTTATAAGATTACAGGTATATATGCCAATATCGTTCCAAACTTAATTTATACTGATAATCAGCTATTTATGTGTATTCTTTCGGGATTTAGTGTAGAAAATGAATACCCAATCTGGAATATTCTACACCATAAAAGGGTAAAATGAAGCGGTTAAACAGGAGTGACGCTCATGAAGGTTTAACGAATTTGTTGCTGCGGACTTTGATATCTTTACAAAGCATTTATATCAAATAATATTTCTACATGAAAAAGCTTTTACTGATGGCTGCTATCCTCATTTCCGGCTTATCTGCCGAAGCACAGCTGAAGGCAGTGCGTTATACCGACGGTGCACAGGCGCTGAAGGGAGAAGTTACCGCCAATGCCGGGAAGAAACTGCCCGGAGTATTAATCCTTCCTGCCTGGAAAGGAATTGATGAAGAAGCGCGTACGGCAGCCCTGGAGTTGCAGAAGCAAGGGTATATAGCCTTTATAGCAGATATTTACGGAGAGGGAAATGTTCCGGCAGATAATACAGCAGCATCGGCAATAGCCGGGAAGTATAAACAGGATTATGCGGCCTATCAGCACCGCATCAGCCTTGCACTGGACCAATTAAAAAAAGAAGGTGCCTTACCTGAAAAAATAGCTGTGATCGGGTTCTGCTTCGGAGGCAGCGGTTCGCTGGAAGTCGCCCGTGCAGGCTTTCCCGTAGTAGGAGTGGTGTCTATACATGGTGGTCTGGCTAAAGCCGCGGACCGTCCGAACGGACCCATCAATACCAAAATACTGGTAGAGCATCCGGCAGAAGACAAAAGCGTGCAACCACAGGATCTCGCCAACCTCGTCACTGAAATGAATGAGGGTCATGCAGACTGGCAGCTCATTACTTACGCGCACAGTAAGCATACCTTCACCGATCCCAAGTCTCCCGACTATAACGAAACAATGGCTAAAAGAGCCTGGCAGCATACTTTATTATTCCTGAAAGAAATATTACAGTAGCATTTTAAGACATAAAAAGAGATAGTGAAGTATGGCGAAGCGTAAGCCTGCATTAGAATATGCAATAGTAGATATTGAGACTACCGGCGGCAATGCCCGTGGTAGTCGTATGACCGAGATCGCCATTATTATACATGATGGTACAAACGAACTCGAAAGATGGGAATCACTCATCAACCCAGAAAAAGACATTCCCTATGCCATCTTCGCCCTTACCGGCATCAATAATGAAATGGTAAAGGATGCACCTGTATTCGGTGATCTTGCTCCGGCCGTTTATGCCTTATTGAAAGACCGGGTATTTGTAGCCCATAATGTAAACTTCGATTACTCCTTCCTCAAACATCAGTTAGAAGAAGAAGGGTACGACTGGTCCGCAGCCAGGCTCTGCACTGTGCGCATGGCCCGGAAAATACGGCCAGGCTTACCTTCTTACAGCCTGGGCCGGCTCTGCGATAGCCTCGATGTACCGCTCACAGACCGCCACCGTGCCGGAGGCGATGCAACTGCAACAGCCATATTGTTTCAGAAATTACGGGATTGGGATACGGACAAAGTCATAGAAGGCATGCTTAAAAAAAGTGCCCCGGATCAGCGCCTGCCACCCAACCTGGCCCCGGAATATGTGCAGCAGTTACCCCAGTGCCCCGGTGTATATTATTTTCATAACGATGCCGGTAAAGCCATCTATGTAGGCAAAGCCGTCAATCTGAAGAAACGAGTTATTCAGCATTTTACCGGTCATAACATTAACCCGCAGCGACAGCACTTCCTGCGCGAGATACACAGCATTTCTTTCGAGCCCTGTGCAACAGAACTAATGGCCTTGCTGCTGGAATGTATAGAGATCAAAAGGCTGTGGCCTGCGTATAACCGCGCCCTGAAACGATTTGAGCCTAAGTATGGTATGTTCCGCTATACTGCTATGAATGGATATGAATACCTGGCTATAGGTAAACTGGCTAAAGGACAGCCCTCTATTGCCGTATTTAACCGTGAATATGATGGTGTAAAAATGCTGCGTACACTGGCAGAAACCTATCAGCTCGATTTTCGCTTCTGCAAATTCGGGAAGGCATCATATGTAAAGCATATGATAGATATGCCCGAGGAAGAGGAGCTGCCGGACATGCAGGAGCACAATGAGAAAGTAGACCTGGCTATTGCCGGATGGCACGAGCAGCAACCCTCATTTGCCATACTGGATAAAGGCAGGGGTGCAGGAGAGCAAAGTTGTATATGGGTAGAACGCGGTCATTTTTATGCCATGGGTTATATTGACGAACATGTACAGTTTACTACATTTGAAGACCTGCGTGCCATGCTGAAGCGCTATTATGGTAATCATTACATGATGCAGCTGATCCATTTGCATGCGGCAAAGTATCCTGCCAAAGTGAAAAATCTTATACCACAATACAAGAGTACAGAAACATATGTTTTGCCGGAGCGGGCCGGTCTGTTATTTTAATCACCACGATCAGCCATACTGAAAATGAAAGGATTTTTATGTAGCCAACTCCCACTGGGGCTCGTGTGGTGCAACTCCTGCCTGTACCTCACTACACCGTAAAAATACCTTCCTTATAGAACGCATAGCATGTGGCTCCATCGGGTATACGACCCGTGTCCAGCCCGGTGAAGCGGCTGAAGGCCGGCAAGATCAGTTGATGAGGCGTAAGTACATAACAGGGAAAACGCATACGCTGCCGGGTGTGAAACATAATATCTACACCAGGATGAATATGACCTGAGATGACAAATGGTGCAGGGTATTGTACTGCATCGTGGGAAAAAGTTATGCCCTCTATACTCAATTCATCATACACCTCCTGTATGCCTATATCCCATAACTGATCTTCAGACAGCCGATCATGGTTGCCGCGGATAAGGGTAAAAGAAACCTGCGCGTGTTTATGCGTTAGTGCTGTAAACAGTGGTACCTCTTTATTGGCACCGGCATGTACCAGGTCACCTACAATGATTACCTGCTCTGCCGCGTAATGATGAATCAGCGTATCCAGCCGGTCCAGGTCCTGCAGGGCCAGTTGTACCGGCATCGCAATACCATTGCGGCGAAAGTGTGCCGCCTTGCCCAGGTGCAGATCCGAAAGGATTAGGACCTTTTGCCGCTCCCAGAAAAGCGCCGCCTGGTTGGTTAAAATAAATTGCTCCTGCAATACAGGAATCGTTTGCTCTATCAGTCTCATTTTCTTTTTTTCGGGCTGCGCACTCCGCTTTGTTGCAGCTTCTGTATACGGGTATTAAGATCTTCGCTGGTCAGGGACTGACGCAGGCTGTCTACCTTTATGGGGAAGCTGAGCGGAGAGTAACTGTTCATACTTTTATAAATAATGGTACTGTTGCGGATACGTTTAAACGTAGCAATGAGCCGGTGCTCTTCCAGGTGCTGGTTAAATACTTCCATATAAGCCTGCCGCAGCAAGAGGTTATTGGGGTCATGCTCTTCAAACACATTAAACATAAGGCCGGAGGAGGATTGCAAGGATTTATTGCTTTTCTGTGCACCAGGATAAGTTTGTATCACCAGACCGGAAATTACGGCAATATCCCTGAATTTGCGCCGGGCCATTTCCGTCGCATTAATGCTGGTAAACACATCGTCCATCAGGTGATCGGTACTGAGTATTTTCCGTAGCTGCTCCTCATCCAGTTTGATTTCCGAATCGGAAAATAATTCAAATCCGTAATCGTTCATCGCCATAGAAAAACTGATCGGGTAGTAGCGGCTGATGCGGTATGCCACCAGTGCAGCCATCACTTCATGGATCAGGCGCCCTTCGAAGGGGTACATGAATAAATGAAATCCTTCTCTTGTCTTAATAGACTCGACCAGGAACTCATCTTCGGCCGGGATATGGGACAACGCGCTTTGTTTGTCAAACAAGGGCTGCAGGAACCTCAGTTCTTTTTCGCCGCGATCGGGATTGCGGGCCTGCGCCAATTTCTGCCTCAGGAAGTAGCTCAGGTTAGAGCTTAAGGGCAATCTGCCGCCCAGCCAGCTGGGGGTAATCGCCTTGCCGGAAGAGGCCCTTACATACACTGTCATTTCCTTGGATCGCACCAGTTCCAGTACCCGGCCCGCCAGCCGGAACTTATCGCCGGCTTTCAGTTTGGAAATAAAATACTCTTCGATCATGCCCACATAGCCACCGGATACGAATTTCACCCGCATCATGGCATCACTCACAATCACACCTATATTCATCCGGTGCAGCATCGCAATACGCCGGCTGGTAACTACCAGCATATTATCTTCTTGCCGGACCACTTTATGATACTCCTCATAGTTTGCACCAATGGCACCACCAGTGGTGATGAAATCAATACACCAGCGCCATTCCGCTTCCGTCATTTCAGCAAAAGCAAAGGTTTGCTGCATAACCGGGTATAAATCCTTTTCCTTAAAACCACCGCCCAGGGCCAGTGTAATGAGGAATTGTACGAGCACATCGAAGGTCAGTACCATTGGGTCTCTGCGCTCAATTGTCTGCGTCCTGACCGCCTCTTTGAGGGCTGCCGCCTCAATCAGTTCCAGCGAATGCGTCGGTACAAAATAAATAGTCGATACTTCAAAAGGGGAGTGGCCACTGCGGCCGGCCCTCTGCATAAACCGCGCAACTCCTTTACTGGAGCCGATCTGAATCACCGTATCTACCGGTTTGAAATCTACACCAAGGTCAAGAGAAGAGGTAGACACTACAGCCTTCAGGTATCCGCTACTCAAACTATCTTCGATCCATTGTCTTAACTGGCCTTCTATAGAGCTGTGGTGCAGCGCCAGCAGTCCCGCAAAATCGGGATGGGCCTCCAGCAGCAGCTGGTACCAGGCCTCGCTCTGGCTGCGGGTATTGGTAAATATAATGGTGGAGCGGCTTTGGTTGATGATCGGCACCACCTGGTGTACCAGCCTTGCACCAAGATGCCCGGCCCAGGGCAATACCTCCACCTCATCCGGGAAGACCGGTATAATTTTTATCTTCTTTTTCTCTTTGGCAACAATTTTCTTTTTACGATCGGTATGCGGCAGCAATACCGCCATAGCCTCATCCAGGTTGCCGATAGTGGCGGTGATGCCCCAGATGCGGATGGCCGGGTAAACATGCTTGAGGTAAGCCAGTGCCAGTTCCGTCATCACGCCTCGTTTGCCACCCAGTAATTCATGCCATTCATCAACAGCAACACATTTCAGGGTTTTAAAGAAACGTTCGCGTCCCTTCTGCGCCAGCAGCAGATGCAGGCTTTCGGGTGTTACGATCAGTATATCCGGCATCATGCGGCGCTGCCTTGCTTTTTGCTTCAAGTCCGTATCTCCGTTACGGACTTCTACCGTCCAGTCCAGGCCTATCTCATTTATAGCCTCCTGCATCGCGCGGGAAAGGTCTTTGGCCAATGCCCGTAAAGGCGTAACCCATAAGAGTTTCAGCCCGTCTTTATACGCCTCGGGGTGATTCATGAAATCGATGAGCACACCCAGGAATACCGAGAAGGTTTTGCCAAATCCGGTTGGAGCCACAATCATACCGCTATACCCATCGGCATACGCCTGCCAGGCCTCCTTCTGGAAGCTGAATGCAGTATTGCCTTTGGCCTGCATCCATTCAGCCACGATGCTGTAGCCCTGTGTATGGATTAAGCGTTTGCTCACTAACGGATCATTTTTTTGATTTCCTCTATATCATCAATCTCTGCGGCAGTCTTGTCTTTCCGCCATCTTGCAATCCTGGGAAAACGCAGGGCCACACCGGATTTATGCCGGTTGCTGAAGCTGATGCCTTCAAATGCAATCTCAAATACCAGCTCCGGTTTTACCGTACGTACCGGCCCGAATTTTTCAATCGCGTGCTGGTTGATGTAGCGGTTCACTTCCTGTATTTCTTTATCTGTAAGTCCGGAGTAAGCTTTCGCAATAGAGACCAGCTCATCACCTTTTCTTACGGCAAAAGTATAATCGGTATAGTAGGCACTTCTGCGGCCGCTGCCTTTCTGGGCATAGATCAGCACGGCATCTATAGTGTATGGATCTATCTTCCATTTCCACCAGTCTCCTTTTTTTCTGCCGGTATGGTACGGTGAGTCTTTATGTTTCAGCATCAGGCCCTCACTGTTGACCGAACGTGATTCCTGTCGTATGGTTTTAAGTGTTGCCCAGTCAGGCGCAGTGATCGTATGGCATAACATTAATGGCCCGCCGGCATACTGCCGCAACAACTCTTCCAGCATGGACCGCCGTTCTTTTATGGGTAGATTTCGCAGGTCCTTTCCATTCAATTCCAGCAGATCATAAACAAAGCATACAACCGGTAATTCCTGCAGCATTTTAGTACTAATGTTTTTCCGGTTCAGCCGCTGTTGCAGCGCACTGAAATTGAGGACCTGTCCGTCTTTGAATACCAGTAATTCCCCATCCAGCACAACATTGACCGGCCATTGCAAGAGGGCTGCTTTGATCTCCGGGAACTGCTCTGTGATCAGTTCCTCGCCGCGCGACCAGATGAAGACTTCGTCATTTCTTTTGATCAATTGACCGCGTATGCCGTCCCACTTATATTCTACCTGCCAGTCTTCCAAAGGGCCCAGTTCCTCCGGTTCTTTCTCCAGCGGATAAGCCAGGCAGAAGGGATAGGGCTTGGATAATTGTGTATCGGTATAAGCACCCTGCACCAGTTCATCGAATGTTACCGCACCCATTTGCCAGTCGCCCATAATGCTATGGGTAACGGCATTGGCCTCCATGTTATAATACTTGGCGAGCGCATTGATCAGGGTCTGCGCCGATACACCCAGGCGAAAACTACCACCCAGTAATTTGTTGAAAATAAATCGTTCTGTATGTGTAAGGCTGCGCCAGGCTTCGGTTACAAAAGTTTTCTTCTCCGCTTCTGTGGCATTGCTCAGTGCCGAAATCTGCTGCATCCATTCCGCTAAGGAGCGTTCGGTATACTGCTCCGGTGCGGGTAAAATCAGGGATATGGTTTCTCCCAGATCACCAACAGAACTGTAAGACTCCAGGAAAAGCCACTCCGGTATACCGGCAATCTCCATAGCCCACTGTCGCATCAAAGCCGTATTGACATTGCGTTTGGGCCGCTTACCGGTGAACAGCGCCAGTAGCCACATTTTATCACCCTCCTCTGCTTCTGCCAGGAAATGCATCAGCGCTTCCAGCTTAAGGTTGGTCTTGTTTGTACTGTCCAGTGCATTGATCAGTGTCGCAAAAGTTTTCATAGCAGGCCGGTTATGAAGGTTCAACAGATTCCTCTTCTTCTCCGAAGCGGGTAGTGACTTCTTCCGCTGCGATCCCGATTTCGTTGAGGTATTTAGTGAATACAGCCGTCTGGCCGTGGGTTACATATACTTTCTCTGCTCCCGTTCCCTTAACCGTATCGAGCAGGCCTGTCCAGTCGGCATGATCGCTGATGGCGAAACCCGCATCGGCACTGCGCCAGCGGCGTGCACCGCGTACCTGCATCCAGCCGGAGCAGATCGCATTGGCCATATCCGGGATCTTGCGGGTTACCTGTGCATCCAGTAAAGACGGAGGCAGAATGACAATATCATGTGCCAGGTGTTTGACATCCTCCCGCAGATCAGCGATTGTATAATCCGGTAATTGTATGCCTGTACTTTCGTAAGCCTGGTTCAGCACCGCAATGGAGTAATGTACATGTATAGGTGCTACGCCCTCCAATGCTTTCATAATGCGCTGTGCCTTGCCCAGTGAGTAACCGATGAATACCGAGGTTTTGCCATTGGCCCTGTTACCAGCTACCCATTCCTGCAACTGGGTGTGTTGGGCCGCTACACTCAGCCAGTTGTAAATGGGTAATCCGAACGTACTTTCTGTAACGAACTCATGGCAACGTACGAGCTCCAGCGGATCGGACAGGCCATCATCCTGCACCTTGTAATCGCCGGAGACCACCACCACATATCCTTTGTACTCCATGCGTACCTGTGCCGAACCGATAATGTGTCCTGCCGGGTGCAGCGATACTTGTACACCATTGATCGTTACCGGCTCGCCGTAAGCAATGCCTTGCACAGCAATATCCGCGCCCAAGCGGCTTTTTAAAATGGGTACAGTATATTGATGGCAGAGGTATTTTTTCATGCCCCAGCGGGCATGGTCTGAATGTCCGTGTGTGATGACAGCCAGATCAACCGGTTTCCAGGGGTCGATGTAGAAGCCTCCGGGAACGCACAATATACCTTTAGAGGTGAATTGCAGCATATAGTGGTGTCGGATTAATTGTTGCCATGAATGTACTTATTATTTCTCATGGTGATAGGAATCCGGCACTTAAAATTATGATAAAAACATACCGGGTATGCGATGGCAGAGGGTCTGATTTATTTCATTATAAATGACTGGTATACACCGATTTTAACATTAGGAAACAAATGAATTTTGTACCTTTAAAGACAAGCTGTCCTAAACTTCACTTTGTCCATTTGTGCCGCCCGGTATAAGAGTTCTATAGATTGGATGATAAAAAAATAAATGATCGTATTTCATCACTTATAATAATATTTTTTATGAAAGCAGTACGCTATTTCGGACACAAAGATGTCCGTGTTGTCAATGACCTGGAAAAGCCCACCCCGACAGGAGATGAAGTGTTGCTGAAGATCGGAGGGGCAGGTGTTTGTCACTCAGACCTGCACATTATTGATGAAGGTATCATTACCGGTATTGTATTTACCCTGGGGCATGAAAATGCAGGTTGGGTAGAAGAAGTAGGCCCGGCAGTAAAAGATTATAAAAAAGGAGATGCAGTGCTGGTCTATGGCCCATGGGGCTGCGGGCACTGTAAGCCTTGCCAGCAATCTAAAGAAAATTATTGTGATCACCAGTCCGAAATGGCTTTTGGCGGTGGACTGGGTTTAAATGGTGGGATGGCAGAATACATGCTGGTTCCCTCTTCCAGACTACTGGTACCCATCCATGACCTGGACCCCGTGATTGCGGCCCCGCTTACCGATGCGGCGCTGACACCATATTCCGCGATCAAACGTTCTTTGCCTAAATTAATGCCGGATGAGTTTGTGGTTGTGATTGGTGTAGGTGGCTTAGGCCATGTGGCTTTACAGATCTTAAGAGAGATGACCGGTTCTACCATTATCGCCTGCGATATTACCCAGGAGCGCCTGGATTTTGCCAAAGAACTTGGTGCATCTTATACCGTAAACTCCAAAGACAGCGATGCAGCAGAGCAAATACAGAAGATCACGGGCATTCAGAAAGCGAAGGCCGTAATCGATTTTGTGGGGTCAACATCGACTATTGAGCTGGGCACTAAAACGGTAGGCCTGGATGGCGACCTGACCATCGTCGGCCTGGGCGGCGGACATTATGAGTACAATATGATGGGCATGCCTTTCGGGGTGAATATGACCAACCCATACTGGGGCTCCCGTGCCGAACTGATAGAGGTGGTAGGTCTGGCTCGTCAGCAAAAAATTCATATTGAAGTAGAGCGTTATAAACTGGATGAGGCCGTAGCGGTATATGATAAGTTGCGTAACGGTCAGATCAAAGGACGTGCCGTGCTCATCCCTTAAAAGAAAATTGTGTTTTGAATATTAAACAAAGCGCTGATGCAATTCATCAGCGCTTTGTTTTTGTACGCACTATAGATTTGATCTCCTCCAGGGCATTCAGTACGCGATCCATATCTGCGTTGCCTTTAGGGATCTCCCTGGTCGTATAGGCATAGTACTCCCATATCTCCCTTACCTCTCCTGCAGGAACGGTATAAGGCTCATATAGCTCGTTCAGGGAGCGACATTCAAGATTGCCCTCTTCGCTCAGGGTGATGGATTTAAACACAATATCCTGTGTGCCGCTCAGCACTACTATAGCCAGTGTACCCGGCTTGAGCGTATGCCAGTCCTGTACAAAGCGTCCGGTAATATCGGTGCCGTCCGGGAAGGGTAGCATAGAGTCTCCCGTAATCGGAAAGGTGCGATAGGTGCCGGTTCTGGGTAGATTGGGAATATTGTATTTGGGCAATTCTGCTATATATTCCTGGTCGCTGTAGCCCCCGGAGGCATAACCGGCGCGGGCTTTGATGGGTACATACTCCACATGCTCATTGTTCGTACGATCAACCGATACTGCCAGTACCCGCAGGTTTCCTCCTCTGATATAAATATCATTTCCCGCTTCCAGTTCTCTAACCTTAAGCTCTCCCAGTTTGCGGAGATCAATCTTCAGTAGGGTATCTATGCTGATCTGGAAGAATGCAGAAATATTAACATAGTCTTCGGGCGGTGGCGCCTTGGTTGTTCCGGTCTCCAGCGCGGCCAGTTTGGAGCGGGTAATAGCAAGGATTTGCGCCAGTTTTTCCTGGTTCAGTTTCTTGCGTTCCCGCAGATATTTCAGGTTGGTGTTGAAAAATATATTTTGCGTTGTATGATTCATTTGTTATTATTGATATCGTAGTATTGTTGCTAATAGTAACAAATGTAGCAAATAAAATTGACATGTGATGGACAGACATATTGTACACTGTGACCTGGATACCTTTTTTGTATCTGTAGAGCGGTTGCTCAATAGTGACCTTGAAGGTAAGCCGGTACTGATCGGGGGAGCAGGAGACCGGGCTGTGGTCGCCTCTTGTAGTTATGAAGCCCGCCAATTCGGAATACACTCTGCTATGCCTATGAAGCTGGCACGGCAGTTATGTCCCGATGCGATACTGGTGCGGGGAGACCATGATCTGTATAGTACATTTTCCAATACCGTAACCGAGATCATTGAGGAGTGCGCGCCGGTAGTGGAGAAAGCCAGTATTGATGAGCATTACCTGGATATATCGGGCATGGACCGCTTCTTCGGCTGCTGGAAATGGACACAGGAACTGCGTGCCCGTATTATGAAAGAAACAGGCCTGCCGATCAGCTTTGGCCTGTCGGTCAATAAAACCGTAAGCAAGATTGCTACGGGAGAGGCCAAGCCTTGCGGGGAAAGACAGGTAGCAGATGGGATGGAAAAACATTTCCTGGCGCCACTTTCCATCCGCAAAATTCCTATGGTCGGAGAGAAATCTTATACCGCCCTACGCAATATGGGCATCTCTAAAATACACACCCTGCAGCAGATGGAGGTCTTTACCCTGCGGCAGGTGCTGGGTGAGAACGGGGTGACGATCTGGAACAAGGCCAATGGTATGGACAATAGTATAGTGGTTCCCTTTCGCGATCAGAAGTCGATGAGTAAAGAAAATACCTTTGAGGCAGATACTATTGATATGGATCGCCTGCGGAAAACACTGGCCGGTATGGTTGATGCCCTGGCGTTTGAACTGAGGCGGGATGGTAAATTAGCCGGCTGTATAACCCTCAAGATCCGCTACTCCAATTTCGATACACATACCCAGCAGGTGAAGATACCGTATACCAATTCCGATAAGCATATTGCAGAAAAAGTACTGGAGCTGTTTAAAAAACTGTATAGCCGCCGCATGCTCATTCGCCTGATCGGAGTCAAGCTCAGTAACCTGATCACGGGCAGTTACCAGATCGATATCTTTAATGATACCATGGAAGAGATTCTCCTGATGCAGGCTATGGACCAGGTCCGTAAGCGCTTTGGTACAGATTATATCCAGAAAGGCATCTGTGTTCCTGACCTTAAAAATCCGAAATATGCTCATTAATCTGCATAGTAATTTCAGCCTGCGTTATGGTACATACGGCCTGGATGAACTGGTTGATGGAATCATAGCGGCCGGGTATGACAGTGCGGTGCTGACGGATATTAATAACAGCAGCGGTGTGGCCGATTTTATCATCAAGGGGAAAGATAAAGGATTACATGTACTGGCCGGAATGGAATTCCGTAACGGAGATCAGTTGCTGTACATCGCTGTAGCCCGCAATACATCCGGTTTCCAGGAGATCAATGCCTTCCGTACCGAGGCTAATAAACTGAATATACGCCTGCCGGAACGGGCCCCGGAATTCAATGAAGTATTTATCGTCTATCCTTACGGAAGTATTGCCGTTAAAGACCTGCGGGAGTATGAATATATCGGTATCCGGCCCGAAGAGCGCAACCGTATAGTGCTGGAGCCTAAAAGCCATCATGAACGATATGTAATCCTGGCACCGGTCACCTTTGCTGCAGGTGATTACATGCTGCACCGCCAGCTGCGGGCGATCGATAATAATATCCTTATCTCCCAGCTGGAACCGGAACAGGTGGCTAGTGAAAAGGAAGTATTGATTCCTAAAAATGAACTGCGGGAATGGTATAAGGAGCTACCACAGCTCCTCTCCAATACGAACCGGCTTTTGTGGCAATGCTCTTTTGACATGGACTTTAAGCAGGTCAAGAATAAGGAATCCTTTACCGGAGACCGGTATGCCGATAAGGAGTTGCTGCTGAAATATGCAATGGAAGGCATGGAGCGGCGTTACGGTGCATCTGATGCGCTGGCACAGGAGCGGATCAAACGGGAACTGGAGATTATCGAAGGCCAGCATTACGGAGCTTATTTTCTGATTACAAACGATATCTGCCATCATGCGCGCAGCCGGGGTTTTCACTATGTGGGACGCGGCTCTGGCGCTAACTCCGCAGTGGCTTATTGTCTGGGTATTACCGATGTGGACCCGATCGCGCTGCAGCTGCCGTTTGAACGGTTTCTGAATCCGAAGCGTAAGAATCCGCCCGACTTTGATATCGACTTCTGCTGGAATGAGCGGGATGAAATTTACAAATACATGTTTACCCAATACCCGGAAGGTCATGTAGCCCTGATGGGTGCTATGAGTACCTTTCGCTCGCGCAGTATCCTGCGTGAGCTGGGTAAGGTATACGGCCTGCCCAAAGGGGATATAGACCGGCTGGTGATGGAGCCGGAGCATATGCTGAACAAAAATGAGATTACGAATACGATCCTGAGTGTGTACAACCGCATGGCCGACTTCCCTAACCAGCGTACGATTCATGCGTCCGGTGTACTGATCTCGGAACGTCCGCTGACCTGCTATTCTGCGCTGGACTATCCGCCCAAAGGCTTACCTACGGTGCAATACGATATGTACGTGGCTGAGGATATCGGCTTTGAGAAATTTGACATCCTCAGCCAGCGGGGGCTCGGCCATATTAAAGATTGCCGGGAACTGGTGCGGCAGAACAAAGGAGTAATCATCAGTACCGATGATCCTAAACGCTTCTTTACTGATCCTAAAATTGTAGCGCAGTTAAAAAGTGCCAATACCATTGGTTGCTTTTATATAGAGAGTCCTGCGATGAGGCAGTTGCTCTCCAAACTGCAATGTGATAATTACCTGACGCTGGTTGCAGCCTCTTCTATCATACGGCCGGGCGTGGCCTCTTCGGGTATGATGGCCGAATATATTAAGCGGCACCATGATCCCGGAGCGGTGCAGTATCCGCATCCGGTATTTAAAGAACAGCTGGAAGAAACGTATGGAGTAATGGTGTACCAGGAAGATGTAATGAAGATTGCAAATGCATATGGCGGACTGGACATGGCTGATGCGGATGTGCTGCGCCGGATGATGTCGGGGAAATACCGGCACTGGGATGAGGTGGTCAAAATAAAGGAACGGTTTTTTGAAAACTGTACTGCAAAAGGATATGATGAGGCGGCCAGCCTGACGATATGGAAACAGATGGAAAGCTTTGCAGGCTTCTCTTTCAATAAAGCGCACAGTGCCTCCTTTGCGGTAGAGAGCTACCAGAGCTTATTCCTGAAGACCTATCATCCGCTGGAGTTTATGGTGAGTGTACTGAATAATTATGGCGGTTTTTATAACCGTAAAGTGTATGTAACCGAAGCCCGTCGGGCAGGGGGCAATATATGCCTGCCTTGTGTGAATAAGAGTGTGTTCAATACCACGATTTATGATAAAGATATTTACCTGGGTTTTGATGGATTGCTGAACCTGGAGGCACGGCTGGCCCGGAAGATCCCGGAGGAAAGAATGCAGAACGGACCGTATACGAGTCTGGATAATTTTGTACTCAGAACCGGTGCCGGACTGGATCAGCTGGTGGTACTGATCCGTACAGGTGCATTTCGTTTTCTGGATGCGGGCAAGAAGGAACTGCTTTGGGAAGCACACCTGTTACTGAGCGGCAGCCAGAAAGAGCAGCAGAAAGGAATGGTCCTGTTTGAGTCGCTGAGCCGAAAGCCTGTATTGCCCCAGCTGGAAAGTTCGATACTGGAAGATTATTATGATGAGCTGGAATTGATGGGCTTTACCGTATCGGGCAGTATGTTTAACCTGGCCCGCTCTCCTTACCGGGGCGATTGCCGTGCAGCAGAGCTGGAGGCCTTCGAAGGGAAAACAATCCGCATTGTAGGAGATTTTGTAGCCGATAAAACGGTACAGACCCGCCAGAAGAGTTATATGAAATTCGGTACCTTCTTTGATGAGGAGGGCACCTTTTTTGATACCGTTCATTTCCCGCAGACACTGGGGCAGTATCCATTGAGGGGTTCTGGTTTGTACCTGCTGGAAGGCAGGGTGGTACTGGACTTTGGCTATCCTGCGCTGGAGATATCCCGCTGTGCGAAGATGCCGCTTAAAGCCGATCCGCGAAGTGAGTAAATAATAATAATGTAAGGCAGCCCTATCAGGCTGCCTTACATTAATCTGCACTTTTTACAATACTATTTTATCACATTAAATTTACGGGACGTACTTCCTTTATTCGTTTGGATATGGATCATGTACGTGCCCGATACAAAGTCTTCTACAGATACTTTGTATGAAACCTCTTTAAGGTTGTCACGGCGATATACCTCCTGGCCAAGACTGTTATAGATAATCATCTTTTGAACAAACAACTGATCGTTTCCTGTTTCTATAACCAGGTCATGTTGTGCCGGATTAGGATACAGTCTGATCGCATTTTTATCCAGGCTCAGGTCACGGGTACCGGTCCCTACGATATATACCGTAGAGCTGTCTGTAATCTCCGCACAGGTACTGTTGATCTTTAATCTTACCGTATATACTCCGCCGGTAGCGTACGTATGGCTTGGTGTGGCCAGGTTACTTACTGCAGTGCCGTCTCCGAAATCCCATTCATATGTAATTACATTCTGTGGATTTACCGCAGAGAAGTCAAAGCCCATAGGACTGTTGGCCAGGGCCAGGATACCATTTGCAGTAGGTGCATAACCGTTCTCCACAACATCTACCGTATCGCTGGTCAGACAGCCTTCACTGCTGGTTACAAATACGGTGTAGGTGCCGGCATGGTTTACAGAAAGCAGTCTTGTCGTTGCACCGGTGGTCCAGTAATAGTCGCCTCCGTTTTCCCCGTCAGGACCTGCATCAAGGGTAGTGGTTGCGCCGATACAGATTGATGTATCGCTGGCACTGAGATTCACTACCGGGCGTAATTTGAAGTTTACATGTACGGTATCTCTGGCCGTACAGCCTTCTGTATTCATAACAGTAACTGCGTAAGCACCGTCCTGACTTACTTCACGGGTAGGGCCATTAGAGTTGTCGTCCCATGCGAAGGTGCTGCCTGTAGGCTGCGTACCCGGATTCAGGGTCAGGGTGGTACCAGCATTGATACAGGTATCAATATCATCGCCCAGGTCTACCAAAGGTTTTTCATTAACCGTAGCAATAACCGGGATGCGGTTGCTCTCACAGTCAGAAGAGAATTTCCAGTTGTAGAAATAATAGAAGTAACCAGGATCAAAATTATTGCTCACAATATTGATCACATTGGATGTATACGGATAAGATGCACCACTGGTATTACGGTATAAGGCGATAGGATTTTGCTGTCCCATTTTATATCCGGTACCTGCAGGCAAAGTAATATTCAGTGGGATGGTTTGTGCGGTGTTCCCTCCTGTAACGGTAGTCGTGTAGGGTATGGTAGCAATCACCACATTAGTACTGTTCTGGATCACGATGCTGCTGCTGGAGCCAATCGCAGCTGTAGGATAGATGTCTATGGACAACAGGGTTGTCGGTGCCAGGACATTGAAGGCCATATGGTAAGTGGTATAAGCAGAAGCCGTACCACCGCCTGCAGTGCCTACAGCAGCAGGATTTACAGGCCCTACGGTGCCTATACCACCTGCAGTAGCAGAGGTCACATAATAAGTAGTAGTGGCATTGATAGCAGGAGTGGTAAACTGGTTACCGGCTCCTAATGGCGTACCGCCTGTTGCGGCATCATACCATTTGATCTGCGTACCGGCATTGGCAGTAGCCTCCAGGGTAAGGGTTCCCGGTCCGCATCTTTCTGCCGCAGTGGTCGTAAGGATGTCTACATCTTTGATCTCAATTGTCTGTGTATTGGAATAGCAGACTACGTTATTGTTGGTGATCTTCACCCGGTAATGTGTTGTAACCGGTATTGCAGATACTACGTAATCTACAGCATTGGCATTGGTAATGCTGGTCCAGGTAGCGCCATCGGGAGAAGACTGCCATTCCAGGGCACCGGATGTATAACCGGCTGCAGGAGCGAGGTTGATGATGGTTGACCCGGTAGGGCAGATCGTGTCTGATAATGTGCTGGCTACAAAATCGACCGTAGTGAATGTTGTAATTAATGTATCATTAAGCGGGTTGGCATCAGCCACTCCGTTAGGTATAGAAGTCCATACGCGGATCGTGTTCAGACCTGCGGTAAGGTTTGCATTGCCGATCACTACTGTATCCATAAACTGTCCTGTAGCGGTACTCGGTACTAAGGTATTATTGTAGGTAAATGGTGTTTGGGCAACGCCGTTCAGGCTCCAGTTTACCTGCATGGTTGTGATATTATTCGTACCGGCATTACGCAGTACAACTTCCAGCGGTGTTGTGGTCGCACACATATTACCCTCAGGGTGCAGCATACTGACCATGGCCGCATCATTGGCATTGGTTGGCGGTACTTCAACTGCACCAATGGTAGGTGCCGCAGAACGTGCAGTGCCATTGATGTCTGCATTCACGTCTGCAAATACATTTTTACCCGTTCCGATTACGGCATAGTTCGATGGGCTAAAGTTGCCCGCTACCGGATTTACATAACCCGGATTTACGGTTGGCGATCCAACTTCATATGCAGGGAAAGAGGTATGGAATGCTGCCTGTGTAAGGAAGTCTGTAGTCAGGAAAGCATACACCTGGTCTCCTGTCTGTGAAGAGTTCAGATAGATATTGTTTTTCTGTGCATCCTCAAGGCTGGTGGCTGTATTGAAATAGATACCGTATTTAGTTCCGGTGGTACCACCGGTAATGGAGATATTATTGTTGTAGAATGTAGTACCCGTGTTGGTTCCGATAGCATAAATACCCGCGTTATTAGAGGTGCCGGTTCTGATGTCTGCAATGTCAACTGTATTGTGGTATACTTTGTTATAAGTACCGGTTGTGACATAGATCGCATAGATCAGGCCACCCTGGTTAACATTATACATCAGGTTATTGGATACTAGCACAGGATTGGCCGCAGTACCATCACCACCCAGGTATATCATGTATACAGCAGAGATAGAGCCGACTACTGTACCGCCCGGAGTGTGGATCTTGTTGGCATTGATCTTCAGACCTGGGGTCGTACCGGTGGTATAGATGCCGTAGAAAGTAGTTACATCCGTTTTGGTAGCGCGGTTCAGTTCATTGCCTTCGATCAGGTTGTTTTCTCCGCCATTGGTATAGATACCGTAGAAGTGGTGGTTCTGAACAAGGTTGTTTTTTATAATGTTGTTATTGCTGGTGCCGGCAATCGTCATTCCATAATAAGGACCACCTGCAGCTGTATTGCCCAGGATTTTATTATTATAGATATAGCAGTTACTGCCGTTAACACCTGCGCCTGTAGAAGAGGTCAATGAACCGGTAAATATGAGACCTGCTGAATTGGCCAGTGCGGTACTGGTTACCGAGCTGATGTCAAAAGTACAATTGGTTACACTATCGTTTTCTGCACCACCGGTGATGGCAAGGCCGATACCATATGTTGCATTCTGTGTAAGGCATTTCAGGCTATCCAGTCTCAGGTATTTAGTACCGTTGAGGATAACCAGGTGGCGCTCTGTTGATGTATTATTGTATTGCAATGTGGCACCATTACCATTGATGCGGACGGTATTGGAGGCGCTGGACCCCGGAATATTGTTCAGATAAAAATATTCTGTATAAGGTCCGGAACCTGCTACCACATTGATGGTTACCGGTCCGGTAATACCACAGCTCAGGGCAGTAGCGGCATCTGTAAAGCTATTAAAGTTGGTGCCGCCGGTAGGGTTTGCATTATTAATCGTATAGGTGCCGGTCAGTCCCGGATTCACATTTACCTGTACCGCATTGGAGTAAGCCGGTGCACCATTGGAGCAGACTACTGCACAACGGTACCAGGTGGTCGCTGCTGGGGTAACTGTCAATGCAGAACCGGGCTGCGGCGTACCGATGCTGGTAAAGGTAATATTGTCCGGAGAGCTCTGCCATTGAAAAGTAATACCGCTTCCGGTACTGTTACCGGCAAGGGAAAGGTTGACTGGCGTATTCGGACAAATGGTTCCGGTTACATTGCTGCTGGCCGTACCCGGGGTTACCGGGTTAACGCAGGCTGTACCCGCATTGAATGTAATTTTAATATTCGGACGGTGTTTGTAACCGGCCACGGTACCGTTCAAAGTCGCGCCTGTTGCGGAAGCAACACCGATCACAGAACCGGCCAGGCCTGAAGTGTATTCCCATTGGAATTTATCTGTGGCTCCGCCATTACCCACCATTGTTGTTTGTGTAGCAATTTCCAGTGAGCCTCCTGTATAAGTAAACGGAGTGGTCAGGGTGATTGGTACCCAGCCTGGTGCCGAAGGAATATTGTATGCCGCATTGGTATATACCTGTACATGTGAGGCCATAATAGAAGCCCATGTAGTGGTGGTACTTAGCGGAGGGTTGTTTGTGGTATTACCCATATACACGGTATAGCCCGCCGGGGTAACGAAGTTTGCGGTATTTATTTTATTGAATGCAATTTCTGTAATTACGGCACCGGCTGTGATGCCTGCTGCTGCAAGTTCTGTCTGGGTATAGATAATATTGCTCCTGCTACCGGTTGTAGTGGAGGTTGCGGTATACCGGTACAAAGGACTGTACAATGTATTTGCCGGAACGTCGGTCCCTGTTCCGATCTGGACAGTCTGTGCCCTAAGATGTGCACTGATCATGCTGAAGCACAATAGCATGATGTATTGTATGCTCCTTAAGTGCCGTAAACGTAAATGATTCATAGAAGATAAATGACAATTTGCCTACTCTAAAATGGTTTTCGGCTTCCCCCCGTTATAAGTTTACTGAATGAAATATGCTGATATAAATACTCCGTCCGCTACACTCCCTGAGGAAGTATACCGGATACTGAGTTTCAGATTTTGTTTTGTCTTTAAGGTGTTTTTGACCAGGCAATGAAAAGGACCTGCCTTGATCTTTGCCTGAACAGGAAAATATCCTGTTACTGTTTCATTTAAGCTGCATGTTATGCCGGTGTATGCGCAACATGGGAGGGATCGGTTATGTATCTTCATACTGCATATAGCGGGTATGCAACATACATAGTAGGTTACGTTCGTTATTGAGATACAGAAGTATCTACAGTCGTCTTACAACTTGTGTATATTCTTTTTGTCTGAGGGTACTGCTTATATATGCTGCCTTTGCTGATATCATCTTCCTATTGATTGCTCATGAAGTAAGACGCCGGATCTGCCGCGATAGTTGGTGTTTTGATTGATTATTAACATATAGCGTAAGCGTTTTATGTAATTGTTTTGCTATATTAATCAACCTGTTTACACTCATCCGGTGCGTGTAAATCCATGAAATTTTTGAGAGATGAGGGTAGGGATTAGGCATAATGAGCCTGAATGTGCTATGCCCCTTTTAAGGCGCAGAGTAATATGTATAGGAACGATTGATCGTATATACAACCTTATTGTCCGGGTCGGTATAGGTGCCCTGCAGCATATTGCCGTATGGATCATAAGTGACATTTTTCAGGGTCGCTTCAACAGATTCTTTTGTTTCGGTATCGGTAACTATAATTCTTTCCGGTCTGCCCTGATCATCATAAAAGTAATCTAGTTTTTTAGTGGCTGCAAAACGATACATTCTGCCGGAAGAAACAGATTGTGTAAAACGGTTATGCTTATTCAGGGTGAAAATTTTTGTCATGGTGTCCTTCCCCATTGCAGCGCTGAGGCTGTATTTAAGCGTAGTTGCATTAACCTTTTGAAGGGTATAGTATTCTGTTTCGAACTTATTGTCTGCCTGGATTTTGGTATAAAACCGTTTATTACCTTGTTGCTTTTTGAAGTAGGTGATGTTCCCGATAGTAGCTACACCAGGTTTGTCTTCATGAAAAGAATTGTAAAATTCAATTTTGCTCAGATCCCCTTTAGGGCTGAAGTGATATATACTGTAGGATGTGTCTTTTGAATAAGCAGCCATATGCGTCATGTCTTGTCGCTCCGTCATGGTTTTAACCGGCCCGCTTACTTCATAGAAAATCTGATCTATTGTCTCCCGGTCCTGTGCCTGCGCGCAGGAGGTTACAGTGCACATAACAATTGTTGTACGGATAAGGCTGCGGTTGAAATACATATTTCAAAAATAAGTAATTGCCAGAATACGGGACATAAAAAAAGTGTTGCCACGAAAGGCAACACTCTAAGAATTATGAGAAATCAGAAAAGACTATGATTTGATGAATTTGAAGCTGGATGTTTGTCCGTTGCTTTGTTTCACCTGCAGTATGTAGCTACCTTTTGCTAAACCGGATAAAGAGATACCCTGGCTTGCATTATTGCTGCTCATCAGCACGCGGCCCTGAACATCAAGAATAGTTACTGTTGCTACTTTTGTCCAGTCTGCAACATTTACATAAACGTAATCTGCAGCAGGGTTAGGATATACACTTACTGTATTTTCAGTAGTAAAGCTGATCTTTTTCACTTCGCTGTAAGCATAGTTGCCATCAGCATCAGTTTGTTTCAGTCGGTAATAGTTTACACCGTTTACTGGTGTTTTATCATCGAAGCTGTAAGACAGTTTAGCATTGCTGTTGCCGTTTTCAGCAGCAGAAGCTACGAAACCTAAAGTATTCCAGTCACGGCCATTCTCACTGCGTTCTACAGAGAAGCCACGGTTTTGTGTTTCGGTGTAAGTGATCCAGTTCAGGTTTACTTGTTCGCCTGCTTTAGTCACATTGAAAGCACCCATCTGTACCGGAAGCGGAGTGTTCCAGGTAATAGTATATGTTGCATTATTCGGGCCAGGCACATTAGCGGCATCGCGGTAGTTGAACTGGAATGAAGTTCCTGTTTTGCCTACAGTGCTGCTGGTGATCTGGATCTGTAACAGTGAAGGGTTAAAGTTGTCGATACGCTGACCTGCAGTAACGTTAACGTTATTATATTTCAGGGTAGTGAACTGAGGTAAAGAAACTACAGTGAATGTTGCACCTGAAGCCAATGTACCATCTTCCTGGTCTGTAGCCGGAGGAACCGGTAAAGAAGAATTAGTACCATTCAGTGTCAGCAGTGTTCCTACTGAAGGGGCTGGAATGGTTGTGTTTACATTTGTTGCATCAGGAGCTTGTTCGATACCGAAGTTCTGGTTGGTTTTGGTTGCATTTAAAGCTGGCAGTGAAATACCCAGGTTGTTCGTATTCAGACCACTTGTGATTGTTCCGTTAGCATTAGTGCTTACACCAGTCCATTTAGTAGCCAGGTTAGCAGGAACAGTTGTTGCTGCAGCGCCGGATACCGGAGCAGTTGTACGGGCTACGATACGGATGGTATAGTCATTACCGCCAGGTACGTTAGTGAAGCTATAGCCTGTAGTCGCATTTACTGAGGCAGAAGCCAGGATCGTTGGAGCACCAGAGTACGTATTGTTTTCCTGAACCAGTAAAGCATATAAAGTTTGTCCGGCATCAACAGGAGCCACCAGGTTTTCTGTACCACCTCTTTGCCCGTTACCGTTCGCATCGTTCCATACATTACCACTTACGTTATAATAAGATGTACCGATAAAGTTCAGGGTTACATTGCTTGCATTGCTCAGGCTACGGCCATTATCCCATGCAGCGAAATCGATTACCACAGAGGTATTGCCTTCCAGGATAGGATCTACAGAGATTGCAGGAACCGGATTGCCGGAAGCAAAAGGAACCACTACACCACCAGCAGGCCATGCGATGCAGCTTGATTGCGGAGGACAGTTACCACCATTGGTATATACAGTAGAACCGATTTTGATATAGTTAGCACCGGTAGGGAAGCTGTTGATGATAATACTGTCAATCACACCATCAGCATCATTAGTTACGAAAGTACCGTTAGGGATAACATAACCATTAAAACCACCAGGGTTTGCGATATTGTCGATTGTACTGTTGCTTGTAGTAGGAGGGATCTGTAAACCGAAATTTGCGTTAGTGATATTCTGAGAACCGATTGTGATAGTTAGTTTACCATCAGTCAGGCCATCAGTACCAGCTGTAGCGCCTAAGTTCTCACCAGTTGCGATATAGTTAGCAGGGAATGTCGCTGCGGTGAACGTAGTACCAGCAGCAGGGTTAGTCGTACTTACATACAGGTTATAAGCGCCTGGAGTAACTGTACCGAAAGAGTAAGCACCACCAGCTGCGATTGGTTTTGCATCAATTACCTGGTTGTTGGTAGGATTTACACGAACCACATACAGACTGTTGGCTGCGAACTGACCTGCTGTGCCGGTTGCATTAACCGTATTATCTACCATTGCATTTACATCATGGAACACATTACCGCTGATCGATACACAGTTCAGTGTTGCGGTCATGATTGCGTTAGGGCTCTGGAATGCACTGTTGCGCACATTTACCGTAAAGTTGCGGGAACCGGAAGTCGGTGTCGTTGCATTATTGTTATATTGCAGGGCATCCAGTAAGGCTTCTGCCTGTGCAATAGTAAAGTTAGTTTTGTCGAATACAATTGTGCGTACACCACTTGCAGTAGTAGAAGCAACATTATAGGTAACACCACCTAATGCTACAGTCGTCGCTGCGATATCTGAGTTTAATACCAGGGTACCACCACTGGTTGCCCCGTTTACAATCAGGCGCTCGTTAGTACCATTCAGGATTTCCGCAGTAGGGAAGCTTACCTGCATTCTGGTCAGGTTAGAACCGGTAGTAGGAGTGATATTGGTCTGGCTGCTTGCCGTAAAGTTCATATTCGTACCACAACCTGTACCGAAGTTGTTTACACCGATCTGGTTAGTGTTCAGGTCTACGCTTGGTACGTCTGTTTCTACAGCCGTAGAAAATGCTGGTCCTGCACTGAAGTCAACGAAGAAGTAAGCGGTACCTGCACCACCTACACGTACACTGAAGTCACTGATGTTATTATAGGTTACACGAACGCGTGTAGGATCTGCAGTTACTACAGAAGAGTTTGATGTGGTCGAAGAGCGATATGTCGTCAGGCCCGTGGTCGTATTATATACAGCCGGATCTAAGGACGTTGCGCTGCCTACCTCGCTGGTAGAGAAACCGCCAAACTCATTGTATTGATTAGAATTACTCTGGCCATTACCATCAATATCGTAGGTATTGATTTTTACGTTTTGCAGGATCACATTACTACCGGTCTGAGTCGCGGTGTTATAAGAACCACCCAGGATGAACTGGAAGTTATACTGGATGCTACCGCCACCACTTGGGAAGCTTACCTGCGGGGAGAAAAATTTAGGATCATTACTACTGAAGTTACTACCGGATGCAGCCTCCTGATCGTAAGCCGAGAAAGTCGTTCCTGAAGTTATTGATACCGTTTTTACGATACAGTCAATGGCTTGTCCGCTTAATGTAGCTACACCGCGGTATACTACTACATCGCCTGCTGCAGTACCGCTGCTCGGGCTGCTCAGGTTCGTGATGGCCGCGCCGGTTGTACCATTGATCACAGAAGTGTTGGTAAAGCTAACTACAGCATAGTTATTGTTGAAATAGTTGTTGGTCACCTGAATGCCAGTAGTCGTAGACGTGGTCTGCGAAGCATTGGTACCGATTGCAGTAACTGTATAGGTTGTTGCTGCGCTGGCTGCAGTAGGTGTTCCGCTGATGACACCGGTATTGGTGTTGAAGCTTAAACCTGCAGGTAATGCCGGAGAAATGGTATAGCTGGCTGCATTTCCCGCAAGGTTGGGAGCCAGGTACACATTGCTTACATTGGCAATAAATACGTTTGTAGCCGGGTAACTTAAGGAAGTCGGGGCTTGGGTCCAGGCCGTCTCAGCGGTACCGAAGACCAGGGCACCTGCCAGTAATATGGCAGTGCCTGAAAATTGTAAAAGTGCTCTCTTCATAACTCTTTTAGTGATAAAAAACTTTTTTTATAAATAGATATGCGTTTGTATAAACTGCAATTGAAATACATGTAGATGTATTTTTCTATCACCATATCTGCCGCTCAAAACAGATATTTTTTCTTTTTGAAAGTAGTGTACTGCTTCCGGGGTCACGCAGGAGTGAATCAGGTAAGACCTGAACAATCCTTTTGGGGCATGACGGGTACGATAACATAGTCACACTATTCATGCACTGGGACAGTACACGGAACAGTTATGGTATGCTTGCGCTACAGTTGCCTATATATCACTTGCATTAGCAGGTGTATGCAGGCTACTTTTTAGAAAGTGGGAAATTTACTCAATCAAATCTTAATTGACTTTTTTCCGGTAGAGGTTGGTTGGGTGCAAAGCTATTCCTTTTATTTGATTCTGAGCAACTTATGGAATAGGGATTTTCTATTGGTCTATAAAAAGTGTAGTTTTCTGCAATATGTTACTACAAGGGTAGAAATGCTGTAAAATCTTGTTGGTATTGCATTTGAGCCCGAATGATATGGAAAGAGCACCCTTAGGAAAAAGTTGCTTTTGTAGTACAATTATTACACAGCTGTAGTAATAATTTACAAGTTTATTTTTAAAGAGGAGGTTTTTTTTTTACTTTAACCGATAGGGTTGTGTGGACATCTTGTTTACAGTAGGCTCCGTCATAGCAGAGAGTAATGCGATGAAGTGTATGAGAATATGTTTATGATAAAAAAAATAATGTATAAGAAATTAAAAAAACTGTGGGTCCAAGCTATTAACGATTCTTTAATTGTACATATGCATTTAACTATAATTTGTGAGCAGCTGATTTGTATTATTTGTATTCAAAAAAAAGATAATAACATTTTGCTTACATCCAGTTTGGCTAAAGTCATACTATACTACTTCTATCTTTGATCTCCTGAAGACAAGACATCCTATAGGAATTGTATTTAAATATGAATTTGTATTATTTACCATTAGAAAACTAAAACACTTATGATCAAGAAAATTGCCTTTGCCAGCGTATTATTCGCGGGCTTGCTCGGAGGCCAGAGTAGCTTCGGACAGTGTCCTACGACCACACCGGAAGATTTTGATTTCTGGTTTGGGGTACCCGTATGGGCTACCGGGTATAAGACGCCACAAAAAATTCACCTTACAGGAGCAGGAACTTCCAGCAATTGTTATATTATTGACATGCCTGCAGACCCCTCGTTTGTACCGATCAGCGGCACACTGGCTCCCGGTGTTTCGCAAACCATCGATATGACATCATTCATCTCCCAGATAGAGACCGCCCCTGCCAATACAGTGCTGAACCGGGGTTTGCGCGTTCGGGTATGGGGAGAAATGGTTGGCTATTATGCCGATGAAGCGGGTAATAACTACGGCTCCATACCATGGAAAGGACCCAATGCCCTGGGCACTTCCTTTATTGTGCCGGGACAAAATATTTATGCACAAGGTGCTTACCCGGGTGCGAAGAGTCAGTTCGTCATCACCGCTACCGAAGACAATACGGTTGTAACCATTACACCGTCTGAAGCGATAATAGGGCATGGCGCGAATGTTCCCTTTACCATTACCCTGAATAAGGGGCAAAGTTACCAGGCGGCCAATACCATTTTAAATGGGGTGCACCTGGGGGGATCTACCATCACCTCGAATAACCTGGTCGCCGTTACTTATATCGATGATTTAATACAAAACGGGACGGCCGCCGACAACGGAGGCGATCAGCTGGTACCCATCTCAAAACTCGGTACTGATTATGTAGACATCAGGACCAATCTGACCAGCCCGGAAACGATCTTCCTGACCGGAACACAGAACGGTACTACGATTACGGTATTTGACGGGACCACGACCACCACACTTGTTGTGAATAAAGGACAGACGCTTAAATACAATCTGCCGGCAGGTAAGACTGCGGCTTATATTCATTCCGATAACCCTATTATGGCCTATCAATTGGGGGGTAGCGGTACGGAATTAGGCAGTGCTGTGCTGACACCGGTCAAACCTTGTAACGGTTCTTCTATAGTATCATTCCAATATCCGGTGAGTGCGACGACTACATACTTTAATGCAGTGGTGCCTGCCGGAGCAGAAAGTGGCTTCCTGGTGAACGGCAATGCCGGTGTATTGACTGCAGCAGATTTTGTAGATGTACCTGGTTATCCCGGCTGGAAATATTGTCATAAAAATGTTACCGGTGTTTTTACCCCGGGTACGACCATAACCGTAACAAATACCCTCGGCAAGTTTTCCTTCTATCAGAATATATATAGTAGTGCTAGCGGCGGCGGTGGCGATTTCAGCAACTTCTCCGATTTTGGCGATATCTCTACTTTCCCTAAAGCAGTACACACCTGCGGTACCGACTCTGTACGACTGGACAGTCGTGCGCTGGCCTACAATGCATCGATTTCTTCCTATGCCTGGACTGGCCCTAATGGTTTCAGCAGCATGGCAGAGGAACCGCTATTGCCCGTTGTAAATGCCGGTAATGCCGGTTGGTACAAGGTAAGCGTTACTGCTGGTAATGGCTGTACGTATACCGACAGTGTATATGTTAATGCTCCGATTACAGATGTGAATGCTACTCCATACCCTCTGGTAGCCTGTACCGGATCTTCTATTGTACTCTCCTCCAGCGCATCCAGCGGGGCAGTCGCAGATAGTATCCGCTGGACCGGACCTAATGGTTTTACCAGCACATCAGCCAATTTTACAATCAATAGTGCAACCCCTGCAGAGGCCGGAGCCTATATCTGTACTTATTATGATAAATACGGTTGTGCGGTATCTGATACCGTAACGGTGACCGTTAACAGCAGTTCTTCAGTACCGAATTTTACAATAGGTACCAATCCTCTAATGCTCAGCTGTGCAACACCATCTGTCACCTTATCGGCAACAAATTACGTACAGGGATTACAATACAAAACCTTTGCTAATTATAAAGCACCTTCTTTGTATGCCAGTTTTGATTTTGATAGCGTGGTTACCGGTTTCTATAACCAGATGCCGACAGCCACTGGCACAACCGGCCAGATGAACCTGGCGGGCCTCAGCGGCGTAACGGCTGCCACAAAAAATGTGGGCGTACAGTATAGCGGCTATCTCAATATCACTACAGCAGGGGCATATACCTTCTTCCTGAATAGTTATGATGGTAGTAACCTGTATATCGACGGTTCTCTGGTGATCTCTAATGATGGTACGCATGCATTGACCGAACTGTCTTCGGCTGCATTGAACCTCACCGTAGGGTATCATAGTATAGAAGTAGATTATTTCAAAGGACCTGATGCCGGTAGCGCCGCTTTGGGCGTGTCTTATCAGGGCCCGTCGATCACTAAAACTGCTATCCCTGCTACCGCATTATTCATGCCGGGTGGGGTGGCTCCTGCGGGACTGACCTATACCTGGTATGACGTAGCTACCGGAGCTCAGGTGGGCACTGGCCCTACCCTTAATGTAACCACACCGGGTCATTATCGTCTGCTCGGTTCGAATGGTTGTGAATCCTATGCAGATGTTGAAGTGGGTCAGGCAGGGGCTTATGACTACTCCGACCTGACAGCACCCTGGCCTTCGGCCCAGGCCGGTATCAAAGGTTGTCCTTCCGGTACAGGCGTGCCTTCTGCTCCAGATGCTGTTTGGGCAGGCGCGGGCATCAGCACAGAACCAACACCGGCAGCTGGTGTCAATACCGATACCTATGACGATGGTCTGAGTAATGCTAATCCGGTACTACTGGGCGGTGTACCTGCACCTATGTCTATTGCGCTGAATAGTAATACACCGGGCAAAACAGTATATTACGGTATGTGGATCGATTGGAACAATGACGGTAACTTTACGAATGATGTAGATCCTTCCGGTGCAAATGCGTTCTACAACGGTAGCGGTGTAGTGACTACAGCAGGCGTACCATCTATACAAAATGTAATGGTTACCCCACCATTAACAGGTTCTTCCAACAATTATAAAGTGCGCCTGATCGTATCAGATCAGCCGATTGAATTTACCGGTTACGATAATATCTATAGCAACGGAGAAGTAGAGGATTTTGATCATCCGGTACCGCTGCCTGTGAAAATGGATAATTTTACCGCTGAAAAAACAAGTGAAGGAACGGTTCTGTTGGGTTGGGATGTGCACTCTGAAATCAACGCGGATCACTACGAAATCGAATGGTCTGCAAACCAGTCTGTTTTTGAAACCGTAGCCACGACACCTGCGATCGGTGCTCCGCGCCACTATCAGGCGGTACACCATACACCACTGCAAGGTAATAACTACTATCGCCTGAAAATGGTAGATCGTGACAGGTTTACAGAATACAGTGATGTACGTGTAATACACCTCTCCACGGTAGCAGAAAGTTTCAGTGTAAGTCCTAATCCGATCAACCCGGGTGATCAGGCCAGACTTGCCTTTAACCTCAACCAACCACGCACGGTAACGATACACCTGTATAACCAGCTAGGACAATTGGTATATAGCAAGGACTACAATGCGATTGCTGGTGGCAATACCGTGTTATTGTCTATATCGGAACAATTATCTGCAGGGGTCTACTTCCTTTCTGTACAGGATACAAAAGGTGGCTGGAGTCTGCCAAAACAAAAAATAGTGCTGAACAGGTAATTTTTCATTGCTTTGTTTTGATAATAAAAAATGCTGCACCAAACCGGTGCAGCATTTTTTGTCTGAGCTATTTTGCTACAAGTGTACCGGCTTTCCCGGCGGGCATTTTAGCGATTATAACCGGTCTGCTTTAAGCATAATGATACCCGCCTTCCGGGATATCTAACTTGCCTCCCGAAGTGTGCCATCTTGAACAGAAATACATAAAAGAAGCGCCCTGTGATACAGGGCGCTTCCATTGTCAGCACAATATGTTATTTTGAAATAGAAAGTTTCTGAACGGTTATTTTTTCACCAACAGTAATCTCTACATTGTATGCACCTGGTGTCAGATGCTCTGTATTGAGGCGTATCTGCTGGCGGCCTTCGTTATAATTGCCTTTTACTTCATTCAGTATTTTGCCCATCATATCTTTTACCTTAATCGATACGGCAGCTTTCGCATCCAGGTCCAGTTGTACCGTGGTGTAGCCATCTGCAGGGTTAGGGTAAATTCTGTACAGATCATTATTGGCAGTCTTCAGCTCTGCTTCTGCGATAGCTTTAAGGTCAGGTGCAGCAGTCATTTTGGTCGTTTGGACATCTTGCTTGCGGTCGGCTCCGCTATAGCAGAAGGTAATGCATGAGCTACATGCAATCCCTAATTCTCCCGGACTCTGCTGCAGCACACATACGGTATAAGAGCCTGGAGTAGTGTACACATGAGATACATATGGTGTTGTGAATGCACCACCATCACCCCAACTTACTTTATAAATTGAGTATGGGTCCATATTGAGTAAGCTTACACTTGCAGTAGCATCATTGCTTACAGAGCTGAATGATGTTTTCAGTTCGAAGTCTGTATTACAGCCACCGCAACGTTCTACACAGATATTATCAAACAGTACAATCTCTGTAGGAGAAGAGGTAATGTCCGGAGTTACACTCAGTGTCTTTGCATTACTCAGTACATTATTGAAATCGGCACAAGTCATACCGGGTGTCAGCAT
>Ga0256898_1000113_pt1 | contig 36730 bp, 40 predicted proteins | sample MC6MC0686MT_FD_186333 | JGI IMG/M metagenome (GOLD analysis project Ga0256898, IMG submission 186333) | Metatranscriptome of enriched soil aggregate microbial communities from Iowa State University, Ames, United States - MC6-MC0686-MT... | ecosystem: Environmental > Terrestrial > Soil >... | reverse complement strand
TTGGTGTTGAAAATGAATTATGACGTCGTAATTATTGGTGGGAGTTATGCAGGTTTATCAGCAGCATTACCATTGCTTCGTGCTAGAAAAAAAGTGTTAATGATTGATGCAGGCATGCGTCGTAATCGTTTTGCTGAACATTCGCATAATTTCTTAACCCAAGATGGCAATACGCCAGCAGCAATTATTCGTGATGCAAAATTACAGTTAGACAAATACCAAACTTTGTCATGTATTAACGCATCAGTCACCGATGTGAGAGCTGTCGGGCAGCAATATGAGATTCAAATAGACCAAGCCGATGACACGGGTACAACCATTCAAGTCAAAAAAATAATTATTGCTACAGGCGTTAACGATGATTTACCTAAAATCGATGGTTTAGCAGAACGGTGGGGGAAAAGTATTTTTCATTGTCCATACTGTGATGGCTATGAGTTAAATCTGGGGACACTTGGAGTGTTATGTTCAGGTTTACATTCGATCCATATGGCACTGATGTTACCCGACTGGGGCAATACCACTTTATTTTTAAATGATGCAATTTCACAAGCTGAATTAGATCCCGTCATACTTAAACAGCTTAAACAAAGAAATGTGAAATTGGATACCCGCAAAATTCTTAAAATACACAATCATTGTGATTTAGTCTTGGAAGATGGTGAGCAGGTTCAATTAGATGGATTATTCATTTCCACTTTTATGCGCATCAATGCCCCTTGGATCAAAAAACTGGGTGTAGCGCTTGATGTAAATGAATATAGCGAAGCCATTCAAACCACAGCCATGAAAGAAACCAATCTTAAAGGGATATATGCTTGTGGTGATATCACCCGTTCAGGTGGTTCAGTTGCTTTCTCAGTTGCAGATGGAGCACTGGCGGGTGTTGCTGTACATAAGTCATTTATCTTTAATACTTGATAAAAGCATATATTGATTAATCAATAAGGCTAAAAAAGCCTGAATGTTGTTTGGGTTTCAATTCACGATACTTTAAAATGTATCGTGAATTTTTAAGGTATTGATTTATGTTCTTGGAAAAAATGTTGCAATCACAAGGCTTTGGTTCACGTAAGCATTGCCAACAACTCATCAAAAATGGTGCAATTCAAATCCAAAACGAGGTCGTTACAGACCCTAAATTTAAGCTTGATACCCAAAATCTAGTATTTTCAGTCTATACCGAAACATTTAAATACCGTGAAAAAGTCTATATTGCCTTAAATAAACCGCAGGATTACGAATGTTCCCATCAATCAACACACCATTTTAGTGTTTTTGATTTATTCGATGATGTACTTATGAACCGTGGTTTACAAACTGTTGGTCGTTTAGATCAGGACACGACGGGTCTATTGCTACTCACGGATGATGGGCAGTTTTTGCAAGCATTGACTCATCCTAAAAAGCACGTGGCTAAAGTTTATCAAATACAAACAGCAGATCCAATTACAGATGATCAGATTCAACAACTTGAACAGGGTGTAGAATTACGCAATGAAAAAGGTACATTTGCAGCAACAGATGTACAGCGCTTGGCTGAATATGCATTACAAATGACTGTACACCAAGGGGTTTATCATCAAGTCAAACGGATGTTAGCTGCAGTGGGTAATAGGGTTGAAAGCTTGCATCGTGCACAAGTCGGACAATTAGCACTTAAAGAATTGGTTGAAGGCGAGTGGGTTTATTTGACAGAAGATCAGGTGAATGCTGCTAGAAATAGTCAAAATGAACAAATAGTGATTTGATCATGGCTTTAAAGCTCTTTATTGCTGTTTTAGATAAAATGCCAGACTTTATGGTTCCAACTCTTGTTGCGCATGCAGTTTTGGCTGCGCATTTACAATTTGTTCAAGATGCTGATGCCGAAAGTTATAAAAATTGGTTAGAACATTCTTTTCGTAAAGTTGTGGTTAAAGTGAATCAAAAAGAATTTGATAAAATTGCTCAAATTAAACTGTTATTTAGGACATGAAAGTACAGTATTGGATAGTAAAAAATCCTGTGCTGTGGTCTTTCCTATTTCACAGGACACGATACCCAATGTACTTAAATTCGCAAAGATGTTGAAACCTGTATTGAATTGATTAAAAATTGTATAGTACAAATTACTTAAGAAAACAATGAAATGTCTGGAATTCATTGTCTTTAACAAAACCCATTTGCTCATAGAGCTGATGTGAATGGTAATTGTTTTTCTGGGTTTCTAAACTGATTCGTTGCGCATCTTCATGACGTGCAAAAAGAATTGCAGTATCAATCAGTTGCTTGGCAGAACCTTGTCGACGAAAAACAGGTGTTACATAAACATCATCTAAAATATAGTACTTTGAACAAGAAACAGATGAAAAGCCTTGGTATAACAACACAAAGCCTGTAAAAACATCATCTTTGACATGGATGAAGATTACACTTTCTTTATTTTCAAAACGTTGTTTTAAAAAATTAAAGGACTGTTGGATATTGGAAGATGCGCCGTAAAATTGGCGATATTCATCAAATAAAGTAGCAAGTTGATTTAAATCTTCTTTGGTCGCTCGTCTAACGATCATTTATTACTCCTTGCAATGATTTTTATCTTTGCAAAAGAGCATAACCAAAAAATAGAAAAGTAAACTTAATTATTTGTTTAAAAATGCGACAGTGTTATTTTTTGTCACTTTCACCCAAGATGGCATTTAACTCTGCAAATAGATCTTCATCGTCATCATTTAAATCAACAGATGAATTGAGTTGCCCGTTTTGTTGGTCTTGCTTAAGTTTTCTCAGCTTGAGTAACTGATCCATATTGATATTTTGATTTTCTATAGCGAAAGGGATGGATTTTGTGATGACAACTTGTTTAAAAAACAGTCGAACTGCTTGTGCAGGCGTAATCCCCAATTGTTTAAAAACAGCAAATGCTAGTTTTTTTTCTTGTGAATCAAGACGTACTTGATAGACTTCGGTTTTTCTCATGAATAGTGACCAAACAAAATTAGAGTTTGAATGCTTATTTTAATCAAAGCTTTCGGAATTTCAATGCTTAATCGCCAAAAAGTCATATATTTGTCATTACGTCAAAATTACAGTGTCAATTCATAGTTAGAACAGAAGCAATATTCTACTTGTCTAATCGGGTCAAGAAACTGAATTTTTTTGGCTAAAAGCTGCAAAGGTTGTGAAAAATCAGCAGCATCTTTATGTTGAACTCGCGGATAAAAGGGGTCATTTTTAATTGGAATATTCAACCAATTTAAATGTACCCGTAATTGATGCTGTTTACCCGTTGATGGCTTAAGTAAGTATTTTGCCCAAATTTGATTATGTTCAATGAGATCAATTTCGGTATATGAGTTTGATTTTCCATCAACAACTTTCATGGTGTAAAAAGGTTCGCCCTTTTCCATTCTTAAATCTACAGAACGTGGAAAGCTTAACTCAGAATCAAATTTTGCAATTGCTTGATAGGTTTTATTGACTTGCCGTTGTGCAAACATTTGTTGATATAGACCACGTGTTTGTGGGCATTTAGAAAACAATACAATGCCAGCAGTTTCACGATCTAAACGATGGATGGGGGTTAAGTCAGGATTATTTGTGGTTTTTTTCAAACGGACCAATAATGTTTCTTGTATATATTGGCCTGAGGGACTGATGGTCAAAAAATGAGGTTTATCTACGGCAATGAAGTCCTCATTTTCAAATAGTATACTTTCTTGAAAAGGCACATAAATCTCATGCGTTAGAAATCGATAATAGTAAAGATGAGTATTCGCTAGATAGGGATGATCTATTGTTAATACTTGACCATGCATATCCAAGATGAGTTGATCTTCAAAACGTTGTTGCCATTCATTGGTTGAAATATGCGGAAAATGGTTACATAAATAACTGAATAAATTTGTAGGTAAATTTTCTAATTTAGGGAGATAAACTTTTGAAGCTGTTACACCATCTCTCATTGGCGGTTGATATTCTGAAACAAGGGTGACGGGTTTCATAAGCGTATTTTTTATGCAGATAAGTTTAAAGTGAGTTGTCTAAGCGTGTTGGAAAGTATCAAAACATGATTTCTAAACAATGCAACATAGGTTTTAAAGTCACGCAATGCTATCATATTGTCTAGTTTGAATCATATCGTGAGCGTTATGCAATATTCATATAAATTAACTCTGAGCAATGAACAAGACACCCAAATGTTGGCACAAAAGCTCGCTCAACATATTGCAAAAGGCGTAATTTATTTAATCGGTGACTTAGGTGCGGGAAAAACCACACTCACACGTTATTGGTTACAAAGTTTAGGGCATCAAGGTGCGGTGAAAAGTCCCACATATACATTGGTAGAACCTTACAAGATCAATGTGAAAGATGTCTTTCATTTTGACTTATACCGTTTAAATGATCCTTATGAGCTTGAATTGATGGGTATTCGTGATTATTTAGAGGTCGAGAATGCTTTATTCTTATTTGAATGGCCTTCTAAGGGCGGTGATGAGATCCCACAAGCAGATCATGTGATTACTATTTTAAAAACAGAAGATGAAGCTGCTCGTGAAGTGGTAATTGAAAGTATTTCTGCTGAATTGATTGAAGCGTTGACTTGATCAATGTTTTCAGCATTTTAAGCCCATCATATATTTTAATTTATTTAAATTTTTAGGTTAATTGAATGCAACGCGAAGATATCAGTTTAAGACGTATCCAAAATCTAGATCCAGCACTGGCCAACCAAATTGCTGCAGGTGAGGTGATTGAACGACCATCATCAGTAGTGAAAGAGTTGCTTGAAAACTCGATTGATGCAGGTGCGACTGAGCTGATTATTCGTGTGGCAAATGGCGGCAGTACCCTGATTGAAATTATTGACAATGGTCGAGGTATTCACGCTGAGGATCTAGCACTTTCAGTGACTCGACATGCAACCAGTAAAATTCAATCTGCTGAAGATTTACATGCAATTGTGAGTTTGGGCTTTCGTGGAGAGGCGCTTGCATCTATCGCAGCGGTTTCGCGTTTAACCTTAACCAGTAGTCAGGATGATTCAGGTGTCGGTTACCAACTGGAAGTCAATGGTACAGCATTCGATCATCAAGATATTCAAGCAGTAGCAACCCAACAAGGTACACATATCCGTATTCAGGATTTGTTTTTTAATGTGCCTGCGCGGCGTAAATTCTTAAAGAAACCAGGTACTGAATTTGGTCATATTGAAGAAATTGTACGTCGAATGGCACTTACGCATTTCGATATCCGCTTTGTTTTAGAACATAATGATAATATTCGTCTCAATTTGCCGATTGCTGACAGTGGTGAATTGAGATTTCAACGAGTACAGCAATTATTAGGTCGTCAATTCACTGAAAATGCGTATTGGATTGATGCAGATAGTATTAGTATGCGTTTATCAGGTTGGTTAGGACATCCTTCAGATGCGCGTGCACAAGCCGATTTGCAATATGTCTATGTGAATGGTCGTATCGTCAAAGATAAAACCATTTCGCATGCTTTACGGATGGCTTATGATGGTATTTTGCATGGGCATCAACATGCTGCCTATTTGCTATTTTTAGAAGTAGATCCTGAAAATATTGATGTGAATGTGCATCCAACCAAGCATGAAATTCGCTTCCTTAATCAACGTGAAGTGCATGAGTTTGTACGACATTTTGCTAAAGACACCTTATCTCAATTTCAAACTGCAACTGCGGATTTATCTTCTGCAATGAAGCAGGATGGATCAATAGCAGATCAATTATTACCAGCTCAGCCACGTTATCAAGAACAGTTTTATTTACATCGAAATGCAACCGCTGAGCAACATGTGGTTGATCAAAATAACCGAAGCAATTCAGATGGGTCTATACAGCATAGTGGTCTAACAGATTTTAGTGATGGACATGCCCAAACAGTCAATTATTCCCACTATGAACCACAACAGCAGTATCGTGGCACTCAACAACTCAATAACGCCTTGAAAAGCTATTTAGCCCCTTTACGTGAGTCTGGGGATGCTGATCAAGAATTAACAGATCAAGCGTCCTATGAGCGATCTGTACAAGAAATCCAAAATAAACAGGTCCATCAGGTTGATGAATATCCGTTGGGAATTGCAATAGCGCAATTACATGGAATTTATATTCTTGCACAGAATACGGAAGGACTGATTATTGTCGATATGCATGCAGCGCATGAACGTATTTTGCTACAACAAATGAAATCTGCATGGGATAAACCAGAATTTTGGACCTCACAGCAGTTGCTTATTCCTAAAGTCATTTCGATTACCCGTATGCAGGCAACCCGTGTTGATGATTTAAAACCGCAGCTGGAGCGCTTAGGTCTAGAAATTGATCAATATGGTGATGATCAAGTGATTGTACGTGGTGTGCCTGCGATTTTACATAAAGCAGATTTTGAATCCTTGGTACCTGAATTACTCAATGATTTAGATCCAAATGATGAAGCTCTAGCACTACAACAGAAGCGTGATCAAATTTTAGCAGGAATGGCATGCCATGGCGCAGTGCGCGCACATCGAATGCTAAGTCTTTCAGAAATGAATGCTTTGCTGCGACAAATGGAACATACAGAATTTGCAAGTCAGTGTAATCATGGTCGACCAACTTGGCGTGCATTTCCATTACTCCAATTAGATAAATTATTTGCTCGAGGAGAGTAGTTGTACATGTCAAATCAATTGCCAGTCATCAATTTAATGGGACCAACCGCAAGCGGAAAAACTGCTTTGGCATGTGAATTGTATGATCATGGGGATTATGAGCTCATTTCTGTAGATTCTGCTTTGGTCTATAAAGATATGGATATCGGTACAGCAAAGCCGACTAAAGCAGAGCAGGAGCGTTATCCGCATCATTTGATTGATATTATTACGCCTCTTGAGGTTTATTCTGCTGCTGAATTTGTCGAGGATGCTTGTCGACTGATTGATGGTATCCATGCAAGCGGTAAAACACCTATTTTAGTTGGCGGTACAATGCTATATTTTAAAGCGTTACTTGAGGGGCTCTCTACAAATTTACCGAGTGCTGATTATGCGATTCGTGCTGCGATTGAGTTAAAAGGTGAAACGGAAGGCTGGCAATCGGTGTATGATGAATTAAAATCTGTTGATGTGTTGGCAGGTGAAAAATTTAAAGTCAGTGATAAGCAACGAATCATTCGTGCTTTAGAAGTGTATAAAATTACTGGTCGTCCTATTACTCAACTACAGGCAGAACAACCGAAGAATCAACCTTACCGTTATCATTTTCATAATTATGCTTTATTGCCTGATCGTCTTGAGTTGCACAAGCGAATTGAGTTACGCTTGGAAAAAATGTGGGAAATCGGATTTTTAAATGAGGTTGAAAATCTTATGAAAAAATACGATCTTGAAGAAAATTTACCTTCTTCACGCTCAGTTGGATATAGACAAGCGATAGATTTTTTAAAAAACAGTGATTTGAGTCAAGAAAGTGAGCGCCAAATGAAGGATAAAGCACTTTTTGCAACACGACAATTAGCAAAACGTCAATACACTTGGTTACGATCTTTGCAAGAAACACACTCTTTTCAAACTTTTTTTACGATAAACCAAGCACAAGAAGACTTGCGAAACTTATACGGATAAAGCAAAATTTAACAACTACCTTTTTTATAAATTTTAATTGAAAAATAAAGGTAGTTTTTGCGCTGATTTTAATTTTTTTTGGAGTATAAAATGTCTAAAGGTCAAACTTTACAAGATCCGTTCTTAAATTCTCTCCGTAAAGAACGTATTCCTGTTTCTATTTTTCTTGTAAACGGTATTAAATTACAAGGTCATATTGAATCTTTTGACCAGTATGTTGTTTTGTTGAAAAACACAGTAAGCCAAATGGTTTATAAGCATGCTATTTCAACTGTTGTACCTGCACGTAATCCACGTCCTGCTGGTGCTCCTGCTGGTGCTCAAGGCGCTGCTGGTGGCTTTGGTGGTCAAGCTGGTGGCTTCGGCGGTCAAGCAGGTGGCTTTGGTGGTCAAGGTGGCTTCGGTGGTCAACAAGGCGGCTTTGGTGGTCAACAAGGCGGTTTCGGTGGTCAAGGTGGTTTCGGTAGCCAAGGTGGCTTCGGTGGTCAAGGTGGCTTCGGTGGTCAAGGTGGCTTCGGTGGTCAAGGTGGCTTCGGCGGTCAAGGTACTGACTTTGGCGGCGAAACAAAATTTGAAGATTCACAAGAAGATGAAAACAATCGTTAATTTCTTGATTTAACAAGAACGATTGTAAAAGAGACGCCAAATTGGCGTCTCTTTTTTATTGGCTTCTCTTAATATGAGACTATGTTGAAATTTATCTATGTTTGCACCTACACCGTTTTTAGATGATACGAAATTTAGTCATTCTGAATGATGTAAACGTCATTTCGCTGAGTATCGACGTAATGGTAAAAACGTTGGTCCTTGCGCTGCAAATAAAGCCACGCATTGTTCTTGCTTGGGGTTGTGTTTAAAATTTTCTTGGGTTTACGTTATGAAACCTGAAGATAGCCTCGCTATTCTCTTTGCTTCATGCTTCATGCTTCATGCTTCATGCTTCATGCTTCATGCTTCATGCTTCATGCTTCATGCTTCATGCTTCATGCTTCATGCTTCATGCTTCATGCTTCATCAGCTCAATTTTAATCAACAATGCAAGCCATTTATGAAATAATAAGATAACCAAGATTTTGAAATTAAAAAGCCAGTGTAGAACACTGGCTTTTTAATTTAAATACTAAGCGCAGGCTTAACTTTCATTTTTCTTTGGATCTAAGCTGGGATCTTTGATTTCAATGTAAGTATTTGCACGTAACTCTCTTAGCCAGCCGTCATATTCTGATTCGAATTGACGTTCGCCTAAAATTTGGCGTGCCATACGCTTTTGGTATTCTGAAGTCATATCTTGTTGACGTGTACCTGTGACTTGAAGAATATGCCAGCCAAATTGAGTTTGAAATGGTTTGCTAATTTCATTGACTGGCGAGCTCTGCATGAGTTTATCAAATTCAGGAACCATCATGCCAGGGCTTACCCAGCCAAGACTTCCGCCATCACGAGCAGAACCTGGATCATTTGAATAAGTTGAAGCAAGCGTAGCAAAATCATCACCCGCTTTTAAGCGATTATAAATACTGTCAATGGTTTGCTTTGCATTTTCAGGGCTAACAACTTCTGATGTTTTAATCAGAATATGACGAGTATTAAACTGTGAAACCAATGCTTTTTGTTCATTCGATTTTTTTTCTAATAATTTTAAAACATGAACCCCGTCTTTTGCTGGAATTAAGTCAGTGGTTTGACCTGGTTCAAGGGTAGTCACACGTGCAGCAAGATCTGTTGGAATGTCTGAAAGCGGACGAAAGCCCATATCAGCGCCATCGACTTTGATTTGTGCTGTAGTAAATTTCTTTTCTAAGCTTTTTACGTCATTGCTATCTTTTAAGTCAGTACGGACTGCTTTTGCAATACTTTCTAACTCGCTTGCTGGCGCTTCTCCTGAAATACGCATATGTAGTACATGAACTTGACTACCAACAGCAGCTTGACCTTCAGGTGATTTTAAGAAGTTTTCAACATCAAGGTCAGTGATCTTGATACGAGACATTACTTGTTGTTGACTCAATCGTTGAATGAGTAAATCTTCCGCAACACGGTTACGCAGTAATTCATAAGTACCAGGCGCAACAGCATCTAATTTTTTTTGAAAAGCTTCTAAAGAATTTGCACCAGATTGTTGGGCAACTTTCAATACGGCTTCATTTAAGCTTTTTTCATCTGCTTTTAAGCCATACTTCTTCACTTGTTCAAGCTGTGCATCATGGGTGATGAGCTGACTCAGTACTTGCTGTTGCAGAATGTTTTGTGGTGGGATTTCTTTCTTTTGTGCCTGAAGTCGATGTGTCGCTTCAGCAACACCTTGGTCTAAATCACTTTTTAAAATTGCTGTAGAACCAACAATTGCTATGATTTGGTCCTGCGGAGCAGCATAAACTGATACCGCGGTGGAGATGAGTAAAGCTAAGGTTGATGCTTTAAATAATTTTTTAAATTTTTGCGTCTTCATTAATGTGTCCAAGATTGATTAGCTTTATCAAAACCTAAAATACGATTTTCAAGTAATGAACTTAACTTGTTGTTCAAACCACCAAGTCCTTTTAGTGTGATCTCAGCCATCACTGCGCGTTTTGGCTTTGTATCAGGAAGAGAAACATCATCTAGATCATTAAAATACGAGCGACCATAGACGGAAATTCCCCAACAACAAGATTCATAATTCACACCCAATAAATATTCGCGTGCGACATGGTTGTCAAGGTCATATTGAACATGTCCCATAATACGCCAGTTGTCTTTTACAGGCTGTATAAATGATGCAACTGCTTGATCATATGCACGTTGACGGTCAGGGAGGTTATTACGATAAAAATAACCAACATTATAAAGGTTTCCGCGTTGCCCTGTATAATACAATTGAAAGTCATGTTGAGCGCTATCACCATTTGACATCCATGCTGAATTGGTACTCAGTGTGAAGTTTTGTGAAAGTTGGCTAGAAAGGCTCAGCACAGGACCAGTATGTTTTTCTCTATCTAAATCATCTGTATTGTTGAGTAAGGTAACTTTTCGATCATCAAAATAATAACTTTGACCGATACTTGCTCTTAAACGCTCTAAGCCCACTGTATCAAACAAGCTATAGCTTAAACCAAGCGATAAAAAGTTATTGTCTTCTAAGCGGTCGTGTCCATAGAAACGGTACGGGCTAAACAATTGATCATAGCTAATAGAAGCTGTTGTTGAATCAAAGTTTGGATAACCTGTTTGATTTTTATATGGTGCATAGGCGTAGAAAGCGCGAGGTGTAATGGTCTGGAGGAATTTTCCGTCCTTTTCGAAAGTTAAACCCGTATCCAAGGTAAATTGAGGAACAACAACAGATTTATTTTTGCTATCTTGGCTTTGGTTATTTAAGTTAAGTTGATCTACAGTAGTTTGATCATAAAAGGTATTTAAACTACGTACAGAGACTTCTGGAATTACAAAAGACCATGGATTACGGAAATTATAACGTGTTGCAAATTGGTTATATAAACGTGTACCACTTGGCTGGTTATTATAATCGGCATCATTGATGTCTTTTTGGAAATAAGCAGTGTCGTTGTTAAACTCGTATTCCAAACCTTGTGGATTTCCAGCTACATAGTTGAGTAAAAACTGCGGTAGGCGGGCATATGGCTTATCAACATCTTTGATGGTTTTATCGAGTGTTTGGAAGTCTTCAACTTTAAGTTGAGCTTTTAACCCTGGAATACCGTGATTGTAATTGAGTTCCCAAGCACGGCGTTGGTTAAGTTCTGTTCGTGTGTTTGGATTGTTATCTAGATCCGAGAAAAAATCTTTATCAGAAACATAATTGTATTCTAAATTGGTTGACCATTGTTTGGTGATATCCCACTTGTGTAGGAAATGTAGGTCTTTACGATCTTCATCATTATAATCACGGTCAGAAGGTAAATAACTTCCCCAAACGCTACCAGCACCAAAGTTCTCAGTTAAATAACGAAACTCACCTTGAGCCATAAGACCACGGTCAGTTATCAGCCGTGGTGTAATGGTGGCATCATAGTTGGGCGCCAAATTTAAATAAACGGGAACTGCGAGTTCAAAGCCACCATCATTAGTAAAACCGAAACTAGGATTTAAAATCCCTGTAGTACGGCGGTCATCGATTGGGAAGTTGAAATATGGAACTGCGAGTACAGGCACATCCTTAACATAGAGTTTGGTGCCACGCGTTACACCACGCCCCGTATCTTGATCCAATTCAATTTTATTGGCCTGAATTTTCCAAGTGGGTTTTTCATCGGGTGGGCAGGTGGTGTAGGTGGCATTTTCAAGAACGATATTGGTTGGTGAAGTTCTTTCTATTTTTTCTGCATGACCATGTGCGTGGGTCAATTCTGCAATATAGAAACTATTATTTAACTGACCAGTTTCATCTTTCAGATTGTAATCGATTTGATCACTTTGCGCGATGATACCGCCTTGTGCCATTTGTACATTGCCTTTCGCTTTGGCGAAAGTTTGTGTTTTATCAATGGTCACTTCATCAGCACGGATCATACGTCCAGATTGGTCAATGACCACATCACCAGACAGGAAAGAGTCACCATTGGGATTGTAATAACCATTGTCTGCGGTAATCACAGATGATGCTTCTTCTGGGTTTGTCGATTTAGCTTGGGTGCTAAAAGGAGTAACCCAAACACCTTCACAATAACGCGTGCTTGGATTTTTTAAATCACGTACCTGTGCTTCAGGCGAGTTTTTGTCCACATAATATTGTTCAAAGAAATTTTGCCCTGCAAAGCTTTCTTTGATGGCTGCATTCAGTTGCTTATTATTAACTTCAGAAACAGTGTCTGTCGATTCAGCATAGCTGGATACTGAACTTCCACAAAGAAGTGTCAAAATAGCAGTCGCTAAAGGATTAAATTTAAACTGATGCTTCATTTGTCTCATTAACCAAATATGCTAATCGCAATTAATTATTGTCGCATCATAGAGAAAAAGTCGATAAGTAGCTACACTTAGCACTTCAAAAATTCAGCCTGAATTAGATTAAATTGCAAATGAATACACAACGTGAACAATTGATACAAACATGGTTAACATCTGTACTCAGTTCAGATCAATTTGAAATCAATTTTTTAGCAGGCGATGCGAGTTTCCGTCGTTATGCACGAATTACCTTGAATAATAAAACATTTATGCTTATGGATGCACCTCCTGAGAAGGAAGATTGTCGTCCTTTTGTTGCGATTGATGAGTTCTTTGACACAAATGGGGTGCGTGTACCTCATATTGTTGCCAAGGATTTAGATCAAGGTTTATTGTTGCTTGAAGATTTTGGCGATATCTTGCTATCTACACAATTGAATGATCAAACGGTAGATGCACATTATGCACAAAGTTTTAAACAGTTGGTGCAGTTGCAATCTATTTTTGCTGATTCATCACACTTGCCCGCATATGCCTATGAAAAGCTGATCTCAGAAATGGAATTGTTAACAGATTGGTTGTTACCATCATTAGCAATCCAAGTAACAGATGATGAGCTTGGATTAATTAAACGAACTTTTGCTATTCTTGCCAATGCTGCTTTGGCACAACCTCAAGTAATCGTACATCGTGATTTCCATAGTCGTAATCTGATGATTCTTGAAGCTGAGAAAGATCAAGGTGTGATTGATTTTCAAGACGCAGTGATTGGTGCTGACACTTATGACTTGATTTCGATTACCCGTGATGCCTACGTACAGTGGAGTCCTGAGCGTGTGTATGAGTGGTTTAAAGTATTTTATGACTTATTGCCAGAATCTGCGAAGCAAGATCGTGATTTTGATCAATTCAAACAAGATGCTGACTTCATGGCAATTCAGCGCCATATCAAAATTTTAGGTATTTTTGTTCGTTTGTTTGAGCGTGACGGTAAATCTGGTTATCTCAAGGACTTGCCTCGTGTCATGTGGTATTTATTGGAAGAGTCAAAATCTTACCCAGAATTACAACCGTTCATGAGTTTTATTCGTGCACGGGTTTTGCCAAAATTTGAAGAAAAATATGGCGCATATGAGGTGGTTGCAGCATGAAAGCGATGATTTTAGCAGCTGGTCTAGGCAATAGAATGCGACCTTTGACCCTCTATAAGCCAAAGCCTTTATTGGAAGTGGGCGGCAAAGCACTAATTGTATGGCATATTGAAAAATTAAAAAAAATGGGTGTAACTGAAATCGTGATTAACTCTGCATGGTTGGCAGATATTCTGATCGGTGCGTTAGGTGATGGCTCACAATTTGGTGTGACTATACGCTGGACGCGTGAAGATGAGGGCTTGGAAACCGCAGGTGGGATTATCAATGCCTTAGCACTTCTCGGTGATCAACCTTTTATTCTGGTCAATGGCGATGTATGGACCACTTTTGATTTTACATCATTATTGAATATGGATCTTGCTGATGATCTTGCGCATTTGGTTTTTGTCAATAATCCTGAACAACATCCACAAGGTGATTTTACCTTGGCAAATGGTCGTGCTTATACCTTTGATCAAAATCAGCAAGGAGAAAATTTAACTTACAGTGGTATCGCTGTGATCAATCCAAAAATGTTTGATGGGCTGGAGCATGGTAAAAGACCACTTGCACCTTTGCTTAAACAAGGCATGCTAGACGGTAAAATTTCGGCAGAGAAAATGCAAGCGGCGTGGGTTGATGTTGGTACACCTGAGCGTTTAACAGCCTTAGATTTGCAAATAAGACAGGGTGAGTATACTTAAGTGCGAATAAATAGGCCTAAGTGCGTATTAACTCATCGTTAACTACTGTTCCACGGGCGAGAAATAGGTATACTTTCAGCTAATTTTTTAAAGATGTTATTTGATCATGCATCCATTTTTTCAAGAGTTAAAGCAAGGCAGTCTAAAGCTTGGCTTAAAACTTAGTGATGAAGCATTAGGATTATTGTTGCAATATCAAGATGCACTCGTCCTGTGGAACAAAGCTTATAACTTAACAGCGATTCGCGATCCAAAAGAAATGTTGGTTAAGCATTTATTGGATAGCTTAAGTATTTTAAATGATTTACCCGCTGGTCGTTTACTCGATATTGGTACTGGCGGGGGCATGCCAGGGATGATCATTGCACTGTGTCAACCTGAACGCCAATGTGTTTTGTTGGATTCAAATGGTAAGAAAATTCGTTTTCTGAAACAATTTATTGCAGATTTAAAACTAAAAAATGTTGTCGCAGTTCAGACTCGTGTAGAAAACGAAGATAGTATCCATGATCTAGGGCAATTTGATGTGATCACCAGTCGTGCATTTGCTTCATTGACAGATTTTGTGACAGCTTCAAAACCTTATATGCATGAAGGCAGTATCATTGCGTCAATGAAAGGTTTGATTCCCATTGAAGAAGTTGATGCTTTAAAAGATAAGTGGAGTTGTGACATTATTGAATTGCATGTACCTCGGTTGGACGAACAACGTCATTTACTTTTATTAAAACAGATTTAAAACAGACTAAGGGTTGGGGTTACCATGGCTCAAATTATTGCTATCGCAAACCAGAAAGGTGGCGTAGGTAAAACCACGACAGCCGTGAATTTGGCTGCCTCTTTGGCAGTGTTGAAAAAGCGTGTTTTATTGGTGGATATGGACTCTCAGGGTAATGCTACAATGGGGTCGGGTATTCAAAAAAATGATTTGTTGTATTCTGTCACCGATGTACTTCTGGGTGAAGTACCGATTGAAACTGCAATTAGTAAAGCCGAAGTTGGTTATAAAGTGCTTGGTTCAAATCGTGATTTGGCAGGTGTTGAGTTAGCAATTGCAGAGCAAGATGGACGTGAGTTTATTTTGCGTAACGCTTTACAGCAAATTGAAAAAGACTTTGATTATATTATTGTTGATTGTGCGCCAAGTTTGAGTTTAATTACGGTCAATGCTTTAGCAGCAGTGGATGCAGTGATTATTCCAATGCAATGTGAGTACTATGCATTAGAAGGATTGGCAGATCTGACGCAGACTATTGATAAAATTCAACAAGCTTTAAACCCTGAGTTGGAAATTATTGGGGTACTTCGCACGATGTATGATGCGCGTAATGCTCTCACCCGTGATGTTTCTGCCGAATTAGAACAGTATTTTGGTAAGAAACTTTATGATACAGTGATTCCGCGTAATGTGAGGTTGGCCGAAGCGCCAGCACATGGATTGCCGATTATTTATTTTGAGAAAAGCTCTAAAGGTGCAATTGCATATTTAAATTTAGCAGCTGAAATGTTGAAAAAGAGTAAAGTGAAAAAAGGAAATAAAGCATGACCGTGAAAAAAAGAGGGTTGGCAAAGGGTCGTGGCTTAGATGCGTTATTAGGTTCAATCCAAAAAGAAAAATTACAACTTGAAGTTCAAGCATTGGATCATGGCCAATTAAAACAGATGGATGTAACCCAATTAAAACGTGGCGCTTATCAACCCCGTCGTTTTATTGGTGAGCAAGATTTGCAAGAACTTGCAGCATCAATTAAAAAACATGGTGTAATGCAGCCGATTGTAATTCGTCCTATTGAAAATGACGAAACTCCATATGAAATTATAGCTGGTGAACGTCGTTGGCGTGCGGCACAATTGGCGGGTTTGACAGAAATTCCTGCAATTGTACGTGATTTGACCGATCAAGTTGCGATTGCCCTGGCATTGATTGAGAATATTCAACGCCAAGATTTAAACCCTGTTGATCAAGCACTGGCATTACAACGCTTTCATGAAGAATTCGGTTTGAGTCATCAAGAAATTGCAGATACTGTAGGTAAAGCACGGACTACCGTGAGTAATTTATTGCGTTTATTAAGCCTAGAAGATGAAATCAAAGATTTAATGCAACAAGGTTTATTAGACATGGGGCACGCTCGTGCGATATTGACCCTAAAAGCTAAAGATCAATTGCAAATTGCAAAAATTGTGATTGATAAGAGTTTGTCTGTACGTCAAACCGAACAGTTGGTGCGTGATTGGAATACGCCAAAGCAGGAAAAATCTAAAGATCCACTTGCGCCTGATGTACAGCAACTGACCCAAAAATTGTCAGAACGTTTTAGTGCAAGTGTAAAATTAGACTATAACAAACAGGGTAAAGGCAAGCTGGTCATCAGTTATAACTCGCTTGATGAGTTAGATGGAATTTTAAATATCTGTTTACCAGAACAATAATGTTTAAGCGATTTAATTAATTTGGGGAACTAAAGATGTGGGAACTTGTTAAAGCCGGCGGTTGGTTAATGCTGCCATTGGTTTTATGTTCAATTTTTACTGTTGCGATTTCAATCGAGAGATTTATACGGCTGAAACGATCTTTAGTTCTACCTAAGTCTCTTATAATGCAAAAAGGTCGCAATGTTGACGATGTTTTAGATGAAATGGAACAAGATCAAACTGTTTGCCAAACAGCATTAGGCTATATTTTTAAAGATGGTATAGATGCTTATACTCAAGGTGAAGCGTTTGCGCGTGCTCAAATGGAAGCTACAGCTTCCCGCGAAATTGGATATCTAGAAAAAAATATAAATTTTTTAGGTACATTGAGCGCTGTTGCACCTTTATTGGGTTTGTTGGGTACAGTGATAGGGATTATCGAGTCCTTTCTGGTCATTGATTTGGGTTCCAATGCCAATCCAACCATGATGATTCCAGGGATATCTAAAGCATTAATTACCACAGCTGCTGGTATGGTTATCGCCATTCCTGCACTATTTGCTTATCGTTATTATCAGCGTTTAGTTCAGGAATATGTGGCTGAACTAGAGCAGCAGTCGACTTTATTTCATGCAGCCTTATTTTTTCAGACGCACCTTGAAAGTGAAAAAAAGAAAGCTGGTTAAATCCGTTTTAGGGGTGTTTCATGAAATTTAGACGCAAAACAGTTGAAGATATTCATATCAATCTTACTCCACTGATTGATTGCTTATTATTTATATTGGTGATTTTGTTACTGACCACCACGTTTAATCAGCAAAGTCGAATCAATCTTTCTTTGCCTGATGCACATGGTGTTCCGCCAAAAGAATACAAAAATAAAATTGAAGTCATGGTAGACTCCGCAGGACATTATGCAGTAAATGGGCAGGCGCTTTCGAGTAAAGAGTCTGCTGATTTAAGTACTGCAATTAAGCAAGCAGCAAATGATAATCGTGATCTGATGTTTGTGATTGCTGCAGATGCTAAAGCAACCCATCAAGATGTTATTCGAGTGATGGATGTTGCAGGACAGCTAGGTTTCGTTAACATCAATATCAGTACCAAAGTTCCATCTCGAGGTTATTAATTAGTGAATCAGGATTTTAAGGTCTATGTCCGTCTTTTGGCGTATTTAAAGCCGTATTGGGGGGCAGCCTTACTCGTTATTGTTGGATTTGGCATAAATGCAGCAACTGAAGTCTCCGTAGCGAAGTTACTTAAATATATAATTGATGCAATTCAGGGTGGCAATCGTGGTGATCTTGATTGGTTTCCTGCACTGATTATCCTGTTGATCTTTTTCCGTGGCTTAGGGTTGTTTATGGGAGGCTACTTTACCGCAGTCATCTCAAGAAGTTTGGTATTTAGTATTCGTCAAGAGGTTTATGCCAAACTTTTAAAACTACCAGCACAGTATTATTTGGATAATTCATCAGGTCATATCACTGCAAAAATTATGTATAACGTAGAGCAGTTAACCGCAGCGTCATCTGAATCATTAAAAATATTACTTCGTGATGGTGCAATTGCTTTAGGTTTATTGGGTTATCTGCTTTACACCAATTGGCGTTTGACCTTATGTATTTTTATTTTTATGCCAATTATTGGCTTGTTGGTGCGTAAAGCTTCAAAACGTATGCGTAAACTCTCCATTCAAGTGCAAAACACTATGGGGGATGTGAATCATATTGTTCAAGAAACAATAAGCGGTAATGCTGTTGTAAAGAGCTTTGCTGGCGAAGAAAGTGAACAAAAACGTTTTTATAAGTCTTCAGAAGAAAACTTAAAACGTGGTTTGAAAATGGTCGTCGTACAAAACTTAAATAGTCCATTGGTACAATTGGTCATGGCCTTTGCTCTGAGTATCATTATTTGGCTGGCATTACGTCCACAAATTCTAGGTGATACTTCTGCAGGAGAGTTTGTTGCTTATATTACAGCAGCTGGGTTGCTGGCTAAACCTATTAAAAACCTCACTGATATTAATGAAAAATTACAACGTGGTATTGCGGCAGCATATTCTGTATTTGAAGTTCTAGACTTACCACAAGAAGAGAATACTGGAAATTTAACACCTAAATTATTGGGTGATATCAAGTTTGATCATGTGTCTTTGATATATAAAAATAAAGTGAAAGCAATTGATGATTTTTCATTAGAGATCCAGGCTGGACAAACGGTTGCTCTGGTTGGGCGTTCAGGTGCGGGTAAGTCTTCATTGGTGAATATGTTGGTGCGCTTTCAGGAGATTAGTGCAGGACAAATTTATTTAGACCAGTTGCCTATAAAAGACATTGAACTGAGTTGTTTACGTACTCAAGTTGCGATGGTTAACCAGCAAGTTGTTTTATTTGATCGAACGGTGCGTGAAAATATTGCATATGGTCAGTTAGAAAAAGCATCTGAAGAAGCCATTATTGCAGCAGCTAAAGCAGCTTATGCACATGACTTTATTATGGAATTACCTAAAGGTTATGACACGCCTTTAGGTGCGCAAGGCTTAAGTCTTTCTGGTGGTCAACGTCAACGTATTGCCATTGCGCGTGCAATCCTTAAAAATGCACCGATTCTGATTCTTGATGAAGCCACTAGTGCTTTGGACAATGAGTCTGAACACTTTATTCAAAAAGCTTTTGATGAAGCGATGCTTGATCAAAACAGAACTACGATTGTGATCGCTCACCGTCTATCCACGATTGAGAAAGCGGATAAGATTGTGGTTATGGATAAAGGGCGTATCATAGAGCAAGGTACTCATACTGAGTTATTGGCGAAGCATGGCGCTTACTATCAATTGTATGAACGTAACTTTGAGGAATAACCCAACATGTCTATTGCGCAAATCATTCAAGATGCTTGGAATAAACAGTCCAAGTGGTTGATTGCATTGCGGCCATTATCATGGTTATATCAGTTCGGTTTTACGGTAAATAAGCAGCTGTATCAAACAGGTATAAAAAAAACCTATAAAGCACCTGTCCCAGTAATGATTATTGGAAATATTACTGTGGGTGGGAGTGGCAAGACACCACTGTTGATTCAGTTGGTGAAGCATTTGAAACATAACCATGTGCGTGTTGGCGTGATTAGTCGTGGTTATGGTGGTCAAGGACCTTTTCCAGCACTGGTTACATTAGATTCTGTGCCTGATCAAGTAGGCGATGAACCTTGTTTAATTGTTCAGTCTACAGAAGTTCCCATGGTGGTGGGTGCGAATCGCCAAAAAAATATTGAATTACTCCTTCAATATTATGAACTTGATTTAATCATTAGTGATGATGGTTTACAGCATTGGGCTTTAGAGCGTCAAATCGAATGGATTGTGCTGGATAATAATCGTGGGCTGGGAAATCAGAAGCTGCTTCCTGAAGGTTATTTACGCGAGCCTGTGAGTCGTTTAAAACACGGTACCGTGATTGAGCATGCCCATCAGCCACATTCATCTCTGAATATGCATTTAGAGGTGACTGAACCTTATCTATTAAATCCAAGTTTTGACCAATCTGAGCAGTTTGATCCTACACTCGATTATTATGCAGTCGTTGGAATTGGTTTTCCTCGACGCTTTTATAACACCTTGGAAAGTATAGGTGTAACTCAATTTCAATGTCATGAGTTTCCAGACCATTATGATTATGAAATTGATGATTTACAGTTTGAGGATAATAATCCCATTATCACCACTGAAAAAGATGCGGTAAAGCTTTTACCCTTATTGAAAAATCATTCTACATTTAGTCGTGAGATTTGGGTGGTTCCAGTTGGAGCGGTCTTGTCTGATGAATGTTATCTATTACTCAACCAACAACTTACTCAACTTGGTATTGATCTAATACAAGGTTAATTTGATGAAACATATTGTTATTCCTGCGCGTTTTGCGAGTTCACGCCTTCCAGGTAAACCTCTTTTAGAAATTCATGGGCGAGCCATGATTTTACGTGTGGTCGACCAAGCAAAAAAAGTACAGGGTTTTGATGATCTTTGTGTAGCGACAGATGATCCACGTATTGCAGCGCTTTGTCGATCAGAAGGTGTGGATGTTGTGATGACAGATCCGAATCATCCTTCGGGCACAGACCGTTTAAGTGAAGTTGCTCGAATCAAAGGTTGGGATGCTGAGGATATTATTGTGAATGTTCAGGGTGATGAGCCGTTGTTGCCTGCACAATTGGTGATTCAAGTTGCTGAGCTATTGGCGCAGAAAGCGGATTGTTCAATGTCGACCTTATGTGAGCCTATACATCAGCTTGATGAGTTTCAGCGTGACAGCATTGTAAAAGTAGTGATGTCAAAGTTTAAAGAAGCGCTTTATTTCAGTCGTGCGCAAATTCCTTATGATCGAGAGGGTGCTAAACAGGCTGAGCAAAAGCTACATCAACATGCTTATCGTCATTTGGGCTTATATGCTTATCGTGTCAAGCTTTTACAGGAATATGTCAGTTGGGATATGGGTGTTTTGGAGCAATTGGAAAGCTTAGAGCAATTACGTGTTTTAGAAAATGGACATCGTATTGCGATTGATATCGCACAAGTAAATTTACCACCAGGTGTCGATACTCAAGAAGATTTAGATCGCTTAAACATTTTAGATGCAGCGGTTTTTGAATAGTTTGAATTTGCGTCACTTGTTTTTACCTCACTTGTATTTAGGTTTTTGATTCATGGATGCTTCTAATTCTCAGGTTTATCCTTGGCAGCAACAGACATGGGAAACCTTAACAGGTCGCTTTCCAAAATTAGGGCATGGTTTATTGTTCTATGGTAAAAACGGTTGTGGTAAACATGCATTTACCCAACATTTTTTGTCATGGGTTTTGTGTTTAAATAAAACACCTCAAGGTGCTTGTGGCGAGTGTACAAGTTGTCAGTGGCTCAAATCAGATACCCACCCTAACTATGTTAATATCACGACCGATGAAGAGAATAAGAAGCAAAACGCGAAAATTAAGATCGAGAAGATCCGTGATCTACTACCATTTGTGCAGCAAACAGTAGATGGTTGGCGTGTTATTGTGATTGAACCTGCAGAAGCTTTAAACATTGCTTCTGCAAATGCATTATTAAAAACGCTAGAAGAGCCAGGTGACCGGGTACAGATTATTTTACTTGCGGAACATTATCTAAAGCTCCCAGCAACAATTCGTAGTCGATTACAGCATTTTGCCATGGATCGTATTAGCCCCACGCTTTCAGAACAATATTTGCAACAGCATTTACCAACTGAAATGCATTCTAAAATTAACTTGTTGATGAATTTATCTAATAATATGCCACTGCAAGCATTGGCGCTTGCTGAGCTAGATTGGTTAAACCGACGTGGGGAGTTTTTACAGGATTGGCAAAAACTGGTCAGTCAGAAAAGTATGCCTTTACAGTTTGCTTCAAAATGGAATAAAGAACTGAGCTTTTATGATTTTTTACAAATGTTTGAATACTTGTTGTCAGATATAATTTGTGTCAAGCTGAATCAAGTTGTAAAGAATTCAGATTTGGAATTAGATGAGCTTGCAGCGCAGTATCAATTGCAAACTTTATTCTCAATTTATCAAGACTTACAACAATCTAAGCTAAAAGTTGATCAAAATGTACAAACAAATCTAATTATTGATCAATTGTCGATTCAGTTAATGAATGTGACATAAAATTTGAATATTCAGGGGGAATAATCATGCAACCACGTATGGGCGGTTTGATTCAAGTTAACATCAATGATCGTGCAACCTTACAAGCCAGTTATATGCCTTATATTTTAGGTGGTGGTTTATTTGTACCGTCAAAGAATCCTGTAAAAATGGGAGATGAAGTGTTTGTATTGGCAGGTTTGCCGGATCAATCGCAGAAAATTCCTTTAACAGGGAAAGTGATTTGGATTTCGCAAAAGCAAAATGGAATTAAGCCACAAGGTTTTGCGATTCAACTCACTGGTGAAAAAGGCATCTATTACAAAATGGAAGCTGAAAAATTACTCGCAGGCAGTATGTCTTTAGACCGTCCTAGCTTTACAATGTAAGCCAATTTTCAATTTTTAGGAATTTCTGTGTTTGTTGATACGCATTGCCATTTAACCATGTTAAATCTTGAACCTTATGCTGGGGATCTCGATGCCGCATTACAACAAGCAAGAGATGCTGGTGTGTCCAAATTTATGGGGATTTCTGTAGATTTGGATGACCATATCGCACTTGCAGAAATTGCCGCAAGACATTCAGATGTAGGCTATAGTGTCGGTGTGCATCCATGTGAAGATCCTGCTGTGATGCAACGAGCAAGTGTTGAAAAACTGGTTGATCTGGCGCAAGCTGAAAAAGTTTGGGCCTTGGGTGAAACAGGCTTGGATTATTTTCATAGCACAGAATTTATTACTGAACAAAAAGCCTGTTTTGCACGACATATTCACGCATCGCAACAGGTTAAAAAACCTGTAGTTGTCCATACCCGTTCAGCAAAACATGAAACTGTAGATATTATTCGAGCTGAAAAATCAACACATGGTATTTTGCATTGTTTTACAGAGGATTGGGAGACTGCAAAGGCCGTTTTAGATTGTGGCTATTATATTTCCTTCTCTGGAATTGTTTCATTTAAAAACGCACAAGATCTAAGAGATGTAGCAAAGCAAGTGCCTTTAGATCGCTTGTTGATTGAAACGGATAGTCCTTATTTGGCACCTATGCCTTATCGAGGAAAGCCGAATGAACCAAAATATGTTCCTTATGTAGCCAAAGCGTTGAGTGATGTATATGATAAAACGCTTGAAGAGATCGCTTTCATTACGACACAAAATTTTGAAAACCTGCTTCGACAAAAGTGATTGAAAAGTACTGATTTTTAAAAAGCAATCAATAGAAGTGCCTCAATTTATTAACGGATAGAATTAACAAGAGAGTTTATCGGGTGAAGATGGATCGACAGGCTCAGTTTAGAGCAAGAGAAGCATTGATTTTTCAGGTTGCTGAACAACTGCTTTTAGAAAATGGTGAAGCGGGGATGACATTGGATGCCCTTGCTGCAGAACTAGATCTAGCCAAGGGAACACTTTATAAGCATTTTCAGAGTAAGGATGAGTTGTATATATTGCTCATCATTCGTAATGAACGTATGTTACTTGAAATGGTTCGTGATACTGAAAAAGCATTTCCTGAGCATTTGGCTTTTTTTATGTTGCACCATTTACACCATCCTGAACGTGCAGTGTTATTCCATCAGATCGAAGAGCGATTATCCACCACTGGGCAAGGCATCCATCATTTATTTAGTGAACTTTATCAAGTGCGTAAACAACGTTTACGTATCATTATTCGAATGACTGAAAGTTATCTAGAGTCAATTCAAAGTTTGATGTCTGTACGTGATTATTTGGCTTCAATTTGGTCAATTACTCATGGTGGAGCCGCGATACTGAATTCAAGCTTCTATCAGCGTTATTTAGGTTGTCGAGATACCTTGCGTGTCGCATTGATTGATCAGGCATTGGCTGTGCCAAAACATCCACAAGCCTCAGAACAGGTTGCTTAGCTGCAATGAAAAATCTACGATCATCTCAAAAATTGCGAGGTTTTACCTTAATTGAGGTGATGGTGGTGATCGTCATCATCAGTATTATAGCCTCATTGATCATTTTAAATATTGATGGTGTAGATCAGCGTAAAGCTATGCAAGCGCGTGAGATGTTGTTGCTGGATTTAAAGCAGATTAATCGTGAAGCCAATGATCAAGCGCGTATTTATGCACTCGATTTACACAATGCTACAGATGTTGCGGATGCACAATATGGCGTTATTGAATATATTCAAGTAAATGAAGATGCCGAACAACCTACCCGAGTGGTTGACAATAAACCATGGAAAGAAGTGACAGACTTTCCTAAAAGAGCGTTACCAGAATACGTTTCATTTTCTATTGAAACGGAAGATCATCAATTCCAAAATGCAAATAACTCAGAACTTTTGGGCAATAATGCACCTAAATTGATTTGGTTTGGAAATGGTGAAGTCAAACCTGTCACAATTCAAATGTATTATCAGCAAAAGCCAGTGGGTGAGGTAATTCGAGTTGATTATTTGGGTAAGGTAGATGAAGAAAAATAAAGGCTTTACTTTAATTGAGGTGGTCGTGGCTTTGGCGATTTTTGCAGTCGCAGCAATGGCATTGACCAAAGTAGCTATGCAATATACACAGTCGACAGCCAATGCGATTTTACGAACCAAGGCTCAGTTTGTTGCACAGAACGAAATTTCGATGATGATGATTAATCGTGAATGGCTGTCAGGAACGTCATCCAAACAAATCACCACACAAGGTGAAACTTGGCAGGTAGATAAAAAAGCAGAAACTACACTGAGCCCAAATGTACAAAAAATAGATGTGCAAGTGAGCCTTTTTGATCCTGATACGGGTAAAGTAGAAGCAGGGATTACCAATATGGTGTTCTTTAATTATCCGATCAAAGAAAAATAATGATGAATCTAATCAAGCATAAAAAAAATCAAACTGTGTATTCACAGAAAAGCACAGGCTTTACCTTAATTGAACTTTTGGTGGCCATCGCAATCTTTGCTGTTTTGTCAGCATTGGGGTGGAAAATATTTGACTATTTGATAAAAGTTAAAGATCGCAATGTTATGCATGAGGAAAATTTAGGCCAATTACAAGGCGCGTATCAACAGATTCAACGTGATACTTTGCAAATTGTTCCCATTTCTGCAAGAAATGGTGAGGAAATTGAACCCGCTTTACGCTTAGATAACCAAAAACTATCTTTCAGTAAAACTGGTGTAACCGATCCGCTTAAACAAGGGTTGTCACCCTATGAACGAATTGAATATGTTTACAATCCACAAGAGAAAAAACTTTACCGTCTGAAATATTCAAATTTAAATCGAAATAATTCAGAACAACCTTTGTCGAGTGTGTTATTGGCAGATGTGGATCAGTATCGTATTGATGCTTTAAATCCAACTGAATTAGATCGCTGGCCAAACGATATGATTAAAAATGAAGGGCAATTACCACGTGGGATTAAAATCAAAGTCACGATTCGTGATATAGAATATGAATGGATTTTTAGTTTGCTCAATTCTGACTATTTGATCAATAACAGCCCAGCTATTTAAAATCAGTATTGTGGTAGATGCGGATCACTAAATTTAGGTAAATCAATCATGCAATTGAAGCAGCAAAAGGGTATCGCATTAATTACGATTTTAGTAATGGTTGCTTTAGCAACCATCATTGCCGCGACGATTGCTAAACGTCAAAATTATACCAATGAAAGTACAGGGTTTTTAAAACGTCAAAGCCAAGCCCTTTTTTATGCAAAGAGTGCAGAAGCGTTTTACTCTGAAATATTGGTGCAAGACAGTGAAAACAGTAAAGAGGCAGATTATTTACAGGAAACTTGGGCAAAACCAATGCCAGCATTTCCGGTTGAAGATGGATATGTTGCAGGTGTGTTAGAAGATGAGTCAGGTAAATTCAATTTAAACAGTTTATTAACCAATGAAGGTAAGCCCAACGATGCTGCACAGAAATATTTTTCTAAACTGTTGGTTCGTGTCGGTTTACCCGCTGATGCTGTTCAAGCAGTGATTGATTGGCAAGATCCAGATAATGAAACGATAGGTTCCTTAGGCGCTGAAACAAGTTATTACCAAGGTTTGCCTAAACCTTATTTGGCTGCAAATCGAAAATTTGCCAGTGTTGAAGAACTTAAACAAGTACGTGGTTTTGAAGAAAAGAAGTATGATTTAATCGCACCATATATATCGGCACTGCCTGATATTGCCACACGAATTAATGTCAATACAGCACCTGCAATGGTTTTGGCAGCCATAGATGAAAAATTAGACGTAAATAGTATACAAACAGCTTTAAAAGCGCGACAAGAAAAACTGGAGCACTTTGCCAATGTGGGAGAGTTGATGAAAGTCGCACCATTTGACACCTTGGAGGCTACAAGCAAAACCGAAGCAGACAAGATTTTCGGTGTAACATCCAATTATTTTAAAGCTAAGATAGAAGTATCTTTAAGCAATCGAAAGCGCCAATTTACCACGCGCTTTATGCGTAATGATAAATCGCAAGTTTATGTTTATTCACGTAGCCTTGCGCCATTTTGAAAATTTTGCTAAATATTTTTTTAACTATATGATTTTAAATAACTATAAAAGGTAGTTAAAAGGTTGGTTGATTGCGTAAATATGATTCGATAAGCTAAATAGGCCTAAAAAATGAGATTATCCTTTTTGCTAATTGCAATCAACGTGAAAATTAATGCTCAGTGTTCGAGTTTTGCTTTATAATCGAGATTCTTTACCGATTTGTTTATAAAATTTGGCTCATGTTAATTCGTAAGTTATTTAAGTTTGAAAATGCACATATTGTGCGGAATTGCACGTCAGATCGTTGCAAACGGTCTATACACGGGCACAGCTATAAAGTTGAATTACTACTTAAAGCTTCAAAACTTGATCATGGTCAAATGGTATATGACTTTGGATTGCTTAAAGGTGTAATCAAAGAAATTTTCGACAGTTTTGACCATGCGATCTGTTTTTGGCAAGAAGATAATCCTGAATATATTCAGGCTTGTAAAACTTTTAGTGCACGTTGGGTGGCTTTGCCTGTTTCTCCATCAGCTGAACAGTTTTCACGGATATTCTTTTTCCTTGCTCAACAGATTTTAAAATCAACCATTACCCAAAATGGGGAAGGGGATGTTGAAGTCTATTCTGTGATTGTGCATGAAACCGATACAGGTTATGCGCAAAGTTTTCAAGAAGATATTGAAAATGCTCAGATGGGGCTGTTGAGTCTGGATAAAATTATTTTTTCTGAGCAAGTTAAATCTGAATGGTCTGACCCAGACATGTATGAAAAATTGAAACAAGGTATTCTGTTTCAAAACCCTGAAGTGGATTTACAGGTTAAAATTTAAATGATGATTTTTGAGTGAAATCTATCTTAGGACAAATAAATTTTTAGGAAAATGAAATTTAGGATGAAAGTTGATGCAATTATCTGAACTCGAACAAACAAAATTAAATCAAGTTCGGTTAGATCAAAGTTGGAAAGAAGGTTTAGCTGAGTTCCTTTTGAGTCAGCAAATGGATGATTTGCGTTCTTTTTTAGTTACTGAAAAAAATGCAAATAAAACTATTTACCCACCCAGCTCACTTATTTTCAATGCATTAGACACAACGCCATTGAATCATGTAAAAGTGGTCATTTTAGGACAAGATCCTTATCACGGTCCTGATCAAGCGCATGGGTTAAGTTTTTCCGTACAGAGAGGCGTTGCATTGCCTCCGTCTTTACGTAATATCTTTCATGAGTTAAATACAGATTTAGCTGTGCCTGTATCCCGACATGGTGATCTCACCAAATGGGCTCAACAGGGTGTATTGCTTTTAAATAGCGTGTTGACAGTGGAAGCGGGGCAACCAACATCACATCAAAAACGCGGTTGGGAAAATTTTACAGATCATGTGATTGATGTGTTGAATGAGCATAGAGAGCACATTGTATTTATACTTTGGGGCGCATATGCTCAGAAAAAAGGACAACGTATAGACCAAACGAAGCATCTGGTATTAAAAGCTGCGCACCCATCTCCATTGGCAGCAAATCGTGGTGGCTTTTTTGGTTGTAAGGTTTTTTCAAAAACAAATAATTATCTGAAACAATATGGCATTGAGCCAATCGACTGGCAGCTGGACGCATGACAAACTCTCCCGAAATAAATAATTATCACCCAGATCTGATTATCGAAGAAGCAAAAAAGGGATGGCGAATTATTCGCTTAAATCGTCCTAAGTCGCTTCATGCACTTGATGAATCCATCGTTACGGCATTATTGAAGCTGTTTGAGGATTTTCATCATGATGACTCGGTTAAGGCAATTTGGTTGGACTCAACCACGCCAAAAGCTTTTTGTGCAGGTGGTGATGTTCGTAAACTTCGCCAATTGGTGATCAACAATGAAGTTGAAACAGCCAATAAGTTTTTTGAAACGGAATATGCTTTAGATTTACTGTTGCATAATTATGCTAAGCCTATAGTAGTTTGGGGTGAAGGTTATGTTATGGGGGGGGGCTTAGGCTTATTTATGGCGGCCCCATTCCGTTTGGTTACGCCATATTCGCGTCTTGCTATGCCTGAAGTGAATATCGGTCTATATCCAGATGTGGGAGCTACACGTTTCTTGGCAGATCGTGGTCCAATAGGTTTATTCACGGGGTTAACAGGTTCGATCATGACTGCAGCGGGTGGTTATGGGATTGGCTGGGCAACTCATATTTGTGATGCCCAACGTGATGTGGTTTTACAGAAACTGATTGATATCGATTGGGAGCATTATCCTGCTGGTGATTTCCGTGCTTTAGATGACACCTTAAATAGTTTACATCGTCCTGTTTCACCGGGACCGTTGCAAAACTCTTTGGATGTGATTCATAGTGTTTGTCGTGGTGTAAACTTTGAACATGATTATGAAGCGATTATTGGCCTAAGTGATGCGCGTAGTGATTGGTTGCGTCAAGCCAGTGAGAATCTACAAAAGGGCTCACCAAGTACTGCTGCGATTACCTGGTTGTTATGGCAGTGGGGACGTCAAGTTCATCCGTGGTCTGAGGTTTTTGAATTAGAAAAACAAATTTCTGATTGGAAAATTCGTCATCCTGATTTTGTTGAGGGTGTACGTGCACGTTTGGTTGATAAAGATTTATCCCCAGAGTGGGAACAGGTTGAGTCTCGAACATTGCGTGGAATACTTGCCAAAAATCCACCTGTCACAACGATTGACAGTTGGAATGCGCTTCTAAGTCAGTATGGTATTATTTAAGGTCGTATGACTGAAGAAGCTCAACAATACATAGATCAACAATGGATGCAGCTGGCTTTAGAGCAAGCTGCATTTGCTGCATCTATTGGTGAAATTCCAGTAGGAGCTGTGATTGTAAGTCAGGGGCAAGTTATCGGTGAAGGTTATAATCAACCGATTGCTCAGCATGATCCAACAGCCCATGCGGAAATTCAGGCACTGCGCAATGCGTGTCAAAAGATTGAAAATTATCGCCTACCTGAAGACGCAACTTTATATGTCACACTTGAACCTTGTACTATGTGTGTCGGTGCATTAATCCATGCAAGAATCAAACGTGTGGTTTTTGGCGCGGTCGAACCTAAAGCAGGTTCACTTATCAGTAGTCGTCAACTGTTAGAGATTGGCTATTACAATCATATATTTCAGTTTGAAGGGGGCTGTTTACAATCACAGTGTTCAACCCAACTGTCTGATTTTTTTAAAAAGCGTCGTGAGCAAAAAAAACAATTAAAGTTACAACAAAAGACCTTAAATGACATATTAAAATGATCTAGAATACACAAGATTTTAGTGACAATTAAAATTGTCAACTTAAAGGTTTAAAAATATAGTTAAAGTTTAAAAGGATATAACAATGAATTCTATTCAAGTAAAACAAGAGTTTGATGCACCAATCGATCAAGTCTTTGACTTGTTAGCAAAACATTCAACTTATAATGTGGCTTTTGCTCCCATCCAAGTTATACGAGTGAAAGATGCTGCTGATCCTGAACGCCCAGATGGATTGGGGTCTATCCGTCGTATGGGGTTTGGTCCGATCAAACCGATTCAAGAGCAAATTACTCATCTGGATGTCAATAAACGTATTGAATATAAGTTAATTAAGAATCCATTGATTAAACATCATATTGGAATTATTGAGTTTACAGCGCTTGATGCGAACAAAACCCGTGTTGACTATACGATTGAATTACAAGCACGTGCACCATTTGTGAGTAAATTAATACTTGCACAGCTTAAACTAGCGATTACACTTGGATTTAAGAAACTTGCTAAGTCTGTAGCTTAATTGGAAATTCAATGACAATTCAAATTATCACAATCGATGGGCCAAGTGGTTCTGGTAAAGGAACACTTGCAGCAAAACTTGCGAATTACTATCAATTCCATTTATTAGACTCTGGTGCGCTATATCGTTTGCTTGGATTGTCATTGCATCAAAAAGAATTGTTGGACTCATTAGATACTGAATCTGTATTGCAACAAAGTGTGACGATTGCAACAAATTTAGATATCGTATTTAAGAGTACTGACAACGGAATCGTGATTTTGTTGGATGGTGAAGATGTCTCACAAACGATTCGGACTGAACGCGTTGGTGAATTTGCTTCAAAAGTCGCAGCAATTCCAGTGCTTAGAGCGGCATTGGTAGATCGACAACATGCTTTTGCTCAGTTGCCTGGCTTAGTTGCAGATGGGCGTGATATGGGCACTTTTATTTTTCCGCAAGCGCAAGCAAAAATTTATCTCACTGCCTCAGCAGAGTCCCGAGCAGAGCGTCGTGTAAAACAGTTGCAGGGAATGGGGCTGGATGTTAAAATAAGCGACATTTTAGCAAATATACAAGCTCGAGATAAAAGAGATATGGAACGCACAGTCGCTCCACTCAAGCCAGCAGAAGACGCTTATATCATTGATAGCTCAGAAATGAATATCGATGAAGTGTTTAAACTGATGACTGATTATGTTGAGTTACATTTAGCTAAATAAAGAATATTTAATCAAATATTAGCCAAAGCATAGCTTGATCAGTTTTATACGGACTATGTGGATGGCTTAACTAAACCGGCCTTGTCTGATCCAAGACCGTTGACTTTACTAGGTATATCATGACCGAATCTTTTGCAGCCCTCTTTGAAGAAAGCGAATCAACTCTCAATATCGACAAAGGTGCCGTTATTAAAGGTATCGTTGTTAGCATCGACTCTGACTGGGTTACTGTTGACACTGGCCTTAAATCTGAAGGTGTTGTCGCACGTTCAGAATTCTTAAACGAACAACGTGAACTTGAAGTTCAAGTTGGCGATGAAGTTGATGTTGTTGTTGAAGCGCTTGACAACGGTATGGGTCAAACAGTTTTATCACGTGAAAAAGCGAAACGTGCTGAAACTTGGACTAAGCTTGAAAAAATCTTTGAAGACGGCGAAATCGTTACTGGTGTTATTTCTGGTAAGGTTAAAGGCGGTTTCACTGTTGACATCGGTCCAGTTCGTGCATTCTTACCAGGTTCATTGGTAGATACTCGCCCTATTCGTGATACAACTCACCTTGAAGGCAAAGAGTTAGAATTCAAAGTAATCAAACTTGATGCTAAACGTAACAACGTTGTTGTATCTCGTCGTGCTGTAATGGAAGCTGAATCTTCAGCTGACCGTGAAGCGCTTCTTTCTCAATTGGAAGAAGGTCAAACAGTTACTGGTACGATCAAAAATCTTACTGATTACGGTGCATTTGTTGACCTTGGCGGTATTGATGGTCTTCTACATATCACAGATATGGCTTGGAAACGCATCAAACACCCTTCAGAAGTTGTTGAAGTGGGTCAAGAAGTTACTGTTAAAGTACTTAAATTTGACAAAGAACGTAATCGTGTATCTTTAGGTCTTAAGCAATTAGGCGAAGATCCATGGTTAGCGATCATGAACCGTTATCCTAAAGGTTCTATCGTTAAAGCACGTGTTACAAACTTAACTGACTACGGTTGTTTCGCTGAAATCGCTGAAGGCGTTGAAGGCTTAGTACACGTTTCAGAAATGGATCACACAAACAAAAACATCCACCCATCTAAAGTTGTTCAGATTGGTGATGAAGTTGATGTTATGGTTCTTGAAGTTGATGAAGAGCGTCGTCGTATTTCATTGGGTATCAAGCAAACTCGTGCGAACCCATGGGAAGAGTTCTCTAAGTCACACGACAAAGGTGAAAAAGTTTCTGGTACGATCAAGTCTATTACTGACTTCGGTATCTTCATCGGTTTACCTGGCGGTATCGATGGTCTAGTTCACTTGTCTGATATTTCTTGGAATGAGCAAGGCGAAGACGCTATTCGTCGTTACAAGAAAGGTGATACAGTTGAAGCAGTTATCTTGTCTGTAGATGCTGAAGGCAACCGTATCAGTCTTGGTATCAAGCAAATGAACAGCGATCCGTTCAATGACTTCTTAGCGACTAACGAACGCGGTGCGTTGGTTAAAGGTACAGTAACTGCTGTTGATGCTAAAGGCGCAACAATTAAGTTAGCTGACGAAGTTGAAGCTTCTTTGAAAGCATCTGAAATCAACCGCGATCGCGTTGAAGATGCAACTAAATTCTTAGAAGTTGGTCAAGAAGTTGAAGCTAAAATCATCAATGTAGATCGTAAATCACGTTCTATTAACTTGTCGATTAAAGCTAAAGATGAAGCTGAAGAAAAAGAAGCTGTAGCAAACTTGAAAACTACAACTGCGCCTACTGGTCAAGACAATGGTCCTAAGACTATTGGTGATTTAATCAAAGCGCAGATGAACCACTAAGTGATTGTTAAGAAGTATTATTTAATGTAATTAATTAATATTTTTTATTCAAATAGTGTAAAAGGTAGCGTAGTATATGATGACTGCGCTACCTTTTTGTATTTAAAAAGGATATTATCTAGTGTATATCAATTAGCATTAAAATTAATGAGGTCTTAAATGACAACTGAAGCACTTAATAAGTCTGACTTAATAGAAAGAATTGCTCTCAAAAATCCGCATTTAGCAGAGCCATTAGTCGAAGAAGCAGTTAAGATTATGATCGATCAAATGATTGCATCATTATCTTCAGATGACCGTATTGAAATTCGTGGGTTTGGTAGTTTTGCTTTACATCACCGTGAGCCACGCGTGGGTCGTAATCCAAAAACAGGTAAATCAGTGGAAGTTGCAGCAAAAGCTGTACCTCACTTTAAACCTGGTAAAGCACTCCGTGATGCAGTAAACGAATCTGCTAATTAATAAAAAAATTCGAATGAGGTGAGTATGCGCTATTTCTTAATTGCATTACTACTGGTAGTCTTTGGTTACGCTTTAGCATTAGTCTTGCAGAATCCAGCGGAACTACCTGTAGATTTATTGTTTACTCAAGTACCAGCAATGCGTTTAGGGTTATTGCTACTCTTAACTTTGGTGCTCGGGATTGTTCTTGGATTGTTGCTTGGCGTACAGGTATTTCGTGTATTCCAAAACGCATGGGAAGTTAAGCGTCTTCGTAAAGATATTGATCATCTTCGAAAAGAACAAATACAGACAGCACAATTGGCCGCTGCTGAAGCTGCCGCAAGTGCTCGTCATGAAAAGACGGTATTAGATATTCAACCAGAAAATAAGAATGTCAATCCGCTTTAATCATTATGATAGAAAAGCGCTTTACCACCACTGGAAAGCGCTTTTTTATTTTTACTGATTTCTGAGTCTGTCGATTATTTAACATCAAAAACCTTGTTTAATATCATCAAATAAAACAAAAGAATATAATTTCACTATTTTTTAATCATATACGATATTTAAATAAGCTTGAGATCTCACCAAACCTGGTGTTACGGTATTTGCTGTTCTTACGTAATTGGCTTTAATTACATGCTGAATCAATTGTGATGTATTTAAATTACCAAAGGTCCATTTATTGGTACTTCTTGATTGGTTTGGGTCTAGACTAATTATCGCATTATTTTTATCACGTAAACGAATCCCCACACCTGTAGCATATCCAGCCCCGATTTGATTCTCTAATATATTTGTTGCATTGGATTGATTCAATGCATCGGTGGTATAAGCTTTTATTTCACGACCTGCACCATCATTTAAATTTGCACAATTTATACTGAGGGTTGCTGTATTGCTTGAGCTCAATGCGGTTTCATTTCCGACTAAACCCAAGTTTCGTACACTAACATCAGGTAGCGCAATGGTATAGCTGCTTTGACTCAGTGAGCATGTGGATTCAGAGATATTGACTGTTGCATTTAAATACACTGGAATTTGTGTATTTGCAGGAATAAGAACATTATCACTAACGCGTTTTAAACTGATGGTTGCTATTCGTAGATTCGAAACATTGATCGTGGTTGGGTATGAGGTCATTGTTGATGTTCTGGGTAAAACATATAATGTCACCCTCATTTTTACACCATGCGTATCACCACTATAACTATAAATTGCTAATTCAGTAGTATTTAGTGTTTTTAATGTACCACTCGTCGGTGCATCGCCCATTTCAACTTTAATCCCTAAAGCTGGGTAAGCATTTAAGCGCGAAATATTGGCATCATAGGTCGTCACATTGGTGGCAAAAACATTACCAAAAATGGTTCTATTTACCCCAACAGTACATCCAGTATAGACACGGAAAATATCAAAATTTGCTGAAGCAACTTCGCGGGAATAAACATTGGACTGTACTGATGTTCCTTCATATTTATTGATATTCATGGTACTGGCATTCATCGTTGGCATGCTATAACCGCTGGTGAAATTGCTACCGACACTGCAATCTGCAAATACTGCAAAACTTGCAGGGAGTGTAGATAACATAAATAACAATTTATATTTCAGCATAAAATTACTCCGTGTTTATTTGCAGTTTAAGTTAAAGCTTGCAAAAGGGATTTGAGTTTTACTTTGCTCCAATATTTCTTTGGAAATATCGAATTGACAAGAATCAGTATTACTCCAATAAACGCTATAGCGTCCAGGATTTATATTTTGCATAAAAATTTGCTGACCTTGTCCTACTGTAGTCACTGCATTACCCAAAGCATCTTTCACTTGAGCACCCATTGGAATGAGCACCTCATTTGCGTGTTTAAGTTCAATTAAGGCTTTTGTGCTTTTTAATGCTTTAAAATCCACCAAAATACTGGCGTTTAATTTAGGTACAACTTGTAATTGGGTAGCATTAACATCGGTATTGAGTGGAATTGTATTGGGGTTTAAGTTGATACTATTGTATTGGTAAGGATTTAGATAGGGAATAATCGCATTGCCCCAGCGATCAATTTTAATATTATTTCCATTGGAGAGGCTGGTTCCCTCTAAGCCTTTGGCATGAATAATTGCAAAAGTATCATTTAAATCATTGGCTAAAGTAATGCCGTGTTGATGTGCAACAATAGCGCCTTGTGCTTGTAAAGAGTATTGATGCTGTTGGTCAAAGTCGGTTGCATAAGTTGATGCTAAATAAACCGGATTAGTTCGATAACTCAAAGAACTGCTGAAGAGATCTTTATCTTTACTATTTGAATAATTGAAGTTATAGCCGAACTGCTGATTTTCACCTAAATTTCCAAATATGCCGACTTGATTGGTATTGAGTGCATTATTATCTGGATAGACTTCACTACTTAGACGTAAATTACTATTTTTCTTTTTAAACGACAGAGGAATATTCACATTCACAAAGTATTGAGTGTCTTTATCTAATTTGTATTGATCATTTTGAGTATGTTGCATACCCACATAGTAACTGATGCCTTTAAAACTATTGCTATAGCTAATTTGATAAAATTTTTGTGTATTGATTTGATGCCAGAATTCATACTGTGAAAAACTGGCTGAAACAGCACCAAACTGATGACCTAGGTTCTGGCTCAGTTGAATATAGTTTGATGACTTGGGCCGACCATTAAGTACCAATGCAGCACTGTTTTTTTGAATATAACGATTCTGCATGGCTTCATCAAAGGAATAATACTGATCATTTCCATAAATAGTACTGTTTAAACTGATATTTGTTTTCGCACTGTTTAGTGCAAGATTATAGCGTAGCGTAACCAAAGAACTGTCTAAATTTTGGTTGGACTGGTTTATATCTGCTTTAACATAATTACTTTCTAAAGCAATACCACCGAGTTTAGTATTGAATGCGGTTCCTAGAATATAGGATTGATAATGATCACTGACCAGTGCTGAACTGCTTACTGAGATAAAATCATTTAATCCATAATCAAAAGATGCATTGATTAATTTCTCATCATAGGATTTGCTATTTTGACGAAAAGTACCTGCTGCAATTTGATAACGATACTGTTGT
>Ga0256898_1000102_pt1 | contig 38869 bp, 46 predicted proteins | sample MC6MC0686MT_FD_186333 | JGI IMG/M metagenome (GOLD analysis project Ga0256898, IMG submission 186333) | Metatranscriptome of enriched soil aggregate microbial communities from Iowa State University, Ames, United States - MC6-MC0686-MT... | ecosystem: Environmental > Terrestrial > Soil >... | reverse complement strand
GGGAAAGCGTGCGAAGACTTGGACTTGCGTTGTTGACGGCGGCGCTCGCGCCGACTGCTTTCGGAGCCGGCACATATTCGGAAGTCTGGAATCCGCCGGAGGCGCGCGGGACTGCGCCACATAGGGCGACTGCCCTGCACAAACCCGCCGTGCGGCGGCACGTGGCTTTGCATGCGAAGAAGGCGTATTCGCGGCGCACATCGGCACCTGAATCAAGGCTCGTCGCGAAGCAGGGCAATGCGCCAGGGACTTTGCCTGGACCCGAACCGGACATGTCCGAAATTCCGCGGCAGGTCACACCGGAGGGCAACGTCCTTCGCGTGACAGGCCAGGCGCTATCCGCTCACGTCGTGCGCTGATGCAATCGCAGAGCTACCAAGGGTATCAAGTATGGGGACACTCGATTGTCGAGCCGGAAGGCCAGTCGCAGAGGGAACGTTATGCGGCGAGCGGAACCATCACTTTTCGTGGCAAGCTTGTCCATGCTTCAGGTGTGCTTGGTCACTTTGACAGTGAGGAGGAAGCTGAACTCGCAGGGTTGGATTGGGCTCGCGCGTGGGTCGATGCTCACAGCTAGAGCCATCGGCAGCTCTGCGTTGCGGCAATGCGTTGAGCCGGGCCAAGGTGGCGCCTTCTTTCCCTGCGCATGAGGCTTCCTTCGAGCATCCGCAGGATGCGGTTGCCTGCCCTAAAAAGAGTCCCATCCATTGAATGGCTTTAATGTCCAAGAGACTCTTCGATGATGTGAATGAGTAAAGACATATCTAGCGAATGATGTTTTAATTTTTCACCTATCTCCATTTTAGGTGACCTGGCAGCGCCCCACCCGTCGTTTAGTGCCTGAGGGAGACCCGTCCGCCTTAGGCCTGTCGGAAGCACTTGACATGAGCAATTGGCACAACTGCCACCGCTCGCATGCCCGTTTTTCCCGCTAGACTTGTCTCAGTGCACCGATTGAGAGGTTCGGCAAATGGTCATGGATTCCACAATCAAGGCTCTTCTGTTCGATGTCTTTGGCACTCTCGTCGATTGGCGAAGCGGCGTCGCGCGAGACGTAGCGCCGTTTCTCAGTCGTCACAACCTCGCCGTTGAAGCAGCCGAGTTCGCCGACGCGTGGCGCCGCGAATACTCGCCCGCCATGGAAGAGATTCGAAGTGGACGACGACCGTTTGTTCGGCTCGACGTCCTTCACAAGGAAAATCTGGTCAAGGTCATGCGCAACTTCGGCATCGATGCCGACTCGGTCACCCCCGACGAACTTGACGAACTGAACCTTGCCTGGCATCGGCTCGACCCGTGGCCCGATTCTGTGGAAGGGCTGTTGAGACTCAAGCGTCAATTCATTATCGCGCCCCTTTCAAATGGCAATATCAGACTGATGGTGGACATGGCGAAGCGTGCTGCGCTTCCTTGGGACGCGATTCTCGGCGCGGAGGTCGTCAGAGCCTACAAACCATCGCCCCAAGTCTATGCTGAGACTGCCGAAATTCTTGGGTTTAGCCCCGCCGAGATTTGCATGGTCGCGGCGCATAACGGAGATTTGGCGGCAGCGCGTCAGTGCGGCCTAAAGACCGCGTTTGTGCTTCGCCCTGTCGAACATGGCCCGGACCAACATAGCGACTTACACGCTGAACAACCGTGGGATTATGAGGCGGCAGACTTAAACGACCTGGCGACGCAACTGGGTTGCCCGACTTGACGGCTCCCAACGCCATCGCTGGTCCACTGGACAGCTGACAGCAATGGTCAGGTTGTCGACTCGCCACCAGACTCGACCGTGGCCAGGCGCACGGTCGCACAGAAGTCTGCAACCTTAGAAAGCATCTGGGACTGGTACTTGCCGACGTCGAGCGCCTCCAGCCGCTGCGGTGCGTCGGCATGCTCCATCCGGTTCACGAACTGCATAACCACCTGCAACAGTTCTGCTTCTTTTGCTGCGTCACCCGCCATCCGCAAAGCTAGTCGGCCACCAAACAAGAACTTTCGTACGCTCTTGCGTCGTTGTCCCGGCACGTCGCATGCGGACATTTGAACGCCTCGACCGTCCGTGTCGCTTTTGTTCGACCTGCCTATAAAACCAGAAAGGCTACACCTGCGATTATGGTAGGCATGAGCGCGGCGCCGAGCAGTTTAATCGGACTGACTGCGCCTCCCTCAAACCGGTTCCCGAGTATCGCAAGGCCGGCCGGGTTCGGAGCGTTTGCAATCACCGTCAATCCTCCGCCCGTTACCGCTCCTGCCACGAGCAGATACTTTGCGCTGTCTGATAAGCCAGGTATGAGCGACCCGAGATACGTAATGGCAGCGTTGTCCATGACTGCCGTCAGGCCTGTCGCGCCGAAATACAGTGTCAACGCATCCATGGAACGCACTATCGGCTGAAGCCACCATTGCTGTAGGCCGCCGAGCACAACCAGGCCGCCAAGGAAGAAAGCGACTAGAAGGCTTTCGCGCAGCATGAGAGGCGACTGGTGGCGCTCGTAAGCGTGCGTATAGCCTAGGAAGAAGAGGAATGCCCCGATGAACACGACAGCGTGGTGCGAGTTGATGACGACAAGCGCGAGAAACCCGAGATGGACTAGCGTGACGCCAACCGGAACGCGTTGGGACGGTGCGGTTGTACCACCCCCGCTCCCTTGGGACGCCGGCACGCTCCTGGCACTCAGGGCGACGAAAGCCGTAGCATTGAAAACAACTGCGAGCGCTGCTTTCCATCCGAAGGTGGCCGTCATAAATCCGGTGCTCCACCCCCAGGCACTCGCGACCATCAACACCGGCGGTGCTGCATAAGCCGTCATGACCCCACCGATGGACACATTCACGAAAAGCAACGCCAGGCCGAAATACTTCACCCGCTCGGAACTTCGCGCGGAGAACAGCGTGTCGCGCAGCAATAGCGCGGCGAGTGTCATCGCCGCAGGTTCAGTGATGATGGAGCCCAGGAGGGGAACGGCGGATAGAGAGAACCAGATAACGGCAACCTCGGTGCGAACAGGCAGAAACCGCGCAAGCCGCATCACAATGGTCGTCACCAGTACGAGAATAGGTCGACTCGCGGCGACCACCATAATGACAAAGACGAACAGCGCCTCGGTAAACTCGCGATGCTCCAGGTACTCGATGGTCACGTGTGACCCGACGAGCGCCCACATCGCAAGACACAGAATCAGCGCCCAGAATCCGAAGACGACCTCCACCTCCGCGAGGAAGTGGAAGACACCCGCATGCCGCGGAAAACGGTGCGAGAGCTTTTCAATGCGTGCTACGGCGAACGTATGAATGAGCGCAAAGGCAAAGATGATGGCGGCAGAAATTTCAACAGAATGGGGCATTGAACGGAGTGCTGGAGACGCTTTCGTGTTGATGACTCCGTCATAATATTACACACACCTTACGTGCCAATTGATTCAGAGACGACGACGTTGCATTCGCGGCGCCTGCCAGGGCTAGGATGAGACGCCGGAAGAAGGCGAAGGGACCGATGCGGCAATCGCCTGGAGCATTCGACATTACTATGCGCTACTCTTTGAAGATACGAATAAGCAAAGACATATCTAGCGAATGAGGATTTAATTTTTTCTAACGGCCACTTTGATGGGCTCGCGCGCTTTGGCAGGCCGATGGTTAGACGCCAGCAGGTCGCGCAGGAGCATCCTTAAAGGATGCATCTCGCAACGCATATTGCTGCTCGTGGGGCTCCATTTCTCGGCCTACACAGCTGAATCCCCGCTAAATAAGCTCAGCAACTCGCGTGATGATGAGTGCTGCCGGTACGAGCAGAAGCTGAGCGCATACCGTTCCCAAGATACGGGCACCTGAAAGCGCAGTGATGGCCCGCCTGAAGCTGCTCTCTGTAATCCGACCTTCAATGACGTCGTCAGTCATCACGGAAACGTGCGGGTCGATGACCACTGCCAATACGACAGTTGCGAACCCGTTGATGACAGATGAGAGGTTCGCGCAGGTCACCCGCAGCTCCGGTTTCATATATCCCGCATAAAGTGTGGCAAAAACACCGACTGTCCATATTGCCATCGCGAAGACATTCAGTGCAATGACCGTCCTGGACACGCTGAGGCCAGAGGTCAGCCGCACGACATTTCGTGCAGAAGGAAGCCGCACACCATATCGCAGATAGTTGACGCCTCCTCGACTGAATACATGAAGCAGGAGGCGCGGAACGGAGCGATGAACCTGGAAGTGTTCAACTGCGCGACTGAAGTATCGCTGAAACGTCGGTATCAGTAATGTGCCCGCTATGGTCGCCACTGTCGCCATCATCAGGAATAGACGGAAGTCATCAAGAAGGCCACCTTCCATATGCCGGGCGATGTCGAGTTCCACACGTTTGGCGATAAACGGGCCCTGAAATGAGTTGGCCGTTCGGGACACGAGGGCGATTATTCCAAAGAGCGAAAACGACAGTGCAATCCGGCGGGTGCGGACGCCAGCGATACGGACCGCGTAGGCCAATGTCGCGATGACGTGGATTACAAATGTAAGCCCACAGATAATCACCAGCTGAGCGTCCATGCGATTGCTTCGAGAGTTGACGCGAATTCGACTATAGCGGACTTGCCGTCGCAATGAACATGCATGCCCGTATCACATATAAGTCGTTCTCAGAACCGAGAAACTCTTTTGCTGACATACCGCTTACTCCTGAGCGCACATCCACCGTAACCAGCGCGCAGCAATTCGGACAAGTGGGCGCGAGCCAATGAAAACAACGCAAAAACTATGCATTACTTACAACTGCATTCTCGTCCGTGATTTCCTCATTCCCTTGACCATATAGACGTTCAAATGGTCTCATTGCGAGAGAGAACATAGCAGGCTCAAAAGCAGTTTAGTACTAAGGCCGCACGACGGCGGGGAAATAGCAAATGTCAAAAATGATAATGGCGAAGTTCGCCTTGCTGGCGGCTCTTACATCAGCTCAAGGCGCCTTCGCACAGATGGTTCCTGTTCTTGGGTTGGGTTTCAAACTGGCGGACGATGTGTCGACGGTCAAATCTGCACTGAGAACGACTGCAGAAACGGAGCCGATGGCAAGGAGCGTAGCTCTACCTCCGGGCATCCCTGACCCAAACAAAGGCAAATCGGTCTTGCACCTCCGAACCAGAAATGTGTGGGCGTTCTTCAATGCGTCGGGAAACGTAGAGTCCATCCGCCTTGATGCGCCATTCGCCGGCACCGTTCTTGGCATCAGACTAGGCGACGACACGAAGAAGGTCACGTCTAAACTCGGGAAACCAATCAAGAACCCTTTCCCTGCCTTTCTGGTGATGCAGGGATATCAATACGTACTGGACGACTCCGCATATGTGACCTTCGACGTGAATGACGACGGCGTACAGGTCATCTTTATAACCACCTAGCGTCGGCGACTAAGAGCAACGTCTTCGTATCATGCAGCGACGGGGCAGCGTGTCTCTTGGATTCTCGGGGAGCGGTGCCAATCCCCTTATCGTTAGATTCTGCGCGCTCGCTGCAACCGCCGCACTGACAATGCTGATAGCGGACCATTGAGAGGAAGCTATGCAAACCTGGTTGCGGATGTTGTGCAAGCTTGTGAGCGTCACGGTTATCTTGCATTTGCCCGTTGCGGGCGCTGCGGAATCGGACCCGGTTGCGACAGACTTGAACGAAACCGTCGTCGCGGTACCAATGTCGGAGAAAGGCTTCTTCGGCATGCGCCAGCGCGAGCTCGTCGCTACGACCTACATGCCAGACGGACCGGGCCCCTTTCCCCTCATCGTTCTCAGCCATGGCAATCCGCCAAATGCGCACGACAGGATAAAAATCGGTCGATATCGCAAGCTCACGCAGATTCGCGAATTTGTCCGTATGGGATTTGCTGTTATCGTCCCAATACGGCGTGGATACGGGGCCACGGGCGGTACGTTTGCTGAGGACACTGGCTCCTGTCGGGCGCCCGATTTTGAAACGGCCGGCGCCGAAGCCGCGAAGGACCTGATAGCTACCGTAAACTTTGCAGACACACTCCCGCAAGTCGACCCCGAGCGAGTGATTCTGGTTGGCCAATCCGCAGGCGGATTCGCATCACTTGCTGCGGCAAGCTACGCCCCCAAAGGCCTCATCGGAGTGGCCAATTTCTCGGGCGGGCGCGGCGGCCGCCCCGCTACGCATCCCGGACAGCCGTGTGCGCCGGAGAGAATGGCCGATGCAATCGGCCATTTTGCAGCCACGACGCGCGTTCCTGTGCTCTGGCATTACGTACAGAACGACATGTATTTTTCCCCTGATGTCGTGCAGATGTGGTTCAACGCCTTCCAGGCGGCGGGCGGAAATGGACAGCTTGTCTTTGAGCAACCATTCGGCCGCGACGGACACGGGATGTTCGCAGTGGACGATGCAATATCAATATGGGAGCCTGGATTCAAGAAGTTCGTTTCTTCTCTCCAGTCTCCAGTGCGTGTTCGGACAGCTGCGGATGCGGCCGTCCGTAAGTGAAACGCCACAACGTCTCGCGATTGTTAAGCACAGTGCGGCGCAACCGCTCGCTTTTTTACGCAGGAGCTGCCCCTCAACTCCTCAACTGCAGTGACGACGCGCCGCGTCCTGACAACCACCTGGCCACGCTGACACTGGACGATAGCGATGAACCTTTCAAACAAAACCGAGACCGTTGACCTTTGCATCGTACGGTCTACGGTTGATGCGCGGAGCATTGGTCATATCGTCGAGAGGGAGTTTTGCATTGACGAAATCAACGACTGCATTCTCCTTCGCCGTGGGTTCAACGACGTCTACGAGGTCCGGCTCGCCAACGGGGACCGTCGTATTGCGCGACTAAGCGCATTGCGTTCTCGGGGGGACGCGAATATTGAATTCGAGGTTTCGCTGCTGGAGCACTTGAGAGACAAGGGCGCTGCTGTCGCGGCCCCTCACAAAACCCGAAGCGGGAACCTCGCAGCAAGGGTTATCGCCCCCGAAGGGAGCCGCGCGCTCGTGCTCTTTGACTACCTTGACGGCGAGCCGCCCGGGGACGATGTTGAGAATGTGCGTTTGACCGGAGCTGCGTTGGCGACGATTCATGTTGCCGCGCGGGCCTACGACGGCCCCGCGAGCAGATATACGCTGGACGCCGACCACTTGATTTCAAAACCGCTCGCCCGCATCCAACTGCTAGAGCACCTCGAGTTTGCACTCCGAGACGACTTTACGAAGGCGGCACAGACCCTTGCGGAGAGCATTAAAGGAGCCGCGTTGACAAAAGTCGTGTGTCACGGCGACTGCCACGGCGGTAACACATTCGTCAGTAGGAGCGCCGCTGGGCAGAACCGGGCGTGGTTTTTTGACTTTGACGACAGCGGCCCAGGCTATCAAGCTTACGACCTCGCCGTGTACCTCTGGGCCAGGCTGCTGCAAGGCAATCTGAGCGAGCCGGACGAAAAGGTGGGCGCAATGTGGAACGCCTTTCTTGATGGCTATCGGTCGGTTGCCGACATCGCGGAGTCCGACCTCAATGCCATCTATACTTTCGTAGCAATACGCCAGCTCTGGTTACTCGGTGAATACGCCGGCAACGCGACGTACGTCGGCACTCAGAATTTGCCAGGCAACTGGTTCAAAACGATGTTCGAACTGCTTGAAAAATGGCAGGCAAAGTCGTCACTTTCGCAACGGTCGGGGTAGCCCCACAAGGCGCGCGGAGCCATTGCCAAGGTTGATTGCCTCACAGACTCGCGGAGCACTGTCCTTCTAGGGTCTATCGGCGGCTGTCTGTGCCCCCCGGCGTCCGCTTCCGCAACGGGCGCACAGCCCGTATTCGCAACGCTGCGAAGACCCGCGCGAGGCACGCAATTGAGTGTATGGGCGTGCAACGGGATAGTGCGCACCTGGGGAAGGGGTTGGCGGCTGCGAACGAGGTCCGTCGGGACGCTGGAAACGAATTGGCTTGACTTCCTGCTCGAAGTCACTACTACAGACGTGTGTTGCTGTCGGATATACGTCATGGCCTCTGCGACGAAAAGCGGAACCAACCCACATGCGCTTCAGCGAGCGGCGCAGTACATCCGCATGTCGACTGACCATCAGGAGTATTCACCGCTGTTCCAGCGGGAGGCTATCGCGGAATATGCGCGCGCTCACAATTTCCGCGTTGTTTGCGATTACGAAGACGCAGGCCTGAGCGGGCTCACGTTCAGGGAGCGTCCGGCGCTTGTGCAATTGCTGCTGGACGTTGAGAATCCGCGCCGTAAATTCAATACGGTTCTGGTCTTCGATGTGAGTCGTTGGGGCCGCTTCCAGGACGTGGATGAGGCGGCTTTCTACGAGTACGCGTGCAGACGCGCCGGCGTGAACGTAATTTACGTTGCCGAGTCGTTTTCGAACGATGCGAGCCCTGCAACCTCTGTCATGAAAGCACTCAAAAGGGCGATGGCGGCAGAGTTTAGCCGGGAGATGTCCCGTAAGGTCTTCCTTGGGCAATGTCTGAACGCGCAGCGCGGGTTTCATGCCGGTGGCCCACCCGGCTATGGTCTGCAACGCATCCTCATTGATTCGAAGCAAGAGACAAGACGCCCCCTTGCACGGTACGAATACAAGAGCGTGCAGAACGACCGCGTCGTCATCGCGCCCGCATCCACGACTGAAGCGTCACTCGTCAGGAAGATGTACGAATGGTATGCAACGCAAACGGTCACAGGGGTTGGCATTGCGAAGCGCCTCAATGATTTTGGCCTGCGCAACCGCTCGGGACGGCGCTGGGACGCCCAGAACATCCTGCGCATCCTTCGCAATGAAGCGTACGTCGGGACTACCGTTTACAGCAGGACGTCCTCCAAGCTCGATGGAGCATGGCAGCAGGTTCCACGACAGGATTGGATACGTCTCGAGAACGCGTTTGAGCCCGTAGTCGACAGGCGGGTCTTCGCGGCCGTGCAGAAAAAGATGGAGGCGAACCGCAGGCAGTCCACGCGCGAAGAGATACTCGACGGCTTGCGCAAAGTCATAGCGAAAGCCGGCAAGCTCGACCAGGCGACCCTGAGGTATTACCGGAGCGCTCCGTCGGTTGAGCAGGTCATGCGCGAGTTTGGGAGCCTTTACAAGGCGTATGACGAGGTAGGTTACGTACCGAGGCTGGCGCCCGAACGGTCTTTGAACCGACGCACCGAGCAGATTGTGGAACACCACGTCGCGGACGCCACTCTCGATGCGTTGAGGAGCCAGGGCCACGACGTACGCTACGAAAAGCACACGACGACGTTCTGTGTCGACAAGTGGCTCCGATTCAAGCTTGCTGTTCGCAGTCCGTGGCTCATCGGCGGTCATTTACCATATTGGGTCGCGCGCTGGCCAGACGGCTTCCCTGTCGACTTCCTGGTCTATGGCCGCATTGAGCGGGCAGGCACAGACCTGCTCGACTTCTATATCTTTCCTCGAGGAAGTCTGGTGGCAGGGGCTTACACCGTTGTTTGCCGGCATGGACAGACACACTTCGGTAAGTACCAGCGGGCTGACCTGAAGTCACTGCTGCTCATCGCCGAAACGGTGTCTCTCGATGCGGTGCAGGTTGACGGCATGGTCGGGGACTCATCGTGAGGTCACCGAACCGCGTCGCTCAGAAGAGGACGCCCACTGCAGAGCCAAGGCGACCGCATGGCAACACCAAGCCCGCGCTTAAGGGCGGCCGCAGACCGCCAGAGGCGAAGGGACGCTCAGTTCTCACGCTCGAATTGGCCCGGCAACGAAGCGCCGTCAAAAGCATGCGCAATACTGAACGGGAAGCCGACGAGGTTCTGGCGATTCTGCGGGAGCTTCTGCGCGACGCAGCGTTTGTCGCGCTAATGAGGACGCGAGGCTTTACCAGCATTCCCCGGCTCCTTTACGAGCGCCTCGCTGCGCGGCTGTAATGAAGAAAGCACAGAATCCGCGATTTATCTGCCGAACCCTCGCACGGCCCGAAGATAGAATATCGGCGAGTTTGTGCGAAGAGGCGGCAGAGATTCTCGCCGGACAGACGCTACCAGTGCGGACCGCTCGTGCGCTAGAAAGCATGTCCCCAGCGCATCAGGTGCGCACTGTCTCGCTCATGGTTCGGCAGGACAATCTCACCGGCGATTTCGCTCGTGCACTGCTGGCCGCGACGCCCGCAGACAGGCGCGCGGATAACGGACGTCTTTGTCGCTCCAGCCCCGATGGCACCTCCGCACTCGTGCGGATTGTGAACAAGCTCGCTGCGGCTCAGGAGAATGCGGAGGCCTTGCGGGCCGACCATGACGCCAACCTGCTTTTTCTCACATTGGCCGCCGGCTGGACGCGGACCTGGATTCGCGACGACGTCATTGGTCAGTGGCTTGCATCCCGCCTTCCCGCCCACCTCGCGGCGCTAAAGGGCATCGTCGATGAGGCGGACTTTGCGATAGCGCCGCGGCGCCACATGAAGCTTCCCTATGATGCCGTTGCAGGCACCGCCGCCACGTCGACACGCAAAAGGCGCAGAAAGCGTCGCTCGTAGACGGCAGGGAGTTCGGTTCAGAAACAGCCAGAGTCGACCAGGTGTGTGACGCAGTGCTGATAGATATCTCGGGCGACAGGCGAACGGAAATCGAGGCGCAGATTTTCGCAGAACAACGCCGTCACTGAACCCGGCGCGACGGCTGGGCCCAACGTCTGTTCGAGGCCTCGAGCGACGTCCAGGGCACGGGTCGAAAGCATCACGCGCTGCATCACGTCAGCTCCCCCACCGTTCGTCTTGAGCCATAGCGTCGTTGACTCCACCAGATGTTCGACGGATAGCCACTCGCCAGTCATCTGCCTCGCGAGAAGATGAGATACAACGAGATAGGCGAGCAGTTCGGCGCGAGCGCGCAGGTCCAGGTTTAGCGGGTTGCTCATCGCAATGACATCGATGTCTGACACTTCAATGCGACATTGTAGGCGTACCTGGCCAACGCCTGTTTCCATGTCACGCTGTTTGGACTGTTCGTCGTTCGCAGATAAATGAACTCCGCGTGCAAGAAAATGCGTGACCCGTCGTAAGTGGCGGTGCGGCACACCGCAACGAGGTTGGGCCCGGAAACCCTCAGGGCGATGGCACTGGCCTTCGGGGATATGCCTTGACTTCGCGCGGGCGGCATCTATCACTAAGATTTGCTATGCGAGGGTCCCCTCAATGGCAACCGACGATACCCTTCCTGTCGCATGCCCGATGACACCCGTCCGTGCTGTGTCGGCGGCGCAGTACGTTCGGATGTCGACTGACCAGCAGCAATACTCGCCTCTGGCGCAAAAGCAGGCTATTGCTGATTATGCAGAAGCTCATGGCATCACAATCGTTAGCACGTACGAAGACTCTGGCCTGAGTGGCCTTACGCTGCGCGAGCGCCCGGGACTGCAACGGTTGCTGCTCGACGTCCGCAACGCGGACCGCGAGTTCGACACTGTGCTCGTATTCGACGTGTCGAGATGGGGACGATTCCAGGACACTGACGAAGCGGCGTACCACGAACATGAGTGCAGGCGCGTGGGCGTGCGTGTTATCTATTGCTCCGAGCAGTTTGAGAATGACAGTAGCCCTTTTGCAAGCGTCTACAAGTCCATCAAGCGCGCGATGGCGGGCGAGTTTAGCCGGGAACTGTCGGCTAAGGTGTTCGCCGGTCAATGCAGGTTGGTGCGCCTGGGCTTCTGGCAGGGGTCAACGCCTGGGCTTGGGTTGCGCCGGATGCTTGTCAACATGAATCGAGACTTGAAAGCGCCACTCGCGCCGTTCGAATACAAGAGCATCCACACCGACCGCGTCGTCCTCGTTCCCGGTCCCGCGAACGAAGTCGCCCTGGTGCGTCGGATATTCGAGTGGTACGTGAACGGCGGAATAAGCACGATACGCATCGCCCGACGCCTTAACGACACAGGTGTGTACAACGCCTATGACAGACCTTGGAGTACACCCACAATCCGCCGGCTTCTGATGAACGAAAAATATCTGGGCAACAACGTCTACAACAGGTCGTCGATGAAACTGCACGCGCCTCGCGTCACTAATTTGCCTTCAGAGTGGATTCGGGCCGTTGGTGCTTTTGGCGCCATCGTTGAACCGGCACTTTTTGAGGCCGCGCAGCTCCGGTTGACCCGGTACGCGCGAGGCGTCGTCGAAGCAGAGACGAATGCGGACCTGAAGCGGCTGTGGGAAAGCGCCGGCTATCTGAATGTCAGAGCGATGGCGCAGGGATTGAGCGTTAACGGCAAGAGTGGGTTTGCGAAGCGCTTCGGATGTCTGGCAAACGCCTACCGAAGCGTCGGATTCAAGCCGACGTGCCAGTACGACTATGTCGACCTGCGGCGGCAGGCGCACGCCGTATTCCACTCACTCATCGAGGCAATGTCTACGAGCCTCTCACAGGACGGGCACCATCCGGTACTGTACCGATGCCGTACCTTGCTGCAAGTGAACAATGAACTGAGTGTCAAATTCATCGCGCGCCTCAGTGCGCCACGCGGTGCCGGGGCGCGCACGTGGACACTCAAATGGCCCGGCAACTACCCGGTCGATTTAATGGTCATTGTGCTGTTCAGCCGCATGCCTGTTCGCGTTGACGGATTTTACGTATTCCCCCGCGGCGTCGTTCTTCCCGGCAAGGCGACCGTCGTTTGCCCTCTGCATATCCCCGCCCTGCGCCGCTTCTATGTGCCAAATCTCGACATGCTTCGCTATCTTGCCGAACGCAGCGCACTGGAGGCGGGACATGAATAGCAACAAAGGACGAGTGGATGAGAGGATTGTCGATATTCCGCTCGACGACATTCGCGTGCTTAATCCGCGAGCGCGCGCACGAGCTCAACATCAGGCGATAGTCGCCAGTATTGCGGCTGTAGGTCTTAAGCGCCCCATCACCGTTAGCCGCAGGCAAGCAACCGATGCTAGTCCACGGTTCGACCTCGTGTGCGGGCAAGGCCGCATTGAAGCCGTCAGGCTACTCGGGCACGAAACAATTCCGGCAAGAATAGTCGAGCGCGACGAGGCTGGGTGTCTCGAAATGAGCCTTGTGGAGAATGTTGCGCGACGAAACCACAACCCCACGGAGCTGCTTCGAGACATAAAAGCGCTCATTGATGACGGCTACTCAACGGAGGTAGTCGCAGACAAAGTCGGACTTACCCACTCTTATCTGCACAGCCTGCTCGTCCTGCTGGAGCACGGCGAAGAACGACTGCTTCATGCCGTCGAACGCGGCACAGTGCCAATCGGGCTCGCCGTCAGCATTGCTCGCTCAGACAAGGCTGAAGTTCAGTGCGCGCTCGCCGATGCTTACGCAGAAGGTTTGCTTAAAGGGCGGCAATTGGCGACCGTCCGGCGGCTGATAGCGCAAAGGTTGCAGCACCGCTCACTGCAAAAGTCCGGCAAGCGGGGTACATCATCGGGGCCTCTTTCCCCGGAGCAGCTACGCAAAATGTACGTCAAGGATAGCGAATCGCATCAGCTGCTTTGCAAGAAGGCGGACCTGGTCCATGCGCGTATGGTCATCATCCGCAATGTGATGAAGACGCTCCTGAACGATGAGAGGTTCGTTGGGCTGCTGCGTCAGGAAGCAATTTCGAGCATACCGAAGGTGCTTGAACAACGAATCCGGAAGCAACAGTGAACAGTGCAGATAAGCAAGCGGAAACTGCCGCGCCGCTGCGCCCGGCGTTCTGGCCCGACCTGATGACGCTGAGTGTCGACATACTTCGTCCACATCGTCCGCTTCCCGCGTCCGCCATCTCTAGCAGAAAGTACCTTCAGGTCCTGGCGTCGGTCGCGACCGTGGGACTCGTGGAACCGCTTGTCGTTGTCGAGGACGCAACGCGGCCCCGGTGCTATGTCGTCCTCGACGGCCGCCTTCGACTGGAAGCATTAAAGCGACTCGGGAAGCTCGAGGCCGTCTGCCTGATATCCACCGACGACGAGACGTACACATACAACCGGCACGTGAATCGCCTGACGCCTGCGCAGGACGCGCGGATGATTGCCGAAGCCATGCGCAGAGGTGTCAGCCCCGCTAGGATAGCGAGCGTCCTTGGAGTCGTTCAGAGAACCGTGAAGCAGAAAGCTGCGCTGCTCGACGGCATCTGTGGGGAGGCTGCAGCGCTACTCGCAGATAAAATTTGTCCAGCGTCGGTCTACTCGACACTAAGGTGGCTGACGCCTCTCAGGCAGATTGAGGCCGCGGAGCTCATGTGCAGCCAGGCCAACTTCACGTCAGCATTTGCAAAGGCAATCAGGTCAACGACACCGGCAGAGCAATTGGTAACCCGGGTGCGGCGGTCAAGACGCGATGCAACGGAAGCTTCATTGCAGATTGCGCAGTTGGAGCATGAGATAGCCACGCTAGAGGCAAGTCATTCAGAGGCCGAGGAAACGTACAGCGTGGAGCACCTTGAGCTGGCTGTTTCCTTGGCCTTCATCGTCAGACTCCTTAATAACGATGCAATCTCGACGTGGTTACGTGAGCATTACGACCACCTCTGGGGACAACTCGAAGCCGTTGCAAGCGAAGCTGCACAAAAGAAGTAAAGCCAAGGGCGCCATACATACCATCGCCTGGTCATGCGGCGCTCATCAAAACGGACCACGACTCGCGAGTCGCGCATAGTCTTCCTTAAGCATCTCGATGCGATGTCGGTATGAGCTAAGCAGGCATGCTTGATTACTATGACATTTTCGTCTCATGTTCAACCACGCTTGCTGTTCATCCTGCATCGCGCCTCTGGCTCCCATCGCGACCAGACCGGTCAGCATTTCATAGCGCACGGACATCTCGACGTCCAACTCACTTAGCTGCCGTGAATCACAGATAGCCCTCTCATCTGGAGACTTGGCCTGCTTGCAATCAAAGCTAGCGCCATACGCATTTGACAAAACCGTCAATGAACTAGCGACGACCAACGACAGAAAACGGCGGATACTTGTTTTAAGAGCGAATGTAGACAAGACGACCTCCAATGTCGCGAGCGGATATCCTATGGTAAGGCGGTTGCATCGTCAAAGTTGGCGAAGACTACCGCCTCTCCATGGGAGCTACTGATTTCATGTCCCAGCAAGAGGACATCAGAGTGCAGTACGCGCTCTCAGTCGGTGAACGTACAGTACTGGGCAGCACGGAGAGATGCCATGGACCGAGCGGAGTATGAAGGTGCAATCAGTCGGTTGGTTGCAGCGGCAGAACTGGTAGTGGCTAGTGCATCGGACGAGCAGAGACTGGATGCGCTCGGGATGCTGACGTTCTTTCGACTTCAGCGCTTACGCATTGCGGAGCACGGCGCGCCACGCATCTCGAACCAGAACCTCTTCAGGGAAACCGCGACCGCGGCACTCACGATGGCGGGCCGCAACGAGTTTCTCGCGGCATCCGCGCTTCTGGCCCAAGCGCAGACGCTTATTGAGGCCTAGCTAGTGTCGCTTCCGTTCTCCTGCCGTCGCCTAACGTTTGGCCGGCTCACAAATAGAAACTTCGCGACTTCATTGATGGTCATGTTTGCCTCGGCTAGAGGCGGGCAAACCGCACCCGTCACCGTCGCGAGCGCCGCTGAAGGTAGAGGCTATGCGGCGGCACGTCCCGCGCGACTGAAGCGAAACCGGGGGCTTTTGGGGCTCCGCTGCTTCCATTAGTCCCTGATGTGCGAAGACTCGTCGACATGCAATGGAGGCTGAAACTGGTCACCGCACGGGCCGACGCTGCCGCGCGTTGGCGAGCTGCGTCGGGTTCACCCATGGCCTCAGCTGTCGGGGACTGTTGAACACGAGCGCATGTCGGTTAGCGTTCAATGCGAACGCCCGTGACCGCCGCCACCGCCCCGGTATTGGCCGCCGCCCATACCACGCCCTGGGTATCCGTGCCCACCCCAGCTGCCATGACCACCCCAACCGCCCCGATATCCATGGCCCCAATAGCCGTGGTGCCCCCAGTAGCCGTGCCGGCCCCCGCCATAGCAGCATCCGCCCCAGTAACCGAAGCTCAGTGACACCGATGGTCCCCACCACGCGGGCCAGCCGTAGTACGGATACGCGACGGGGTAATACGCAGGCACGACGAAGACGGGCGCGACTGGTGCGACATAGGTCGTCGATGCAGTTACATCTGACGCGGCCGCACCGGTCGCGGCTGCGTCGGTCATCGAGAAAGGATATTGCTGCTGCGGCGCTGCCGCTGGCACTTCGCCGTACGGAACGTAGCCGTAGGGCACGTAGTAGTAGCAACCGGACAAAGCTGCGGACAGGACTACCACCGCAACGACGCCGCCCGCACGCGACGTTGCATCCAGCGTTTTCATAACCAGCTCCGGAGTCCGACGCGACGTAACCTGCGCCGCGCCTTTAATACAGCTAGCTTACTTCAGCAAGCAGGATGCCTAGGTCGCGGGGTTCATGCGCGATTCACGCGCATGAGGTTTGCGGCCGCCGGGGAACGGTCGCGAAACGTCGGCCACTCATCGGTAGTCGTCGGGACGGGGGCTCGCTTCGGAGCGCTACGCTGTAAAACGCTTTTTCTTGCAGCGCGGAGAGTGGCGCACGACACTTCTTGCCCGGGCCGAAGACACCACTGCTGCGACTGGGTTCGACGGCGGCAGGCTTGGTGATGGCCTTCACGCCACAACGGCCGAATCCCTCAACCGTCGGCCACCCGGCCGGGACATCAGGCTGCGTCATCGCGAGCATCCTGTTTTCGAATCCAGTAGCGAGTATTCGCCGTATATGGGTCATACCCACGCAATTACGCGTGGCAACTCTGGGGAAGTACACCATTAAATACAGGACTATGTTCGTCGCTGTCGCGCTGTCTGCAGCGGTATGCCCGGCATGACTCCCGACAACAGCGCTATGTCTAAAAAAACTGGGCAGTAAATGCTTGAAGGTTTGCCGGCGCCGGAAGGCTCACGGTCTGCGCGCCCGGCAACACATTCGCAAGTAGCCGCTACGTCAGGTGCGGAAGGCAGTTGCCCCCTTGTCGGCTTCCTAGACTAAAAATTTGCGGCACCGCTGATGCAGGAAGAGCCTTACCTAAGGCCAGGCGGAAGGCGCAATCGCCGGTCGCGCTCACAGCTCTGTTCAGCGAGCCGGCAGTCTTGGTAACCGCATGAAGTTTTCGATGAGCCGCAGCAAGTCCGTTTCGTCCGGCCGCGTACCCCATCGGCTGTATCCTGCAACAGATGCAATGGCAAACCAGGAATGCGGCGGAAACCATTCTGCCCGCACTGTTACGCCGCCGATAATTCGCAGTCGGCCCGTATCGCTAAGAAATTCAGCGTGAAATTTTTCGCCGCCTACGGTTGTGCTGGCAATTACTGGCGTAGACCGAAACATGAAGCCCTCCTGCGGTTTCTCACTGCTGAAAGTGGATGCTTATGTGGTGGCTCTCCCGAAGAAAACGAATATGACCCAGGCTTTTGCATCAACCCGTCGAGCCGGCGGCCAAGACTAGCGTTACTGATAGCGCCGCGTATCGAGAGGCAAGTTGCATGCCCAATTGAGCAAACGACCGATAGCCGGGCTTTTGCCCATTTTGCATTTGCTATTGGTTCTGGTAAGGGGCGGTTGCGTTTATCGGATGCACGAAAGTGAACAACGAAGCACCGTTCTGTGCTGGACAACGCGCCGTCGGTAAACGGACGATTGTCGTCAGAAAAAGCTGGAGCAGAATCGCGTGAAGTTTCGCGCTGATGCTGCTCTGGGCTGACAACTTTCCATAGCACGGGCTAGAAGGCTCGTCGCAGTCGCGTTTTGTGCTTCGGTATCAAGGCGCCAGCACTGCAGCCAAGAAGGCAACGCGTCAATCCAGTTAGTCGGCCACGACTACTTCGTCACCGACGTCATTACACCTGTTCCTCGGCACGCACTCGATATCCGCAAACGCCCTATCCCGTATGCGGCCAATGTCGGCCGTCGCAATGACTCGGCGCCCCGACTCAAGTCCGCCCCAACATAATGCGATTATCACGCGCAGCATTACTTGCCTCCAGTGACTTTGTGAACGCGCTCCGCGAGCGCCACTGCGTCGCTTGGCGACATCGGCAGCGGTCCACGCGGCGCTACGTTCAAGACCCAGTCGGCCAGCCGGCCCACTAGCGATATATCGTCTACGTTCAGCCCGAGCACCGCCAACGACTGCGTCAACGATTCCAACTGTGGAGAACAGCAATAAATGGCGTCGAACGCGGCACGTACGCGCGTGGACTCAGTTAACTCGGCATCGCGTGCATCGGCAATCAGGTTCTCGTATCGCATATCAGCTCCAGTTTTGACCTGAGTTCCCCCAGCGCCGCGGGCTCCCTCATACCGGGGAGTTGGGTCGTGCACACCAGGATGACGCGGCACCAAGCAGGACAGGTGAAGACAGTCATCATCTAACGCTAGACTAGCAGCGGGCTCCCGGCGTCGAACGTCACTCCATATCTGCATCTCGGGATGTAGTGGCTTTTCCTGTCAGCATTCCGCTGCTGCTCCGTCACTTTTGTTTGCCGTAGGTTCCAGCTTCCTGCGACACGCGTGCAAGTTCTTCCGGCGCCTTGTGGCCGCGCCGTTTTGCACTCAAGCGGTAGGCATCGCATCTGTGCTTGCGACGGTGTGCCTGCCATCCGCACTTGCGCTCGCGGGTACTTTTCCGTCACGGATTAGCTTCACGACATAGGCAGGTGAGACGTTCAGCAACACCGCAACTTCGGCAATGGTCATGGTTTGGTTCATGTTCATACCCGTGGGAACAGTGAGCAAGGCGGCGTCGTCAACGGCTTCCGACTTTCGCTCAGCATCTGTGGAGAATCGACGCAGAATCGAGCCTACGTTCGGTTAGCTGCTACCAGTGGAGCAACGCTCGCAGCCGTTCGACAAGCCAATCCGCTTCCACGACTATTTCCCACCCTTTGACCTCGATTGCACGCCTCATGCGTTGCAAAGTAACCTCCCGCGAATGCTGCGGATACTTTGCTGCGCCCTTTCGAGCCTTCGCGACCAGTTGCTGCGCGAGGTCTTCACATACCTCCCATCGTTGGTAACGCTCATCGTCCGTCTGCCCAACGACAAACTTCCCGTTAATGAGGCGCCCGGCCAGTTTTGGCTGCGCTCCGGACAGCGACGCTGGCGTCACGTCTCGGGAACATCGTCATGTACATGTTGGCTCATCTCAGGTGGGCGATGACTCGCTTGGCAAGGTCAATGAGATTCGTCTTTCTCAAGGCCGGTAACGTCTGTGACTTAAGCGTCGCACCGGGCGCAGCAACGATGCGGATATGGATATCTTCGCGGTCCACTACTATTTGTATGCAGGCCTCTGGCGTCGTCGCGGCATCCCCAGCTGTTTGTCCCTCAACAAAAAGAGTGAATTGTCGGACCTCCGTATAAGGGCCGAGCGGCCATTGGTATCCATGGGCGTGAAGGGCCTCCGACGCGCGCTCCCACAACGGACGGCGCGGGTCAATTTCTGCGGTTGCTGTGTACAAGGGGGAGACGTCAGCTGGCTCCGTCTCGTGCACGCCCCCGTAGACTTTTACCGAGGTCCGCGACCATTCGGCCGCCCACGCCGCTGCTGCTTGCCGCAGACTGTTGAAATCGCCGTCGTCTTCGAACATGTCCAGCGGGCGTCGGTCGCCGAGACTTCCGTTCAGCGACACGAGGAAATCCAGTCGGCTCAGCGTCGGCGCTGGCACTATGATTCGGCAGATTGCCTGCAGCCGCCGCCGATTGTGGGAAGGGTCCGCCAGGACAGCAGGCACGTATTCAACTCCGTCGACCTCGACCGCAAACACGCTGGCATCGTCTAGCAGTTGCCCAAGTCGCTTCTCGGTCACGCCGATTCGCCGCCTGAACTCGGTGAGTGACAGCAGGTCTCCATTTGCAATCATCTCGCGACGGCCGTCGAGCGCTTGCTGCCAGAGATGCTCGCGAAAAAGGTCGCAGCCAACATCCTCGCCGGCCTCGAGATAGGCTTCGCGCACGATTTCTTCGATGCCAACTATTACGTGGTCGGGGAGTTGCTGAAACCTGCTGCGGTCCGCCGCTGGTAGCCGAAAACCGTTCTCAGCTATTTTGCGGACAAGAGATGCAGCAACGAACTGGGGGAGGTCGTATTCCAGGTCGATGCGGCGCATCGCTATGTCCCAACCACTGTCGGCCATATCGCCTCCCAAAAGGCGTTCAAAGAGTCACGAGTTTGCTGCTACACCCCCGGACATTCGCCGCTACCAAGTGACGAGCAACAGGACCGGGACTTGTTTGCGCTTGACTTGCTCGAGGTCGGGGCCAAGCTCTGGGAGTGGCTCGCCGGCATAAAAGCGTTCATAGGGGCGGCCTTTCGTTAACCCAGTTTCGATGGTCCATTGCAATTCGCCGACTCTAAGAGACATGATGGGTTGCGCATTGCACTCCTTATAGTCGTCCAACAGCATCACCGTGGCTTGGGGCGCCGCCTTGCCCAGCAACTCCATCAGCTCTCGAACAATCATCTCAATTTCTCCTTCGTCGGCTGCGCACGCCGCGTTCAAACGTGACAACCCGTTTCCCCGCCTGAATCCTTCGGACGATATGGCAGTGACCCTTGTCCGGGACGCTGCTCATCCGCACTTGAGTAATTGATTTAGCGTTGTATTCCGTCGTTTGCAGCAAGCCTCCGGAAGAGCCCCTCAGCAATTTTATGGAACGTTCCAGCAGGTGCCACTCCCTGCGTGAACTGTTGACGGCGCCTTTGAACAGAGCTCGTGGCCCTTGGTCCCGGCTTCCGGGCATCGACCATCTTTGCCAGCAACCTAGCAAGTTGGCGAGAGCTTCCAGGATGCTCGAGGCGGAGCGCGTCACATGGTCCGCGATGTGCGTTCTTCTTGACCTCCGTTGCTCACCTCGATGACCAGTTCCGGGTCAAACGCCGGGTTCTCCCATTCCAGTTTGTCCGGTGTTTCTGCATATTGTCGATTGCGCGCGTACCCTCGCGGATTCGCAACTACGCGGCAATTACCGACCTTGTAATCGAAGGAGTCGTGCACGTGGCCGTGGACCCACAGGTCAGCTTGCTCGACAAGCGATGTCAGGTCACTGACGAACGCTGCGTTTAACAGGTCGCCGGCATAGCGCGGATGCACCGACTTTGGATGCGGCCCGTGATGGGTCACTACGACAGTTGTGCCATCGAAGGGCAATGCGAGCTGTTCCTGCAGCCAAGACCGCGATTTCATGTGTTCAGCGCGAGCGATGGCTGGCGTGAAATACCCGCCCTCTCCGACGCGAATCGAGCTATGGTCGCGGAGGCAACGCTGAGCCTCCCGCATCGCTGCGGGTGCATGCCCGTCGAGCTCGTAGTCGGTCCACAGGCATGTGCCAAGAATCCGGATGCGCGGCAGGTGAATCGCATCGCGTTCAAGGTAGTTGGTGCCTGTGCCAGCCGCAGCCCGAGCGATTTCTGAAGTGACGCCATAGTAGTGTGCGCCATAGCATTCATGATTTCCGTGGACGTAAAACACGGGCACCGGCCAATTTGCGAACGTCGTTATGGCGTGAGTGTGCGAATGAATGTCGCCGGCGAGGATTAACGCGTCTACGCCTGCCGAGGGCTCGATGACGCGGTAGCCCGCGAACCGATAGAGCATCTCAAGGTGAAGGTCAGACGCAATCTGGAAGCGCATCATCGTTCTCCGGCCGGGTCACCTGTAGTGCGTGGCTGCGCCAAAATTCCAATCGTGTCAGCGTTGACGCGGGCGGCCAGACGACATGCTTCATCTATCGGTATCTGCGGCAGGAATGGTGATGAATCGGCTACCCATTCCATCAATCGTTCCACTGTGACGCGGTCGTGCCACCAAGCAGTCAATGCAGACAGGCCCACGCTTACTATTTCGGCGCTAGGGTGCTCTGCGCCCTCGACGTCGATGCCGCGCGTCGCGGCGATTTCGCAGAAACAGAAATACATCGCGTCAAACGTGCATTTGAAGCGGGTATGGGGCGACAGCGACGAGTTGTGCGCGTCGCGCAGGTACGCCGCACTGGTGACTAGCCGCCACCGCATACGCTCAACCATTGAGAGCTTGCCGCCGATAGCCGGCCCCAACAGCAATCCGACCACTGTTGTTTTGCAACCCCGCTCAACGCGTACCCCGTAACGCGCGATGCTTCGGGATTGACGAAACTGGGCCATTCCTGCCGCTTCGACTTCATGTCGGCTCATCCGGGGTAGATGGACTTGATAGCGAGCATGAATCGGGCGGTCCAAATATGATTTCCAAACGACGTGCGAGCACTTGCTGCACATCTTTGTCGCCAAGGCCGACACCGACTTGGCAATGAACGAGGCGGACCTCGTAGCCTTCGAATCCCGAGCGCACGTCATCGATAGCAAGCCATCGCTGTAGCCTGTGACGCTTAACGAAACGAAGGACCTGAGTCCCTCGCGGCAATGCGGCCCAACCTTCATCAACAGCGTCTTCTTTTTCGAAAGTGGCGCCGCGCACTCGTGCTCGCAATGAATCGCTCGGCAACTGCGCCACCGTAAAGTCGTATCCAAGAACTTCGACCCAGGAGCTGCTGAGGACGATTGCGAGAGCCGGGTAGGGCCCGAGTAGCTGCTCGAGAATAGGCGCGAATTCGAAAAGCGTGCTGGTGTGTGCCTCTGGGAGTACCTTGCCTTCAAAAAGGAAAGCGTCCGAAGCGTGCAGGGTGTTATCAATGTTCAGAAAGACGACGCCCGGGAGTTCGTCCAGCATCGCTGTTGGTGCCGCTCTCGTGGTGGCGGCGCGGCGTCTATCGGCGGCCGCGGTCATAATTTTCGTATCCCAAGGCGGCCCCCACACACCAGGCAAAGCCCGGGCAGAGCCACTTAGGTCCGCATCCATAGGGTAGTGGCGGAGCAATTGGCCGGCCATTGTCCGCACTAAGTCCCACAGAATTTCATCCTCGGTACCGCGGACTGTCTCAAGGAACTGACGGGTCTCTCTGACCGCCTTGGTCCTTTGGTCAGGTGTCGTCATGGGGCGCTCCATGCAGAAACTCTTGAGTGACGTCTTCCGAGGAGGTGACCGAATTGCGGAGACACCATGTGCCCCAAACGTACTCGCTAACTCCCGTAAATCCAGCCGGTCCGATTAACTGGTATGCCCGGCCCGACGCGGTCGTTCCCCGCAGTTTGTCCGCGTCGAAACCAACAATAGGCGAGCTAACACGGCCGCTGTAGCTCAAGGCGATTCTTCCAACGAAGTGGAGCGTTGCGCCGGGATTCGCTCGCATGATTCGCCACTGAAGGAGTCGCACCGAAGCCTCTGCATCTAGGGAAGGCGTCTTCGATATTGGCATGGCGTTCTCCAGCCCTCGGACGGGCGAGGACACAGAGCGGAGGGGCACGCGCGTCCGACTACTTCCTCAGCTTTTCTTGCGCCTTTGGACCTCGCGCCGCGCTGGACAAAAGTGCGACAAAAATCGCACTTCCAGTGTAGGGCGCGGTGCTCAAAATGCAAGTGACTTCGGCGTACAAGTGCATTGGGCGGCGACGAGCGGAGAGGTCAGCTTGCGGATGCTGCCAGCCGCTCGGTCACGGCAGCGCTTCGGAGGTCTTCGCAGTCGACGTAGCGTTCGAGGCTTGTACTGCCGAGGGCAGTAATGCATTGCATGAACATTGATAACGACAGGCTCCCCGCTTCGATATGTGACGCGAGCGTGCGCACGGAAACGTTCGTGCCGAACTGGGCAAGGCGGCGGGCGAGCTCTTCTATCGTTACCCACGGCTGGCGGTCAAGTTCAGCCCGCGTTACGGCTTGAGCTCGCTGCTCAGAGCTTACGCGTTCTGCAAGTGCTTCATGCCAAATTGGGGGAAGGGAGGCGCCACTCAGGTCGAGGACTTGGAGGAAGAAGCTGAGCTTCACAGTCCCTCGGGAAATTCGAGAAATCAATGCACGCTCAGATTCGATAACGCCGTCGGCAGCGAGGGCCGCAGCCAGTTGTGCGTAGCTGATATCTTTTCTCGTCAAAGCCACGCGGACCACTCGGGCGGCCAATCGAGACCAAGCTGTGTCAGCTTCACTCAAACCGTAGTCCTTGTTTTTTGGTGAAAGTGCCCTAGACTTCCAACTGCGAAATATGTCGCACTTTTAGGACGGTGGAAGACCAAGTACAAGAAATCCTCTGCCCCCGGCGACACAGACGGTAGCGCCGTCCAGTTTAGACTGACCGACGCTGCCTGTCAGTAGGACACCGCAGCGTCGCAAGGCCGCAACCATGAACGACCGAACACTCGCCCTCGCCGGACCGTCTGTCTTCCGGAGCGCGCAATGAGTTCAACGTTCTACTAAAGTGCCTTCGACGCAGCCGCCACTGGTCCTGGAGATTCGGCGATGACTTGCATTGCTTACGCTTTAGTAAGCGCATTGCTCCATGCAGCGTACTGATGTGCTGATAGTGCGATGACGGTCGCCGTCATTCGTAGTTGCCAACGCACGAAGGTGTTGAAAGCACCACATGTAGCCCTTAATCAGAAATTGCTGCTAATAAGGATGCTAACTGCCGAGCCGGAGGTAATGTAGATAACGACGGTGTAAGGGCACACTTCGTGCCGAATTATGAAGCGCAGAATCCGCATGCCTGGCGACCCTAAAGCGGACCCGAGCTACTTTAGTTGCTCCACGCAATTATGTTGGAGGATGATTTTTCGCGCTATCTAATTGAATCTAATTACTAATCTGTAGTCGCCCATCACCCATGGAGCGGTTTAAGGTCGCTTTAGGAGAGCCAGCCGGCTACGCGCAATCGATACCGTAACTCGTTGATTGTGTGAGGAAAAATAGAGTTCTAGGACACTTTTTTCCTGAGCATAACTTCCTCAAAATCTAAAGCGAACCTTTTCGTGGTTTATTGACGAATATTCTGTCGAGGCATAACAGCGAGCGAAGTCGAGCAATGACGTTTCAGAAGTTGTCAAAATGCTTTTTTGAGTCGTCGTTGAATTTTTTTTTGGAGCACCTGAATTGTCGGCCATCTCGTTGACTGCAAAAGGTTTGGACTCCAGGACGAATGCCACACTTTTACCCGGAGGCTCGTCCGGGGGCTTGCGCGGCGAAAAAATTGATTGCAGACTGCGCTCCGTTCTACTTTTTTAACTTTTTGACAAGGGAGGGCGCGATGTTCAAATCTAAAACTGGCGGCGGAATGCGCGGCCTCCCAACCTTCGGACGGGCCGGCACTTTAGGTCGCGGGCTGCGACTCGCTCGGAGTCTGCAAAGCGAGATGCAGTTGACCAACCGTGTCGCTGACGGAGGGGTTGACGGTCAGTCTCGAATCACTGGTCTGGCTCATCGCGGACCGCAGCCGTTGTTCGAAGCGAGGTGCAAGTTCAACGTGCGACCGACGTTTTCAACTTTGGGAAGAGTAGCGAGATTTTTGCTCGAGACCAACAAGGCGCCTGGAGGCAAATGATGTAGGCAGGAACCTGACTACCGCGCAGTCGGCGGACATATCGACTAAGACGACTGGTAAACGAAAAAAAGGGACGGCGCCAACCATCCCCTTTATCGTGGCGTACCCCCAAAGGGGAGACACGACAGGACTTCCAACTGCAGTCTCTCACGAGAGGGCGCCGGTGTCAACTCGCGCCAATGCCTTCAACCTGAAGGCCAGGGCTTTGCTCACCCCTTCAAAAGCCGTGAGAGGCTTCAAAAACATGTTATCTATCAAGCAGTTAAGTGCCGTCCGTGGAGCAGCGGCTTCGGCATCAGCAAGGCATCCCGAAGCGTCGCCCCATTTGACCGCCTCCCGTGTCGGCACTGGGGCGAACACCGGGGTCGCCGGAGGCCTTCGTTTCGGCGAAATCGGCTCTCGCCCTGTACCAGGCTACCCGCAGCATATTGCGTTGCGCTCACTCCGTCGCCGTCTCGCGCTGGCAAGGGAGGCCGCATGACGTCGTCCATCGGTAGCAAATGGAAAAGCTCTGAGGTCGCAAGTAGCCCAGCACACGTCCGGCTGGACAACCCTGTCTTGCGTACCTTCCGAAGCCGATTAGCTACGACGACGCAATGGACGCGCTGACCTTCGAGCCGTGCAGACAGGCCGACGGTTTTATGTCCTCGGATGCGGTCGCCAATTTTGCGACCAACGAACAGGCGCGTCTGCTGCGGGCAATAATCTTGGCCATTCATCACAGCGTTCGCGAACGCAACCCGGCCGATTTTGACTTCCAAAAGATTCTTCGCTCGGCTGCGGAACTCGTAGCCGATACGGAGGACGAGCACGGCCACAGCGTCGACGTGAGGCATGTAACCGTGGAGACGGATGGTCCGCGCGGCCTCTTTGTCTCGATTCCTGAGGAGATGGGCGCGGAGACGCTCATAAAACTGCTTCGGTCAGCTATCGGGGACAAGAGCACATTTTTCAACGTTGATACGGCCTTTGGCCGCCCACTCCTCGTTAATCAAGTGCAATCGGTGGTCTTCCCTTTCCCGCCCAGTGGAAACGCAAACGACTTCATCGATACCGCACTTTCGGTTCTCGACGACATCGTCGGCACATCCTACGCCGACGAAACGACTGGGCCGCTGCGCCGCACACCGAGAGAAGTCGCGCTAGCACTCGCATCACTCGTGATACAGCACAACATAGGCGCCATTTTCGTGCCGTATATCACCGTCAACTCGTTGAGCTCAAGCACTGCTCTTGTACTACTTGGCGCATTGGGCCTTTGTTCTCGGCTCTGTGGTGTAGCCATCGTGTGCCTCGGCTCCCCCGGTGCCGCCGCAAGAGTTGTCGAACTCGGAGGCGATTTGGCACCGCTGTACTGCAAGGGCGAATTCTTCATCGGGCCGCTGCAGCCACAGGAGTTCCAGTGGGAACTCCTGTGCGAACACCTCTGGGCGAATTACTTTGCCAAGTGGTTTGGACCAAGCCTTCCCGGCTGGTTCTTCACGGAGGTCTGGTCTCATACCGAGGGCTTCTCCGGAGTCGCAACCAAGCTCGCTCGTTACGTCTATGAACTGGACGACGTCGCGGCAGACGCACTGACCAAAGAGATGCTGGCTTCATACGCCTCGACCGCCTTGCTCATGGAGAGCGCGCCGCTGAAAGCAGTCAGGCATGTCCGGCTTGGACGCAAGACAACTCGTATCGGGGCGCGTCGTTACGGGGATTGGCTTCCCGTCCCTGTGGCAATGGCGACAATTCCCGGAGCCGATGAGAGCTATCTCGATGACCAACTGATGACGTTGATAGGAGGTGCGTCATGGGCACGCGAAGAATCTATTTCCCGGCGGAGCGAGGCGAGTCAGCAGTGAGCATCCTTGATATGGTCGTGCGCACCACCGGCTCGACTATCGCGCGCGCGGTTCGACAACGCAGCACACAGGGCACTCTGCTCCTTTACAGCACCCTGCCATGCAGGGTCGAACGGTTTTGCACGGCTACCGATGGCGCGTACGGCGAGGTGGACGAGATTCTCTCAAAGCACTCGCTCCTTACTTTTGCCTCGTCGGGACTGCCACCAGAACTGGCTGAGGAGGCGACTGACAACGTGAGCGCTGCAACGGGATGGCGAACCAAGTTTCCGCGCTTACCGGTTGGCGTGGAGTCAGGCAATCGGTTTGGGTTGCAGTGCCCCGAGTGCGCGCTTTTGGCTCTGGAATCGGTCGGGCGCAGGGTCTCGTACTGTGCGCACTGCATTCCCTACGTCACGCGTTGCCCGCGGCATGGATGCAGGCTCATCTGCGACCGCGAGTGCAGTACGTTCGAGATGCTCTTGTCGGTAGAAGCCGGCCATGCGCGCGCCGCAAACTCGCTCCGATACGCGCAGCTCGCGCAGGCGGCCAGTGAAGACTGCCCACGGGCGCCTGTGTGGTCGCGCATCCAGGAAGTGCTTATGGAAAAAGGTTTGGTTACTGCACAGGGGAATATACGGTTGACCGAATTTCACGACGCTGTCAGCAAGTTCTTCTCCGCTGGATTCGAAGACGCTCGACTCACTTACGTTATCAACAACCGGCGCATGTTCGAGACGTGTCTTCGGGCGGCCAGACGGCATGACCGTGGGGTGCCCGCCCCATTTCTTGTCGTGCTGTTGCACGCGGCCGACGGCATCGAGGCGTCTCCGGTAAAGCACGAGCGTCACGCGCTCGAGGTTGGCTCGGCTCGGAGTGATGCTGCTGTGCTGGAAAAGAGGCGGTCGCAATGGTCAGAGCACTGCAGTGCCCATGTCGATGCAACCTGCACGCAACTGCGTCACGCGGTGCCCGCGGTGTGGTCGTGGCTCTATCGGCACGACCGAGACTGGCTTCAGAACAAGCAGCGACCGAAGAAAAGCCCACTTGGGGGACGGCGACCTCATGACATACCCCCTTTTATCGATGCCGCAATCAGCGGCATCCGCTATGACGTCCGTGAGCATCCGAGAGGAAGGGAACCACTTCCGTCCGCTTATCAATTTCGACTGGCCTTGGGAATGAACGAGACCGTATTCAACCAGACTCCCGCCTTGATGCAGGCTGCGGGTCGTTTTGCCCAGCTTCCAGGCTGGAGGGAGGTATTCATCAGTCGGCGAGTTCACCTCGCCGTGGAGCAACTCAGTCAAGGAGGCGAGCCGCTTGATATCGCAACTGTGTCACGAGCGGCCAGGCTTCGCATATCAACCGTAGCAGAACACTGCTTCATACAACCAAGAACGAATGACACGCAGACGTTTAGTCCGCCCCGGACTGGGGCTTCACATTTCCGAGGGGGAGAAGTTCACGTTGTACTTGCGCCGACTTCGGATGGTATCCAACCACAATCTATCCCCGCCAAGGGTGTGGATGCTACCAAGCCGGATGCGGCCGGTCCTCGAATTACTCGAGAGCACAGTAGGGAGCGTCGATGACGTCGTCCGCAACAACACGCTCTTTCCGCTGCTATCCCGTTTCATGCCGGCGGAAGACTTCGAACGCGTTCTTGGGCACTTCCTGGACGGCCCGCAACACGGCCTTCAATCGAAGATGGGAATGGGCGGCCCTCGTTCGGGCTGGTCAAAACATCGGCTTCTTCGTTGCCCCGACTGCCTCAAAGAAGATATCGGCTCTTGCGGACGCCCGTTCTGGCGCAGGGACCATCTGCTGCCAGGGATTCTATTCTGTGGAAAGCACGGTCGGCCCCTGCATAAGGCATGTGAGGTGTGCATGGACTATGCGATGAATCCGATGCGTACGCTTCATGCTGGCCGCCATTGTGGATGCGGCATGCAACCCGTCCCCGAGGCCCTAGGGCTCTCTAGCACACTGGAGGCCGCTGAAATTGAGCTTGCCGAGATTGCCTCGAGTCTGCTCGAGCCGCAGAATCTGCCAGAACTCAACCACGAGAGCGTAGCTGCAGCAATCGCTAGAGGCGCAGTGGAAAAAGGGCTAGTGAAAAGCCAACGGTTTTGCTGGAGCGCAACGCAGAGATTCTTCTCGGGCCACCCGTTGCTGCCGCTTATCAAACGAACCGGAATAACAATCGAACGAAGCTTGTCGTTTCGCGACGTTCTGAAAGGTCAGCAGCATGTTCGGCACCCCGTGGAAGCGATTCTGATGCTGAAAATGCTTCACGACGATTGGAGCGATGTGACGGAATCTTTGAACAAGAGCATAGAGCGTCCTGCCGTCAACAGCGGAACGGCGAAAGCCCCGTTAAAAGGCAATGCGGCAGCCGCATATCGTTCCAGATATAGAAAAGAGAAGTCGGAGGCCAATTTCGAGAGATATGCGGAACTTTACGTCGGCCTCCGAAAGGAGTCTCCAGAGCTTAGCCACACCGCGTTGATGGGATTACTTCCGAGTTACGCAGAGACGTACCTGACTGAGGCATCCCTCGCCGCCGCGGGTGTCGATGTTCCAAACGTTCAGAAAAGCGGGCTCCGCGTTCGGCAACTCGACGAGGAACTTGCGGCCTTCATCCGCGACAGAGCCCGGCACTTGCTTGACGCTGGATACCCAAGGCGTATCAGCCGATGGGCTCTGATGTCCGGATTCAGGCGTCCGAGAGTCTTCAGCAAGAAGGGTCTGGCGCCTCTGCTGGTGCGCGCACGTGAGGCGTTGGAAGAATGCGAAGAGAGTCAGAAACAGTTCAAGCAACGAGAGGAGGTGATTCCATTTTCACCGAGAAAGTCAAGGTAATGTGAAAGTCACATTTGCTACAGACCATGTTCCAGGCCATACACATAGGAGTCCTGTATGAAAACTCGGCCCACTGGCACATCCCCACCCCGGTGGGGGCGCTCACCGCTCGAGCGCGAAACACATCTGGCAGCTGCCGCATTGTGGCGTGACCCCGCGTACGAGTATGAAGAGAGCGAGACCACCGTTCAATTCCCGACCGTTCCGGAATTTCGTCTTTTCGAGCTGCCGCTTCCCTTCGTCACGCCGCCTGACATCATCTTGCCAGCGTTTGACGCATGGGGCTTCGCACATGGCGAGGCATACACGCCGCTCCTCAAGGCTCGTACACCGCTGATGAGCACACGAGCCGTCATCCCAGGACTCAAAGATGGGCGCCTCCACCAGGCGCTCTCGATGAGCGAGTTCCGCATCCTGCGGAAGCTGGCGTTCTTTCCGTACGTCGTCGACATTCGCGAGCAGTATGGCACGTATAACGGTCGCGCATTCTGGGCCGCAAAAGCACGGGGAACGCGAATGTTGCGGATGCATTTGACGACAATCGACATCGTCGTCTCATACGTCCTCCCGTCTGACCGCAGGATTAGGTATCACGCAATCTCCGTTAAGTCACCGGACTATGTCCCAACGGACAAGGACCTTTTGCGCGAGAAGAAGGAACGGGCGTTGATGGCTGCAAGAGGCTGGACATGGGAGCTGATGCGGGGTGACGTCGTGTCGACCCTCGAGTTCACCAACCTCCGACTTCTGTTCAATCACGCTCGTTACCAGAATCTTCCTCAGCTGTATGCAATAGGCGGCGAATTTGCAAAGGTCGTACGAAGCTGCAGCAATCGTGGAAGCTTCGATGCCGTCATGTTGAGGGTCGCCCGAAACACCGGTATCAGCCTGGATGACGCATACGCTCGTTTCAGCGTGGCGGTCGCGTACGGCTTTCTGCAGGTGGACCACAACTACCCTCTAAGCCCCGAGGTGCATCTGAGACTCATCCGCTGACACCAGCAGATTTCTTCCATGAGCCCAGGAACGCCAAATAACGGAATGAATAATGAAAACACCATTGTCAAAACTGCAGGCTCCCACTGCCGAGCCTGAGGACCTGATTCGTCTTGACCAGCCCGATGAAGAGTGGCCGAAGGGCCTCTTCCGATTCGCGCTGTTCACTCGCAAGCGTGATGGTGACGACGTGCTGTACCGGTCAGTCTGCTGGAACCCGGTGGACAGAAACTTGCATGTACTCAGGCTCATTGTCGACAGAGCCCCAACGGGGCCAGGCGATTGGCTTGTTTGGACGCAGGACGCGCCAGACAAGCCCTTGAGTGACATTCGCCTCGTAGATGAAACGGTAGTGCCCGCGCACATGACTCAGCCTCTCGAAAGGCTGCCGGAAGAAGAGCGCAAAGGTCTGAATGGTTTCCGCTGGCGAGACAGAATTGTCCGCGCGTTCTGTCAAATCGATAGGGTTGGAGAAGGCCGGAAGGAGGATATGGTCTTCAACGAGAAGATTGTGCTTGACGATGATGCTCGCATCTCGGCGGCACACCGTATCCGAGAAGCGCTCGGCAAACCGAGGGGATGGGAGACGCATGTTCGAAAACTCTTCCACCAGTTTTGCCATTTCGCTGGCGTGCCTGGAGCGATGCTGGCCCAGCACAGCAGGAAAGGACGCACTGGTCCGAGAACTGGGCTGCTCGTGAACAAGCCCGGGCGCCTATCTAATGAAGAGGAGCGGGCAAAGCTGCGGTCCGAGGCCACGGGGAAGCCCGTCACTTTCCGGCGCAAAGCCATAGACCTCATCGACGAAGAGAAGATTCTCGATGTGCTGCGTCGGTACCACAGGGTCGAGAATCTCAGCCTGGGCCGGACCTACGACAAGCTCGTTCTCGAGCATTACGCAGATGCGGATGAGCGTGTTATCCCGACGCTAGAATCGTTTCGGGTGCATGCTAACAAGCTCATCGCCTTGCATGACATTGAAAGGGGCCGCAAGGGCGACCGAGTGCATAAGCAGCAGGACGCTGCGCGTAGAGGCCAGGCAACGGATTACACAGGCGGGAAAATCGAAATCGTCGATATCGACGCATTCACCGCGAAAATTGGTGTCGCCGTCAAGGTACGAGGACGAAGCCAGTCAACCTACGTGAAGGTAGTGCTTGCAGCGTCCCGAAATAGCCATGCCATTTTGGGTGAGGAGATAGTTCTTCGGGGCGAGAAGGCATCCGCTTATCGAAGATGCATCGCCTCTATCTATCTCGATAAGACGCCCAAAGCGATAGAGCTTGGCCTCAAGTCAACCAAGGGTCTGCTTGACGGAACCATCGATGGGTTCTTTGCTGACAATGGCGCCGGCCCTGCTTTCGAAAATCAGCGGTTCGCGTCGAAGCAGATGAGATTCGACATCGAGGTAGCACCGCCCGCTAGTGGAGCTTCAAAGGGCGTCATTGAAGGCATCAACGGGCTGATGGTGCAGTTCATGTTGGAGGAGGATGCGGGTTGGAGTCGGGCAACGGACCCGGTTCAGAAGGAGCGACGCAGGAAAGCCCTGCTAGCAAAGCCAATCTCTTTAAGGCGACTCGAAGGCCTGCTCTATAAGGCAATCGACCATCACAATCTGCATGCAGACAGGTCGCATCTACGCCCTCCAAGGATGGTTGACGAAGGCTTGGACGGCAGTCCAGCAGAAATCCACCGATGGATTGACAAGTTTGTGCGTAAGGGTGACCGCGCTCGAAAACTGACGCCAAGGCAGGTGTTTTCGCGGTTCGTGCCGTGGAAGCACTACAAGTGTCAGCGAGGCATCATTCACTTCAAGAAGAAACTGCGCTTCACGTCTCCCGAACTCAGGGCGCTTTGGGCAGAGCATGTGAAGACTCGTGCATCCGAACGCCCTCCGCTGATGATAGAGGTCAAGCGCCTTGATGGCTTCGTTGATTGCCTCATCTGGAAGAAACCCAATGGGCGCGAGGGCACCCTGCATCTCGTCGACGAAGACGCACGTCGGGTCGCCCATATGACTTGGCGCGAGCACAACTTGAGCCTTGAGTCGGATTCGCGGCGCGAAGTCGACAACGAGCCGGCAAGGCGCAAGAGTCGCAACGCACTCACCACCGTCGACCAGGGCCAGCAAATCGAGGCGGCAGAGCGCAACAGAACCGTCACGACCGCCGACGAGATGGCCGGCGAGTCGGTGCCTGACGCGAAGAACCGAACGACGCTCGCGCGTGAACGCAGATGGGGTGCAAAACAGGCTGAGGCAGCTGGCGTCAAAGTCGAGCCTGTCGTGGTGCCCCAGATGATGCAACCGCCGAAGCCACATGGCGGGTCGATTGCTCAGTCTTACGCCGAACGCGTTCGTGCTCGACGTGCTGCTCAAAACGGGGGCGGCTCGTCAGCCCGCTAGCTTAACTTTTACGTGATTCACTGGGCGACCTGCGGTGGGTCGTCCTCGTCAGGGAGCTTGACATGAACGGATGGGATGCTGTTTTCTTTTCTCCGTCGGCCGCGTTCGCGGCCGATTCGGCGAAACGCCTCTTGGCAAACAACCTGATTGGCCGAGTGACATTGCACCACGCCAAAGATGTCATAGCGCGCATCTACGGCTTTACCGACTGGGCGGCCCTATACGAGAACATCCTGACCGACCACGTTTCGGTCGCGGTCTGGGACGACGAGCTTGGTGAAGGCCCTCTCTTTGAACGCATGTGCATCCAAATCGCCGCGCTGATGTCTGAGCCTTCCATGACGGAAGCACGGGCTCGGTTTGTCCTCGACCAAGCGAAGCCCACAGACCGCATCTGGTGTTCACAAAAAGGGGACCTCGATGATTTCTGCCGGCGACTTGATGGTTGGAACACGTTTGTGAGCCAACGGAGCAGAGCCGACTTTGAAATGCGTCCGCGGCGATGCCGTGCCGAACGAAGGTCCTAGGTCCACCGTGGCACTCTCAGAGCGGCCGTAAACGATTCTATTTGGACGGTCCCTACAGAACGGCAGCAGTGCATTGCCTTGCATCTTTCCAAGGCATCTCGAAAGCAAGAAGCATTTACAGCGTTCTTAACTATGTGATTTAACGCAACAATCCGGCGGTCCCCACACTGCGTTGACCCTGTAAACGTTTCTATTTACGTTCGACATGGTTGTAGATTCAGATAGCTCACCAGACAAAAGCGCCGGCTATATAGCCGGCGCTTTTTTGTTTGCACAGCTCTGCCCTTGATGGCGACCCGCGAGGCTCGTCAGCGCCCGTTTGGGCTCACAACTCCGGCCGGGCGAGGTCGGACAACGCGATGTGTTCGCCGTAGACCTGCGCGGCCGCGACCGCCTCCAGCTTTGTTGGATACGGGCCGAGCTCTGGTGCGCCATCGAACGGGAACAGCACACGGCCGTCGGTCGTTCGAACGACTTTCAATACGCCGTAGAAACGCCGGTAGCCCGCGAGCTTGGACTTCGCCGATATTTCGAAATCGTCCTCCGATGCTGCGGGGACGCTGGGAATAAATGCGGTCTTGCTCATGCTGAAGACATCTCGTGTTCGATTAACCTGCGATTGTCGCGGACGGAAGATCGCCGGCGACCGTCATTGTCTCAAATCCGCGGAAGCGAGGCTGTTTCAAGATCCAACGTGTGCGACGAGGAGCACACAGACGTCGTCAATCGCAACTAACGGATCAACTTCTGCATTTAGACACGCAGCGTGCAATCGGACCGCCGACACGTACAGCGCCGGGACACGGTACTCCCAAGCAGCATCTACTCGTGACGGCCCGCACTTGGCCGACCGATGCCTATTTTTAAGGCAGGGTTATAATGCGCAAACTTTTTCCTCAGACCTATGCCATGAGTCGGTTACTTTGCCTGATACTGCTTTCGCTCGGCCTCGCCCAACCAGCGCTGGCTGAGGAGAACGGCGACCGCATGTCCGTCTATCTGACGCAGAAGTTCGGCCTCGCCAAGGAGAAGGCGGCAAAGATATCGGACGCCGTGCAATCCGCCGCATCGAAATACTCGTTACCGCCGGCACTACTGCTGGCGATTATCTCGATCGAGTCGCGCTTCAAGGAAAAGGCCAAGGGCGCCAACGGCGCGACCGGGCTGATGCAGGTCGTGCCGAGCGCTCATCGCGGGCTTCTGAGAAACGTGAAGGATCTCACCGAACCGACGGCCAATATCGAAGCCGGCTCCGCGATTCTGTACGGCTACATGCGCTCGGCTAACGGCGATATGAACGCCGCGCTCAAGAGCTACGGCGGCTCGCAAGCTTACGCGCAAAAAGTCAGCATGCGTGCGGGCGATTTTGCCGGCGTCGCGACACCTCAAGACTCCGCCAAAAATTCGGACGGCCGAACGGTCTCCTGCGACGCTCGCACGACCGACGGTTGCCCGGCACCCGGCAACTGGTCCGATGCGTTCACTGTTCCAGCGTCCAGTGCTGGCGGCGCGGGCCCAAGCAGGGCGGTAACGTCGGCGGCACTTCCCACGACGTCCAACTGAACGTCCACTCTTCTTCGTCGCAACCCCATTGCGCGGGGCGACGGTTATCAGCATCGCTTGATGCACGGTGAAAGACGGCGCAACTCGCACGTCGGCCGATTCGCTGCTCGCTTTTTACGCACCGGCGACAACCGCTCTACAATGCGTTTCCTGTGCGATTTCTTTCGCATTCACGCAGCGTTTCTGATTGACCATGTCCACCTCGCTTCTAAAGACCACTGCGGCCTCGCTGTGCGGCCTGCTGATCCTCGCCGCCTGCAGCAGCGCCCCGACGCCCAAATTCCAGCAAGAGCTATTCGAAACCGGCGCGAGCCCCTATGCGCGCAATTTCAATTCGAGCGTCACGGACACATGTGAAGCTGCGCGTCGAGCCTTGTTGAGCCAGGGCTATCTGACGACGATGACCCGCAACGATACCGTCGACGGCACGAAGAACTTCCAGCCTACCGGCGACACCCACGTGGTCGTCGAATTTCACGTGGTGTGCACGCCGGGCGAAGAGGCGAGCAGTAGCAGCATCGTCTATGTGAACGCGGTGCAGAACGGCTTCGCTTTGAAAAAGAGCGACACGTCGGCAAGTGTCGGTTTGAGTGTGCTCGGTTCGCTGTCACTGCCAATCCGCTCGAACAGCGACGCGATGGTGAAGATCTCTAGCGAGACGATTCCCTCGGGCAAGTTCTACGACCGATTCTTTGGTCTCGTCGGCCACTATCTGCAGACCGTGGTGCGCACTGAGCCTGTCGTCAGCGACCGTATCGAGACACATCTGCTGCCGGTGCCGGTCGAGGCAGCGGCGCCTTCCGCTTCGCCTTCGCCCGACATCGCGGACCCGATCGGCAAAGCCGCTTCTGTGCAACCGGCGAGCGAAGCGGCCTTAGTACGCTGAGTCAGGCCGGATAAGTCGTCGGGCTGTCGCCGCTCAATGCGGTTGCAGCCCGCAAAACCAGCGCGCAAGCCGCAGTTCTCCTAGGTCTTTTACTTAAGACGTATACATATGTAGTAGTAGTTAACAAGGGTTAGTCCTGTCTGTGGATAACCGCGGTTTCTTCCGTTAGATCAAAGTAATGCGGTCGCGATAACTGTGGGGCTCTTCTCTGTAGAAAATCTACAAGGCTGGGATAACTTTTCACGTCGGCGACGCCTTCTCCGTTTTATCAAGATTTCGCGCACAGGCTGTTCCATGCGCTATCCCTACGTTATGCAAAGGCCGCTGTGGATAAGTAGTGGAGGGCCCGGTCGCATCAGGCGTGCGCAAGGCGTGGCCTCTATTGCGACCGAGGGCTCGCGAGCGTACAGATCGCACGCACCGTCGCGCGCAGAGTAAGGCAGGCGGAACGAAGTTTGCGTCTCTCTTTCTGCAGCGCGACCGTTGCTATTTAGCCAAAACAGGTTGGTAAATGCCCGATCCGGGCATAGAGTTAAAGTGGTTTATGAAGTTCTTGGTGCAGTGCGGGGGTGTCGGATGAAACGCAGAACAGCACGACAGTTGGTCCGTCTTCTATCGGATATCAGGCATGCTGCCCATTGCAGCACGTTGCGGGCGGCGGCTACCAACCGGGAAATTGCGATCGCATCGGCCGAGCGGGATGCGGGGCTGGAAGAGAGTCACGAACGCGACGAAGGCAATGAAAGCGCCGATACGACCCGCGAGCTTCGCGAGAGCAAGCCGGCCCGGAGCGGATCATGAGAGCCTCGAGCGAACAGTCGTTGCGTTTTCTCGTCGAGAAATGGCTGGCGCCCGCTCCGTCTGCGGCTGTGCACGTCACCGAATTCAGTCGTACCCGCGATGGCGGCCGGCGCTACGTGCGCGTGGAGACATCGGCGGAATCAGGCTCGCGCGCTCTATTCTTCTTTCGTCACGACGACGGCTGCTGGTGCGTATTCCCGCCCACCGGCGATGCAAGGCACCTGTACGCGCATCCGCGCGCCGCTTGAACGGCGCACCCAGCGTGCCGCTTTTCCCCACCGTGTTTATCCCACACTCCGGTGCTCGTTGAAGCACGGATTCATGCAACCGCAAGCCTCACCATCGACTGATCCAACGCCTCGCGCGCGCCAATCGCGCAAGAGTGAGGCGGCTTCGGGCACAATCACGCGACTAAGGGCGCCAGCGGCGTAGACAGAAATGAGCCGCCAGCAGAGCTTTAGCTCGCAGCCCGAATCCCAGGCAACCCGATGGACGACAAAGACTGGATCGCCGGCGCCGCGAAAGCGCTCGCGATCATCGAGGCATTCGACGAAGAGCACGCGCGCATGACGCCGACCGCGGTAGCCGGACGCGCCGGTTTGTCGCGCACGGCGGCGCGCCGCTATTTGCTGACGCTGCGCGAACTCGGCTACGTCGACACCGATGGCAAGCTCTTCTGGCTCGCGCCACGCGTGTTGCGGCTAGGGCAGTCCTATCTCGACTCCGCGCGCTTGCCGCGCACGGTGCAGCCGTTCCTTCAACGGATTACGGCGACGCTCCAGGAAACCGCGCTCGTCGCGATTCTCGACGAACACGACGTCGTCTACGTCGCCCGTAACGGCGTGAACCGGGCGATGGCAGTCGGCTTCGTGCTCGGCTCGCGCGCGCCGGCGCCGTTATCGTCCGCGGGGTTGGTGTTGTTGGCGTTCCAGGCGCCGGAGAACATCGAACAATGGCTCGCGTCGTATCCGATCAAGGTGTTCACGCCGCACACATACTCCACCATCGAACGGCTGCGCGAAGTGCTCGGTGAGATTCGGCGCAACGGTTACGTGGTTACTGACCAGCAACTGGAACTCGGTGTCCGCGGCGTTGCCGTCCCGCTGCGCGACCGGCACGGCACCGTCGTCGCGGCGATTAGCGTGAGCATGCCGATCGGTCAGGAGTCGGCGAACGCGGCGCTGCACCGCGTTCTTCCGACGCTGCTCGAGACCGCTAGCCTGCTGCGCAACCTGGTGTAGAAAGACCTAAGGGATATCCCTGATATCGGCTGTTTATGAGCGAAAGCGGCTCGAAAGCCAGCTGTCTCCCGGAAAATACATATCCCGTTTTGCGCATGACAAACCGCCTACGCCAGGTAATACTCTCCCGCGGGAAGCGGTAAGGCGCCTGTAGCGCTCCCTGCTTCACCGCGCAGTTATTTCATTCACACTGACTCAGTCGTTGAGGTTTGGGGAACAACACATGAAAAAAGTTATCGTCTCGCTCGCAGCATCATCGATCGCGCTGGTTTCGGTTCAAGCTTTCGCACAAGCATCGGACGCAGCCGCTCCGGCCGCTGCAGCTAGCGCACCGAAGAAGCATCACGTGAAAAAGCTGAAGACGCACGGCAAGCGC
>Ga0256898_1000090_pt1 | contig 42541 bp, 35 predicted proteins | sample MC6MC0686MT_FD_186333 | JGI IMG/M metagenome (GOLD analysis project Ga0256898, IMG submission 186333) | Metatranscriptome of enriched soil aggregate microbial communities from Iowa State University, Ames, United States - MC6-MC0686-MT... | ecosystem: Environmental > Terrestrial > Soil >... | reverse complement strand
TTTTAGGGTACATCGTGCTTTGTATACTATAGGGCAAAAAGATTGCCGGCTGCATGAGAGATACTGTGGAAATTTAAACGCAAATATCAGTACTTAGATTTGGAATAATAAGTAACGAGGCGTACCTTTGCACCCAAATTTAATAGATAATTTTATTCTAAATATATGTCAGGTCAACTTAAAGAAGTAAGATTACGCATACAATCGGTTACCTCCACGCAACAGATCACCAAAGCAATGAAAATGGTGAGTGCTGCTAAACTGCGCCGTGCTCAGGATGCGATTTTGCAAATGCGTCCGTATACACAGAAGATGCAGGAAATGCTGAGCAATATCGTAAGCAGCCTTAGTGATAATATGGTGCTGGAACTGGCAGAGGAACGTTCAATCGAGCGCGTACTGATTATCGTTATTACTTCTGACAGAGGTACCTGTGGTGCATATAATACAAACGTAATTAAGGCAGCGAAACAACTGATCGCTGATAAATATGCCAAGAAAGATGTAACTATCCTGCCTATTGGTAAGAAAGGTTATGAGTATTTCGTAAAACATGGCTATACTGTAAATGCTGATTACTGGAGCATGTTTGCTGACCTGAGCTTTGAAAATGTAAAGAGAGCAGCAATCTATGCACAACAGGCATTCCTGAATAAAGAATTTGATAAAGTAGAGCTGGCATACAGCCAGTTTAAAAATGCAGCTACTCAGGCTTTCGTAACAGAAGAATACCTGCCGATCCCTAAAGTAGAAAAAGCAGAGAATCAAAAAGAAACGGATTTTATTTTCGAACCGTCTAAAGATACCCTGATTGCAGAACTGATGCCACGTATCCTGAATACTCAAGTGTATAAAGCTATCCTGGATGCACATGCTTCTGAGCACGGTGCCCGTATGACTGCGATGGATAAAGCAACTGAGAATGCAAATGAGATCCTGAGAAGCCTGAAAATTTCTTACAACAGAGCTCGTCAGGCAGCGATCACTACCGAGCTGACCGAGATCGTAAGCGGTGCAGCAGCATTACAAGGTTAATATTAAAGTATTTATATCCAAAAAGCGTACTCCGAGGAGTACGCTTTTTTATTGTCTTGAAGTGTAAATTGTTAAGGGATTTTCCGGAAGTCAGGCTGTGCTTAGTTGGAATGGAGCATTAATACCAAAGCCGCCCTTCAACGGAATCAATATAGTTCAATGCTTCCTTACTGATCGGTGTGCGTACCTGATCTTTCGGGATGCGCATTATTTTTGGCCAGGTTTTAAACCATGTCTTCAGATCGAAACCCGTCTTTTTCAACACAAGAAGAGACCATAGTATTGCTGTTGTATAAAAGTATTTCTTCGGCAGGTATTTCCAGGCAACTGTAGATTTGTTGTACCACAGCATGGCCTGTTTCTCACTATTGGTAACCCGGCCGAAAGGCGACTCTTTATGCAGGACTTTGACCGCTTCGCTGTAACCTATGGTATACCCCGCATTTAATATACGGAATCCCAGATCATACTCTTCTGTACCGTAAAAGAAAGTAGTAGGGTATAAACCAATCTCGTCGAATAAGGCCCTGCGTACCAAATGGGCCCCTCCGATAAAATAAGAGGTCAGAAATTGTTGACGGCCTATATATTTTGATTGTTTTTTATGTGGGAACGCGTTTTTCTGGCGCTCCAGCGTATCATAATAAAATACGCAGAAACTAACTATTGCAGTATTGTTCTGGGCAAACAGGGGTTGATTAAATGTGGTGGCAGCATTGCGAATACCGTTAACATCATCAAAAACAACATCATCATCCAGCACAAGGAGCAGGGGATATTTTGCCTCCTTGATCAGGTAATTTCTTCCACGGGCCACCCCGAGGTTCTCAGTGTGTTCAATGTAGCGGATATTCATTTCCGGATGCTCCGCGATATAAGCTTTCAGGCGATCGTAAGAAACGGTAGAGGCATTATTTAAAAGCAAAACTTCTCCTATATACTGCTCATAATCTACCTGGGTTTTAAGGCTTTTTAATAACTCCAGGGTATCTTCTTCACGGTTATAGGTAATGATGAGTATGCTTAAACGTTCCGTCATTCAACAATGAATTTATAGGGAACAAATTTACAGTAATAAAACCAGATATCTTGATTAATTTCGGGGCATGAATGCAGATGTAAACCGTGCTATAGAAGTATTATCCGCAGGAGGACTGATCTTGTATCCGACCGATACGGTATGGGGAATAGGGTGTGATGCCACAAATGATGAAGCAGTAAAAAAGGTGTTTGCACTCAAGCAGCGCGATGACCGTAAGAGCCTGATCATTTTACTGCCGGATGCTAAATCGGTGTTCAATTATGTAGCCAACCCCATTCCTGATCTATTGGGCTTGTTAGAGTCTTTTGACCGGCCTACTACGGTTATTTACCCACAGGCAATAGGGCTGGCAGAGCATGCGGTGCATGCCGACGGAACGGTGGCCATACGGGTGACGAATGATCCTTTTTGTAAAACATTACTGAAACGCTATAAGAAACCGATAGTCTCTACCTCTGCCAATATCAGCGGGATGCCCACAGCACCCACTTTTGCCGATATTGATGCGCGTATTAAAGAGGGTGTTGACTATGTGGTGGAGCATCGTCGGGACGATACCACCATCCATCCGCCATCACGTATTGTGAAATGGGAAGAGGATGGGAGTATGACGATTATACGGGATTAAAATGTTGTTGCGCCGCCCGGAGGGCGGCGCAACAACATTTTAATAAAACTTTCTTTTGGGCTTGCCGGTATTTTTTTGTTCCGGTTTGCTATTAGGCCTTGCTTCCTGCTGAGGCTCTCTCTTACTGCCTTTGTACAGTTCATACTCAAACAGGCGGCACTCGATCTTACTGTTATAAAATGGTATTCTGCGGCTGGCTTTCAGACCTATCTTACGCGCCAGATCCATGGTCCCTGTAAAGATATAACCGGTATAACCCGCACATTTCTGTTTGAAGAAATCACCAATGCGGGCATAGGTATGCTCCAGTTCCTCCAGTTCACCCAGGCGATCACCATACTCCGGATTCATAAATATGATGCCATCAGCATTCGGCGGTACAGTAGTCTCGGCAAAGTCACATACCTCAAAGGTGATGAGATCCTTAACTCCGGCGGCAATCGCATTTTTCTGCGCATTAATGATGGCATCATGGCTGATGTCTGAGGCCACTACCATCAGCTCTGGAAGTTCAATGATCTGATCTTCCAGTAAAGCATCTTCCGTCTCATATACCGTCTCATCGTACCCTTTCAGGTGCATAAAGGCATAATTGGTACGGAAGAGGCCTGGTCTGCGGCGGGTTGCAATCAGTAACGCTTCGATGGCCAGGGTTCCGGAACCGCACATCGGGTTGATGAACGGACTCTTGTGATCCCACTTGGTCGTTAATACAGTCGCAGCAGCCAGTGCTTCCAGCATAGGGGCTTTGCCTGGTATCTTACGGTAACCATGACGGCCTATAGAGTTGCCTGTAGTATCGAGGAAGAGTTCTGCATCCTCATTCTTCCAGAAGAGGTGTACCACTACACCCTTCAGTTCGGCACCGGTATCGGGTCTCTTTCCGCTGCGTTGTCTGCACTGGTCTACAATCGCATCCTTCACCCGCAGGTTGGCAAACATATTATTGTTGATCGTAGGGTGCATTACATTGCTGGTGATGGAAAAGTAACTGTCATCATCCATGATCGTACTCCAGTCGATCTGCGCAGTATGTTCATATACATCATCTGCATTATCAGCCTTGAATTTTTTCAGGCTGAATAGTACCTGGCTGGCACAATGCAGGTTCAGGTTCAGCTTGATGCAATCATTCAGACTGCCTTGCAGCATAACGCCTGTCGGGAATGTTTGCGTTACCGCAAAGCCCAGGGCATTGACTTCCCGGGTCAGGGCATCCGATAAATGTTTGTGGCAGGTAATGGTTATATTACTATTATCTTGGAATGAAAGCATAAGAATGACTGTCCTCTTTTTTGAAAGAGAATGAACCTGCAAAATTTGCAAAAAAAATCGGCTATGACAAATGCTATTTTAAAGACTGGTGGTAGGTCTTCAATCCGTCGATCGGACTTTTGACAATACTACCCACACTCAGACCGTATTGGTCGATGACGCTGAGCAGCACATCTTTGAATTCAAAGGCTACTGATCCTACAAAATGAATAGGATATTTCCAGCTTTCGCGGTATTTCAGCAGGTTTTTGGTGAAGAACTCCAGTAAGGTATCTTCGATAATGTTCTCGATCATATAGTGGCCCCTGTGATCGGTCAGGAATTCGGTGAAGCTGGCCAGGTAACGATTGGCCAGGGGCTCTTTATATACCTTATGCAGTACACCCGGCAGGTCATTGCCGTATTTATTGATAAATGCCTCGTGCAGGTCGCCGTCGAATGTCTGGTAGAAGAAGTGTTGCAGTACCTTGCGGCCCATAGCCGTTCCGCTGCCTTCATCGCCCAGTATATAGCCTAAAGAGGGATGTTGTTTCGTAATTTTACTGCCATCATAGAAGCAGGAGTTGCTTCCGGTACCCAGTATGGCCGTTACACCTTTTTCCTGTTTGCAGGTCGCACGGGAGGCGCCCAGCATATCCGTATGCACAAAAACATCTTTAATGCCCAGGTGCTGTTTCAGGATAGAGGTCATGGTCTTTTGGTTCTGAGGGGCTTTTACACCTGCGCTGTAGAAGTATACTTCAGATATATCATCTTTAGCCTTACCCAGCTTCAACTCTCTCTGCAGCATATCCAGACACTCCGTTTCGGTAATGAAGTACGGATTAATGCCACCGGTGGTCAGCTTTTTAGCTTTTTTTTCATCAAGCAAACACCACTCGGTTTTGGTTGAGCCACTATCGGCAATAAGTGTAAAGGACATAACAGCAGATTTGAAAAAGGTTGTAATTCGGGCCCTCAGCGGCCTCATATATTTAGTGCCTAAAGATAGTCAAGAAATTGGTCCTGCCAAATAAAAAGTACGCTTTCTGAGCAGTTTTAGCAAAATTTAAAATTATCTGCTCCCCGTCGGGGAAGTAGTATAAAATTGTATATTTGTGCACCAAATTAACGGTACAATAATTTTTATGTCAGAAACAGCAAAAAGAGTCATTAAAGCACCAACCGGAAGCACCTTGAATTGTAAAGACTGGGTTACAGAAGCGGCCTACCGCATGATCCAGAATAACCTGGACCCTGAAGTAGCAGAGCGCCCGGAAGACCTGGTGGTTTACGGTGGTATCGGTAAAGCAGCCCGTAACTGGGAGAGTTTTGATAAAATACTGGAATGCCTGAGAAACCTGGAAGAAGACCAGACTTTGATGGTACAGAGCGGTAAACCTGTAGGTATACTGCGTTCACATAAAAATGCTCCCAGAGTATTGATTGCCAACTCAAATCTGGTAGGCAAATGGGCAACCTGGGAACACTTCCGCGAACTGGAAGCCAAAGGCCTGATGATGTACGGGCAGATGACTGCCGGTAGCTGGATCTATATCGGATCTCAGGGTATTGTACAAGGCACTTATGAGACCTATTTATCCCTGGCTAATATGCACTATAATGGTACGCTGAAAGGAACCCTGAATGTTACTGCCGGTCTAGGTGGTATGGGTGGCGCTCAGCCCCTGGCTATTACCATGAACGAAGGTGTGTGTCTGGCTGCTGAGATCGAGCAGTGGCGTATGGACAAGCGTATCGAAACCCGCTACCTGGACGAGAGCTATGCAGATATAGACCAGGCCATAGACCGTGCGTTACAAGCCAAAGAAAATAAAGAAGCCGTTTCTATCGGGGTATGCTGTAATGTAGTAGACCTGCTGCAGCGCCTGATCGATCGTAATATTACCCCGGATACACTGACAGATCAGACCTCTGCACATGATGAACTGATCGGTTACTTCCCTGAAGGACTGAGTGTTGAAGAAGCCAATACTTTAAGAGAACAAGATCCTGAAACATATAAGAGCCGCTCTCTGGATACCATGGCACACCATGTACGCCAGATGCTGGAATTACAGAAACGTGGCGCCATTACCTTTGACTATGGTAATAACCTGCGCGGACAGGCTAAGGATAAGCGTGGGGTAGAGAATGCATTTGACTTCCCTGGTTTTGTACCGGCATATATCCGCCCACTGTTCTGCGAGGGTAAAGGTCCGTTCCGTTGGGTAGCCTTGAGTGGTGATCCTGAAGATATTTATACAACAGATAAAGCACTGGCCGAATTGTTCCCGGAGAATGAAGGCTTACAGCGCTGGCTGAAACTGGCTAAGGATAAGATTGCCTTCCAGGGTTTACCAAGCCGTATCTGCTGGTTAGGCATGGGCGAGCGTGAGAAAGCTGGTCTGCTGTTCAACCAACTGGTAAGAGAAGGTAAAGTAAAAGCACCGATCGTAATCGGTCGCGATCACCTGGACTGTGGTTCGGTAGCCTCTCCCAACCGTGAGACAGAAGCGATGAAAGATGGTTCTGATGCTGTTGCTGACTGGGCTATCCTGAATGCACTGATCAATACTGCCGGAGGTGCCAGCTGGGTTAGCTTCCACCATGGTGGTGGTGTAGGTATGGGTTATTCTCTGCATGCCGGTATGGTAATTGTTGCTGATGGTAGTGCTGATGCAGACGAACGCCTGAAACGCGTACTGCACAATGACCCGGCAATGGGTGTACTGCGTCACCACGATGCCGGTTATGAAACCGCTACGGAGTATGCCGATAACTTCGGACTGAATATCTGGAAATAATACCTATGCTTAATCATCCTCTAAATAATACAATATGATACTCACAACCACAACTGCATTGGAAGGCCATCCGGTTAAAGAGCACAAAGGCATTGTCTTTGGCGAAACGATTATCGGCGCCAACCTGTTTAAAGACCTTTTTGCATCTATCCGCGATATCGTAGGTGGCCGTTCCGGCTCATACGAGCGGGTACTGGCCGAGGCCCGTGAGACCGCGCTTGAAGAGATGAAAGACCGTGCCCGACAATTGGGTGCCAATGCCGTGATTGGGATTGATGTCGATTACGAGGTGGTAGGTGCCAATGGGAGTATGCTTATGGTAAGCGTATCCGGTACTGCCGTGGTTGTGTAGCAGATCATCATTAATATTTTACAAGGGCTCATCATTGATGAGCCCTTTTTTATTATCGTAACGATCACTACGCCTTATTGATTGATGTGAAACGTAATGGAGATATCTCCTTTTATAAGCTAGTACACGCGCCCTCGCGTGTGCCGGATCATACCATACCTGGTCTTAGTGTTCCGAAGGTATACTCCCGCCAGACATCAACACATCAAAAACATATACCGACCTACCCATTAACTAAGCGCGCCTGCTCAAAACCTGCATCGACGTACCAGAAAGTCAAATGTCATTTAACTTTCTAGTGGCCAGGGGTACCTTTAGGCTGAACGCAGATAAGGAAACCGATACCTTAAGTGTATGAAATGTACTGGTTGTATGTAGCTTTTTGCCGCGCGCGTGCAGCTATTGTCTACCCTTGAGTATGTTCTGAGGTGCCTTCATTAAGCTTTATGATAGGTCGAACTTCATATTTGTCTACCCTCAATTTTAGTTTTGGGTAGGTGGGGGTACCTCTGAGGTGGGGTGTTCTTTGTGCTCAACATGTTCGCTTCGAGGGTCTCAGCGAACGAGTTGCGGCTCCAGGCCCTCGCATGTGCCGGTTCTGCGGCGTAACGGATAAAGGATTTCAGACAGGTACAAAAAAAGCGCGCGTTCAATACGCGCGCCGGGTAGTATCTTTTTAGGTATATTGACTTTTTAATTAATCTAACATCCGCCCTCGTCCTGGTAGATGTTGATCTCGACCACTACATTGTTGACCAGTTTAAAAGACAGGGAAGTCATTGCATCCAGGTCTTTCAGTACAAAATAGCTGATACTCTTAGAGCGCTTGTCACTATCCTCTTCCCAACCCGCGTATACTTCAAAATTGCTGTAGTCTTTATACGTGTTCAGCAATTCGTAACGGGTCGATCCTACCCCCATACCGCTTTTGGTACGGAACTTGGTGCTGGTGGTGGTCAAATTGGTGACTACTTCTTTTTCCGGTTGGTTTTCACCCACATATTGTTGATTGATCGTCACTTTCAGCAACTCATTATTGTACTTAACGACTGTTTCTCCTTTATATTCATTCTTTTCTGTAGCCGTGAGCAGGGGTTTATGGGCCAGGGCTTCGGCTTCGGCCTTATCCATAAATATTTTGAAAGGCCCGATTCTCAGGGTACTTAATTCCATATTGGTTTGCTGGGCAAGTGCCGGCATTGTACAGGCCAGCAACATAAGGAAGGATAAAATGCGACGCATAATCTGGGTTTTTAGGGTTGATAGTACAGTAAAGATACTGCTGTTATGGGGCGCAAAGTAATCGAAAATATGTAAAAGGATTGTGAATAATTTTGTACTTTAGGGACCCTATTTTAATCATCATGAAAGCAAAATTATTGTTAGCAGCCGGTTTGCTCAGTAGCTTGTATAGTACAGCACAGGATACGGCCAGAGTGGATATACTGCTGCTGAAACAGAAAACGTACAAAAATACGGTTACTGCAGAGCTGGGTGGTCCCGGCGGATTGTATACACTCAGTTATGAACGGGCATTGCTGACCTGTCCGCCCAGATTTCAGTTGTTTGCACAGGCGGGTGGTGCTTATAACCCTGATGGGTATAAGGGATATGCAGCAGGCTATCTTATGGTAAAAGGTGCATACCAGGTGCATAATGGACATTATGCCGAACTGGGAGTTGGTTATATGATGGATGACTATGTGACCAGTCGATTCTTTAATGATAAAGCATCGTTATTATACAGCCTGAAAGGTGGATACCTGGCTACAAGACTGGGCTACCGTTACCAGAAGTACAATAGCCCCTGGTCTTACCGGGCCTCCTTTACACCACTGTACCTGCTGGATCGCTATACCGGTTCGGGCAGTATTAAATGGGAAAATGAAAGACGATTTTTACCCTGGGGTAGCATAGGAATAGGCTATTCATTCTAAAATAAAAGAGACAAAAACATTTACGACCATGAAAAAGCTGATATTATGTGCCGCTTTGCTTTCTGCGACCAGTTCCTTTGCGCAAAAGAATGAGGCACTGATTAAAGAGATAGAGGAGAACATTACCGCCATCAACCAGATGATCAAGTTTTCCAATACCCGCATCGCGATTACTGCCGGGCCAAGTAAATTTGACCCGGCCGATGAGCATAATTTTGAAAAATATACTGCTTATTCAGAAGAGCGGGTCAAGCGCTTTTTTGACTCCCTGTCTATGCAGACCAGGGTTGTATACCCCTATAACATCATCACTATAGATAATGACCATTTTGACCTGCTGGCCCTCATGGGTAAAAGCAGTTCACATCATATGGATCATCCCGAAGAGAAGCCCGTATACATTCTCCAACAGATTACTTTCCTGGATGGTACAAAGGCCGATGCCACCGGTGTTTACTGTAGTCCTTATACCATCAGGCAGCAATATGCAACAACTGACTCGGATGGGGACTGGTTTGTCGATACCGCAAAATTATCCGAAGTGGAAAAGTGGGTCTGGGCCGAGCAAAGCAGTTTTTATGAATCATTTGTACTCTATAACCCCAAGCCGGTTAAGGATATTAGCTTTTCTATAGCATTGCCCCTGCGCAGCAGTACCAGCGATACCCTCGATCTGCAGCATAAAACATTGAATACGCCTTTTGGTAGTATTGTATTGGATGACATCAAGGGTAACCAGGTATCCTTCATCATACCGGCCGAATTAGGAGAACAGGTAGAGGTGAAGGCATTATATAAGGATGGCAGAATACTGTCGCAGAAGAGCTACAGCAGCCAAACCTCCCTGACCGAAAAGGGTAAAGCAGCCTTTCAGCAAATGATTACCGTGCTGGAAGAGGCTAAAAAGAAAGTACGTAATGGCGAACTAAAAGATCAGGCAGCCATGGAGGCTTATGTGCGGGCCAATGCCGCGACCGAGGCAGGCGGGTTGCAGGAAAAGACTAGCCTGTACCAGTTTGCCGGACCGGTAAGCAGGGTCGTATTTATCCGGAGCGATACCAGCCTGAAGACCCGTACCCAGCAGGTGGTGTATAAAGTCAATTATTACAAGGGGGAGACGGGTTACTATGTTGCGGCGGATTTTGAGACCGGTAAAACGGGTATTCTGAATACTAAAGGGAAATGGGTGGTGAAACCTGAGTTTGATGAGTATTTCAGACCTCAGAACGCTTATTACTACTGGGATCAGATCGATGATCACGAAGCGACCTACTGGCTGGATCATAAAACGGAAACCCTGCATAAGGTGGCGTACCGGGTCGATGATCCTGAACTGTATGCCGGTAAGTATATGAAGATAGAGCCTAAGGTGAATGGCAATATTGGGCTGGTTGATGTGACTACCGGCAAGGAAGTGCTGCCGATGCAGCATGATTTCCTGCGCCTGGTTGGTGACCGCTACTGGAATGCCCGTATCGGGGACAATGAAGGGGTGTATAATACTGACTTTAGCGTGCTGATTCCTTTTGCCTTTAATGATGTGAACTATATCGATGGCTATTTCTATACCCGTACTGAAGATAATAAAGAGGATGTATACAACCTCAAGGGTCAAAACATTACCCACGGTAAATACCAGGATATAGATGGCTACTTCGGCAGCGGATTATTACTGGTAGAGACGTATACTATAGGTACAGACAGGGTAGTGAATAACAATAAGAAGTTCTTTATCGATACATTAGGAAAGATAAAGATTACCCTGAAAGATATTGGTATGAGCGATGCGGAACCGTTCAGCAGTGGCCTGGCAAAGGTGCGCCACGCGGGTACGGATAAGTATGGTTATATCAATGCAGCAGGCAAGCTGGTATTGCCTTGTGTGTATACGGGAGCACATGACTTCTTCGAAAAATCGGAGTATGCACTGGTCGAAGAGGCCGGAGGCGCGCAAATGCTGATTGATAAGAAAGGGCAGGTGATCAAGAAACTTAGTGAACACTATCAGTCTATATACCGTGATAAGGAAAGTGGTCTGTTTCATATACGCCTGTATAACGGAAAGACATATGATGAATACGGGAAGCAGGTGACGGAAAAGTAAACGCCGGATTTATAAGGCCATTTGAGCGATCTGTTCTGTACGGATCGCTTGTTGTTTTCATCACAGCGATAGCCATTTTGGAGTGGAGATGCGATCGTTGAGCAGCGAACGCATCACACGTTAAGCTCAGACGATCAAAGCACGCAACGGTACAAAATGTCGGTGCTACGCAATCGCCTTGATGAAATATCATTTTTGCACCTTTTGTTGCCGGACAAAAGGACGGACAAGATAATTTACTACATGCGGATAGTCAGTTTTTATAAATACTAATGGCGCGCCTTTCGGCGCGCCATTAGTATTTATAAAAAGGCTGCTTTGATTAAGAAGCCAGTACTTTTTCGATTGCTGTATCGTAAGTGTTTTTCCAGCTGTCAACAGTACCCCAGTTGTCACCACCGATCGTGATGGCACCTGCTGTAACCGTACCCAGTTTTTCAACCGGATGACCTGCTAATAACGCTTCGAAAGCAGCTGTCTGATCAGCAGCAACGCTCACTACTATGCGGCTTTGCGCTTCACCAAACAGGTATGCATCTTTACGGATACCGTCTTTGTAATCGATCGCGAAGCCCAGGTTATCAGGCATTGCGCTTTCCAGCAGGCTGATGAACAGACCACCTTCTGTAATATCGTGTGCAGAACGGATCGCTTTCGCTTTAATCAGTTCCGCTACTTTGTTTTGTAAAGTTGCTTCTTCCTGCAGGTCGAAGTGCGGAGCAGGGCTATGCGTAACATTGTTCAGTTTGAACAGGTATTCAGAACCGTTGATATCATTGCGGCTTTCACCCAGCATATAGATTACATCACCTTCATTTTTGAAATTCAGGGTCATAGCATTATCCATATGATCCAGCAGACCTACCATACCGATGGTTGGAGTAGGGTATACAGGACCATCTTCGCTCTGGTTGTAGAAGCTCACGTTACCACCGGTTACCGGGGTGTCGAACTGGATACAAGCATCGCTCATACCTTTCAGGGCGTGTACGAACTGATAGTATACCTCTGGATTGTAAGGGTTACCGAAGTTCAGACAGTTCGTAATAGCCAATGGCTGACCACCGCTACATACGATGTTACGGGCTGCTTCACTCACCGCGATCAGACCACCCACATATGGATTCAGGAATACATAACGGCTGTTACAGTCTACAGTTACCGCCAGGGCTTTATCTGTACCGTGTAATCTTACCAGACCTGCATCGCTAGGATTGTTGGTACTGGCATTTGCGGTACCTACCATGCTGTCATATTGCTCATATACCCAACGCTTGGAAGCGATATTAGGTTGTGCAACGATATTTTCAGCAACCGTTTTCAGGTCCGTTGGTTCTGCAATAGTATTTTGATCGAAGGCATTTACCTGCTCGAAATATTTAGGCTCAGTGTATTCTCTGTCATATTGAGGAGCACCGCCACCTAATACCAGGCTCTCACCAGGTAAGTCAGCTGCTAATTCACCATCAATATAATATTTTAAGTTAGGACCTTCTGTTACCTGACCGATCAGTTCACAGTGGATATCCCATTTGTCGAAGATCGCTTTCATTTCTTCTTCACGACCTTTGTTCACCACGATCAGCATACGCTCCTGGCTTTCGCTCAGCAGCATTTCCCATGCTTTCATGTTGGCCTGGCGTGTAGGCACTTTGCTCAGGTCGATATCCATACCGAAACCTTCCTTCGCGCTCATCTCAGAAGTAGAACAGCTGATACCAGCTGCACCCATATCCTGCATACCTACTACGATACCGGTTCCTACCAGTTCCATACAGGCTTCTAACAGTTTTTTCTCTTCAAACGGATCACCTACCTGTACCGCTGGTAATTGTTCCGCGCTGTCTTCAGTAATATCAGCAGAAGCGAAGCTCGCACCACCAATACCATCTTTACCGGTAGCAGCACCTACGATGAATACCGGGTTGCCGATACCGTGAGAAGTTGCAGAGAAGGTCTGACCCACTTTTACAATACCCACGCTCATCGCATTTACCAGAGGGTTAGTCTGATAGCAGTCTTCGAAGTATACCTCGCCCGCTACAGTAGGTACGCCGAAGCAGTTACCGTAGTGACCGATACCTTTTACCACACCTTTTAATAAGTGTTGTGTCTTTTTATTGTTCAGGTTACCGAAACGCAGAGAGTTTAATGCTGCGATAGGACGGGCACCCATGGTGAAAATATCTCTGTGGATACCACCAACACCGGTAGCTGCACCCTGGAATGGTTCAATTGCAGAAGGGTGGTTGTGGCTTTCAATTTTAAATACTACTGCCAAGCCGTCGCCGATATCGATCAGACCCGCATTTTCTTCTCCCGCAGCAACCATTACGCGTTTACCTTCTTTAGGTAATTTTTTCAGGTATTTGATGGAGTTTTTGTAGCTACAGTGCTCACTCCACATTACAGAGTACATTGCAGTTTCATTGAAATTAGGGGTACGACCCAATACTTGTTTAATGGCTTCGAACTCTTGTTCCTGAAGGCCTAATTGCTTGGCTTGTTCTAAAGTAGCTTCCATATTTATATTTAACAAAGCAGTAATATGTACCGCCGGTACGATTTGAAAGAGCAAAGATAATTCAGTTTTTGCTTATAAAGAAGTGTGATTTAGGGTTTTTGGCCGTATGGAGCCGGATAAATGTATATATTCGGTATTATATTTAATAGGAGAGGAATATGAAGTATTTACAATCGAGAATAGCGAGGATATGCATCAGTATATGCATTGCCGGTCCGGTGGCAGAAGTCGTACGCCTGGCATTGGGCGGAGACCCGAACCGCGCCCGGATGCCCATCGTCACTTTTATCTTATTCGCGGTTAGCTATATTATCCTATCCTCCGTCGTCAAAAGATCGCAGGAAACGGTGTGATATAAAAAGAGCAGCTTCTCAGAAGCTGCTCTTTTTATTACTTGTTTTTGAATTAATATATTATTGAATGGTCACCTGTATGCCTTCGCTGTGGCTGCTGAACTCCGGTGCATACATACATTGCGCTGTAGTAATGCCGTTGGAGAACGTTCCTTTCTGATTAGCGATCACCTGGTATTCGAATACATAAGTACCCTTGTTCAGGCGGTCGATAAAGAAGTGGCTGGCCAGGTCGCGGGTAGATTCATAATAACCCAGTCCGTTGTTGTAGCGGTATCCACTCAGCACATTTACCGGTTCGAAACCTGCGGCACGCATATCTTTCAGGTGCACATAATCCATACTGCGATCGGCACGTATGATGACCCTTACGGTTACTTTATCACCCACTTTGATAGGGCTGCTGGCCGTAATCGGAGTCAGTACCGGACCTCTGTCGCTGTTGCGGCTTACAAACAATTGCTTTTCGATCTGTAACGGCATGTTTTCATTTGCCGAAGAACTGATCTTGCTCATGTTCTCGAAGTACTGCCAGTAAGCAGCACCCCAGCCAATGGCGTTTTGTGCGCCAGGACTATTCTGAACAGTAACGGAAAGCTTACCCATATCTGCCGATACTTCAGCACCCGGAATACTTTGTTTGAAATAACCGGTACCTGCTTCCTGTTGTACCTGCGCAGATTCAATGGTTTTATTGCCCGCTTTGATGGTTACTTTAGGTTCATTCTGCAACCAGGCAGCATTGCCGGACAGTAAAGCATAACAGGCATCGGCCGTAGCAGTAGTCGTGCGCCAGTTCTGGGTTTGCTTTTGTTTCAGTAACCAGATGTTCATCTGATCTACAGAGGCCTGGTCGTTCATGATCTCTTTATACGCCTGTATCATTAACGCCTGTGTTTCTACAGGGGCTTCATACCACCAGTAACCCGGATTGTTCTTCCAGTACATACCGGTCTCCTTATTGCGGATGGCTCTTTCAGACAACGAAGCCAGTATTGATTTTGCTGCGATGACTTCTTTGGTACGGAACAAGCTCAGGGCGATCATACCCTGCATATAATTGTTCTGTTTGGTCCAGTATTTTTTGCCCTGGTCCAGGTAGTAACTAAACGCAGTTTGTGTGGCAGCATCTTTTTTAATAGCTGGGAAGGCACTGCGCAGGAACAGGTATTGTACCTGTGTCTGGTCGATGTGTTCTTCTTTCAGTTTTTCTTTCTTGATCTCTTTATACTCTTTCACAATCTCCCTATCCAGGTATTGCAGTCCTTTATTTACGATCTGATCTATACGGTCTGTCTGTGCCGAAGATACATTCAGCTGTTGCAGTTTCGCAATACCCGTCAGGATATATTGCGTCATGTAGCGGTCTGCGCGCATACCTTCAAACCAGGAGAAGGAACCGTCGTTGTTTTGCATCTTGCCCAGTTTGGTCAGGCTTTTGTTCAGTTCTGCGGCCATTTTATGGGTAGCAAACAACTTCGCAATATTACGTTTTTGCTCCTGTTCGCTCTGTGCCTCCAGTACCCATGGGGTTTCTTCCAGCAGTGCGCTTTTCAGTTCCTGGTTTTTAGACAGGTTAGAGAGCAGGGCAGTAGTATCTTCCGTACTCCATTTGTCAAAGATTGCTTTGATCTTTGGTGTCTGTGCCACAATATGAGCGGCCAGTGCATTGGCATAAAAACGGTTGAAGGTCTGCTCTGCACATTCGTACGGATATTCCATCAGGTAGGGCAATGCCTGTACCGCATACCAGGCCGGGTTGGCCGTATACTCGATTGTCAGTCCTTTATGCACCAAGCTATTGCTTTGGTTTGATTGCAGCAGTTTGTCCAGCGTGAAGGTTGTGGTACCATCACCCTTTACCGGCATCGGCAGGGTTTCGGTCACCAGCATACGATTGGTCACTACCGGTATGGTGTGCGACTCGCCATCACTAAAGCTTCCTGCCTGTGCCACGATACTTACCGCAACCGGTTCGTAAATAGATTGTGGTACATTCAGCGTAAAGCTAACCGGTACATTGTCTCCTGCAGCTACCGTAAACGGTTTGCTGCTATTGGACTGGCCAAAGGCTTTATCCAGCGGCTGACCGGTCAGTGCATTTACAAATGAAATAGTGGCCGTGCCTTTTAGTTCCTTGCCACTCAGGTTACTGATCTTCGCACTCAGTACCATCTCATCTCCCTGGCGGAAGAAGCGCGGTACATTTGGTGTTACCATCAGCTCTTTCTGTGTTTTGATCTTACCGTCCAGGTAGCCGGTTTTCCAGTCTTTGGTATGGGCAAATGCCATGAACTTCCATTCTGTAAGGGCTTCTGGCATCGTAAACTTCAATACCACATTGCCTTGCTCATCCGTATGCATTTGCGGCATAAAGAAGGCGGTCTCTTTCAGATTGGTGCGCGGGCTGACTGCAGGCTCAGGTTTTGACTCCGTCTGTCCACCAGCTTTTGCATCGGCAGCCACCGGAGCGGCCGCAAAGCCTACCCCTGATGGATCTAATGAGTTTGGATCATCTGAACCTGCCTGGGTTATTTTTGTCATGCGCTTATTGCCACCGTTTGTTACTGAGGCTCTGGCTTCGAGTTTGGCACCGTAAATGGTTACTTCATCATATACCGGGCTGAACTGCAGATAACCAAAAAGAGAAGGGTATACTTTAGTATATTGGTTAATAGTATTGTCAGTAGAGTAGACACTTGCCTGGTTTTGTCCGAAAGAGATGCCTCCCCAGTTGCCATAGAAATACTTATGCGGCTGCAGCAGATCCCAGCTCCAGTTATGTGGTTTCAGTGCATCTAATGAAGCATCGTACAATGTGGCCATCATTTCTGCAGCTACTTTGTCTTTCTGCGTTCCGCTAATAGTCAGGGTCCATTCTTCAGCAGCACCGGGTAGTAATTTATCGCGGTGGGTAGCCCAGCTCAGTTGCAGCTCTTTATTGCTCCAGGGTACATTGATCTGTTCTGAACCGGAGTAGAATCGGTTCTGGTATACATAAGCCCAGCTGGTAAAGGCACCGCCACGATCGGCTTCGGTAATCTGCTGGCGAACGGATTTATCTGCTGCCAGGGTCAATTGTTTATTCCAGCTGTTGTATTGTAATAAATACGCTTTATTATATGCCGGTACAACCCATTGTTTCCATTGCTGTCCCGGTTCATATTTGTCTGCATCATTTTTAACGAACAGTGCAAACTCTTTTTGTTCCGGTTGTTTTTCATTCCATACAAATACATATTTCTTTTCTGTAACAGCCTTGCCATTATGATCTTTAGTATTGATCTCTACCAGGTAGTAGCCAGTTTGCTTCCAGATGTCATTTTTCGTTTGTAAGGCATTGCCCTCTTCTGTAGTATACTGATGTTCCCATACGACATTAGTCACAGCCCTGTTTTCCGGTTTCCATTCCTCACTATACATATCATTCGGGAATGCCGTACGGAACTCATTTTCCTTCAGTATAAAGTCTGTAGGAGCCTCCCAAAGGCGCTCGCGGTAAAAATGATCCGGTGATTTTAGTTGAGATACTTTAATCGAAACAGGAGCCGGAGTGAATACGCCGTTCAGGTTTTCGGTACGGATCGACAGTTTGCTTAACTGCTCTGGTGTACTTTGAGCTGGTATATTCGCCTCTAGGATAATACCCGTATAGCCGGCAGAAAAATAGCTGGTGCTGCTGCGGGTTTCTCCGTTTATATCTGTGATATCTGCGGTGATTTCATACTGGAATACTGGTTCAGCATCTGCAGGAATACTGGCATCAGGTATGGCTTTGAAGCTGATGCTGAAATTGCCGGCTGCATCTGTTTCTGTTGTGCCATTGGTCATTTCCTGCTGTCCGGAGGACATCGGGAAGCCCCAGCGGCTGGCTCTCCAGAAGTAAGGGAAGCGGGTACGGCGTACTACGCGGTACTGTACCTGTGCATTGCTGATGCTGTTGCCTGCATACGCTATTGCTTTACCTTTTATAGTTACCTGGTCATTCAGTGCATAGTTATTTTTTACGGTATCAAATGATACCTGGAATTTCGGACGTTTATATTCCTCTACATTAAAGTATACGGCACCTTCATCTGTCTGGATGAACATTGTACCGGTCAATCCCGATTCCGGTGCGGTAAAGCTGCCGGAGAATGAACCATATTCGTTCGTGGTCAGTGTGATGTCTTTAATCATCTGACGGTTTACATCCCTGAAGGTAACGGTAACCGATTTGTTGGCAACAACGTTGTTTACTTTGTTGTCATAAGATGATTTAAGGCTGATGCCTTTGAAATAAACCGTCTGTCCCGGACGGTAAATGCTCCGGTCGGTAAACAAGAAATCCTGGTAACGATCTTTTTTGTTTTCGGTGTAGTTACGATCATACTCTATCAGGCTCCCCGCTTCATTTTGCAGGATCAGGCGATCCTGTCCCTGAACTAATTCAAACAGGGTGTTATAATCCATCGTACGATTAGATACTGTATTGTTCAATAGGCCATCTTTTCCTGATTTCGCCAAAGATATCCATTTGCCTTTTTTATATTGTAAGGTAGCATTTTCTAAAGGCGTACCCTTTTCACGATCCAGTATATATACTTTTGATGTAGTGCCTGAACGGTAATCATTAGGGCCTTTAACAATACTCAGGTTGCTTACCTGGAAGTAATGGTACAGTGTATCCATACTGCTACCGAGATTACGTACGATCAGTACATACTGTCCCATAGGCAGGGCATCGATCTTAATCTCTGCACGATGTGCTTTCAGGTCATCACTGTTCGGTAATGCCTGTTGCCAGGTACGTAAAGGTTTTCCTTTCAGGTTTGGATCCTGATCGGTAAAATTCTCTGGACTTAATTTGTACAGCATCATTTCGATGTTGCCGACATTTTTATAGCCGATAGAAGCGAGTACAGGCTGTGTCGGTATCTGTACCGACTGCATATTTACAGACAGCTGCTTACTATTGAGCCCAAACAGCAGGTTCTGTGCATTGGCGGCGCCTTCCGATTTCGGATAGGCTGTTATAATGGCCGCCAGACTGGCTGCAATTGATTTCAGGTCTGTCTGGTCTGTAAGCTTACTACCTGCATTTTGAGCACGATTCTGTTGCTCCTGATACTGATTATACTTTTGTTGCTGCAGCAGGAACATTGCCTGTGCTACATCATCCTGTTTGCTTGCCCGGTTGATGATCTGTTCCAGTGCTTTACGATACAACGCATCTTTATCGGGCAAGGTACTGTAGGTGTGCACAAAACCCAGTCTCAGCAGGTCTGCATCGATCAATGCATCGTTGTTTTTCAGGGCTATCTGTCTTTGTATCACTTCCTGGTACAGTTTCAGTGCCTGGAAGTGTAGTGCGGTATTGTCTTTATGTTCCAGTTTCATGGAGGCGAATGTTGCCGCATCGGCAAAATAGCTAGCCTCATTCAGCTGGAAAGCATAGGCGGGTTTGGTGATGGTACGCTCATCACTGGAGAAATAGTCAATCGCATCAAAAACCAGTACATCATACAGGTATGGTCTTAAATGGGCTGTATGTTCACCTTTGGAAATAATAGCGCTGTAGTCACGGGTCAGGATATTGCGCAGGGCATCCCTGTCCTGCAGCGATGTTTTATACAATTGGGCAATGGTATCATGCAGGGCATTGACATCCCATGTCGCCACATCTGTACTTTGTTGCTGGCTGGATTGGGTGCGGCCGTAGATTGTATATCGGTTGGCACTCAGGTAGCTCTGATAAGCTTTTGCGGTAACGTTGGCCCAGAGGGCTTTTTGAACCGGATTGGTTGCAGCCGCCAGTTGCTTTTCGCTGGCTTTAATGGCTTTTACATGGGCATTTTCATCCCGGTTCAGCATCATGAGCCAGGTTTGCGCTTTGATGATCTGCGGTTCATCCTGTATGCTCTGGGCTTTTTTCAGGATGTCCTGTACCACTTTTTCTGCAGATTCCGGCAGGCGCGCATTATTCAGCGAGTCGACCTTTTTCCACGAAGGTTCAAAATCATACATTTTAAGGGGAGCGGATTTTTGAGCAAAGGCATGACTACCCAACAACAGCATGCCGCTGAGGAGGATACGAATGTGCTTGTTCATAGTTAAATTTTAAGGATCAGTAGTATTTACAAATGTAAGGATGTTTTTTTGCGCTGAATTCCACAAATAAATTACTTAACTTTTATAATACGGCTGTCTGTATGGCTTGTGAACTCTGGCGCGTACATACACTGAATGGTGGCTACGCCACTTGCAAAATGTCCTTTTTGATTTACAATCAACGGATAGGTAATAACCCAGGTGCCTTTTTTTATATGATCAAAAAAGAAATCGGTTGCAACATCCCGAACACTCTTATAATATCCTATGCCACCCTGATATGTATACCCGCTTAATGCTTCTTTAGGTTCAAAACCAGCAGCACGAAGGTCTTTCAGGTGGATATAATCCATGTCACGATCAGTATGGATAACAAGGCGTATCATAATATGATCTCCTATAGAAAGTTCATCTTCATCCTTAAGCAATTCCAATTCCTGTCCCGTCTTGCCGGATACCGTTCGGTAGATTTTCTTGTCGATAAAAAGTGATGTCGTATCAGCTCCTTTTTGTATACTATCCATATTATTATAATATTGCCAGTATACAGCGCCCCAGCTGATATCATTTTGTTTCGGCGCAGGGCCTATGCGACTAATGGTAATGTTAGCCAGTTCCGGTTTGATGTCTGCCGCTTTGAATACTTGTTTCAGATAACCGGTTTGATTATCAGGTGATGCCAGTGCAACAGGCCCAAGAGATATATTTACAGGGTTGGTATGGTGCAATAAGTGCTTTCCTGAAGGCAGCAGCGCGTAGCAAGCCTCTGCTGTAGCTGTTGTCGTGCCCCAGTGTTGTGTCTGTTTTTTGCGTAACAGCCAGGTGCGCATGGCTGCTACAGAACTGCTATCACCGTTTATTTCTTCATATGCTTTGATCAGGAATGCCTGTGTAGCAATCGGATCTTCATGCCATTGCTGTCCTTTATTATACTGCCAGTACATGCCCATTGTTTCACTGTGTACTGCGCGTATAGATAAGGATGTAAGTATTGAACGGGCAGTAAGGGTATCTTTGTTATGAAATGCCGCAGTGGCTATCATTGCCTGCAAATAATTAGAATATGCACTCCATTGCTGCCTGGCAATTTGTAAATGAGCTTGCATCATTTTTTGTGTAGAGTCTGCCATCGGAATGTCCGGGTAAAGGCTACGCACATATAAATACTGTATAGCCATGTCGCTCAACACGGTGTGCGGCTGGCTGTTAAAGTAGTCTTGGGTATGATACTCATCCAGAAATTTTAATCCTTTACTGGTTATGTTTTTTATGGAGTAAGCTTCAGGTAGTTCCACCTTCAGACCAGATAATTTTGCCAGGCCGGTCAGTACATATTGTGTTACAAACACATTATCTTCCATACCCTTAAACCAGGGAAATCCTCCTCTGCCTGATTGTAATTCCAGTAATTCATCTATAATACGCTCTATATGACCATTCATTTTTGCACTATCCAGCAACTTAGCCATTTGCTTTTTTTGCTCCTGTTAATCTTTGGGCTCTATCATCCATGGCGTCTCTGACAGGATTGTTGTTTTAAGTTCCCGGTTTTGTAATAGTGGTGATGTAGCATTTTTAAATACGGTCCATTCACGTAATGCTCCTTTTATCTCCGGATTGTTTTTTAACACAGCACCAGCTAAGGCGTAGGCAAAGAGTTTATTGAACTTTTGTTCTGTACAATCATATGGAAATTCCATGAGATAGGGTAGTGACCATACACCTGTCCAATATGGATTACTATTATACTCAACCGTTAAGCTTTGATTGGTTATACCAGAGTGCCTGCTCTGTAATAAAGCATTAAAAGAGAAATTCTGTGTATCTGTTCCGGCTTTTAAAGTCATTGGCATCGTTTCTGTGATCAGGATGCGGTTTGATAGTACAGGTAACAAATGTTTTTCTCCGTCACTGAATGCAGGAGTAGCTGCTGTAAACTGAATATAGACAGGTGCTTGTACTGATTGCGGCACCGACATGCGGAACGATACTGCAGTACTTTGCTGTGCTGCAGCGGTGAAGTTCAAATCATTTTGTGTAATGCCAAATGCGGCATTGAGGTTTTGGCCTGTTTGGGCATCAGTAATCAGTATAGAGGCCTTGCCCTGTTGTTGTTTATCGGTAAGGTTACTGATCTTTGTTGTAAGATAGATTTCATCTCCCTGACGCAGTACTCTGGGAAGGTTTGGCGAAACCATCAGCTCTTTTTGGGTTTGTACTTTATATTCCCGGTAACCAAGTGCTCCATCTTTACTATGGGCAAATACCATCAATCGCCATTCAGTAAGTGATTCCGGTACGGTAAATCGGAGACTCGCTTTACCTTGCTGATCTGTTTTTAACTGCGGGATAAAGAATGCGGTCTCTTTAAAGTCACTTCTGATTTGGTTAGGAGCAAGGTCTTTTAAAAGTGGTAAGCTATCTGGAGTACTTTGTTTTATTATTTCGCTGGAAGAGACAGTATTGATAGCACCAACATAAGTCCGTGCATCCATTTGGGTGCCGTATACCGTTACTTCCGGGAGCGTTTCAATATTTCCCGAAATAAGATGAGTATAGTTGCCATTTTCATTGCTGATCTTTTTGATGAACGGATAGGATTTGGGATAAGTCAACGTTTCCGGGAGATTTATATGGTTACCGTAAGATTGATGTGTTATAGATTCGGCTGTCCAGTATGTTGGGTAGGTTGATGTTGGATAGGTTATGTCCTTAATATTCCATTCATGGCTGGTCAATTCATCTAATGATGCATCGTACATTGCGGCAGTAACTTCTACATTTCCTTTCTTGTGATCTCCTCTTTCAATATCAATGCTCCATTCTTCCTTATCGCCCGGTTTAAGGATGTTGCGCATGGTACTCATTTTGATATCTAGACACTTGTTTCTCCACGGTACAAATATGGTACTTCTTTCGGTATACATTCTTCCATTATGGACAAACATCCAGCTAAGCTTTTGCAATCCCCTGTCAGATGCTCTTATTACTTGCTGAATTTTATTCCCGTTGTTCAAATTATACCTTTTATTAAAAGTATTGGCCTGTAAAATATAGACATCTGGAATGGCTGTATACAGGTAAGCTGTAACTGTATCGCCTGGTTGAAATGAACCGGTCGAATGAAATGCCTGCACCGGCTTCTCGAATTGTTGGGGATGCTCAGGGTTTAGTATAAAGGTATAATCACAGTTGGTTATAGTCTTTTCCTGCTGATTGACAGTTTGTACCTCTACAATGTAATAGCCTGATTCCCGGAATGCTATAGTCTGAATGGTGCTCAAGCTGTCATGTATGGTTACAAAGCTTGTATCCAGTATTGTGGCTATAACAGGCCTGTTTGCTAATTCCAGTTCAGTACCATATGCGTCGTCTGGAAATATGCTGCGATATACTTCCTTGCTCATAAAACTATCCGTCGGAGCATTCCATAATCTTGTCCGGTACAGATGACTTACGGGCTGCAGCTGTTTTATGGTTACATGTACGCGCTTTGAAATCAATGCCTTATTGATAGTATGTGTGCCGAAATACATACGCACCGGTTTATTCATTTTGACTAGTTGGGGAACATAAGTATATAGAAACACATCTGTATAACCTGCCTTTACTACTGTTGTTTTACTACGGCTTTCTCCATTCCTGTCCGTTATATCTGCTCGCACTTCATATTGATAATACGTAGATTCATTGTCAGTTCTGTCTTTGTCCGCTATTGCCACAAAGGGAAGGGTAAAATACCCCTGCTGGTCCGTAACGACTACGCTGTCAAATATTTCATCATAATCATCGCGATAGTAAAAAAGATGCCCCTGCCTTTGCTGGCCCACCGTATATTTTACTTTGGCACCATCAACCGGATTTCCGGCGAAAGATACTGCACGACCTCTTATTGTTACCGTATCACCAACATTGATTTGCTGTTTGATGGTATCATAAATAATCTGAAATTTTGGTTTTTTATATTCTTCAACATTAATCGTCACTTCCGCCTCATCAGTATAAATGTTCATTTCTCCCAGTAAGCCGGTCTCCGGTACGGTAAAGCTTCCGGTAAAGGAGCCAAATTCATTGGTTCGTAAGTTTAGTTCCTTAACGGTATTGCCCGATACATCATCAAACGTTACGGTAAATGATTTGCCGGAAACCGTCTGATAGTTATTTCTTTGCTTCTTTTTAAATACAATACCTTTAAACCATATCGTTTGCCCTGGCCGGTAAATGCTCCGGTCTGTAAATAAAAAATGGGTCTCCTCCTCTTTATTGCTCGTACGATATGTATTCTGCTGAAATGGGTCGTAATCATAACGAAACTGGATTAGGGTGTCCTGCTTATAGACAAATGAAAAATAATCTCTTCGCTTCTTTTCGGGAAAGCTCTGTTTCCTAAAGTTCATGGAGCCATCCTGCTTGCTTTTTCCTGCAGTTGTATAATTGAGTGTTGAGCTGTCTTTGGTATATAACATAGCTACTCCTGGTAAAGGATAGCCGGTAGCGCGGTGTAGTATAGTGTGTGTTGTGCCCTGTTCTACTGGCAATATATTATTGACCTGGAAGTGATGAAATACACGTTGCCCTCCTCCCTGTAGAGCAACCGCGTAAAATCCAGAGGGGTAGGATCCCAGATTGATCTCTATACTATGTTTCCCAAAATCTGCAGCATTAGGTAAGTCCTGGCTTGTAGTGGACACCAGTTGCGTACAGTTTGTATCTCTTTCTGCATATTGCCTTGCATAAAGGCGGTATACGCATATAGTAATATCATTGCGATTTTCGTAGGAGAGTAACGCCTTTACCGGCTTGCCCGGAATGTTGACTTGTTCAATATCGATTCCTATATATTGTTTCTCAATTTTATTGACCAAGTTGATTGCATTTACAGCGCCTTCTGTTTCGGGGTAGTGAAGGGTAATGGCCACCAAGCTATCATGTATGCCGATAAGATTATAACCATCGGGGTTTAAGGTGTCTCGATAGTTATATCTCGAATAAAGATTTGTATACCGGTTATTCCATAGAAGATATTTGGCCTGTGAAGTATTATTGCTATTAGGGTAAGACCTAATGAGCTGTTGCAATGCATTTCGGTACAGAGAATCCTTATTATGTACATTCGATACACTATATACGTAATTTAGCCTTGCCAGCTCAAAGTCTGTAAATACATCAATACTCCTGTCCAGAAGGCTTTGCTTGAGTATGTTCTGGTAGAGGTTTAGGCACTGGTATACCGGATTGATTGTGTCTTCACTCTGTATTGATATGGCCGTAAATGCTATGGCCGGTAAAAAGTATCGTGCATCATGACGGTCAAAAGGGATGCGGGCATGGGTTGTGTATTCATGGCTTTTCGACAAGAATGTAATAGCATCTGCTGCCAGCAAGTCATAAAGTGTACGGCGGAGTGTAGCGGCATTTACACCAGGGTTAATGATTGCAGCGTATTGAGTGTAGGGTATATGTTCAAAGCAGGTATTGAGCTTCACAGATGCCAAGTATAAATTTCTGATTCTTTGTTGAATAGCGTTCATATCCCAGGCCCGGATATCCTCATTAATAGTATCTTTTAGTCTGACACGGCTGTATAACTGCCTTGCATTCTCCTCTGCATAGATTTCGTAAGATTTTGCTGCAATGTTACACCAGATTGCTTTTTCTACACTATCGGGTGCCAGTAGTATTTCTCTTTCGGCCTTAAGCAATATATCTGTAGGGTCGGGATCACTGTAGCGCTCCAGGGTATATAGCCAGCATTTGGCTTTGATTACTTCCGGACGATCACCAAGACTATCAGCGATGTGGGCAATCATCCGACAGGTAGCTTTTATACTGTCTACCGTTGTATTGTTTGCCGGCTGTATCACCGGTTGCCAGGCCTTCTCATAATCGAACACATGAGCTTGCTTGTCCAGTTGTGCCCATACAGATATGCTGCAACATAATAATATTATAAGCGTAAAAAATCGGTACATATACTTTATATTTCGTAATGTTCTTCAATGATAGTCCTGCTGAATATCGAAATATTTTTATACTTTCAGCACTTCATTTGAAGCTGTATTGTGTCTCTTAACGGAGACAACACAAAATACAAATTATGTTTGATAACCTTTTCAGAAAGAAAACCATTGCACAGCTGAAGCAGACTGCAGATCATTTTGAGGCTGCGGAACACCAGCATATGAAGAGAAGCCTTAATGTACGCGACCTCACCATGATGGGTGTGGCGGCGGTCATCGGCGCGGGTATATTCAGCACCATCGGTGATGCGGCTTTTAAAGGCGGACCGGGGGTGATTCTTCTTTTTATCATTACCGCCATTACCTGTGGCTTTACGGCATTATGCTATGCAGAGTTCTCTGCGCGCATTCCCTTGTCGGGTAGTGCCTATACTTATTCTTATGTTGCCTTTGGAGAGGTGCTAGCCTGGATTATAGGCTGGGCACTGATCCTGGAGTATGCCATTGGCAATATAGTTGTGGCCATCAGCTGGAGCGGGTATTTTAATAATATGCTTAAGGCGGTAAATATACACTTGCCGGCCTGGCTTATATCGGATGTGAAAACGGCCAAGGCTGCCTTCACCGCAGGGCTGAACAATATACCGGCACAGGCCTGGAAAACCGCGCCTGTAGTGGGTGGTATGCATATAATTATGAACCTGCCTGCATTTGTAATTGTGGTGCTGGTGACGATTCTGGCCTATATTGGTATCAAGGAAAGTAAACGCAGCGCCAATGCTATGGTGGTGGTAAAGCTGGTGATCCTTGTGCTGGTTATAGGGGTGGGGATCTTTTATATCAATTCAGATAATTACACGCCTTTCCTGCCCAATGGTTTTACCGGGGTACTGTCTGGTGTATCGGCTGTGTTTTATGCTTATATTGGTTTTGATGCGATCTCGACCACTGCTGAGGAGTGCAAGAATCCGCAGCGCGATATGCCGCGCGGGATGCTGTATTCGTTGCTGATCTGTACGGTTATTTATGTGGTGACCGCATTGGTGATTACGGGCATGGTGCACTACAGCAAGTTTCAACACGTAACCGATCCATTGGCTTTTGTATTTGAGGCCATCAATAAACCTATCCTGGGCAAGATTATTTCATTCAGTGCCGTAGTTGCAGCGACCAGTGTAATGCTGGTATTCCAGATTGGTCAGCCGCGCATATGGATGAGCATGAGCCGTGATGGATTATTGCCATCCCGTTTTGGTAAACTGCATCATAAATACAAAACCCCTGCTTTCTCCACGATCATAACCGGTCTGCTGGTAGCCATACCTGCGCTGTTTATCGATGCCAATATTGTGACCGAACTGACCAGCATCGGTACTTTGTTTGCCTTTGTGCTGGTATGTGGCGGGGTATTGCGCCTTCCGAAAGCCGCACCGGAACAGAAGTTTAAGCTGCCATATATCAATTCGAGATATGTAATGCCGGTTTTATTTGGCGTATTTTTATTCTTTGCCTGGGATAAATTTCATGAAACATACCGCCACCTGTATACTGCAGGTTACCGTGATGTATTATTCATGCTGTTTGTCCTGCTGGCTTTCTGCATATCTGTTTATGCAGCATGGAAACAGTATACGGTAATACCGGTGATGGGACTGTTATGCTGCCTGTACCTGATGATTGAGATTCCGCAGCAGAGCTGGATGGTATTCATCGGCTGGATGCTGTTCGGACTGACCATTTACGGAATATATGGGTACCGCAAAAGTAAATTGCGCGCTGCTAATGCAGAATAGCCTGTAGTACCTCCAGCGAACGTAAGGGCTTGAAGTGGCTGTCGTGTGTCTGCAGGAAATGAAGATAACCTTCCAGGATAAACCGGCGGTCCTGTGCCGGAGCCTGAATAGCGGTAAAAGCATTCAGGTTTTCCGCTTCAAGAAAGCGGCTGGTAAGCACTGAAATCTCTTTGTCAAATATAGGTAGGGCAATGCCGATGGCATGCTGGAAGCGTCCTTCGTAAGTATTCAGGTAGCGGTCTGCGGCGCTGTAATTGTTCTGGATGGCATAGCCCATGATCTGTGCTGTTTGTATCAGGAAATACAAGGGCAGATTGGTCAGTTCATTATCAGAGGCCTCGTCCAGATACTTGAAAAATGATAAGGCAAATTCATACAGATCCTGCTGTTCATCTTCCGTAACCAGGAAGTTGGACAATACCTCAACACAGAACAGCAGGATGCTGTTCTTGACAATATGCTCTCCCAGGGTATTGTAGAAATACCCCAGTTGAAATTCTTTTATATACTGTAAATTCTTGGTTGGTTGCCGGTATACCTGGAGGTCCAGGATATAGCCCGGTCGCAGGATATTGCCTTTTCTGCTGTTCTTTTTATCGGATCGTACCCCTTTAACCAGGTAAGATTGCAGCCCGAATACCTCTGTGAAAATACTACAAATAATACTGGTGTCTCCGTACTTTACCGTACGCAGTACGATGCCGCCGGTTGCTGAAATCATGATGTATGTTATTCGTGGATGATAAATTTACCGGTTGCTTTTTCAGTGCCATCTTTGCTGACAACAAATACCAGGTATACACCGGATTGTACTTTACGCCCGGTGTAGTCTCTGCCATTCCAGGCAATCTGTCCTCCAGTTGAAGTGCCCTGGTACACCAGCTGACCATTGATGTCAGTGATTTTTACATTGGAAGCAGCAGTCATACCCTTAATCGCGATATTGCCGTTATAACCCGATGGTACCGGATTAGGGAACACAAACAATGGCTTGGTTACCGTACCACCGGCCTCTGTAGCCGCACCTCCGAAAGAACATAAACCTTTATCTGTACTTACGAATACCGTACCTATTGTAGGGTCGATATCAATATTAATGATCGTGTTGGAGAGCAATGGACTATTCGCTTCTGTATATTGAGCAATTATATCTTCGGCATCTTCAGATAAGAGGAACAGGCCCACATCCGTTCCGATCCATTTACGGTTGCCGCCGTCTATGGCAATTGCATTGACAGCAATGCCTTCAAACATGTAGTTGGCAAAATTGTAGCCCTCTGTCTGCAAGGGTTTGAGATAGGCATCACAAATACCATTGCGGATATCCAGGTCGCAGTTATAAATAGCAATACCACTGCTGGTACCTACCCATACCGAACCATCTTTGTCTTTAGCCAGGCTTAGCACTCTGTTGTTCGGTAGGTTGCCGGATCCCGCACCACTTCTTAACACTACACTGCGGTCATCATTAGTATTATCAAGGGTATTATTGTCGTTATAAATCGCCAGGCCACCGCCGGTTGTACCGGCAGCAAACCATTTCTGCCCCAGGTCATCGATCAGCAGAGATGATCCATGATTCACCCCGTTTACACGATAGCTGTACCAGTTGCCGGCTTTGGTTTTTACCCTCAGCACATTCTGTACAGTGCTTTGGGTGATCCATAAATTATTATCCCCATCCAGGGCAACGTCCGTGCAGCGATAGCTGGCGGTATCACCACCCATATTGGACTCCAGGTATCCCTGTTTGTATACGGTAATACGGTTATCTTTATCAATCCTGGCAATACCGCCGTTATACATGGCTACATAAACATCAGCGCTGCTTTGGTCTTTGACAATGTTTAAGGCATCGGTAAAGGCAAATGGACTGCTTGTTGCCGCTAGCATATCCCATTTAAAGAGGCGCCAGTCTCCGTTGTTATAATGAGCTACATAATCCTGGTTCAGCTTTACAAACCAGTCAGAGAGGCCACGGGCACCATGTGCCAGCCAGAATTCTCCGTTATTGGCCCATACGCCATAAGCGCCATTAGTATAAGGCCCGGCAGGATTTGTAGAGGTCCAGTCGTTAGGATTGCCATTTACACTACGGCTTTTCAAACCGGCATAACCGTCCGAAGACCAGTATTTGCCATCGCCGGAATCCATAAATGTATTGGCATAAAAATTAGGTATAGAGTCCTGCACGGCACCGGTAGCATCTATTTTTACTACATATGGAGCCGCGCCATTATTGCCCTGGGTCAGTACCCATAAATGGCCGTCACTTGCAGGTTGCAACCTTATGATATTATTATTGCTGCTGTGTATAAGGACCGGTACATTATTCTGTAATTTATATATCCCCTCACCACTTACGGCATAAACATTATCTCCGCTCTTGCAGACAGATGTAAAATTATTACTGCTGATGTGCTCCCAGCTGGCGTAGTTAACCATCAGGGGATTGGTCGTCAGGGTATGAAATAAGCCTACACTTGTGGCTGCATATATATCTGTTCCAGAACCTGAAGATGCTCTGTTTAAGCCCTGGGCCGTTCCTTCAAAGAAAGGTATTGTTTCTTTAATTTCCCGCTTCGTCAGGTTTACCACCAGCAGTCCGATACCGGTACTGATGTAGGCATGTCCATCGCTGCAATACAGATCATATATAGTCTTGTCGCCTGCTACAGTGGTTATTTTGAAATCCGGGATATTATAAAACTGTCCGTCTTTAAACAGATCAATATTGCCATTCTGATAGATGAGTACAGCCATTCCTGTACTGGCATCATATCCTACTTTAGCCATATCTACATCACTCATGCCATTAGCCTTGCTGTATGCGGTTACCCCTCCGTCTTTAGTATCATAAGTAAAGAAGGCAGATGTTGAAACACAGAAAAATGTTGTGCCATCACTGTCAAAATCAAGAACTGTACCATAAGGCAGGTACGTATTCCACTGGCCAACAGGAGGACGTAATTGCTGTGCGGAGGCTGGTGCCAGCGCCGTAACAGAGGCTAAAATGCTGAATGCGGCAGTATACAGTAGCGGTAACTTGATCATATGGTCAAAAATACGGTTTTTCTGCTTTAAACCGTGCGTTTAACTAACGTATACATAAGCCTTATTGGTATGTCTGGCCTGTATCTTTATGCAGCATGTTAACGAAACAAAAACGGTACTACGTTAAATTTTAAGGATTAAATCGTGTCTAAAACCACGATTTGTTATTTTTGTTATCAGATTGAGCAGGTTTGCCAGTTGCCATCATAAAACATATCCACTCCTAAAAATAAAAATTATGAATGTATTAAAATTCGCCTTAAGCCTTAGCCTGATCTCTGTACTGGGTACAAGCAGTTTTGCACAGGACAATTCCCGCAATAGCCTTGACTGGTCCGGACACTATAGTTCCGGTAAAAATATGCACCTGACCCTGAATGAAAATCAAACCTATACACTGGTCAATAACGGTAAAACAACTTCTGGCAAATTCTCCTGGAGCCGTAATGGTGATATGATCACATTACCGAAAAACAACCTGAGTTTCAAGGTTGGGGAAAATAACCTGACCGGCACCCGCTATGGCACCCGCCTGGAAAAACAATCAGTTGAGTCTGCTCCTGTCGTATCCGGCTCCCTGTATGGTGGTAAATGGATGCTGATCGAGCTGAATGGTAAACCCGTATCTGCCTACAGTAAGCATGCTAAAAGTGCATATATCAGTTTTACAGAAAAAGACATGCGTTTCGGTGGCTTCGGTGGCTGTAACAGCTACGGAGGTACTTTTGAGGTAACGCCGGAAACCGGCCGCATCAAATTCGGACAGTCAGTATCTACGATGAAGGCCTGTTTTGCTGATGGGGTAGAGGCTGAACCTTTACTGATGAAAGCCATCCGCAGTGCTGATAATTACACCATTCATAATGGCGTATTGTCTTTAAACAAAGCACGTATGGCCCCTCTGGCCCGTTTCCAGATGATTGTAAAATAGTATACGAGTAAGATAAACTGCTTAGGGCCCGGCGTATGCCGGGCCCTAAGCAGTTTAAGGAATTAATTGTTCCAGTGCCTGGTTTATTACCGGATACTGAAATGTAAATCCTTCCTGCAACAAGCGCGCCGGGACTGCATTCCGGCTCTTGAGCATCAGCTCTGTTTCTGTGCCTAAAAGCACCGCAGCTATTTCCAGAATAGATACAGGAGCCGGTAATCCGAAAGGAATATGACAGCGATTGCGTAGCTGCTGCATGAATTGCTGATTAGACAGGGGTACTGGTGCCGTTATATTGACCGGGCCTGAGATCTGCTCCTGTGCTATAATAAACGCAATGGCTGCACAGAAGTCATCAATATGTATCCAGCTCATCATCTGCGTTCCGCGGCCTTGTTCGCCACCCAGCCCCAGACGGGTGATCTGTTTGAATTTAGGAAAGGCACCACCTTCATTGCCCAGCACGATAGACGTGCGTAAGGCCACTTTGCGGGTTTGCGGACTGACCTTGTTGAAAAACGCTGCCTCCCATTGCTTACATATATTCATCGAAAAATCATCGCCGGTAATGCCGGATGCTTCCGTCATTTGCTGTGTCTCTGCATGTATGTAGATTGTGGCAGAGCTTGCATTGAGCCATAATTTGGGTGGATGGCTGCATTGGTCAACAGCCTGCTGTAAGACTGCAGTGCTGTCTATCCTGGATTGCAGAATGGCTTTTTTATTGGCTTCAGTATACCGGCAGTCAACCGACTTTCCGGTCATATTGATGAGTACATCGCAGCCCTCCAGTAATTGTTGCCATGGACCTATACTCCGGGCGTCCCAGTAATGATCGTCCCTGTATTTTGGATTGCGTGTAAGAATGTGTATGGTATGGCCTTTGCGGCGAAACCATTTGCTGAGTTCCTGTCCAAGAAAACCTGTTCCCCCTGCGATGACTATATTCATATGATGCGTTTAGTGTTTTTAACCATTATTTCAGAACCCTCTGCCAGCAATACAGATACCGGTTGTGTATCCTGCAGGAATGCAAATTGCGGACCGTAGGTATTTTCAAAATGTACATTGATACTATAGTCAGTAACTTGATATTGCTGCCAGGTAGGATGGCTCACTTCATATTCCAATGTTTTCTGCGCATTCACCCTTGTATAGCCCCAATAGTGTTCTGTTATAAATGCTGCTTCAGCCTCAGGATTAATGTCTGTAGGTTCAGCAGTAGCGGTCAGTTTGATGTGATTGGGCAATTCATTTCCCCATGCATAAGTAACCTGGGTTTCTGCTGCATTCTGGAGGATAGAATGATTCATTTTCATCGTTTCATAATGTTCTCTGTATATTGTATTGGCCACAAAACTGAGCATCGTTTTGGGCACAATTTCTTTGATAAATACAACACCTCGTTTTACGGTCTGGCCATCATCCCGCAGCACGTAGAATCTAAGATTTACTTCCTCGAAATGTTTATGTCTCGGCACTGAAATGCCCAGCAGTCTTGTGTTTCGGAACAGGAATCCAACCAGGCTCAGGTAGCATTGTCCTTGCCATAAATCAAGTGTTGTCCCGAAAGGGAGATAAGGCTTTAGTAGTTCAGGATCTACTACATAATTGATCATGGCCAGTTTGCGCCATTCAGCAGTAAGAAAATTCATAGTATAAAACAGATTAACCAATGTAGAAAATAATACCTAAAACCAGTATGCGGTAGGCAATCCAGCTGATGCTGGGCAGCAGACCTATGCCCAGTAGCTTACAGCGCCTGTAATGCTCTGCCAGCATAATTGTAACTACTGTGGCAAAATAAAGCAGTGCTGCCAGACTGCTCAGGGGTATGAACAATGGAGGTATGAGCAGCAGTGTACCGATCAGTGATACCGTCATCATATTGCCTATGTAGTCTGCGTATTGCTTACCCAGTAATCGTTTCAGCCACAGCGTCTGCCAGCATATCTGTCCTAAACAGATGATGCCTTCCCGCAATAGATGATGGTGCTGTGGTAAATAGTCACCCAGTTTTTGGCTGAATGCGCTCAGCACAAGTGTAGAAAGGAGGGTGACCAAAAGGATGTATGCTATCCTGTAAGAAAGCCTGAAATCCGGTACACAAGCGGTTTTGCCGCCTTCTTCCCTGTGCGGTATGATCTGTTTTCTGTTATAAGAGACGAAAGCGTACAACTGCTTAAAGCCGTAATACAGGGGAGGGAAGCGTGCAATCCTGGCTAATGCAGGAAAGGAATGCCCGATAATCGCCAGCAGGCTATCCAACCCGTAAGTTACTTGCTGTGTTTGGATATTCACCAGCGCAATCTCGTTACGGGCGCGGTTTGTATCCAGCTGCGTAAAGTGATTATTATTTATTTCATGGAAGGGCAGCCTTCCCTGCTGATCCATCATACCGCAGCTTATAAATGCTTTGGTGTACATCCTGCACATAGGGCAGTCTTTATCATATATCAGCGTATGTTGATCCAGTGTTTTCATGGCTAAATGATTATGGGTTTGTAATGATTTTTTCTGCTTTTGCTTTAATCAGGCAATTACGTTTGTATCATAGTGTTTTCATATAAGGCTTTTTGTATGCGCGAAAGATCAAAAACGATCCCAGGAGGTGCCTGTATATGGGTATTGATACAAATCATTGCCATGATGCACTTATTTATTGACCAGTTGTAAGAATTTCTGAATTTTGTAATGAGTAGCTTTATATACCTTTCGGCAATCCAATGCATATATAATGGCCATGATCGGACTGAAGCACAAGGCGGCTAACAGGACCCAAAGACATATTGCCGCTAATGATTCCGATTGTATGGACAATGCGGTGATGCCTATTAAAAGAGCTGCCCAAACCGGCATCATTAATATGCCATAAAGCCTGAATATTATTGATTTTTTGTAACCCATGCTCAGGCGTATCAGATAGCTGATGAGCTGTATGATGCCGACTGAAATATATAGCAGCAGTAAATAGTTGGACGCATATAGATATACTACAGGCAAAAGTATCAGGGCACAAATGATGGCGAAGACCTGTACGTAAAAATCTGTTTTAAAGAAGCGTTTCATAACAACTGTTTTATGAATCAAAGACTGTTATTCAAATTCAATACCCTTGCTGGTGCCAAAGAGTTTGTTCAGTTCGCGTTGATGCTGGCGGGCTTTTTTACGGCCGCGCATAAACAGGTAAAGGTTCAGCATCAGCATAATGCCCAGGTATATGGCAAAGCCGCCGATCTTGGTACTGAGCTTTACAATCATGCTTTCTGCATTAATAATTGCAGACATGCGAATAATAGTGAGGGCAAAGCCAACATTGAGCAGGTAAAAGCCGATCTTGAACAGGGAATTGGTTGCCAGAGCAATATCGGCCTGCTGGTGAAAGATATCCAGCATAAAGACTTTACCGTTTTTGAACAGCTGATGGGCTACCGTAATGGTGAGGCCGAGGGCAACGGGCAGATAGATGAAATAAGCGAGAAGAGAGATTTGTGTGTTCATTGTATATGATTTAAGAATGAATGTATTTTCTGCTTAAAAGATAACAGGTGAGGATATTGATGTAATGCAGTATACAGAGCAGGCACACGATCGATCCGGTGCGAACGGAGAGGGTAGTCAGCAGTTCAGCAGCATTGCCGATCTGAAAGCCGTCATGCAGGCTCCATGCCACATAGCCGATATTGACCAGGTAATAGCCACAGAGCAGCAGGTTGTTAATGGCCTGGCAGGGAGCATGGTCGCCTAATAAATACTGCAGGTATATGCCCCCGCTTTTGTGACAACAATAGCCTACATAGATTGTAATGAAACTGGTGATCAGCAGGTACATCGTATAAGCTATTATATTGTACATATCGAATAGAATGAAGTTTCAGTAAGTATTGAAAATAAGGACTAAATAAAAAACCTTATTTGATAAGGTTCGTTATTTTACCGACCAGCCAGTGTTCATCACTTTTGATGGCCAGGTCCATAATATTGTTGATCTTGCTCGTTACATTTTTCATATCGCTCATCAGTTTTGCGAATGACTCAGCCTCCGGTCCTTTCTCATCGATATGGCTTAATTCTTCTATGCTGGCAATCACGGGTTCGATCTCTCTTTTCCTTCTTTCCTTTACGATCTGTTTAAAGAGATACCAGATATCTTTTTCCGCTACGAAATACTCCTTACGTTCTCCTTTAATGATCTCTTTTCGTACAATGCCCCAGTCGATCAGGTCGCGCAGGGTCATATTGGCATTACCGCGGGAGATCAGCAATTCTTCCATCACCTCATCGGTAGAGAGCGGCTTATCGCTGGACAGCAGTAAAGCATGCACCATAGCCATGGTACGATTTATGCCCCAGTTAGAGGCCAGTGTACCCCAGGTTTGTATATACTTTTCTTTAGCGTCTGCGAGTTTCATAATCTTCTTTGTCTTTGCTGATACAAAAGTACGAATATTATTTAACTTTCAAAATATATTGAAAGTTAAATAATTAAATTATCCGGTGACCCATTGTATAATTGTTACCAGACCAATAATGGTGGATGTAATAAGTAAAAGCATTATGAGGATACATCCATAGCCAAGTAGTTTGCTTCCTGTATCTGAAGATTCTGTTTCTGGAGGAATCGTAGTTCTTTTTTCTTGTAGTATTTGAATATGATTAATAAACACTTCACTGTCGTCATCTAACCATTCTTCTGTAATATCAAACCAATGAGGGAGGGATGTTTTTTCATTTTGGTTTGATGCTTTCAGTAAACGCAATGCAAACAGCCGCAACCCTTGCTTATTGGCACGGATATAGCTCTCTGTGTGGTGCCCGTTTTCTGAGCCAATTTTGAAATATGCATCGTGCTCTAGTTGTGTTTCCTCCAGTTTATCAATAAGCTCTTGTAATTGTTCTTTTTGCATTGCAACTAATTGTTGTGTACAAATGTAGTGCATAAACAGAAAGTGCATAATCGTCCATACGATTATGCACTTTCTGTTTATGCACTTTTTATTTCGCTGCAAGCAATCGCTGCTTCAGTTCGGGATGGCGCAGCAGGGTGGCGATCCAGAGTACCACCTGTACGGCAACGGCCATTGCAATCGGTTGCTGATGCTGCAGATGGGTAGCTATGGCACCACCCATATAAGCAATCAGTAGTAAGGCGCCGAGCAGACCGGTACGGGGCAGGAGGAAAAGCAGCAGAGAAAGGATTTCTACCACACCGATTATCCGGTAGGTCGCGGCATCCATCCCCGCAGCAGCGGCTTGCTGTACTGCCGTTTCGTTCAGGCTGAGTTTCATAAATGCGCTCATGGCAAATAATAAGGCTAATACGATGGTTAATACCCATCCGGTAATGTTCATTGCTTTTTGTGACATGTTTTATTGTGTTTTGTTTGTGGAGGCAAAGCTCTGTATATTTGCTATACTTTAGATAGCTGTTACAAAAAGAATAGTAGTTACAAAATGAATAGTATTGTACATAACTCAGTGACCTGCAAAAAGGCCCGTCTGGCCATAAGAGATACCCTTGATGTGATCGGGGGTAAGTGGAAAATGGTATTGCTTACCATCTTAATGGATGGTAAGAAGCGCTTCCTGGAGCTGAGCCGCGAAGCAGATATCTCTCCCCGCATCTTATCAAAGGAATTGCAGGAGATGGAACTGAACGGGCTGGTAAGCCGTACGGTACGTAATACCAAACCCGTTACGGTAGAATATGCATTGACCCCCTACAGTGAAACCCTGAAGGAAGTGCTGGAGGCTATGGGGCGCTGGGGTCAGCAGCACCGCGAGCGGATAATAGAGGAAATCGTGCAGCCGCAATAAACATTGCAAAAAATAGGATCAGTCTATTTTACTTTTAATTTTTGCCGGAACAGCCATCCTGGAATCGCATCGGAGACTAAGAATGGAATGGTGATATTATTATGATTCAACTCAGTATAAGTCGTGAATATAAGTTGTTTATTCCATTTTAGTTTATTGAACAGGTACACACTGCCGCTATAGGGGTTATCATCATCCTGCTGTCCGTGTATAAGCCAAATGGGCTTATGGCTAAATGCTTTAAGATTAGATATGTCCGGCACTGCAGCGATAGAAACCATTGCTGCAAAGCGTTCTGGGGCAAGGCTCATCAGGTTCTGGGCAGTAGAGGCACCCATAGAATACCCCACCAGATATATCCTGCTGCGATCTATGTTGGGATATTCCTGTTCCAGTTTATAGAGCAGGTCCAGTATCGCAGCTACATCTGCGGATGGTGCAGATACCTGTATGCCTTTATCGGGATGATAATTGGAGGAACGTCTTGAAAACTGCGGTGCCAGCACAAATGCCGGAAACTGCTCCTGTATTGCGGTTCTGAGCCAGGTCCTCGCCAGCGGATCTAATTGCAATTCATTATCCACCCCTATTTTTCCGGAGTTGTGCAGCATAATTACGAGCGGATATTTCCGCAGCCTGTTCATCTGTCCGGGCAACATTAAACGATAGGGTATCGTTATATTATCCGATGAAAAAGAACCTTTCAGAAATGGCGCGGCAGACAATTGTAATACGGCAGCCCTATTGCGGGCTATGGTCAGGCTATCAGGTTTGTCCTGCCTGAATATATGCTGCTGTGCAATGGCAGCGCCGGAATAGGCGAGGAGTAAATACAAAATTAGCAACGGTTTCATAGCTTAGTCGAGCATTTGTTTAATATATTTCATCTTCATTTACACGGATATTAGTACATTTTAGCAGGTACCGTCCTAAGTCGTTAAATTCCTGGTTCGGTTCATCCGTTTGGAAGGCCTTGTAGCCGTCTGCCGTTTTGCGTTCCAGCAGCCAACTCGCACCGTCAAACATAAGGGCTTCATGATTGTTTGGTAATGAATCCAACTGCATACTATTGATCAATTGAACACATTTTTTTCCTTGCGCTGGTTTTAGTCGCTTTCTTCCTGATAATTTCAGTCCTTTAGGGGCATATCCACCCAGACCTTTTCCTTCTTTCCAATAAAGAATGTATTCATTGCCAGTTTGCTCCAGACGTATACTAATGGGGTGATGGAAAGACCTGAGCCAGGTAAATCGATAAACCGTCGTGCCGGAACTAACGGGAATGGTATATAGTCCGGGTTCTTTCAGTGCTTTAAGTTGTGTGGTTCTGTAGCTCACAGCACGGCTGCTCATCCAGACCTCAAATAAAAGATTGTAATAGCTGACAATATAATTTTTTCCTTCTATAAAATACCAATAGGGGAAATAGTCATTATAGCCACTGCTGTCAATATTTAATTGAAATGGTGATTCTGTAATACAAAGGAAATACTCTATTTGTTTTATAGGGAAATAAATCTGATAACGGTTGGTCGTATCATTCTGCCATACTTTACCAAAATAATGTAATGCACTATCTACAGCATGGGTATAAACAGACTTTCTTTCTGGAATATCTTTTAAGAGAATTGAGTCTATTTCTGATTCTATTGATGTTTCGGATTCGGTAAATTTATCTGCTTGAATTGGGTATAAAAAGTCTTTGTAATATAGCTTTGCCAGTTCATATTGTACGCCTACATTGTCTGGATATTTTTCCAGCGCCTGATACAGGTAGGTTAATTGTTCAGAATATAAATGCTTATTATCATAAGCATCCAAAAAGTACATTTTTGCATGCACCATATATGGAAGCGGACTGTTGGGGTGATCAAGGAAGAGTTGGTCCCAATAAGTACTACCAGAGCCCTTATGTTGTTGGGCATAATGCTCATACATATACCTATGGCCTGCGTCATTCATTGAGTCTATTGATAATAAAAGCTTAGCCTCACAAAGTTTTTGATTTGGATACCTACTATGAGACCGAACTTCATACTCCAATTGAAGAGGGGTTTGTGCGTATACAACATGGACAAAACAAAGACCCGCCAGCAGGAGCATAATTCTTCGAATGGAAAACAAATAAGCGCCTACTGCCATTTCATACACTTTATCGGAATTAATAATTGACAGCACACCTCACGCCCATTATGTACTGCGGGTTTCCAGCCTTTCCAGCCTAAGAGCTTATGGCAAAGCATGTTAGTGCATTTTTCGGTTAATTCGGATTCACGGAAATAAACATCCGAAACACTGCCCGTGTGGTTTATCGTAAGTACAATATATAATTTAGTCACAGGGTTTTCTCCTTCTTCGCTACATCTGCTGACAACATCTACGATATCTCTGTATATAAATTTGTTCAGCGCATCCTGTCCGGCAGTATATACCGGAGGGTACTGTACTGCACGGTAAATGGTATCGCATACCTGTGCCTTAGCGGCAATACCGGCGAATAGTATACAGCATAAAAATAATGCAGACTTCATACGGTAAATATAATCAGAATGTAAACATGGTTCTGATATGTTGGGTAAAAACCTATATAGTGACGGCATGGGTATAAAGCTAAAAGCGCTCCTGGAAAGGAGCGCTTTTTTTGAGCTGTAATGAAAGAGATCAGAGTTGACTCAATGGACAAATAGGTTCACTGCATATTCATTGAATGTTCTCTGGGACAAAAGTAAGATCGTGTCGCATTACGATGTGCATGCAGACTACTATCTTAAGTACTGTTTTTGTGATGAAATATGCAATGGCATAATCGCAGAAAATCATGGCTCAATAGCTTATTGTTCTTTTAAATAGTTGAACACGATATTATTAAGAATACTGATCTACTTATTTCAAAAAAATAACACTTCCTGATGCATGAGTGCAACCCATACAAAAGAACTGTATATGACATAGCCGGCCTGATGATGCAGCAATCTGTAACCCTATACTATCATCAGTAGTATATATCCTGCTTTACTTCAATTACGATTGATAGACCTCAGTCCTCATCCGGATCTGTATAGAACAGTTGTGCCATCATCGGCTACTTCGTATGTTTTTTTCGCTTTCGCCTTTGATCTTATTCTGATTATAAACAACCCATAATCCCAAATAGCTTACTGGGAAAAGGTATGGTTTACAAGTCGTTTTCATAATGACTTGTTACACTCAAATTGTAGGTAATAAATCATAAGTAATTGAAGGTCATATTATGGATCTTATAAATGCTTCAAATAACATTTTATTAAGGCCCTAACTTTTGTACTGTTTTATGAAACCCGCTCCTGCACTTGGTTTTTGACACCCTGAGGCGGTCTATTTTTGTCCCCAAATTGAATTTATTAACCGAAGTGAATAAACTCATTGGCCTAAAAGAAGGAAGTCTATTGGCCTGTTTGAACAGAGGGGATTAAAAACAATTACATACGATTTAATATGAAACAAAAAACGATTACAAAGATTACGGTGCCCGTATTATTATTGGCAGGAAGTACATCACTTCAGGCCCAGCAAAGGGTTTCGGACGGTACGGCCAATGCAGCCATTAACCCTGCTGCGGTAATGGAACTGCAAAGTAATAATAAAGGGTTTCTGCCCAGCAGAGTAGCCCTGACCGACCGCCTGCTGTGGACGCCGATGACGGGCAGTCCTGTCAAAGGTATGGTCGTATTCAATACTACTACTGGTGGAGCCAACGGTCTGGATACAGGTCTGGTGGTATGGGAGGGTAAATGGAACCCCCTGAGTTTTAACAGCAGTACAGCAGCAGGTGATTTCTGGCGTTTGAAAGGCAATGCCGCTTCCATACCACCTGCTACCGTCGGTACTGCAGTTGGGGCCGCAAATTTCTGGGGTACTACCGATGCGAAGAATCTGGCTCTGGGTGTCAACAACATCACCCGCATGATCTTCGATCAGAATGCAAATGCAGTGGGTGGTGCAGCAACAAGTACCGGATCGCAATACAGCTTTATCTGGGGACAGAATGATACTGTAGGTGCGGGTTCAAACCATTCCTCTATATTCGGTCTGCAAAACAAGATTAATACCAGTACATCCAGCTTCGTAACAGGGTATAATAATGCCCTGACCAATAGTCCGAACAGCACCATGAGCGGTAACAGCAATATCCTGTTCAATGCCGGAAATTCTGCAGTGTCGGGGCTAAATAATAAAGATAGCTCCAGCTATACCCTGGTAGCTGGTAGTGGGCACAGCATCAGTGCTAATGCCAATAATTCCGCAGTCCTGGGCAATACACATAAGATTGCCGTTACCACAGGTAATGCCAGCTACTCTACCGTTTTAGGCAATACCAATACCATTACCGTTACCAGTGGCAATGCGGGGGCTAACCTGGTTGGGGGTAACAATAATATCATCAATACTGCAGCAGATGCTTACTCCTCCATCATATACGGCTCCGATAACCGTATGAGCAATGCAAAGAATGCAGCTATTTTCGGAGGCTCCAATAAAGATACCTCAGATTATACATTCATCAGCGGATTCAACAATGTGATTGGTACAGGTTCTGCCAATAGTGGCATTATCGGTACCGCTAACCAGTTGGATAACGGCAGTACAAGCACCTTCGTAAGCGGCTGGAATAATGATGTTAGCAATAGTGATAACGATTTAATTGCCGGTGCCCAGAATGGCGTGAGCAATAGCAACAACACTTTGATTTCGGGTAGTACTAATAGCGTGACCGCTGCGCGTACCGGCGCAGTACTCGGCGCTGGAAATATAGTTGATGGTGCAGGTAACACTAACCCTTTCGGGATTGTAGCCGGCGAGAACAATGAACTTTATAAAACT